>Ga0157292_10000003_pt1 | contig 123438 bp, 122 predicted proteins | sample NitcycUS179409R1_FD_108401 | JGI IMG/M metagenome (GOLD analysis project Ga0157292, IMG submission 108401) | Soil microbial communities from Arlington Agricultural Research Station in Wisconsin, USA - Nitrogen cycling UWRJ-S179-409R-1 | ecosystem: Environmental > Terrestrial > Soil >... | reverse complement strand
CTTCCAGAACGCCCCCGGCGTCTTCAACGGCCTCGACCTGTTGACCGACTCCAACGAGATCCTCAAGCCGGCGCTTCGCTACATCACCCCCGGGCAGACGACCTGCAACTACATCGCCCTGACCTTCACCGAGATCGCCAACGCGACCAGCCAGGGCAACAGCAACGGGAACTGGCTCCAGTTCATCTCCTATGCACCGCCGGAGGGCCCGAACAGCGAGAGCGGCCAGGCTTCTGCGCCGGCCAACGGCGGTTCGACCTCGCGGGAGAAAGCCGAAAACCACCTCCACTTCAACCCGATCCCGCAGACCGCGGCGCCGGGGCAGGGCGAAGTCTGCGAAGCGGGCAACGAGAAATACGTCCGCGGCGAGACCGTGATCGGCCACTCCCCTGAACTGTGGGGGACGACGACCAGGGAGACGAAGCGCAAATGAGCCGCCTCCCCGAGCGCGACACCCGGCAGGGCGCGACCAAGCACCGCTTCAAGTGGCGGCCGAGCAACGCCGCGATCGCGATTGTCTTCATCTTCATCTTCACGATCGGGCCGTACCTCGCCTTCACCAAACACGTGCCTTTCACCAGCTACGGCTACGAAGTCCATGCGACCTTCGCCAACTCGGCCAACATCGCCAAAAACTCGCCGGTGCGGATTGCCGGGGTCGACGTCGGCAAGGTGATCTCGGCCGAGCGCGACGGCGACGCGACCAAGGTCACCTTCACCGTCGACGGCTCCGGCCGGCCGATCCACGACGACGCCTTCGCCGCGATCCGGCCGCGAATCTTCCTCGAGGGCAACTTCTTCATCGACCTCACTCCGGGCAGCCCGAGCGCGCCGGAGCTGGACAGCGGCGGCACGATCCCGGTCAGCCACACCTCGACCGCGGTCCAGCTCGACGAGATCCTGACCGCCCTGCAGTCGCCGGTGCGCGCCGACCTCAGCCGCCTGCTGGAGAGCTACGGAACGGCGCTGACCAACGAGCCGAGCTCCGAGGAAGACCTGACCCAGCTGCCCGAGGTCAAAGGCAAGACCGGCGGCGCAGCGCTCAACGGCGCCCTCAAGTACGGCGGCGACGCCGGCCGCTACGGCGCCCAGGTCGCCGACGCCTTCCTCGGCACCGAACAGCGCGATCTCTCGCGCCTGGTCGCCGGTGCCGGCCGCACCTTCGGCGCCTTTGCCGCCCGCGAGTCCGACCTGCAGGGCCTGATCGACAACTTCAACGTCTTCACCGGCGCCCTCGCCGCGCAGTCGGCGAACCTGACGACGACGATCAACCTGCTGGCGCCGACCCTGAAGATCACCAAAGCCTCGCTGGTCAACCTCAACCGCTCGCTGCCGCCGCTGCGGACCTATGCGATCGTGCTCACCCCGGCGGTCGCCGAGCTGCCCGACCTGATCTCCGCCTCGAAACCGTTCCTCGCCCAGGTCCGCCCGCTGCTCTCGGGCAAAGAGGGCGGCGGCCTCGCCAAGCTGCTGCGCAAGTCGACCCCCGGCCTCGCCGGCGCCGCCCAGGCGAGCAAGGAAGTCACGCTGCCGCAGTTGAACCGGCTCAGCACCTGCGCTGTCCAGGTTCTGATCCCGACCGGGAACCAGACGATCGAAGATCGCTTCAGCACCGGCGGCCCGAACTACCGCGAGTTCCTCTACAACCTGGTCAACTTTGCCGGCGCCGCCCAGAACTTCGACGGCAACGGCCCCTACACGCGGGCCGGGGTCGGCGGCGGCCCGGTCCTCGTCGGCGAACCGAACCCATTTGGCAACCCGGACACCGTCAGCGACAAGATCAACTACGCGAACACGATCGCCGAGCCGCTTGGGACCCAGCCGCGGCTCGGCGGCAGGCCGCCGCTGAAGCCGGACGTCCGCTGCGACACCAACCCGGTCCCCAACGTCAACGGCCCGCTCGGGCAGGTCGGCCCGGCCTCACCGTCCGTCGCGGGGGTGAACCCATGAGCACCGAGCGCGAAGCGGGCGTCAGCCGCTGGAAGCACTTCCGCGCCTGGCTCTCGCGGCAGGCTCGCGGCCACCGCACCGACACGATCGCGATCATCGTGCTGGCGATCGCAGGCATCGCGATGATGCTCGGGATCTTCACCCAGCAGAAGGCCTCGCTGCCGTCGTGGCTGCCGCTGGTCGGCGAAGAATTCGACCAGATCTCGGCCGAGTTCGCGACCGCGCAGGCGGTGACGCCGGGCCAGGGGCAGTCGGTCGACATCGCCGGGATCCAGATCGGCAAGGTCGTTTCGGTCGATCTCGAAGACGGCCACGCGGTGGTCGGCATGGACATCGAGCCGAAGTACATGGAGCTGATCCACCCCGACGCCAGCTTCCTGCTGCGGCCGAAAACCGGGCTCAACGACATGATCGTCGAGATCGACCCCGGCACCGAGGAGAAGGGCCCGATCGAGGACGGCGCCGAATTCGGCCTCGCCCAGACCGAACCGAACACCAACCTCGACGCCTTCCTCGCCACGCTCGACGCCGACACCCGCCAGTACATCCAGCTGCTGGTCGCCGGCGGGGCTGAGGGGATCGGCGGCCGCGGCAAGCAGCTCGGCAACGCGCTGCGCCGCTTCCAGCCCTTCGTCCACTACAACGCGAAGCTGAACAAGGTCGTCGCCCAGCGCCACGTCGCGATCGCCCGGGCGATCAACGGCTTCAGCGCCCTGACCACCGAGCTCGGCCGCCGCGACGCCGAGATCAGGCGCTTCGTCACCGCCTCGGAGGCCTCGCTCGGCAACTTCGCCAACCAGCAGGAGTCGATCCAGGACGCCTTCCGCGAGTTCCCGGCGACCCTGCGTGCGGCCGAAGCTGGCCTCGGCAGCTCCAACCGCTTCTCCAAGGCGGCCTACCCGGCGCTGATCAAGCTGATCCCGCAGACCCAGGCGCTGACCCCCGCCTTCAAGGCGACCGAGCGCCTGTTCAGCCAGACCACCGCCCCGATCCGCGACCAGATCCGCCCCTTCACCCGCGAAGTGCGGCCGATCCTCACCCACGGGGCCGAAGCCGCCGAACCCTTCAACAAGACCGTCCGCAGCTTCGGCAACGCGCTCGGCGGCCTCAACAGCTTCTTCAACGAGCTCGCCTTCAAGCCGAAGGGCTCACGCGAGAGCTACCTCTTCTACGTGCCCTGGCTCAACCACAACTTCAACGCCGCCTTCAACCTGCAGGACGCAAACGGCCCGGTACTCCGGGCGATTCCGCTGATCTCCTGCACCGGTGCAGACCTCGGTTACCCCTTGGCGAAAGATCAGACGCTGAAAGGCAAACCCCTCCTGGAAACGCTGCTGCAGATCACCAACGTGCCGCGCGCCGAAGACATTCCGGTGCCCTTCAAAACCGCGGAGAACCGCGGTACCTGCCAGTTCACGGAACGATGAGCAAGCGAGCCCCCAGCACCACGCAACTCCTGGTCATCGTCGGCTTCGCGCTGTCGTGCTTCGGGATCCTGCTCTTCCTCTGGGTCACCTTCGGCGGCCCGACCCCGTTCCGCGCCAAGCCGTACCAGATCAAGGTCCCCTTCAATGAGGCGACGCAGCTGGCCGAACAATCGGATGTGCGGATCTCCGGCGTCAACGTCGGCAAAGTCCAGGGCATCGAGCTGGCGCCAAACAAGCGCCAGGCCCTGGCGACCGTCGACATCGTCGACAAGTACGGGCCGCTGCCCGAGGACACGCGGGCGATCCTCCGCACCAAGACCCTGCTCGGCGAGACCTACATCGAACTGACGCCGGGCTCGAGCGACGGGCCGGAGCTGCCCGACGGCGGCACCGTGCCGGAGGCCCACGTGGCCGAATCGGTGCAGCTGGACGAGATCTTCCGCACCTTCGACCCCGAGACCCGCGCCGCCTTCCAGAGCTGGATGCAGGAAGGGGCGATCGCGATCAACGGCCAGGGCCAGAGCCTCTCCTACGCGCTCGGCCAGTTCGAACCGACCTTCACCGAATTCGACCGGCTCTTCCGCACCCTCGACAGCCAGCGGCTCGCGGTCAGCCGGCTCTTCCGCGACGGCGCCACCACCTTCCGCGCCCTGCGCGGCCGCGAAGGCGAGCTGGCCAGCCTGATCGACAGCTCCAACGCGGTCTTCCAGACGACCGCGCGGCGCGACCGCGACATCGAAGCCCTCTTCCGCGCCTTCCCGACCTTCCTCGACGAGTCGCGGGTGACCGTAGCCCGGCTGAAAACGTTCGCGCAGAACACCGACCCGTTGGTGCGCCAGCTGGTCCCGGCCGCCGAACAGCTCTCGCCGACCCTGGTCGCGATCGCCAAGCTCTCGCCCGAGGCGAAGGGCCTGTTCGAAGGCCTGCGGCCGGTGATCGCCCGGGCGCCGGAGGGGTTCCCGGCGCTGCGCAAGATCTTCCGCGACGAATTCCCGCCGCTGCTGCGCGCGGTCGACCCCTTCCTGCGCAACCTCAACCCGGTCCTCACCGGCCTCAAGCTCTACCGCCGCGAGTTTGCCGCCTTCTTCGGCAACATTGCGGCGACCTTCAACGGCGACCTCCCAGTTGAAGGCGATGCGCCAAAACCCCACTATCTGCGCGTCGTCGGCCCGATTCTCGCGGACACGCTATCCACCTATCCCGGCCGCCTCACGATCAACCGCAACAGCGCCTACAGCCCGCCGAAATGGGCGGAAGGCCTGGCATCGGGTGCGCTGCCGAGCTTTGGCACGCAGCAGTGCAGCTCCGGCCTGATCGCCGAACTGGATCCGCTGGCGGGGAGCTCGCAGGCGTTCAAAGAACGGGTCAAACAGCTGGATGAAAATGGGGCTCCCTTCCCGCCGGAGACGATCCTCAAAGAATCCGAAGCCCTCTTCAACAACCTGAAGCGGTATGCCTTCGACGAATCGCTGAGCAGCAGCGGCGCAGCCGCGCCCCCCTGCGTCCAGCAGCCCCCGTTCACGCCGATCTACGGCGACGGCACTCCGACGATCTACCAGCGCGCCTTCGAACAGCCGCAGCCGTAGCGCCGCGGCCCGTTCAGCCCCGCTCGTAGGTCAGCACCAGCACCCCGTCGCCGACGACTTTCGTGTCGGTCAGTTGCAGCCGCATCTTGTCGTCGACCTCACCCTTGATCCGGGCGATCCTCGGCGAGGTCGCCGGAGAGGATCGTGGTGTTTCCCCCTCGGCCTTTGATTGCCGTCCTCCTGTGCCGGGTACCCCCAATATGACCCGTCAGGGGAGTAGGAGGAGGAACAAATGATCGGAGCACTGCTGCTCGGCTTGGTGGCTGGAGCCCTTGGCCGGGCGATCATTCCCAACGACGCCTTCGAGGGCATGCGCGGCCCCAAGTCCTGGCTTGTCTCGATCGTGCTCGGCCTGGTCGGGGCGGCTCTGGGATGGGCGATCTTCACCGCTGGCCTGGGGATCGGCGACGACGACATGTTCGACTGGGGGGGCATTCTCAGCGCCCTGATCGGGGTCGTGATCGTCCTTCTGGTGGCCAATTTCGTGCTTCGCCGAACCGGCGGCCACCGCGGCTCGCCCACCGCGCCGCAGGTCTAGAGCGAGGTCTCCCGGACGCCATCCCAAGGAGAGTGAGAGCCCCGGCCGAGGCTGGGGCTCTCGCGCTGCCTGGACGGGTCGACTGGACAGGCGTATGGCCCCTGAACCCAGTCGCAGTGCCGCCCGTAGGCATGTAGCGACCAGATTCACCGAAAGGAATCCGTGGACCAGACTGCCCAACTACTAAGTCCTGATCACGACGTCGCCGGAAACGGGCGCGGCCGAGTCGGCCGGCCGTCGCTGAGCGGCAACGGATCCTCCCCTCGGATGAGTTTTCGCACGTCGTCGGTCCTCTACTCCGCCGCCCAGCAACGGGCTGAGGAGAAAGGGATGTCGATAAGCGAGCTCGCCCGCGAGGCACTCGAGCGCTACCTCACCCCCTGAGTTCCAGCGAGGGCGCCGCTGCGGTTGACCGCCGACCCGGCAGGGGGTCGCGCGGTACCGTGTCGGCATGGAACGGGACGCGGCTCTGGAGGCCGTCTTCATGCCGGTGCGCCCGCCGAGCACCTTCGAGGAGACGGTGGAGCGCCTCGGCACCGCGATCCGGCTCGGGCTGCTGGTCCCGGGCAGCCGCCTGCCACCGGAGCGTGAGCTGGCGGGGGAGCTGCGGATCTCGCGCTCGACCCTGCGCCAGGCGCTGACGACCCTGGTCCAGAGCGGCCACCTGGTCTCGCTGCGCGGTCGCAAGGGAGGGACCTTCGTCGCCGAGCAGCCGCCGCTGGCCGAGCACGACGGCGAGCCGCTCGACCAGGGGGCCTGGGCGGTGCTCGACTACCGCCTGGCGATCGAGGCCGGCTCGGTCCTGCTCGCCGCCGAGCGGGCCCTGCCCGAGCAGCTCGACCGCCTCGAGGAGCTGGTGGAGAAGATGGCCAGCGGCCTCGACGACTTCGAGGAGTACCGCCGTACCGACATCCGCTTCCACATCGGCCTCGCCGAGGCGGCCGGCTCGCCGCGCCTGCTCAGTGCGATGACCGACGTGCAGGGGCAGATGTCCGACCTGATCGCGCGGATCGCCCACCCGGCCGAGGTTCTCGGCCGCTCCAACGACCAGCACCGCCGCATGGTCAAGGCGCTGCGCAAGGGAGACGGCGACCGTGCGGTCCGGGTCGCCCGCGAGCACGCCGAGGGGACCGAGCACATCCTCGCCGGCCTGCTGCCGGCGCCGCTGCGGCTCGAACCGGCTTAGAACCTGTCTAGCCGCGGACGCGCTCGCCCTTGGGGTCGAACAGCGGCTCGCTCGCGACCTCGCCGCCGACCCAGCGGCCGAAGATCTCGACCTCGACCGCGGTCCCCGCCTCGGCCGCCTCCGGCGGCAGGTAGGCGTAGGCGATCGAGCGCCCGACCGTGTAGCCGTAGCCGCCGGTCGTCACCCGCCCGCGCACCTCGCCGTCGACCCGGACCGGCTCGTTGCCGAGCGCGATCGAGCGCGGGTCCTCCAGGGTCAGGCAGCAGAGCCGGGTCCGCGGTCCCGCCTCCTTCGCCGCCGCCAGGGCCTCTTGGCCGACGAAGCCGCCCTCCTTGTCGAGCTTGACGCAGAAGCCGACGCCGCCCTCGTACGGGGTCTCGTCCGGGGTGATGTCGGCGCCCCAGACGCGGTAGCCCTTCTCCAGCCGCATCGAGTCGATCGCCCGGTAGCCGCCGGCGACGATGCCGTGCGGCTGGCCCGCGTCCCACAGCGCCCGCCACAGTCCCAACCCGTACTCGACCGGGCAGTAGAGCTCCCAGCCGAGCTCGCCGACGTAGGTCACCCGCAGCGCCCGCACCGGCACGTTGCCGACCGTGATCTCCCGCACCGACATGTAGGGGAAGGCCTCGTCGCCGAGATCCTGTGGAGTCAGCGGCGCCAGCACCTCGCGCGCCCGCGGTCCCCAGATCCCGATGCAGGCCGATTGCGAGGTGACGTCGGCGATCTGGACGCCGCCGCCGGCCGGCAGGTGGCGCCGCATCCACTCGCGGTCGTGGTTGCCGAAGGCGGTGCCGGTGACGATCCCGAAGCGCTCCTCGCCGAGCCGCGCCACCGTGAAGTCGCACTCGATCCCGCCGCGGCGGTTGAGCATCTGCGTGTAGGTGATCTGGCCGACGCCGCGGGCGACGCGGTTGTCGCAGAGCCCTTCGAGGAACTCGGCGGCGCCGGGGCCGGAGATCTCCAGCTTCGCGAAGGAGGACTCGTCGAACAGCGCCACCGCCTCGCGGGTGGCGCGGTGCTCGGCCCCGATCGCGGGCGACCAGTGCTGCCCGGCCCAGCCGCGCGGGCGCAGCGACTCGTCCCCGGCGGCGGCGTTGGACTCGTACCAGTTGACCCGCTCCCAGCCCGATTTCTCGCCGAAGGCGGCGTCGTGCTCGCGGTGCCAGGCGTTGACCGGCGAGACCCGCAGCGGCCGCCCGGCGCTGCGCTCGTGGTGTGGGTAGCGGATGTCGTAGTAGGTCTCGTAGGTCTCCTTGATCCGCGCGTGGGTGTAGGCGGGGGAGCGGTACTGGGCGCCGAAGCGGCGGATGTCCATGTGCCAGAGGTCGAGGCTGGGCTCGCCCTCGGCGATCCACTCGGCCATCACCTTCCCGATCCCGCCGGCTCCGGCGAGGCCGTGGGCGCAGAAGCCGGCGCAGACGAAGAAGCCGCCGACCTCGGTCTCGCCGAGGCAGAACTCGTTGTCCGGGGTGAAGGCCTCGGGGCCGTTGATCAGCTTGGTCACGGTGATCCGCTCCATCGCCGGCACCCGCCGCTTCGAGTTCTCGGTGATCTCCTCGAAGCGGTCCCACTCCTCTTCCAGCAGGCGGCCGTTGAAGTCGGCCGGGATCGCGTCGAGGCCGGCGGTCCCGCCGGGCAGGAAGGCGGGCTCGCTGTGGCGCTCGTAGCCGCCCATCACCAGCCCGTCGCCGTCCTCGCGCCAGTAGACGAGCAGGTCGGGATCTCGCAGGGTCGGCAGGCTGCCGCGACCCCCCCCGGTGCGTTCGCACTTTTCCACCGCATCCGGCCGAAACTGCGAACGCTTGGCGGCGCGCGCCGCGGCGACCTCGTCCAGCGGCTGCGTGACCAGGTACTGGTGGGACATCGGGATCAGCGGCACCCGCACCCCGGCCATGCGCGCGATCTCGGCCGCGTACATGCCGCCGGCGTCGACCACGACCTCCGCGGCGACGTCGCCGCGGTCGGTGCGGACGCCGCGCACGCGGCCGTCGCGGACCTCGATCCCGGTCACCCGGGTCGAGGTGAAGATCCGGCAGCCGCCCTGGCGGGCGCCGTCGGCGAGCGCGTAGGTCAGCTGCGAGGGGTCGAGGTAGCCGTCGGTCGGCAGCCAGGCGGCTCCGAGCACGCCCTCGGTCGACATCAGCGGGAACAGCTCCTGCGCCTCCTCGGCGGAGATCAGCTCCAGCGGCAGCCCGAAGGTCTTCGCCCAGCCGGCTTGGCGGCGCAGCTCCTCCATCCGCTCCTCGCTGGAGGCGAGGCGGATGCCGCCGCACTCGACCCAGCCGGGGTCGAACTCGGACTCGTCCTTGAGCCGGCGGTAGAGGTCGACCGAGTGCATCATCATCTTCGTCAGCGAGACCGAGCCGCGCAGCTGCCCGACCAGCCCGGCCGAGTGGAAGGTGGAGCCGGAGGTGAGCTGGGAGCGCTCCAGCAGGACGACGTCCTCCCAGCCCAGTTTCGCCAGGTGGTAGGCGAGCGAGGTGCCGCCGACGCCACCGCCGACGATCACGCAGCGGGCCGAGTCCGGCAGCTCAGTTCGTGGCACCGAAGTCCTCCAGTCGTTTGAAGTGCTTGGCGGCGTAGGCCGCGAAGTCGAAGTCGAGGTCGGAGAGGGTGCCCTGCAGCACGCCCCACATCGCCTCGCGGAAGTCGGACATGAAGCGCATCGAGCGCAGCGCCCGCAGGTCGGCCGCCTCGGGCGCCCGGGCCAGGTAGGCGGCGAGGAAGCGCTCCTCGTCCTCCGGCCCGAGCTCGTTGTTGACGGCGAAGTTGCCGAGGTCGAACCAGCGATCGCCCATCCCCGCGTACTCCCAGTCGACGATCCGCAGCCCCGCGGGGGAGGCAATGAAGTTGGCGGCGAGCAGGTCGTCGTGGCAGGGGACCGGGGATTCGCCGCGAGCGGCGAGCTCGGCCTCGATCGCCGCCGCCGTCTCGTGCGCGGGCCCGTAGGCGGCCGGGACCTCGGCCCCGCGCGAGCGCGCCCGCTCGGCGTAGGTTTCGACCACGCGGAAGGCGGAGAAGGCGCTCGGAAGCCGCTCGCCGCAGCCGTGCAGCTTGCGCAGCGCCTCCGCCACCTCGGCAAGCGCCGCCGGCTGGCGCAGCCGCTCGGCGTCCATCGTCTCGCCCGCGACGAAATCGGTGACCAGGCAGGGCGGGTCCTCCAGCATCGCCGCCACCCCCGGCGCCACCCCGGCGCGGGCGGCGCACTCGCTGGCGGCGCGCTCGGCGGCGCGGTCGATCCCCAGCAGGCCGGTGTCCTTGCCCGGCATCCGGACAACCACCTCGCGACCGCCGAACCGCATCCGGTAGTTGCGGTTGGTGATCCCGCCCTCCAGCGGCACCGGCTCGCCTTCGGCCGGTCCGAGGATCGCGCTCAGCCGCTCGAAGGTCTCACCCGGTTGGAACAAGTGCGGAGTTTTCTTCCGGTCGCCATTGACAGGGGTCCTCGGCACGATCTAGGGTCGGCCGGAACCCGTTAGGTCGGTTCAGCACACCTTTTATCGCAAGGTCCGACTGCAAGGAAGAGAGGCCCCATGGAGAGCAGTGTCGCGCCCCCGCAGGACCACGACGAAAAACGACTCGCGGAACTCGGGTACAAGCAGAGCCTGAACCGCGCTTGGAGCGGCTTCTCCAACTTCGCGATCTCGTTCACGATCATCTCGATCCTCGCCGGCTGCTTCACGACCTACGGGCAGGCTTGGAACAACGGCGGCCCGATCGCGATCTCGATCGGCTGGCCGCTGATCTCGATCCCGATCCTGATCATCGGCTTCTGCATGTCGGAGCTGGTCTCCGCCTACCCGACCGCCGGCGGCATCTACTGGTGGGCGGGACGGCTGGGCGGGCCGATCTGGGCCTGGTTCACCGGCTGGTTCAACCTGATCGGGCTGGCCGCGGTGGTCGCCTCGGTCGACTACGCCTGCGCGACCTTCCTCAACGTCGTGCTCGGCCTCTACGAAGTCAGCCTCTTCGGGGTCAACTTCGGCGACGAAGTCCACATCCTGGCCGAGGTCTTCCTGCTCTTCGCGCTGATCCTGATCCTGCACACGACCGTCAACGTGCGCCGAACGCACCTGCTCTCGCTGGTCAACAGCGTCTCCGTCTGGTGGCACGTGATCGGCGTCTTCGCGATCGTCCTCGTCCTGGTGATCGTGCCCGACACCCACCAGAGCCTCGACTTCGTCTTCACCGAGCGGATCAACAACAGCGGCTTCAGCGACGGCATGTACTGGTTCTACGTGCTGCCACTCGGCTTCCTGCTGACCCAGTACACGATCACCGGCTTCGACGCCTCGGCTCATATCTCAGAGGAGACCCACGGCGCCTCCACCGCGGCTGCGAAGGGGGTGTGGAGATCGATCTTCTACTCGGCGCTGATCGGCTGGATCGTGCTGCTGGCGATCACCTTCGCGGTGACCAACGTCGACGGGGCCAACGAAGCGTTCGGGTTCGCGCCGACGCTCCTGGTCGACGCACTGGGGTCCGGCTGGGGCAAGTTCGTCCTGATCATCTCCGTCGTCGGCCAGCTCTTCTGCGGCGCCGCCTGCCTGACCAGCGCCTCGCGCATGTGTTACGCCTTCTCACGCGACCGCGGCTTCGGCAGACGCCTCTCGTCGAAAATCTCCACCGTCAACGAGCAGCGGGTGCCGATCTACGCCGTGCTGGCGATGGCCACCGCGGCTCTGGTCATCACCTTGCCGGCGCTGAAGGGGAACGGGGAAAACGTGCCCTTCGCCTTCTTCGCGGTGGTCTCGATCACCGTCATCGGCCTCTACATCGCCTACGCGATCCCGATCTACCTGCGCTGGCGCAAAGGCGACGACTTCCAGGCCGGGCCCTGGAACAACGGCAAGAAGTACAAGTGGATGAACTCCTTCGCCACCTTCTGGGTGGGGCTGATCACGATCATCTTCTGCCTCCCGTTCACGCCGCTGGCGGTGCCGTGGAACGACGAATTCACCTGGGAGTCGTTCAACTACGCGCCGCTCACCGTCGGTCTGGTGATCCTGCTCGCCTGGATCGGGTGGATGACCACTGCCCGCAAGCACTTCACCGGGCAGGTGCGCGAGGTCGAGATCGAGAAAGAGATCGGCGCACCGCCCGAGGTGGGTCCGGCGGCGCCGTGAGGCGCGTAACGTTCGCGGCGTGACCGTCGACGAGCTGAGGAAGGCGGTCGCCGAGGGCACGGTCGACACCGTGCTGTTGGCGATCGCTGACATGGAGGGGCGGCTGCAGGGCAAGCGCCTGACCGCCTCCCATTTCCTCGACGACGTGCTGGAGCACGGGGCCGAGGGCTGCAACTACCTGCTTGCGGTCGACGTCGATATGGAGACGGTCGGCGGCTACGCGATGTCCTCCTGGGACACCGGCTACGGCGACTTCGAGATGGTTCCCGACCTCGAGACGCTGCGGCCGGTGCCGTGGCTGCCGGCGACGGCGATGGTGATGGCCGACCTGCAGTGGGCCGACGGGCGCGACGTGCTGGCCTCGCCGCGGCAGATCCTGCGCCGCCAGCTGGCCCGCCTAGCCGAGCGCGGGCTCAGCGCCAACGCCGCCACCGAGCTCGAGTTCATCGTCTTCCGCGACACCTACGAGGGGGCCTGGAAGCAGGGCTTCCGCGACCTCGAGCCAGCCAACCTCTACAACGTCGACTACTCGCTGCTGGGCAGCGCCCGGGTCGAGCCGCTGATCCGCCGCATCCGCAACGAGATGGCCGGCGCCGGGATGGTGGTGGAGAACTCGAAGGGCGAGTGCAACCTCGGCCAGCACGAGATCAACTTCCGCTACGACGAGGCGCTGCGCAGCGCCGACAACCACGCGATCTACAAGAACGGGGCCAAGGAGATCGCCTCCCAGGAGCAGCACTCGATCACCTTCATGGCCAAGTTCAACGAGCGCGAGGGCAGCTCCTGCCACATCCACTGCTCGCTGGCCGGGGAGGACGGGGCCAACGCCTTCGCCGCCGATCAGGCGCTGTTCGAGCACTTCGTCGCCGGCCAGATCGCCTGCATGGAGGAGCTGACCCTGCTCTACGCGCCACACGTCAACTCCTACAAGCGCTTCGTCCCCGGCTCCTTCGCGCCGACCGCGATCGCCTGGGGCCGGGACAACCGCACCTGCTCGCTGCGGGTGGTCGGCCACGGCGAGGGGCTGCGGGTGGAGAACCGGCTGCCCGGCGCCGACGTCAACCCCTACCTGGCGCTGAGCGCGATGATCGCCGCCGGCCTGCACGGAATCGAGAACGAGCTGCCGCTGGAGCCGGTCTTCGAGGGCGACGCCTACAAATCCGACAAGCCCCGCGTCCCCCACAACATCTACGACGCCCGCGCCGGCTTCGCCGCCAGCGAGGTCGCCGCCGCGGCCTTCGGCGGCGAGGTGGTCGACCACTACCTGAACCGGGCCAGCATCGAGATCGACGCCTTCGAGGCGACTGTGACCGACTGGGAGCGTTACCGGGGTTTCGAGCGGCTGTGAGCAGACCCGCGATCGGTATCTGCGCCGCCACCGAGCGGGTGTCCTGGGCAGTATGGGATGGCTACGACGTGGTCCTGGCGCCGCGCGCCTACGCGACCGCGGTGCAGCGCGGCGGCGGGATCGCGTTGGTGCTGCCGCCCGACCCGGCGGCGGCCGAGGACCCGGACCTGGTGCTGGACCGCCTCGACGGTCTGATCCTCGCCGGCGGCTCCGACGTCGACCCCGGCAGCTATGGGGCCGAGCGCCACCCGAGGACCGGCAACACCTGGCCCGAGCGCGACCGCTTCGAGCTGGCGCTGGCGCGGCGGGCGCTGGAGCGCGACCTGCCGCTGCTGGGGATCTGCCGCGGCATGCAGATGCTCAACGTCGCCCTCGGCGGCAGCCTCGTCCAGCACCTTCCCGATTCGCTCGGCAGCGAGGTCCACTGCGCCGTGCCGGGGACCTTCGGCGAGCACCAGGTGCGGCTGGCGGCGGGGTCGCTGGCCGCCGCGGCGGCGCGCAGCGAGGCGGTCGCCGTCCGCTCCCACCACCATCAGGGGATCGACCGGCTCGGCGAGGGCCTGGAGGTCAGCGGCTGGTCGGTCGAGGACGAGCTCCAGGAGGCGATCGAGCTCCCCGGGAAGAGCTTTGCCCTCGGGATCGTCTGGCATCCCGAGGAGGACCCTGACAGCGAGTTGATTGGAGCATTGGTGGAGGCTGCGAGATGAGCGTCATCGAGGTAATCGAGCCGTCGACCGAGCAGGTGATGGCGGAGCTGCCCCGCGCGGGGGCCGACGAGGTCGACGCCGCGGTGGCGCGGGCCAAGGCCGCGTTCGGGGCCTGGCGCGACGTCGCCCCGGGGGACCGGGCGCTGCTGCTGCACCGGCTGGCCGACGCGGTCGGCGAGCGGCTGGAGGAGCTGGCGCGGCTGGAAGCGCGCAACGCCGGCAAGCCGATCGCCGCCGCCCGCGGCGAGATCGGGATGGTGGAGGAAACCTTCCGCTACTACGCCGGGGCGCCGGAGCGGCTGCTCGGGCAGACGATCCCGGTCGCCGGCGGCGTCGACATGACCTTCCGCGAGCCGCTCGGGGTGGTCGGGCTGATCGTGCCCTGGAACTTCCCGCTGACGATCGCCGCCTGGAAGCTCGCCCCGGCCCTGGCGGCTGGCAACACGGTCGTCCTCAAGCCGGCCGAGCTGACCCCGCTGAGCGCGGTCGAGCTGGAGCGGATCGCGCTCCAGGCCGGGCTCCCCGAGGGCGTCCTCAACGTCGTCAACGGGCCCGGCAGCGTCTGCGGCCAGCGCCTGGTCGAGCACCCCGACGTCGCCAAGATCGCCTTCACCGGCTCGACCGAGGTCGGCCGCTCGATCGCCGCCGGCGCCGCCGGGACGATCAAGCGGGTCACCCTCGAGCTCGGCGGCAAGTCGGCCAACGTCGTCTTCGCCGACGCCGACATCGAGGCCGCCGCCGCGGCGGCACCGGGCGCCGTCTTCGGCAACGCCGGCCAGGACTGCTGCGCGCGCTCGCGGATCCTGGTCGAGCGCTCCGCCCTCGACGACTTCCTCGCCGCGATGCGGCCCCACGTCGAGGGGCTGCGGGTCGGCGACCCGCTCGACGAGGCGACCGAGATGGGCCCGCTGATCTCCGCCGGCCAGCGCGAGGCGGTCGCCGGCTTCGTCCCCGGCGACGCCCCGGTGGCGATCCGCGGCGCGGCCCCCGAGGGTCCCGGCTACTGGTTCGCGCCGACCGTGCTCTCGCCGGTCGCCAACACCGACCGACCGGCGCGGGAGGAGATCTTCGGCCCGGTCGCCTGCGTCATCCCCTTCGCCGATGAGGCGGAGGCGGTGGCGCTCGCCAACGAGACGATCTACGGCCTCTCCGGCTCGATCTGGACCCGCGACGGCGCCCGCGCGCTGCGGGTGGCGCGGGCGATCGAAACCGGCGTGCTCTCGATCAACTCGAACAGCTCGGTGCGGGTCTCGACCCCGTTCGGCGGCTTCAAGCAGTCGGGCGTCGGCCGCGAGCTGGGGCCCGACGCGCTCGAGCACTACACCGAGCTGAAGAACGTCTACTACGCGACCACGGAGGACTGATGGCCGGAAAGCTGGATGGGAAAGTCTGCGTCATCACCGGGAGCGGCAGCGGTATCGGGGCCGAGTCGGCCCGGCTGTTTGCCTCCGAGGGGGCGCGAGTGGTGGGGATCGACCTCGAGGCGGGGGCGGAGGGCGAGCTGACGATCCAGGCCGACGTCTCCGACGAGGCGGCGGTCGCCGCCGCCTTCGCCCGGATCGCCGGGGAGCTCGGCCGGGTCGACGTGCTGATGAACAACGCCGGCATCAACCCGACCGACGACGGCTCCGTGCTCGACACCTCGCTGGAGTCGTGGCAGCGGGTCCAGGACGTCAACCTGCGCAGCGTCTTCCTCTGCTGCAAGTACGGGATCCCGCACCTGCTGGAGGCCGGCGGCGGCTCGGTGATCAACGTCGCCTCCTTCGTGGCGATCGTCGGCGCCGCCGTCTCGCAGGGCTCCTACACCGCCTCCAAGGGGGCGGTGCTCTCGCTCTCGCGTGAGCTCGGGGTCGAGTTCGGCGCCCGCGGCGTCCGCGTCAACGCCCTCTGCCCGGGCCCGGTCAACACCCCGCTCCTCAAGGAGCTCTTCGCCAAGGACCCCGAGCGCGCCGCCAAGCGCCTCGTCCACATCCCGATGGGCCGCTTCGGTGAGGCCGAGGAGATCGCCAAGGCGGCGCTCTTCCTCGCCTCCGACGACTCCTCCTTCGTCACCTCCAGCACCTTCGTCGTCGACGGCGGCCTCTCGGCCGCCTACGTGACGCCCGTTCAGGTGGACTGAGCCCATCTCCGTGAGTTGCCGGGCTTGGGGCGCTAGGTTCACCCGATGGCGCCCAAGCCCGAGGTCGACTACGACCGGCACGGCCGCACCTACACCCGGCACCGCCGCGCCGACCCGCGGATCGCGGCGCGGATCGAGGCGGCGCTGGGGGAGGCGGAGACGGTGCTCAACGTCGGCGCCGGCACGGGCTCCTACGAGCCCGCCGGCCGCCGGGTGCTGGCGGTCGAGCCGAGCGCGACGATGCGGGCGCAGCGGCCCCCGGGCGCCGCGCCGGCGATCGCGGCCCGGGCCGAAGAGCTGCCGTTCGACGACGATTCTGTAGACGCGGCGATGGCCTGCGTGACGATCCACCACTGGCCCGCGCAGGCGGCCGGGCTGGCGGAGATGCGGCGCGTCGCCCGCGGCCCGGTCGTCGCCTTCACCTTCGAGCTGCCGGCGCTGCCGCCCTGGCAGGGGGAGTTCCTGCGCGAGGCGATCGAGCTCGAGCGGCCGCGCTTCCGGGCGATCGAGCAGGTCGAGGCCGGGCTCGGCGGCCGCACCCGGGTCGAGCGGATCCCGACCCCGGCCGATTGCGCGGATGGCTTCTTCGAGGCCTTCTGGAACCGGCCCGAGGCGCTGCTCGACCCGGAGGTGCGCGCCTGCCAGTCGATCTGGGAGCTGCTGGAGCCCGGGGTGGAGGAGCGGATCGTCGAGCGTCTTCGCGCCGCGCTGGAGTCCGGCGAGTGGGATGCCGAGCACGGCCACCTGCGGGAGCAGGAGAGCTTCGACGGGGCGCTGCGGCTGGTCGTCTCCGAGCCCTAGGGACGGGCCATCGCCACGCGCCCGGCGACGTCGAGCCAGCGCCGGCAGAGGTCGCGGCCGAGCTGGTTGAAGGCGCCGATCTTGGCTTCGGTCTCGGCCCGCAGCGGCGCCGGTTCGATCCCGATCCGCACCGCGTCGGGGTCGACCTGGTACTCGTCGATCCAGTGCAGGACGTCGGTGCTGCTGACCTCCGGGTGGAACTGGATCGCCCAGGCGGTCTCGCCGACGCGGCAGGCCTGCAGGCAGACCTCGCTGCGGGCCAGCGCCACCGCGCCCGGCGGCAGCGGGAACTCGTAGCTGTGCCACTGGAAGGCTTCGAAGGCGGGGGCGAGGGGTCCCAGCAGCGGGTCCGCGGCGCCCTCGTCCATGAGCTCGACCGGGTGCCACCCGATCTCCGGCCGCGCCGCCCGCCCGGGTTCGGCCCCGGCCGCTCCTGCGACCATCTGCCCGCCGAGGCAGAGGCCGACCAGCGGCACCTGGCGCCGCAGCAGCTCCCGCAGCAACGCGCTCTCCTCGGCCAGCCAAGCGTGCTCGTCCCCTTCGTCGACGTTCGCCGAGGCGCCGAGGACAAGCACAGCGTCGTAGCCCAGCGGGTCGGCCGGCGCCGGCGCCCCCTCGGCGATCATCCACTCGTCGAGCCCGTGCCCCCCCGCCCGGATCTCCTCGCCGAAGACCCCAGGTCCGCTGTCGCGCTGGTGGACGATCGCCAGGATTCGCACCGGCGGCAGTCTGCCAGGGACGTCAGGTAACACTGTGTACCAATACAAGCGGGTTCCGGGGCCGACTGTTACTTTCGCTGTGAGAGGTGTGATGAGAAGGCTTGGGGAGATACACAGGTTCGGGTTGTTCCCGCTCGCGCTCATCGTCGCGATCGCGGTCGGGGCGACCGCGCTGGCGGCGAAGCCGAACAAGGACCCGGTCGTGGTCGAAGCGGGCAACCTGAAGATCACCGTCGACGGCGGCTTCGCGCCGGAAGCCCTGCCGAAATCGAAACCCGCGCCGATCGTCTTCTTCGTCTCGGGCAAGCTCGAGACGAAGGATGGAGCGCACCCACCGGCGCTGACGACGGTCGAACTCGAAGGCGACAAGCACGTTGCGATCGACGTCAAGGGCGTGCCCCTTTGCAAATCGAACGGACTGCAGTCGACCGACACCTCGCAGGCCCTGACTGAGTGTGGTGACGCGCTGGTCGGCGGCGGTTGGGCCGAAGCCGAGATCCAGTTCCCCGAACAGCCGCCGATCCCGGTCCGAAGCAAGCTGCTGGTCATCAACGGCGGCTTCAAAGGCGGGATCACCAACCTTTTCATCCACGCCTTCATCACCATCCCGACCCCGGCCGCGATCATCACCACGGTGAAGGTCAAGAGGGTCCACAAAGGCCGCTACGGGCTGGAAGCCATTGCGACGATCCCGAAGATCGCCGGCGGCAGCGGCTCCCTCACGCGCTTCTCGTTGAAGATCAAACCGGGCATCCTCACCGCGACCTGCCCCGACGGTCACCTCAACGCCCGCGGCGCCGCGCTGTTCTCCGACGGCACCAGGATCAAAGCCGAAGTCGCCCGTCCCTGTACCCCGAAGGGCTGAGTGCTGGCCACTCGGGGGTATCGGGCGGGGTTGCTTGCGGCGCTTTTCGCCGCCGCGGTGATTGCGGTGGCGGTGAAGCCGGCCATGGGTTTGGAGGTGTGGCCGCTGAGGGAGTGGACCTTCGCCTTTGGTGGTGGCTTTCAGCCGAAAGCGCTACCCAAGAGGGAGCCGACCCCGGTCTCCTTCTTCCTCTCGGGGAGCATCGAGTCGAAGACCGGTGCTCAGCCGCCGGCCCTCAGGACGTTGGAATTAGAGGGCGACAACCACGCCGCGATAGACGTCACGGGTCTTCCCGCCTGCGGGTGGGCCGACCTCCGCTCCGCCGACACCGCCGAGGTTCGCAGGGCCTGCGGAGGTGCGCTCGTCGGCAGCGGCGAAGTCGAGCTCCTACTCGCCTATCCGGGAAGTTCGCCGATCCCAGTCCGCAGCGAACTGGTGGTCCTCAACGGCGGCTTCAGGGGCGGTGTCACGTCCCTCTTTCTCCATGCTCGCATCAGCACCCCGACGGAGACCACGATCGTCGCGCCGGTCAAGATCAAGAAGATCGACGACGGTCGCTACGGCACGCGGGCAACCGCATCGATTCCCAAGTTCGCCGGCGGTTACGGGTTGGTCGAATCCTTCTCCCTGAAGATCGAGAAGGGGATCCTCACGGCTACCTGCTTCGACCGCCGGCTTCAGACCAAACTCGGCGCCTCCTTCGCCGATCGCACCATTCTGTCCGGCACGCTCTTCCAGCCCTGCACCCCTAAGGGCTGAGCGACACACTTACGCGGGCCAATTGGCCCGTAGTTGGCCTCTTTGTGTCTTGTTTCGTCACACCGTGACCTCGACGATGCGACGCCCGCGACCTGGTCCCCAAGGGCCTGGCCGTCACACCCGGGGCAACCGTGGAGTAGCTCCCGACCTTCCGCTCGCCGCCGCGCGGAGGCGGGCGGCGGTGCGGCGGAGGACGGCTTCGACGTGGGTCGGTTCGCGCGTCACCTGGTGGTGGGAGAAGCGCAGGGTCGTCAGGCCAGCGGCGACGTGGGTCTGGTCGCGCAGGTTGTCGCGTGCCTGTGCGGCCGGGGTGCGGTGATAACGCAGGCCATCGGTCTCCACGATGAGCCCAAGCTCGGGCCAGGCGAAGTCGACCTCGAAGCCGTTGACGCGGGTCTTCGTCCGCGGCGGCGGCAGGCCGGCGCGCTCTGCGAGCCGTCGGAAGCGGACCTCGAGCTCGCTGTCTGAGCGGCGGAAGGTGTGGCGGTCGAGCAGGGACCGCAGCTGTTTCACGCCGGGCACACCGGCGTAATCCTCGAGCGCGATCCGCAGCTCCTCTGGGTCGATCAGGTCGCGCTTGTCTGCTTCGTTGACGGCGCGCTCGAGCGGGGCATCGTCCAGCTCGGACGCGACGTCGACCAGCGTCAGTGCCACCCAGGTGACCGGGATCCCTTCGCGGACGACGATGTCCGCGGCCGCGAGGGTCGGCCGGCCGCGGGCGCGGATCCCCGGTCGTCGCAGTTCGCAGCGGCGGCGGACGCTGACGTCGATCCACCCCTCTTCCTCCGGGGCGATCCGCAATAGCGCCGCCGCGCTGCGGTGACTGAGCGCCGCATCCGGCCCGCAGGCCAGCGTCGCCGCCATCCACCACCCCTCGCGGGTCTGCGGCGGCCGGCCGACTGCGTAGACGCCGCGGTCCATGGGGTGGAGGCGACCCGTCGCGATCCGATGCGCGATCGCTTCACGGCTGAACCCGAGCGCGAGCAACTGCCGCCGCGCAACGACACCATGCTGCCGCTCCGCCAAGCCCCACGCCCTCGTGCTCCTGCTCGCATCCGACTTTGTACGTGCCATGACCCGTACAAGGTCGGATACGCGTGAAATTCGCCCCCTCGGCACTTTTTGCGGGGGCCTCGTACCATGGGGCGCTAAACCAACGACCGGGAGAGACGACGAATCGATGAGCACCAGCACCGCAACCCAGGACTACAAGGTCGCCGATATCGGGCTTGCCGAGTTCGGCCGTAAGGAGATCTCCCTCGCTGAGGTCGAGATGCCGGGGCTGATGCAGACGCGGGAGGAGTTCGGTTCCGAGCAGCCGCTGAAAGGCGCGCGGATCACCGGCTCGCTTCACATGACCGTGCAGACCGCGGTCCTGATCGAGACCCTGGTCGCGCTCGGCGCCGAGGTGCGCTGGGCCAGCTGCAACATCTTCTCCACCCAGGACCACGCCGCCGCCGCGATCGCCGCCGCCGGCATCCCCGTTTACGCCTGGAAGGGCGAGACCCTGGAGGAGTACTGGTGGTGCACCGAGCAGGCGCTGCTGTGGCCCGACGGCGAGGGCCCGAACATGATCCTCGACGACGGTGGCGACGCGACGCTGCTGGTCCACAAGGGGGCCGAGTTCGAGCAGGCCGGCGCTGCGCCGGACCCCGCTTCGGCCGAGTCGGAGGAGTTCCGGATCGTGCTGGAGACGCTGCAGCGCTCGCTTGCCGAGGATCCGGAGCGCTGGACCAAGGTCGCCGCCAGCATCCAGGGCGTCACCGAGGAGACCACGACCGGCGTCCACCGCCTCTACCAGCTGGCCGAGACCGGCGACCTGCTGTTCCCGGCGATCAACGTCAACGACTCCGTCACCAAGTCCAAGTTCGACAACCTCTACGGGTGCCGCCACTCGCTGGTCGACGGGATCAACCGCGGCACCGACGTGATGATCGGCGGCAAGGTCGCGGTCATCTGCGGCTACGGCGACGTCGGCAAGGGATGCGCCTCCTCGCTGCGCGGCCAGGGTGCCCGGGTGATCGTCACCGAGATCGACCCGATCTGCGCCCTGCAGGCGGCGATGGAGGGATACGAGGTGAAAACTCTCGACGACGTGGTCGAGACGGCCGACATCTTCGTCACCGCCACCGGCAACAAGGACATCATCACCGCCGACCACATGGCGCGGATGAAGCACAACGCGATCGTCGGCAACATCGGTCACTTCGACAACGAGATCGAAATGGCGACGCTGGAATCCCGCCCCGGGGTCGAGCGGATCAACATCAAGCCGCAGGTTGACGAGTGGCGCTTCGAGGACGGCCACTCGGTGGTCATCCTCTCCGAGGGCCGGCTGCTCAACCTCGGCAACGCCACCGGGCACCCGAGCTTCGTGATGTCGAACTCGTTCACCAACCAGGTGATCGCCCAGATCGAGCTCTTTGGCAGCCCGGCGAAATACGAGGCGAAGTCGGTCTACGTGCTACCTAAGCACCTCGACGAGAAAGTCGCCCGCCTGCACTTGGAGGCGCTCGGCGTCAAGCTCACCGAGCTCAGCGCCGACCAGGCCTCCTACCTCGGCATCCCGGTCGAGGGCCCGTACAAGCCCGACCACTACCGCTACTAGGGACGGCGGGGCGCGCCGGCCTGGCGCGCCTCAGGGCAGGACGACGATCTTGCCGCGGGTCTCGCCCGCGGCAAGCGCCGCCAGCCCCTCGGCGACGTCGGCAAGGGGGATGACGCGGTCGATCGCCGGGCGCAGGCCGGTCAGCTCCATCATCGCCACCAGCCGTTCGAGCTCGTCGCGCGAGCCCATCGTCGAGCCCAGCACCGCCAGCTGCTTGAAGAAGATGTGGGGGAGCTCGGCCGGCGGCTGCAGTCCCGCGGTGCCGCCGGCGACGACCAGCGCGCCCCCGGGCCGCAAGGCTCGCGTCGAGTGCTTCCAGGCCTCGCCGCCGACGGTTTCGACGACCGCGTCGACCCGGCTCGGCAGCCGCGCCCCCGGCTCGAAGGCCTGGTGGGCGCCGAGCTCGAGCGCGAAGGCGCGCTTTTCCTCGTCGCGGCCGGTCGCCCAGACCCGCAGGCCCGCGGCGCGCGCCAGGGCGATCGCGGCGGTGGCGACGCCGCCGGAGGCGCCCTGGACCAGGACCGTGTGGCCCGGTTCCAGCGGCGCTTTGACGAACAGCATCCGGTAGGCGGTGAGCCAGGCGGTCGGCAGGCAGGCCGCCTGCTCGAAGCTCAGCTCGGCCGGCTTCGGGACGAGGTTGCGCCGCGGCACCGCGACCCGCTCGGCCAGCGTCCCCTGGTGCAGCTCTGAGAGCAGGTTGCGGCTCGGGTCGAGCGTCTCGTCGCCGCGCCACTCGGGGTCGCCGATGACCGCGTGGACCAGCACATCGTTGCCGTCCGGGTCGACCCCGGCGGCGTCGCAGCCGAGGATCATCGGCAGCCGCTCGCGCGGCAGGCCGACCCCGCGCAGGGACCAGACGTCGTGGTGGTTGAGGGCGGCGGCGCGGACCTCGACCGTGACCCAGCCCTCGGGCGCCTCGGGATCCGGCCGCTCGCCGACGCTGAGGGCCGCGAGCGGGTCGTCGGGGTTGAGGTCGGAGGCGTAGGCGGCCAGCACGGCGGCTGAGCCTACCGGCGCGCCGAGGCCGCCGCTGGCGTGCGCTTCTGTGCATCCTCCAACTCGCCGCGCTCTTCAGCCCGGCGCTGGCCTCTTACTGGTGGACGATGTGGCCTCGATCCCATCCGACGTCCACTCTCGACATCGCAGCCCCGATCGAGCTGCTCGCGGCGGCCTCGGAAGCGCGGCTCAGGCGGCGGGCGAGCCGAGCTCGACGATGCGGGCGGTGCGGGGGTCGACGCGGCCCTCGATCGTGTCGAGGTAGGCGCTCCGCAGGCCGTCGAAGCCGTGGTCGCGGACGATCTCCAGCCGCTCTTCCATCCACTCGCAGAAAGGGTGCCAGGCCTCGGCGACCCGCTGCTCCAGCTCCGCGCGTCCCCAATCCCGGGAGCGCTTGACGACGCGGTCGGGAGCGAAGAAGAAGGCCGGCGCCGGCCCCGGCAGCTCGCCCCCGCCGAGGTCCTCCCAGTGGGTCAGCCCGACCGCCATGCTGTGGGCGAGGTCGTCGCGGTAGTGGTTGTGGACCGCCTCGCGCACGGCGCTGTCGCCGGCGAAGTCGACGTAGGTCGCCGGGCCGCTCTCGAGCGAGCCGATCTCGTCGTAGGTGACGACGCGGTCGTAGATCTCGAGGCCGGCGACGAACTCGGCGTTGCCGGGCGAGGTGAGGCCGATCAGCTCGACGCCGTCGCGCTGGGCGAGCAGGAAGGCGGCCGCGATCGCGGTCTTGCTGGAGGCGCTCGAGAGCAGGATCGGCCCCTTCTCGGTGAGGCCGTCGTCGGCCAGCTGGTCGTCGGCGAGCCAGGAGGTGAAGAAGAGCGGCCGCAGCAGCATCTGCATGTCCTCGGTCGCGGCCGAGTAGAAGGGGTCGGCCTCGGTGGCGAGGTAGCGGTGGTAGGCGGAGGGCAGCGCCGCCCGGTGCGGCGAGCCGTCGAGGAAGCCGCGCCCGTCGGCGTCGGCCGCGACGACCACGAGGTGGGAGGACGGCGGCAAATAGCCGTAGATCCGCGTCCCCGCCTCGACCCCCTTGGCGTTGCTGCGCTCGACCTCGGCGAAGCCCCAGACGGGGACCCGTCCCCAGCCCTCCTCGGCCGGGAAGAAGTTCCAGTAGGACATCGCCTCGCCCATCACCGCGTAGGTGACGTTGTTGGCGGTCATCCCGAAGCGGTCGACCCGCAAGAGCGCCTCGCCGGCCCCGATCTCGGGCGGCGCCGACTCGACGATCCGGCACTCGCGCAGGTCGTCGCGCTTGATCAGGAAATCGCTCATCGCCGCCGCATGCTCTCACGTTTCGTCCAGGCACTGAACCTTTTCCCCTCGGGAGGGGAATACCCACACCGGAAGGGTGTCTCAACTGAGAGAAGCCCATGACTGACGACCGCCACGACACCGCTGAGATCGACGACCGCACCCAGCGCGAGCTGACTCAGCTCGCCGACGGCCGCTTGCGGGGGTCCAAGCGCCTTGCCCTGGAGGCGCGTATCTCCTCTGAGCCTCTGCTGGCCGCCGCACTGGAGCGCCAGCGAGTGGCGGCGGTGGCGCTGCGCACCCTCGAGCTGGAGGTGCCTGCCGCCCTCCGGGCCCGGGTCGAAGCGGAGCGCCGCCGGTCGAGCACGCCGGCCCGCCGCCGCCGCCTGGCGATCGCGGGCGGCCTGGCCACCGCCACCGCGGCCGCCGCTCTGCTCGCGGTCATGGTCCTCCCCACGGGCAGCGGCGGGCCGAGCGTGGACGAGGCCGCGCGGCTCGCCGCCAGCCCGGCCACCCAGGCCACGGTCGCGGTCGACCAGAGCAATCCCAAACTCCTCGACGTCGCCTCCGACGACGTTCCCTTCCCGAACCTCGAGGGGGAGTTCGGCTGGAGGGAGGCGGGTGCCCGGGGCGACGATCTCGACGGCCGCCACGCTCGCACTGTTTTCTACGAGCGCGGCGGGCGGCGGATCAGCTACACGATCGTCGCGGGGGAGGCGATCGAGCAGCCACCGGGCGCCCGTACGAGGAGCATCAAAGGAGTCGAGTTCGCCAGCTTCGAGGCGGGCGGAACGCGCGCAGTCACGTGGCAGCGGGAGGGGCACACCTGCGTCCTCGCCAGTCGCGAAGCGAGTGACGAGGAACTCGTCGAGCTCGCCTCGTGGACGGGCAAAGGGTCGGTGCCGTTCTGACCGCTAAGGCAGCGAACGGAGAATTGCGGGAACTGGATCCCAATGCGGCAGGCGACCACATCGACACCCTGTTCAGGGCCGCGTGCGCGATGAGCGGATCGCGGCAGATCGCCGAGGACCTGGTCCAGGAGACCTTCGTCAAGGTTCTCGCCCGCCCCCGTTTCCTCCGCCGTGACGACGACCTGGGATACCTGATGAGAGCACTGAGAAACACCTGGTACAACCACCTCCGCGGCGAGCGCGTGCGGCGCGAGGTGACCGAGTCCGAACCGCAGGGGGCCGACGAGCTGCCGGCCCGCAGCACCCACAACGATCCGCACGCGTCGATGGAGGCGATGGAGGTGCTGGCGGCGCTGAAGGACCTGCCCCAGCCCTACCGCGAAACCCTCGCCGCGGTCGACGTCGCCGGCCTCAGCTACGCCGAGGCGGCACGGGCGCTGAACGTACGCCAGGGCACGATCATGAGCCGGCTGCACCGCGGCCGCGACCAACTGGCCCGGAGCCTGCAGTCCGTTTAGACAGGGCAGCCCCCGATGTCGCAGCCGCTCCAGACATTTTCCTACCGCGAGATGGCCTGGACCGTCTGTGAGAGCCCGGTCGGCCAGCTGACAGTGGTCGCCGGCCCCGACGGGGTGCGCAGCCTCCACTACCCGGGCCGGGTGCCGGAGCTGGACCCCTCGGCGCGGCGCCAGATGCCGAAGGTGGCGAAGCAGCTGGAGCAGTACTTCGCCGGCGAGCGGCAGGGCTTCGAGCTGGATCTCGACCTGGCCGGGGCACCGCTGCAGAAAGCGGTCTGGTTGCGCCTGCTGGAGGTCCCCTACGGCGGTACGACGACCTTCACGGATCTCGCCGACGCCGTCGACCGTGCCGCGCAGCCGGAGGAGCTGGTCCGCTACCAGTGCGTCGGCGTCGCCGCCGCCGCGGTCGGCTGCACCCCGGCGCCGATCCTCATCCCCTGCCACCGCGTGCTCGCCGTCAACGGCTCCCTCACCGGCTACATCGGCGGCATGCAGCGCAAGCAGGCGCTGCTCGACCTCGAGCGCCGCGTCGCCGCCGGCGAATCGGCCCCGCCGCCGCTGGCCGAGCGCCAGCTGGCGACGCACTGAGCTGGCGATCCGGTTGCGCCACCGGTCCTCAGCGCCCCCGGCACGCTCGTCGCGATGGAATCCCTGGACGGAGTTACCTACCGCTGAACCCGTCCCTTGCCGGCCGCGTAGTCTGTCGACCGAGGCCAGAGCCGCGCTGACTCCTCGCAGACCGTCAACTACATCGGCTGCGTGGTCCCGCAACTGAGGAAGTACAAGCTGAAAGCGGCGAGGAACCTGCTCACGGCCGCCCGCTGTGCCCTCGGATCCTCGCCCCCGGCAGCAAGGTCTCGGTGACGCTGAAAGAGGCCAAACGCCGCCGCTGATCGCGCGCGGGTGAGAATGCGCGGATGACAACCGCGCTGGTCTACGAGGAGCGCTGCCTTGCGCATGACAACGGCTCGATGCTGGTCGACCAGCGGGCGGCGGACTGGCTGCGGGTCGGGCACGCCGAGGGGCCGGACCGGCTCGCCCGCGCCCAGCTATTGCTGGAGCGTGCGGGCGTGGCGGAGCAGCTTCATCGCCTCCCGGCTCGCCCGGCCAGCGCCGAGGAGCTGGCGCTGGTCCACAGCGCTCTTTATATAGAGCGGATCCGCGAGGCCTGCGCGCGGGAGGAGCACCTGGTGGTGGGACCGGAGGCGCGGGTCGGGCCGGACAGTTGGGAGCCGGCGCTGCTATCGGCCGGCGGCGGGCTGGCAGCGGTGGAGTGGGCGCTCGAGGCGCCGGACCGGCGCGCCTACGTCCTCACCCGGCCGCCCGGCCACCACGCCTCGGCCGAGCAGGCGATGGGTTTCTGCCTCTTCAACAACGTCGCCCTGGCAGCGCGGCGCGCCCAGCAGCTCGGGGCGGAGCGGGTCGCGATCGTCGACTGGGACGTCCACCACGGCAACGGCACCGAGGACGTCTTCGCCGCCGACCCTTCGGTGCTGTTCGTCTCCCTGCACCAGGACGACCTCTATCCCGCCGGGCGGGGAAGGGCTGAGGACCGGGGTGTGGGAGAGGGCATCGGCGCCACCGTCAACGTGCCGTTGCCGGCGGGCAGCGGCGACGGCGCCTACGCCAGGGCGGTCGGCGACGTCGTCGCCCCCGCCGTGTCCGCCTTCGGCCCCGACCTGATCCTCGTCTCGGCCGGCCAGGACGCCGCCGCCTCCGACCCGCTCGGCCGCATGAGCGTCACCGCCGAGGGCTTCCGGGCGATGACCCGCGCCCTCGCGGGTCTCTCCGACACCCACTGCGACGGCCGCCTCGTCGCAGTCCAAGAGGGCGGCTACAGCACCGACCACATGCCCTTCTGCACCCTCGCGATCGTCGAGGAGCTGGCCGGCCTCGAGCCGACCTTCGCGACCGACCCGATGGAGCTCGACGTCCCGGCGGACGCCTGAGCCGCCTACAGGTATCGCTCCACCCAATCCCGGTAGCGACCGGCGAACTCGCGGGCGGCGGGGAGGCCCAATATGACGGCTGCGTGCAGCCGGCCGGCTTTCATCCCCGGGTAGTCGTGCTCGACGTCCGACCGTGCTTTCTGGGTCCGCTTCAGGTTCCTGCAGAGCGTGCTGTTGATTACGCCGGCTTCTTTCAGGGCATCGAAGCTGCGGGCCGAATTCGCCGCACGGGTGCTGGGCGGCTCCAGCTCCGCCACTCGCGCTCCTCTTTCTGCCAGCTCGACCACGTAGTTCTGTACTCGGCTGAAGGCGCGTTCGACGGCCTGCACCCTGTTGTAGGCCTTGACCCCGGTCTTCCTTTCGAAGGCCGGTTTGAACTGCTTCAGATCGAAGTCCTCGCCGAACTCCTCCATCGCGCTTTCGAGCGCCAGAATCTCACCGGGGAGCTCGTCAAGCCGTTCGACGATCTCGCTGCGTAGCCGTTTTGACACTCAGGCCTCGGCGAGCAGGCGGTCGACTCCGGCCAGCGCGCGACGGCCGCGCTCGCGCAAGTGCCTCTCAGCGCGACGATCCATCGCATCGGCCTCGGAGCGCAGCTGGATCCAGCGGCCCTCGCGGTCGACAGCGGGGCGACCCTCTTTCAAGGCCTCGGCCAGGAGGACCGGGCTGGCGCTCGCATCCTCGAGGGTGAGCACGTCTACGCGCCGCCCAAGCAGGTCTTCGAGCTTCAGCTCCAGGTCGACGACGCGGACCAGCGCGGCATCGCGCATCTCGACGATCAGGTCGACGTCGCTCCCCTCGCTGTCGTCTCCGCGGGCCGCTGAGCCGAAGAGGAGCGCGAAGCGGAGGTTCTGCTCGGTGCGCAGAGCTTGGCGGAGGTTCGCGAGCAGCTGCCAGCGACGCAGCACGTAGTCCTTCTCACTCGCAGAGAGCTCGAGTCGTCGCGCTGAGGGCCGAGTCCCCCGGATCGCTCCTTCCTTAACTGCGCGTCGCAGCGTCCGCTCGCTGGCGCCCACCTGTCGAGCCAGAAAAGCCAGGTCATTCATGTGTCCATTGTAATGGACTCATGTGTCCGTTAACACCGGGGATGGATCTCCGCGCGCCAGCGTCGTTTCGTCCATCCGTCCCCTGAATCGGAGCTGGCGGAGCGATCCGGGGAGGCCGGGCGTATAGCCGCCAGTGAACGAACTTGGGATCGAGAGCGATCGCCGCCTCCTGCGGGCCGCGCGCAAGGGCGACTCCGGGGCGGTCGAGGCGCTGATCGAGCGGCACTCCGACCAGGCGCGCCGGATCGCCCACGGCATCCTCGACGACACCCGCTGGGCCGACGACGTCACCCACGAGGCGATCCACTCGATCCTTGGCAACATCGGCCGTTTCGACCCCTACCGCCCCTTCGCCCCCCGGCTCCACAGGGTCGTCCAGCGCCGGGCCCGCGGCTGGGCACGAGTGCGGGCGGGCCGGGCCTCACACCATTTCCAAACCCAAATGGAGGTAAACCATGCATGACAGTCCTCGGGAATCTCGACTGAGGTCTCTGGCCCCGTCGAACCTGGTCGCCGTGATCGCGGCGGCGCTGCTGCTGGCGCTCGCGATCGGCGTGAGCACCGGAATCAAGGCCGACAGCGCTGCCGCTTCCAAGCGCGGCGCCGCGTCCAAGAAGACGCTGAAGCGCCTGATCGCGGAAGCGCCCTACCTCGAGATCGCCGGCGGTTGGCAGATCACCGGCAACCAGCTGAGCGCCGAGGGCGGCGACGTCCAGTTCCACTACATCCGGCCGGCCAGCGACGCGCGGGGCACCAGCGACGCCGAGATCCGCTGGTACAACGCCGCCTCGGTCGAGGAGGTCGGCGCGCTCCTGCAAGCGGACGGTCTCGTCGCTTCCGGCACCCTGCCCGTCCGGACCACCGACGCGATCAAGGTGAAACGAGGCGAATGGGACTCCGTCTTCAGCTACGCGACCGCCCAGGTCTACGCCGTCAGCGACGGTCCCTGGCTGAACGCCGTCGGCGTCTGGTCGCAAGACGGGAGGACGTTCGCGCTGAGCGCCCGCGTCGAGAGCCTCTACATGCTCGAACGCCTGCTGGAAAGGCCGGAATTCCTCACTCCCGAGGAATGGGCGATCGCCCTTCGCCCCGGCGGCGCGGAATGGCTCGTCGAGCACCACTTCGGCGACTCCGTCACCGTCGAGCGCGGGACGGTGAAATACGTGAAGGTGCCCGGGTCTGATGGTCAGGTCACCTACGAAGCCCGCCCCCAGCGCAAGGCCACCGGGAAGTCCCACAGGTAGCCGAGCAGCAGTCCTCGATGAACGAGTTCGCGGAAATCGCCGATCCTCCACTTGCCGTTCCCGCTCGCCGGGACCAGGGCGCGTCCGACCGCAGGCTGCTGCGGGAGGCGCGCCGCGGCAAGCCGGATGCGGTCGAGGCGCTGATCGAGCGGCACTGGGACCGCGCCCACCGGATCGCCTACGGGATCCTCGGTGACGCCCACGCCGCCGAGGACGTGACTCAGGAGGCGATGCTCTCGATCGTCTACAACATCGGCCGCTTCGACCCGTACCGCCCCTTCGCCCCCTGGCTGCACACGGTCGTCTCCAATCGGGCGCTCGATTTCGCCAGGGCGCGGGCCCGGCGGGCGGAGCTGACCACAGACCGCGCCCCCGAGATCGCCGGCGGCGAGGACCCGGCGCTGGCCAGCTCCGACCCCGCTCTGGAGGCGGCGCTCGCCGGCCTCACCCCCGAGCACCGCGCGGTCATCGTCCTTCGCTTCGTCGCCGGCTACGGGCCGAAGCAGATCGGCGAGGTCCTCGGGATCCCGACCGGCACCGTCGGCTCGCGGCTGCGCCGCGCGCTGGATCAGCTACGCACCGACCTGGAGGTAGGCAATGGATGACTCTGGACTGAAGCGGCGCCTGGAGTCCCTGGCGCCACCGAACCTGGCCGAGGCGCGCGTCCGCGCCAAGCTGGCGGCGCGGGTCAGTATGTCGCGCCAACAGGCCGGCGCCGCCCGCCCCGGCCTGTTCCGGGTCCGCAACCTCTCCTTCGCCGGCGGCCTGGCGGCGGTCGCCGCGGCGCTCGTGCTCGCGCTCGGGACCGGCGGCGGCCCGGGGATCAAGGCCGAAGTGGCCAGCGCGGCCGACCTCACCCGCCTGGCCGAGCTCTCTCCGCACCTGCAGATGGTCGGCGGCTGGCAGATCACCAGCACCGAGGTGACGCCCAAAGGTGGGGCCACCGTGTTCCACTACGAACGTGCCGCTGAACATGGCCCGGCCGACGACGTCGAAATCCGCTGGTACACCGCCGCCTCTGCCGAGGAGATCGGGCAGCGGGTGGAAGCGGACGGTTTCGACGCGGCTGGCGCTGTTCCGGTCAACACCACCGATGGGCTGGCGAAGCGGTTCGGGGAAGCGGACTCATATTTTACCAAGAGCACCGGGCAGGCCTACGTCTCTTCCGTCGGTGGACCGCTGCCGGAGACCGTGGGCATCTGGCATCAGGATGGGCTGACCTTCGAGCTCCGCACTCACGTCGAGAGCATTTACATGCTCGAACGCAGTCTGGAACGAGTCGAATTCCTCGGTCCCGAAGAATGGGTCATCGCGATCCGCCCCGGCGGTGGGATGTGGCTGAACGAATCCTCGAACGGGTCCGTCCGCAAGATCGAAAAAGAGAAAATCGAACAGCCCGACGGAACCTTTGCCTACCAGACCACGTACATCGGCAAGTCCCCCGAGGAACTCGCCGAGCTCGACTTCACCGCCCCCTTTCCGCTGATCCATCGCGACGGCGACACGGTCAGGGTTGAGGTCCAGACCGTGCCGGGGGCACACGCCGCCGCCCCTGATCTCCAGCCCTGAGGGGCGAGCCTAGACTGCAGGCGTGTCGTTCTTAGAGGGCCTTGGGTGCGAAACGCCCGTCGTCCAGGCGGGAATGGGCGGCGGGCTCAGTCGCCATGAGCTGGCCGCGGCGGTCTCGGAGGCTGGCGGGCTGGGGACGATCGCCGTCAACGGCGCCGCGCCGATCCGGCGGCAGCTGAGGGCGGCGCGAGCCCTGACCGGCAAGCCGATCGCGGTGAACCTGCTCCTGCCGTTCGCCCGCCGCGAGTGGTTCGACGCGGCCGCCGAGGCGGACGCCGTGGTCACCTTCTGGGGCCGGCCGCGGCGACGCACCCCTGGGGTGTGGATCCACCAGTGCGGCTCCCTGGCCGAGGCCCGCTCGGCCCACGCCGCGGGCGCCGACGCGGTGATCGTCCAGGGGGTCGAGGCGGGCGGCCACGTGCGCGGGACGACGCCGTCGCTGCAGCTGCTCGAGCGAGTCCGGAACGCCCTGCCGGCCGCCTACCCGCTGCTGCTCGCCGGCGGAATCGCCGAGCGGGGCGATGTGGAGCGGGCGCTCGAGGCCGGGGCGCTCGCCGCGGTGGCCGGGACCCGCTTCCTGCTCTCCGAGGAGAGCCGTGCCCACCCGGGATACCGGCGGCGCCTGCTCGCGGCGCGGGAGACGATCCTCACCGAGCTGTTCGGCGCCAGCTGGCCGGCGCCCCACCGCGTCGTCGCCAACGCCGCAACGGACCGGTGGCTGAAGAGCGACCGGCGCGGGCCGGCGCTGAACCGGCTGCTCAACCGCGTATCCGCTCCTGCCGGCCGCTACGTCCCGGACGCGCTCCAGGCCCGGATGATCCGCGCCCAGCGCCCGGGCAGCCGCCTGCTGACCCCGGCTGGCCCCACCGACGACGGGCCGGAGACGCTGCTCGACGCCGGGCCGCTCTACGCAGGCGAGACGGTGGCCCGGATCGCCGAGGTCAGACCCGCGGCCGACCTGGTGCGGGCGCTGACGCCGTGACTTCGCGCAACTTACGTTCGCTCCCGTGTTTGGTACTAGCAGTTCTCATCAAGGAACAGATGCGATTGCGACTGTTCCGGGAAGGGCTAGGAGACCCAGTCCATTGGCCACCAACGGTTCGCGGGGACACACGGGTGCCGGGGCGACCGGCAGATCCAACTCATTGCGCGGCGCACGATCGCGGAGCGCTCGCTACTCGAAGCTGAAGCCGGGGCCGGGACGTTCGGCGGAGGACGTCGCCGCCCATCAGCGCGGCCGCCTGCAGAAGGCGATGGTCGAGCTCGTCGCCGAGCACGGCTACAACGGGGTCGCGGTCGCGGCCCTGACCAACCACGCCAGGGTCTCGAAGCGCGATTTCTACAAGCGCTTCGACGGCAAGGAGGAGTGTTTCCTTGCCACCTACGACCTGATCGTCAGCAACTCGGTGCGAGGGATCCTCGCGGCCGCCGAGGGCGAGGAGGAGTGGTGCGAGCGGCTGCGGCTCGGGTTCCTCGCCCTCGCCGGCCAGGTCGCCGACCACCCCGAGGCGGCGCGGCTGGCCCTGGTCGAGGCCTTCGTCGCCGGCGCCGTCGCGGTCGAGCGGATGCTGCATACGAACCGGCGCTTCGAGGCGCTGGTGGCGAAGGACCTGGCTCTCGCCGAGGGACACCCCCGGCTGCCGCGGCTGGTCGTGAAAGGCATCGTCGCCGGTGGCGGCCGAGTGGCGCGGGCGCGGCTGCTCTCCGGGGACCCGCGGCAGCTGGTACTCGACGGGGACAAGCTGATGGAGTGGGCACTCTCCTTCTGCGTCGACGATGTCGGTCGCCTGCGCGGGCTCGGGGTCGCGCGGCCGCCGGCGCCACCCGCGACCGTTACCGCGCTGCCGCTGGGAGACGAGCGCGCGCTGATCCTGGCAGCGACGGCGAGGCTGGCTGACAAGGAGGGGTACGCGACCCTGACCGTGCCGCGGGTGCGCGCCGCCGCCGGTGTCTCCAGGCGCAGCTTCGACACCCACTTCGAGGGGGTGGGGGACTGCTTCCTGGCGACGCTCGAGACGTTCAGCAGCCGCACCCTGGACACAGCGGCGCCCCTCTACTTCAAGGCCGACGACTGGGCGAGCGGCGTCCACCGCATGGTCGTCAGTCTCTGCCAGCATCTCGCCCGCGACCCCACCTTCGCCAGCCTCGCCTTCCTCGAGGTCTTCTCGCCGGGCCCGGAGGCGATCGAATGGCGCAGCGAGATGATCGCCAAGCTGGCCGCGAACCTTCGGCGCGGAGCCCCGCCGGCGTGGCAGCCGAGCGAGTTCGCGGCAGAAGCATCGATCGGGGCGATGTGGGGAGTGATCCACCACTTCGTCGCCACCGGTCGCGGCCCGCAGCTGCCGCTCGCGGCGCCGGTGCTTTCATACCTCGCGCTTGCCCCGGCGCTCGGAGGTTCGGCGGCCATCGACGTGATCGTCGCCGAGGTGGACGCGGGAAGTAACACCGTTCGAGCACTCGATAGATAGAAACCAATTGGCCTGGGAGCTTGCTTGGGTCTGTCCAGGGCTGGATGCTCGCGCGTGTGGCGCAGGATGGGTCGCGGTGCGGAAAGAGTGACCCCGCACTGCGGTGTAAGGGAGGCGTCGCACTGGAGAGTGGGGGGCCGGAATTCGGGGGCACCGGTTCCGGTCCCCCGCGACACCTGATCTGCCGCAGCAGGTCGTCGCGGGGCGGAGAGGAGCCCGGCCGTATCGCCGGGCTCCCAAGCCCGCCGGCTTAGTAGGTCCGCTGCGGGGACTGGTCCTCGCCGTAGACGACGAGTCCGTGGATGCAGATCACACAGATGGCGAAGATCCCCAGCGACCAGAACGGGTAGGCGCCGCCAACCGCGAGGAGCGCGCCGATTGCTCCCAGCGATGCCGCGATCAGGCCGATGACCCGCCCGAAGGTGTGCCCGGCGAGCAACGAGAACCCACCGCAGACCTGTACGACTCCCAGGATCACGGTGATCCATCCCCAGGTGTGAAGGCTGGAGAAGACGTAGCGGGTGTTGTCGACGAAGAAGTTCGCATCGCCGATCGCGGCGATGCCGTAGATGACGTTGAGAGTGCCTGCGATCAAGAGCAGGATGGCGACGAAAGCAGCGCGGCCCTGACCCTTCATATGTGCTTCCTTTCTTAGGCGGTGCCCTTCCCTGGGCGACCGGAGTCCCGCGCCAACTTCGGAGCAGGCTTGAGATTCAGCCCTAGGCTGATTCGACGCCGAGCGCTCAAATACCTTTCGGACTGTGAGGTGGCCGTGATCTACGTCGTCTACGCGCTGGTGGCGCTGGCTGGGGCCGGCGTCCATCTCTGGAGGCATCCGGCGGACCGGCGCGGGGGGCGCTGGATCGAGGTTGTGCTGCTCTGGTGGATCGTCGTCACGATCGGGGTGGCCGGGATCGTCGGCGGCCTGCTGCATCTCTTCGACGGTCCGGCCATCGCCAGGGAAATCGGGTTCACCCGCGGCGACGGCGGCTTCCAGACCGAGGTCGGCTTCGGCGACCTCGCGCTCGGCCTGGCCGCGGTGCTCTGCATCTGGATCCGCGACCGCTACTGGCTGGCGATCCTGCTGATCGCCGGCGTCTCCCTCTGGGGCGACGCCTATGGCCACATCCACCAGGAGGTCGTCAACGACAACCACGACCCCGACAACTCCGGCCCCGTCCTCTACGCCGACATCCTCTTCCCGCTCGTCGGCCTGCTGCTCTACGCGGCTATGGGGCGACGTGGAACTCTCGGAAAGCGGCGTGCCGCACCCCGTTGAACCGTTGAAGCCCCGGCGCAGTATTCCCCCGCGTGACTCGGGATCGCCGACCCCAACCGCGTCGTGCTCGTCTGGTGAGCAACGTGCGCCGCATCGTTCTGCTCCCGTTCGTCGCCGCGATCCTCGGAGCCGGTCTCGCGGTGGGCGGTTGCGGCTCCTCCGTGCAGCTCTCTGATGAGGAAGTCCTCGAGTTGGTGAGGAATGCGTTCGGCCTTCCCGCGTACCTGCCCTCCTACGAGCGCTGCGTGGTCGGGGAAATCGAAAGGCTGGTTTCTCCGGCGCAGATCCGCGACCTCGGCGGCGGTTCACGGAGCGAGCAGTTCGAAGCGGCAACCGAGGTGATGGCACCGGCCGAACGGGCGTGCAAGCGAGCGGATCCCCGGATCATCGACCCCGACGCGGCCACGGGGGAACTGGCGCCGATCCGGCTGAGCACCGGCGCCGCGGTGGAGAGGGAACTGAAGGAAGAAGGGACCACCGCCGCCGAGGCCGCCTGCGCCAAACGACGGATCCGGCAGCTCGACGACGCCGAGTTCATCCGCTACGCCAACGCGACCACGGACTCTCAGGTCGACATGGCCCTGCGGATCATTCTCCCCTGCCTCCGCTGAAGCATTGGACGCCGCTTGTTCGGCGGCCTACCTTTAGTGAGCCGGTCCTTGGTGATCCCGATTGGAGGCAGAGATGGCAAAGGTTCTATGCGTGCTCTACGACGACCCGGTAGGCGGCTATCCGCCGGCCTACGCCCGCGAGGAGATCCCGGCGATCGCCTTGTATCCCGACGGCCAGAGCGCTCCAAGCCCTGAAGGCCTCGACTTCACCCCCGGGGAGCTCCTGGGCTGCGTCTCCGGCGAGCTCGGCCTGCGGACCTACCTGGAGGGCCAGGGTCACGAGCTGGTCGTCACCGCGGACAAGGACGGAGCGGACTCGGAGTTCGACCGGCATCTGGCCGACGCCGAGGTCGTCATCTCCCAGCCCTTCTGGCCGGCGTACCTGACCGCCGAGCGGATCGCCAAGGCCCCGAACCTGAAGCTGGCGATCACCGCCGGGATCGGCTCCGACCACGTCGACCTGCAGGCGGCGATGGACTCGGGGATAACCGTCGCCGAGGTCACCTACTGCAACTCGATCTCGGTCGCCGAGCACGTGGTGATGATGATCCTGGGACTGGTCCGCAACTACATCCCCTCCCACCAGATCGTGCTCGACGGCGGCTGGAACATCGCCGACGCGGTCTCCCGCGCCTATGACCTGGAGGGGATGCAGGTCGGCACGGTGGCGGCGGGACGGATCGGGACCGCGGTGCTGAAGCGGCTTGCGCCCTTCGACGTCGGCCTCCACTACATGGACCGCCACCCCTTGCCCACCGAGGTGGAGGCGCAGCTCGGCGCCACTCACCACGAGTCGGTGGAGAGCCTGGTCGAGGTCTGTGACGTGGTCACGATCAACTGCCCGCTGCACCCGGAGACCGAGCACCTCTTCGACGCGCAGATGATCGCCAAGATGAAGCGCGGCGCCTACCTGATCAACACCGCGCGGGGCAAGATCTGCGACCGCGAGGCAGTCGCCGCCGCCTGCGAGTCAGGCCAGCTGGCCGGTTACGCGGGAGACGTCTGGTTCCCCCAGCCCGCCCCCGCCGATCACCCCTGGCGGACGATGCCCCACCACGGGATGACCCCGCACGTCTCCGGCTCCACGCTCTCGGCCCAGGCTCGTTACGCCGCCGGGACCAGGGAGATCCTCGAGAACTATTTCGCCGGTAACCCCCAGCGCGAGGAATACCTGATCGTCGACGGCGGTCGCCTGGCCGGGGCCGGGGCCCACTCCTACTCGGCTGGGAACGCGACTGCGGGGTCCGAGGAGGCGGCGCGTTTCGGGTCTTGACTCAGCGACGCCGGCGCCGTGCTAACCTGCAACCAAATGGTTGTAGGTAAGAACCCGATCCGCGACGACGAGAAGGCCGCCGACCTGCTGTTTGGGGCGCTGGCCGACCCGACCCGCCGCGACATCTTCCGCCGCGCCCACGAGGGCCGGCTTTCGGTCTCGGCCCTGGCCCGCGAGTACCCGATCAGCCTGGCGGCGGTGCAGAAGCACGTCGCCGTGCTGGAGCGGGCCGAACTGGTGAGCAAGCACCGGGTCGGCCGCGAGTCGATCGTCCGCGCCGAGGCCGCCGCCCTCAAACGCGCCCACTCCGCGCTCGACCGGCTCGAGTCCGAGTGGCGCGGCCGGGTCGGGCGGATGGACAAGATCCTCGAAGCCGACAAAGGAGACAGCTGATGCCCGTCACCGACGTGAACAAGGACCTCGACGCCCTGACGATGACGATCACCGCCGAGTTCGACGCCGGCGCCGAGCGAATTTGGGAGATGTGGTCGGACCCGCGGCAGTTGGAGCGCTGGTGGGGGCCGCCGACCTACCCGGCGACCTTCGTCGACCACGAGCTCGCCCCCGGCGGCCGCGCCGCCTACTTCATGACCGGCCCGGAGGGGCAGAAGTACCACGGCTGGTGGCGGGTCGAGGAGGCCGAGCCGCCCAAGCGGCTGCGCTTCGAAGACGGCTTCGCCGACGACGAGGGCAAGCCCAACGCGGATATGCCGACGACGATCGCGACGGTGACGATCGCCGAGGCCGACGGCGCCACGACGATGTCGATCCAGTCCAAATTCGGCAGCCGCGAGGGGATGGAAAAGGTGCTCGAGATGGGGATGGAGCAGGGCATGGTCGAAGCCCTCGGCCAGATCGACGCGATCCTCGCCGGCGGGAGGGCCTGAGCGCCGGCGCGAGATCTCATCGACACAACACCGGCGTTGCGCTCAAAGCCAGCCTTCGAGTTCCCGTCCGTGCTTCGGCTCGACGGGGGTCTCTTCTTCGCCACTGCGGAGGAGTAGGTCGCCTGGGGGGTGAATCAGGAAGCGGTCGAGCGCTGCGAGCCGAGCAGCGGCCATGCCAGGACAGAGGCAGCGAACGCGACCGCGGCGGCGGCGAGAAGGACGGAATCGAGCCCGGCGACGATGCCGGCCCGCAGGGCCAGCGACTCCCTTGCCTGGTGCTCGAAGATCGCGCCGAGGGCGGCGATGCCGATCGCGATCCCGAGCTGGCGAAAGGTGTTGTTGATCCCCGAGGCGAGCCCGCTGCGCTCGACCGGCAAGACACTCACCATCGCCGCCGCGAGCGCCGGGCTGATGACGCCGATCGCGAGCCCGCCCACCAGCAACCCAGGCAACAGCGCCGTCCATTCGCTGTCGACGTCGACCGCGCGCATCAGCAGAAGCCCGGTGCCGATCAGGATCAATCCCGCCGTCAGTGGCACTCGCAGCGGCCAGCGGTTCGTGAGCCGGCCGGAGATCGGGGCGACGACGACGAGCACCAGGGTCAGGGGAAGGATTCGCAGGCCGGTCTCGGTGGGGGTTAGGCCGAGCCCGACCTGCATGTAGATCGCCACGAAGAGCAGCAGCGGGTAGAGCGCGACCGACTGCGCGAAGGCGACCACGGCCGTCCCGGTGAAGGCGGGGATGCGAAAGAGCGAGAGCGGCAGCATCGCCGCCACGGCCCGCCGCTCGACGGCGACGAAGGCGGCGAGCAGCACCGCGGCGGCGACCAGCGAGCCAGCGATCGGCAGGCTGCCCCAGCCGTCCTCGTTGCCGCGGATCAGGCCGTAGGTGGCGAAGAAGCACGCGGCGCCGAAGGTCACCATCCCGGCGAGGTCGAGCGGGCGCGGCTGCTTATCGCGCGACTCGGGCAGCGACCGCGCCGTCAGCCAGATCAGCAGGGCGCCGATCGGCAGGTTGACGAGGAAGATCCAGCGCCAGTCCAGCTCGTCGGTCAGCAGGCCGCCGACCAATGGGCCGATCGCCAGCGCGGCGCCGGTAACGGCGCCCCACACGCCGAGGGCGAAGCCGCGCTCCTTGTCTTGAAACTCGTTGGCGAGCAAGGCGAGGGAGGAGGCGAACATCGCGGCCGCGCCGACACCCTGGGCGGCGCGGGCAAGGTCGAGGAAGACCGGCGAGCTGGCCGCCGCGCAGAGCGCCGAGCAGGCGGTGAAGAGCACGAGCCCCCATATAAAGACCGCGCGCCGTCCGATCCGGTCGGCGAGGGCACCGGCGCTCAGCAGCGTCGCCGCCAGGGTCAGCGCGTAGGCGTCGATCACCCATTGCATCTCGGCGAAGCTGGCATCGAGGTCGGCGCGGATCGCCGGCAGGGCGACGTTCACCACGGTTACGTCGAGCAGCAACATCGCCGTCGCCGCCGAGACGACGAGCAGGGTTATCCAGCGCTCCCGCGTCACCAGGGGAGCTTCTCGTTAGCCGCGGTCGAGTTCTTCGACCAGCGCCTTGACCCGCCGCTGGATCTCGTCGCGGGTCTCGCGGACCGTCTCGACCGGCTGGCCCTTCGGGTCGGGGAGGTCCCAATCGACGTAGCGCACGCCGGGCACGTAGGGGCACTCGTCACCGCAACCCATCGTCACCACGACGTCGGCCCATTCGGCGTCCTCGACGCGGAGCAGCCTGGGCTTGCGGTCGGCGAGGTCGATCCCCAGCTCGTTCATCACCTCGACAACCTCGGGGTGGACCCGCTCGCCGGGCGTCGTTCCAGCGGAGCGACCCTCGTGGCGGCTACCTGCGGCGCGCTTGAAAAGCGCCTCGCTCATCTGCGAGCGGCCGGCATTGTGGAGGCAGACGAAGAGTGCGTTTGCCATCCGGCACTACCGCGGTTTGCAGCCGCAGCTGGACGAATCCGACTGACAGCACTCCGCCTTGTCGGAAGGCTCGCAGCAGGTGGCCTGCTGCTCGGGGGGGCAGCAGGTCGAGGTCGCGGCGCCGTCCGTCGGCTCGGTCAGTTCAGCCATGCGGAGAACTCCTCCAGGGACTCGGGGATCACGTAGTAGTAGGCCCACAGACCGCGCCGCTCAGAGCCGACGATGCCGACTTCACGCAGCTTCTTGAGGTGGTGGGAGACGGTGGGCTGGGAGAGGTCGAAGAGGGGGACCAGCTCGCAGACGCAGACCTTGCCGGCGTGCTTTCGCAGCACGTCGACGAGCTGCAGGCGGATCGGGTCGCCAAGCGCCTTCGCGATCCTCGCCAAGCGCTCGGCCTGCTCGCGCTCGACGTCGGGATAGAAGATGGGCTCGCAGCAAGGCTCGCCGGCCGGGCGCTTGGCCTTCGGGACTAGCTCCAGATCGACAGCCATCTATTTACATATATCTATTTAAATTACGTTTGTCAATACACGGGACCGCGCCGATCGGCTGAGCGGGCATATCGACCAGCACCCATAGCCCCGAGGCGGCAGTGAGTCCGGCGACCAGCGCGATTGCCCCGCCGTAGCCGAGGGCGTCGGCGGTGGCCCCAGCGATCAGGGCGCCCGCCGCGTAGCCCATGTCGCGCCAGAAGCGGTAAACGCCGACGACGGGCGCGCGGGCGACGGGAGAGACCGCGTCGGAGACCGCCGCGATCAGGGTCGGGTAGACGAGCGCCGTTCCGATGCCGAGCAGAGCGGCGGCTGCGACCGCGATGCCGATCGCCCCCTCGCTGAGCGCGAGAACCGCAAGCGCCGCAGCCTGGACCAGCATCCCGGCGACGATCAGCGGTTTGCGGCCGATCGCATCCGACCAGGCGCCCGTGGCGATCTGCGTGACGCTCCAGACACCGGGGTAGACGGCAGCGACCAGCCCGACCGCCGCGACCCCGGCCCCGTTGGCGGCGAGAAAGAGCGGCACTAGCCCCCACGCCAGCCCGTCGTTGAGGTTGTTGACCAGCCCCGCCTGCGAGGCGGAGCGCAGGGCGGGAACTCGGTAGCTGGCCTGCGCGAACGCCGCGCGCAGAGGGGGGGCGCTGCCATCGACGTCGCCGTGGTGTTCGGCCTGCTCGAGGGCGACGTGGGCGCCGGTGTCGCGGACGAAGAAGACGGACAGCAGGAACGCGGTGACGGCGATCAGCGCCCCAGCGACGACCAGCACGTCCCGCGCCGCGAACTCGGCGGCGAGAAGTCCGCTGAGTCCGGCGGCGAGCGCGACGCCCCCGTAGCCGGCCGCCTCGTTCAGCCCGAGCGCGAAGCCGCGCCGCCTCGGCCCGACGAGGTCGATCTTCATCACCACCGTCATCGACCAGGCGAGACCCTGGTTCATGCCGAGCAGGACGTTGGCGGCGACGACCCAGCCCCAGCTGGGAGCGATCGCGATCAGCAGCGGAACCGGCAGCGCGACGACCCAGCCGGCGATCAGCAGCCGCCGCCGCCCGATCCGCTCGGCGAGCGCTCCGGCGCCGAGGTTGGTCAGTGCCTTGACCAGCCCGAAGGCGACGATGAAGGAGAGGACCGTCGCGCTGGAGTCGATGCCGAACTCGTCGCGGCCGATCAGCGGCAGGGTCGAGCGCTCCAGGCCGACCATCGCGCCGACGAAGGCATTGACGGCGACCAGCAGCGAGAACTGCGCGAGGTTCTCGCGCAGCCCGAGTCGCACTCCCCCCGCCGGCATCGGTGCTCGCCTCAGCTACTGACCAGCGGCCGGCCGGAGCGGTTGGCGGCGAGGATTCCCGCCTGCTGCCCGGGTGCGGGCGGGATGTCTTTGGTCAGCGCCGCGACGAACTCCTTCTCGGAGCCGAATTGCAGCGCCGCGTTGTGGCGGCGCTCGAAGCCGACCGTCGAGGCGGGGTTGCCGGAGAGGCCGCGGCCGCAGACCGAGCCGGCGTAGTGGGCGGGGTAGACGAGGAGGTGATCGGGGAGAGTGAGCAGCCGCTCGGTCAGCGAGCGGTAGAGCATCCCGGCCATCTCCTCGGCGGTGCGCTCGCCGCTGGCGTGGAGATCCGGCCGACCGGCATCGCCGACCAAGAGCGCGTCGCCAGTCAGCACCATCCAGGGCTCATCGACGCGAGCGTGGTCGGTGACGAGGTAGGAGTGGTGCGCGGCGGCGTGGCCAGGCGTGGAGATTGCCTCGAGCTCGGTGTTGCCGACCCGCACCACGTCGCCGTCGGCCAGCGCCTCGTGGTCGAACTCGACCCCGGCCCCGGCTGGCAGGTATGGAGTCGCGTCCGTGCGCTCGACCAGCGCGGCCATGCCCGAGACGTGATCGGCCTGAACGTGGGTCTCCAGCACAGCGGCGATCCGCGCGCCCTGGGCTTTGGCCAGCTCGACGTAGGTGTCGACCAAGTCGACGTGCGGGTCGACCACCGCCAGCTCACCCTTGCTCTTGCAGCCCAGCAGGTAGGAGGCGCAAGCCGTTTCGTCGTTGAAAAGCTGGCGGAAGAACATCAGGACCTCCAAAGGTGGGAACTAGCCGCTGGCCTTGACAAGTTATCAAGAACTCTATTGAATAACAAATCATGGCTTCCAAAGAAGCAAAGCGGTCACTCTTCGAGGCGATAGCGATGACGGGAAAGGCGTTCTCCAGCCCCCGCCGCCTGGAGCTGCTCGACCTCCTTGCGCAGGCCCCCCGCAGCGTCGACGAGCTGGCGCGGGCCAGCGAGCAGTCGATCGCCAACACCTCGCAGCACCTGCGGGCGCTTCATGCCGCGGGCCTGTTGGCGCGCACCCGCGAAGGCACGCGCGTCGTCTATTCCCTCGCCGGAGAGGACGCGCTGGATCTCTGGCTTTCTCTGCGTGATGCCTCGGTCGCCCACCTGGGGGAGGTCGAGCGGGCGGCGCGCGAGTACCTCGGTGAGGACGTGGAGACGATCGGCCGCGCCGAGATGCTGGAGCGGCTGCGGCAGGGCGACGTCGTCGTGGTCGATGTCCGGCCCGTAGAGGAGTTCGCCGCCGGCCACATCGAGGGCGCGCGCTCGATCCCGCTCGAGGAGCTGGAGCGCCGCTTGGCAGAGCTTCCCCCCGACCAGGAGGTCGTCGCCTACTGCCGCGGCCCGTTCTGCGCCTACGCGCACGAGGCGGTCCGCCGGCTCACCGATGCCGGGCGCAGCGCGCGACGGCTGGAGGGCGGCTGGCCCGAATGGCGCCTCGCCGACGGCGCTGCCGCGTAGAGGAGGTTGGAGCGATGATCGAACGCCTGAGTGCCTGGTCTCGAGGCTGTCTGACGATGCAGGGTTACGGCGCCCTCTCCGACGAGGGACGAAAAAGCCTCTGGCTCGGCATCCGCTTCGCGCCCGCCCTCTGCTTCGCCGGGATCGCGCTCGGCGTTGTTCTGGCTTCGCCGGTGCTGCTGGCGGTGATGGCGGCGACCGCCTTTGTCGGCGGCTTCATAGCGCCGAAGCATCCGTTCGACTATCTCTACGACGTGGCGCTGCGCCCCCTGCTCGGCGGCTTGAGCGTGCCGCCGAGCCCAGCGCCGCGCCGCTTCGCCTGTCAGCTCGCGACGCCTTGGATCGTCGCGATCGCGGTTGCTTTGCTGGCGGATCTGACGGCCGTGGCCTGGGCGCTGGCCGCGCCCCTACTGCTGGTCGCCGCGGTCAACGTCGCGACCAACTGGTGCCTGCCCTCGCTGATGTACGGGCTCCTGCATGGGCGGCGGGCGGGCGCGGCCACGCGCTAGGTGGAGTCGGCCGAGATGTTGGCCGGAGGTCTCGGTGGCCGTAGTCGTCGGCCACGTTTCATCGCGGCTTCCGGGCGGAGACCAGCTCGACCCAGCCGGCTCGACGGCGGTCGAGCTTCTCAACCTCAAAGCCCTCAGCTGCGAGGTGGTCGAGTGGCTCGCGCAGCAGGTGGTCACCGCCGAAGCGGAAGGCGACCGGCTCCGCCAGCCGCTGCACCGCCCGCACCAGCGGGTTCGGGCTGCGGACGTGCTCGGCGAGGAGCAGGCGGCCGCCCGGTCGCAACACGCGCCTTGCCTCGCGGATCGCCGCCGCGTCGTCGGGAATCGTGCAGAGCGCGGCTACGACCCAGCTCGGCCATCTCGGGGCTCAGCTCGACGCCGGTGATGCTCACCCCGGCCGGGTAGAAGGGCAGGTTCCTGGCGGTGCCGGCGGCGATCTCAAGCACGTCGCCCTCGGCCCGCTCGCACACCCACTCGCGGTTGCCGGCGAACAGCCAGCGCTCGAAGCGCGACATGCTGCGGTCGTATTTCGGCGCCTGCTTGTCGAAGATGGCCTGGATGCGCTCGGTCTCGCTCGGGGGGATCGGGCAGGAGCGATTGCCTCGCAGGCGGCAGGCGATCCGGTCGACGGCGCGGCGCAGGGCACCGGGATCGGACCCTTCTGACTCGGTGGAGGCGAAGATCAACTTCCGGTGCTCCACCAGGAGTCGCAGCGTCCGCGTTACCCCGAGCTGGCGCGCCAGCTCGACCGTGTCGCTCGCCGCCCGGTCTTCAATGATCCGGCCGTCCTCGAAGCGGCTAATGACGATGCCATGCAACTCGACCGATCGGCCGCGGTGGGTGCCGCGCAGGGTCCACCGCGAGGCGACCTTGTCACCCTCGCTCACCTGCTCATCGACCTCGAAGCGCAGGTCGGGGAAGAGCGCCAGGTAGAGGGCGACCGACTGCCTCGCCCCGTCATGGCCGTGGTAGGTGAGCCGGTTGACGTGATCGACGAACCTCGGGTGGTAGACGCGGGCGATCCCGTCGAGGTCCCGGCCCGAGCAGACCTCCTCTAGGGCGAGGCGGGCCGTTTCGGTCTGATCGGTGCTGGCGCTGGTGGCGGGCATCAACATGCTCCTAGCTCAGATAGTGACTGCTATCCAGATAGCGTAGACTATGCGAACTAATGCCGGCAGTCCTAACCCGCAAAGAGGCGCAGCAGCAGACCCGCGAGCGGCTGATCGGGGCCGCGGCCAAGGTGTTCGCGCGGCGGGGCTATCACCGGGCCACCGTTGGGGAGATCGCCTCGGAGGCTGGCTTCACCATCGGCGCGCTCTACTCGAACTTCTCCGGAAAGGAGGATCTCTTCCTCGCCATCGCCGACCGCCAGGTAAGCGAGCGCGTCGCGGAGGTCGAGGCGATCGCGGAGGCGGCTGAGGGGGAGGAGCCGGGGAGGGAGGCGGCGGAGAAGCTCCGCGCCTTCCTCGAGCGCGATCCCGACTGGCCACTCCTCTTCTATGAGTTCTGGTCGCTCAGTGTCCGCAACCCCGAGCTTCAGGGCGAGCTGGCGAAGCGACGCGACGCGATCCGCGATGCCCTCGCTGAGACTCTGCGGCGGGTCGCCGAGCAGCTCGGCTTCGAGCTTCGCTTCCCGGCGCCGATGTTGGCGACGGCCATTGCTGCTTCGCTCAACGGGCTCGCCTTCGAGCGGGCCGCCGATCCCGAGGCGCTCCCCGCCGAGGTTTTCGCCGAGTTCGTCACCGCTGTCCTCGGCTGCGCCATCACCGCGCCGCATTCCTAGAGCGGATAGTCAGCCCAAAGCTTGCGCCGCTACCAGTGTGCCTCCAAGAGGTCGTGGAAAGCGAACCCGCCGACGTGCAGATCGAGCCAAAGTTGGCTCGGTTGGAGCCAACTTTATGTGTCAGGTTTCCGGCTGCCTCTGCAGCCGGTCCATGATCACGAAAGGGAATACAGTCGATGAAAGTAATTAAGACGTTGGGCGCGACGCTCCTGGCGGCGGGTCTCCTAGCGAGCGTGGCGCCTGCTGGAGCGAGTGCGCGCGATTTCGAAGGCTATATTGCGTGCAGTCGCTCGGCAGAAGCGCCCGAAGTGGCTTCGTGCCCGGCCAACTTCACTGTGTTCTTCAGAAGCCTTGATGCGAACGTTCGCTTCCGGCTTTGCATCAGGGCCCCGGACAACCGCAGCGACTGTACCCCGTCCATGAGAGCACAGCGCAATCGCCTATACAGAAAGACGATCCAGCCTGGATCTTTTCAGGGTAGGTATCGGGTCACCTTTTTTGTCGACAGTAATCCGATCGGTTCAAAAACCGTCTTTGTTATACGGCCGGAACGCTAATAAGCACAATGCAACTCAGGCGCTCGGCGGCGACGCTCCTCGCATCGGATCCTCTCGGTCGATCCTTCAGTGAAGGAAGGCGTCGCCGTCGACGTCACCATCGGTCGCGACGGGCCCGAGCTGAGAGTTTCGCTCGCTCTGCAGGATCAGCTAGCAGCCGAAGTCGGTCATGTACTGAAGTTTCAGCTCGCGCAGATAGATATCAGTAGCGAAAGTCTCCAGGGCGGCGGGGTCAGCGGCTAGGCGCTCCAGCAGTTCATGGATTTCGCGTTCCAGCCGACCGGTCTCTTCTCGGTCGTAGTCGTAGTCTCGCTCAGGAATTGGAACGCCGTCGATGATTCCGAGCTCGGATCTGAGAGTCGCCGCGATCTGATCGGTGACGGCGAACTTGGCACCGCCGACCCACTGCGATCCGATGCTGACCCATGCCAGATTGCCGGGCAGGGGTCGGGCCGAGATGGAAACGAAGATGGCCTCCTCGGCAGAAGGCCAGATGGACATCAGCTTGCCATTCCTCACCTCATTGGGTCCCGAAATCAGCGCGTCCATCTGCGCTGCGATCTCCGTGGCGGAGGACATCACCCGATCGGCCTCGACCGGCACTGCGAATGCCCCGGCTGCATAGAAACGCGGTTCGTCGAAGGAGCCCATTTTGACGCGGAACCCTAACCTGAGCTGGAGCTGCTGAGCGGCCCCTTCAGCAGCGGTTGGAATGCGCCTGGGAAGGCAAAATTCCCACGAGCAGGCACTTCAAGCGATGGAGCTAGGCGGATTCGAACCGCCGACCTCCTGGGTGCGATCAGGCTGACGAAATCTGGGCAGCTGCTCTAGAAGGCCGTCATTAGCAGGGATTAGCTGGACTCAGCGCCCGCTCAGTGTGCAGGCGCATTGCCGCGGATACGCAGGGATATGCGGCGACATGAAGGGAGTCGGGCACTCCTGGCGAGAAGTGCCCGAAACGGGGCAGGGCGGTTGGAACGCGCCACGCCTAGCTTTCCTCGGGCTCAGGCCGCGCCGGCAGAAGGGCCAGCTCCGGGTCGGCGTTCAGCGCCATCTCGTCGGGGAACAGCCGGGCGTAGTGGAGCGGAATTCCTGCGGCCATCGGCTCGCATGAGCTGGGCTATGTACCGTCGAGGAACGGAAGTTCCACGCACCATTTAGCGCAACCTCGCGCTCGCGCTGAACTCGGTGATCGTGATCCGCCGGATCGCCGGGTGGTGTCGCTCGGGCAGACCCAAGGGGAGTACTGGCGCCGAGGTGACTCATGCCCCCTAGTCCCACGACATGTTCCTGATGTGGAAGTAGCGGTCCCACGCCTCGGCGACGATCTCGAAGCTGGCGGCGCCCAGCGACGTCTCGTCGCCGGCCAGAGTCAGCGCCTGTTGCAGCGTGCTTGGGTCGTGACGCTCCATCAGCGCTAGGGCGGCTTCGAGAGCACCGGGCTCGCCGCTGAGGACGCAAGCTCGAAGCCTCTCGTCGCAGTCGGCGAGGCCCGCCGTACGAGCCGTCGCCTCACGGGCGTCAGGAAGCTTTCGAAGAGATGAAGACAAAATCTTAAGAATCTTTAAGATATAGTAATTCGACGTATGAGCGCAGCCAAGACAGGAACCGGGCCGGCAAAACCGATCCACGGGATCAAGGCCGAGTTCTTCCGCGCACTGGGCCACCCGGCCCGGGTCCGCGTCTTGGAGCTGCTGAAGGGCGGCGAGATGACGGTGGGGGACCTGCAGGCCGAGCTGGGGATCGACTCCAGCGGCGCCTCTCAACATCTCAGCGCGATGCGCCGGCAGGGCATCCTCGAGGCCCGCAAGGAGGGCACTAGCGTCTACTACACCGTCCGCGATCCGCGCATCTTCCAGATGTTGGAGAGCGCCCGGCAGGTGATCGGCTCCCACCTCGAAGAAGCAAACGCCCTACTCGGGGAGCTGGGCGAGCCGGCGTCGAAGTCCCGCAGTACGACCGCGAAGTCCCGGTAGCCATAGGCCTGCCGGGTTGAGCGGGTTGGACTGGCTCGTAGGGGTCGCCGTCGCGCTGCTCGCCGCCGGCTCGGTGGCGCCCGCGACTCGCCGCACGGCGGGCGTCGCGCTCGCCCTGCAGGCGCTGGGAATGGCGCTGCTCGGGATTGCTGGTGCCCTGGTTCTCTTTGGCGCGCCCGCCGTGGGCTCCGGCTTTGCCGACGGGCTCAGCCCGCGGCTCGGCATCGACGGTCTGACCGGGTTCTTCCTGGCGACGATCGCGGTGGTCGCGGTGCCGTCGCTCCTCTTTGCCCGCGGCTACCTCGCCGGTGCCCCGCGCGAGCGCCTCCTCGTCTCCCTCTCCGCCGCCTTCCTCGCCGCGCTGGCGGCCGTGGTGAGCGCCCGCGACCCGAGCACGTTCCTCGCCGGCTGGGAGCTGATGACGCTTGTGCCGGCGGCCGCGATCCTGGTCCAGCGCAGCGACGCCGCGGTGCGCCACGCGGTTTTCGTCTACGTCGCCATCACCCACGTCGGCGGCGCCGGGGTCTGGATCTGCCTGCTCGCGCTCGCCCACTACGGAGCCCTGAGCGACCCCGGGGCGCTCGTCGCCCAGGGAAATGGGGTTCAGGCGCTGGTGATCGTCTCGGCGTTGATCGGATTCGGTACCAAGGCGGGGCTGATGCCGCTGCACTCGTGGCTGCCGCGGGCCCATCCGGTGGCGCCGAGCCACGTCTCGGCCCTGATGTCGGGGGTGATGATCAAGGTCGCGCTCTACGGGCTGATCCGGGTGCTCTTCGAGTGGGCCGCGCCGGCGCCGCTTTGGGCGGGCCTCGCCGTCCTCGGCCTGGGGCTGCTCTCGGCCCTCGGCGGCGCGCTCTACGCCCTGACCCAGCACGACCTGAAGCGACTGCTCGCCTTCTCCTCGATCGAGAACGTCGGCATCGTCGCCCTCGGCCTCGGCGCCTCGCTCGTCTTTGCCTCCGGCGGCGACGCCACCTGGGCGGCGATCGCCTTCGGCGCCGCGCTCCTGCACGTCCTCAACCACGCCGTCTTCAAGGCGCTGCTGTTCCTTGCCGCCGGCGCCTTCGAGCGCTCGGTCGGCTCACTCGACCTCGACCGCGTCGGCGGCCTGCTGCGGCGGATGCCGTGGACCGGCGGCGCCTTCCTCGTCGGGGTGCTGGCGATCGCCGGCGTGCCGCCGCTGAACGGATTCGCCTCGGAGTGGCTGACCTTCCAGGCGCTGATCCACGCCGCCTTCGGGCCCGGACTCGGCATCGGCCTCGCCGCCGCCGCGGCGGCCGCCGGCCTGGCGGCGACCGCGGCGCTGGCGGCCTTCGCCTTCATCAAGGCAAGCGGGCTCCTCCTGCTCGGCGCTCCGCGCCGGGCGGAGGTCGCGGAGGCCCAGGAGGTGGCAGGGGGGATGCGGATCGCGACGCTTCTGCTGGCAGGCTGCTGCGTCGTCCTCGGCGCCGTCCCCGGTCTGCTCGTCCCCTCGCTGATGCGCCTCGCCCCGCAGCCGCGCGAGCTGCCAACGGAGCCCAGCCTGCTGGTGCCGGGATCCGGCTCGCTGCCCTCGCCCTGGCTGCTGCTCGGGATCGTCGCCCTGACCGCGACGATCTGGCTGCTGCGCGGCTCGCGGCGGGCCGCGCCGGTCCCGGCCTGGGCCTGCGGCCAGCGCGTCGAGCCGGCGCTCGGCTGGACCTCCGCCGGCTTCATCAAGCCGCTGCACCTCGTCCTCGAGGGGGTCCTGCGACCGCGGCGGGAGATCACGACCGTGAGCGAGCACGGCCTGGTGCGCTCGGTGCGCTACCGGGGCGAGATCCCGCACCTGTTCGACACCGCTCTCTACGGCCCGGCGCGGCGGGCGGCCATGCGTGGCGCCGGCGTGGCCAGGCGGATCCAGTCGGGCAGCGTCCGCGCCTATGCGGGCTACCTGCTGGCGCTGTTGCTGGCGCTGCTCGTGCTGGCGCGGACGGGAGCGATCGGATGAGCGCGCTGGCCGCCGCGATCCAGCTGCTCGGCGGGGTCGCCCTGGCACCGCTCCTACCGGGGACGATCCAGTCCCTGAAGGCGCGCCTGCAGGGGCGCCGCGGGCCCTCGCCGCTGCAGCCCTACCGGGAGCTGAGGCGGCTCTGGGGCAAGTCGCTGGCCGACCCGCAGCCGACCACGATCGTCTACCGACTGGCTCCCTGCCTGCTCGCCGCCGCGACGGGCCTGGCGCTCCTACTGGTGCCGATCGGCGGGATCTCCCCGGATTGGGGCCTCGGCGACGACGCGCTCGTCCTCGTCGGCCTGCTCGCCCTCGGCCGCATCGGCCTGGCACTCGTCGGCTGGGACACCGGCTCGGGCTTCGCCCTGATGGGGACGAGCCGCGACCTGACCCTGGCGGTCTTCGGCGAGGCGCTGCTCGTCCTGGCGATAATGCTCGCCGCGCTGCCGGCCGGCAGCACCGGGCTGGGAGCGATGAGCGAGGCCGCCAACGGCTCGGGGATCTGGAGCGAGCCGGCCCACTGGTGCGCCGCGGCCGCCTTCGGACTGGTCGTCCTCTTCGAGACCGGTAGGCAGCCGATCGACAATCCCGACACCCACCTCGAGCTGACGATGATCCACGAGGGGCCGCTGCTGGAGTACGCCGGCCGCGACCTGGCGCTGCTGCAGTGGAGCGCCGCGGCGCGGCATTGGATCGTCCTCGTCCTCGCCGCCGAGCTCTTCCTGCCCCACTGGGGAGGCTTCGGCGCCCAGCTGGTCTGCCTCCTCGCCGGCCTGGCGCTGCTCTGCCTGGGCCTGGCGGTCACCGAGACGGCGCAGGCGAAGATGCGGATCCTGCGCGCGCCGGCGCTGCTCGCGGGCGGCTGCCTGCTCGCCCTGGTCGGCCTGGCAAGCTGGCTCGCCGGAGGCCTGGCGTGAGCACGGGGACGATCGCCGCACTGGTCGCGCTCGGTTTCGGCGTGATGCTGGTGCGGCGGCGCAGCTTCGCGACCTGGCTGCTCACGGCCCAGTCCCTGCTGCTGGGCATAGCGGCACTGACGCTGGCGGATGAGGGGTCTGGCCTGCTGGTCGCCGGCGTCATCCTCGTCGTCCGCGCCGTCGCCCTGCCGGCGCTGCTTGCCCTGACTCGGCGCCGCACTCCGGAGCCGAGCCCGGTGGCGCCGGCGACCACGGTGGTCGTCCGGCTGCTGGTGGCGACCGTGGTCTGCCTGGTCGCGGTGGCGTCGGTGCCGCCGCTCGGGCTCGGCGACGCGGCGGCGGAGCACGGCGCCGTCGCCCTGCTCTGCCTCGGGATCGCGATCGTGATCATGCGCCGGCCGGCTTTGGTGCAGGTGCTCGGCATCCTCGTCGCCGAGAACGGCGTCTACCTGCTGGCGGTCTCGGTCCAGGGCGGGCTGCCGTTCGCGATCGAGCTGGGCGTGCTGGTCGACCTGGCGCTGGTCGTCACCGTCGCCGCCGCCTTCGCGCAGAAGATCCATGGCGAGGTCGGCAGCGGCGACACCGACCTGCTGAGAGGGCTCCGTGACTGACGCGGCCCTCGTCTACGCGCTCCTCGCCGTGCCGGTCGGCTCCGCCGCCCTGGTCGGGCTGATGCCGACCCCGCGCAGCGCCGATCGCCTCAACCTCGCGACCTCCGTCCTGACCGCGGCGCTGGCGCTGGCGCTCGCCGCGATCGCCCTGGCGGCGGCTCCGGAGGAGGCCGCGGCCGGCAGCTGGTACGTGGTCGACGCCGCCAGCGGCGTCTTCCTGGCGCTGGTCGCGGCGATCGGCCTGGCCAGCGCCGCGGTCTCGCCGACCCACCTGCGCCACGCCGGCCGCAGCTGGTTCAGCGCCCGGCGCTCCCACGCCTCCTACTACGCCGCCTTCAACCTCTTCTGGGCGGCGCTGCTCGCCCTGCCGCTGGTCGACAACCTGGGGCTGGCCTGGCTGCTGATCGAGGCGACCACGGCGGCTTCGGCGGTGCTGGTTGCCTTCAGCGGCAGCCGCAGCGCGCTCGAGGCCGGCTGGAAGTACGTCGTGCTGACCACCCTCGGCCTGGCGATCGCCCTGCTCGGGATCGTCGTCCTCTTCGTCGCGGTGGGCGGCCCAGATTCTGGCCTCGGACGGCTCGACTGGACCGCGCTGGCGGAGCGGGCGGAGGCGCTGCCGGCGCAGGCGACGTTGTTCGCCTTCGTGCTGATTATGGTCGGCCTGGCCGCCAAGATCGGCTGGGCGCCGGTCCACAACTGGCTCCCAGACGCCCACAGCGAGGCCCCGCCGCCGGTCAGCGCGATGCTCTCGGCGGCGCTGCTGCCGACGGTGCTGCTGATCGCCTGGCGGACCAAGCTGGCAATCGAGCCGGCGCTGGGCGACGGGCCCCAGCAGCTCTTCGTCGGCTTCGGCCTGGTCTCGTTGGCGATCGCCGTCCCGTTCCTCTGGAGACCGCAGCCGTGGAAGCGCCTGCTCGCCTACTCGAGCCTCGAGCACATGGGGATCCTCGCTCTCGGGATCGGCTTCGGGACTCCGCTGGCGATCGCCGGCGTTGTCCTCCACGTCGCCGGCCACGGTGTCGCCAAGGCGCTCGGCTTTTACACCGCGATTCCGCTGCTGCGCCAAGACCCCGGCGCCGCCGTGAGACCGCCGCGAGGTGTGGCCCGGGCCAGCGCGCCGACGGCGGCGGCGATGGCCGTCAGCCTGCTGTCCCTCGCCGGCCTGCCGCCCTCGCCGCTCTTCGTCTCCGAGCTGATGGTCCTGCTCGGAGGGATGGAGGCCGGTCTGATCGCCGTCTCTTCGCTGGCGGCGGTGCTGCTCGCGCTGGGCTTCATCGGCCTGGCCCACGCGCTGATCGAGGGGCTACTGGGCGAGAAGGCGAAACGGGGGAGCCTGCCCAGCTCCCGCTCGGCACGAGCGGTGGTGCTGCTTGGCGCGGGCGCCGCGGTGGCGCTGCTCACGCTGACGGTGGCCGCCTACGCGCTTCCCGATTCCGGAATCGTCGAGGCGCTGTCGGGGAGCGGCACGTGAGCGGCGACGCGGCGCTCGCGCCTAGCTTCGACACCGTGGCGGTCGAGTCGACGGAGTGGCGTCGTGCCTGCGAGCGGGAGCTGGAGGACGGCGCTCGCTTCTGTGGCGCCCACGCCGGCGGCACGGGCGGAGCTAGGAACTGGAGTGCGCTTTTCGCCCGCGGCTCGGGAACCCGAATCGTGACGACCCGGACCGACGGCGATCAGATCGAGACGATCGTCGACCTGGTCCCCGGAGGGCAGTGGGACGAGCGCGAGGCCCACGACCTCTACGGCCTGCGCTTCGACGGCCACGAGCCGCTGCGCCCGCTCGTCGACCACCCGGCCGAAACGGCGGCTTGGACCACCCCGGTCGAAGGCAATGGGGTCCACCAGGTGGCCGTCGGGCCGGTCCACGCCGGCGTCATCGAGTCCGGCCACTTCCGCTTCCACGTCGTCGGCGAGCGGATCCTGCATCTGGACCCGCGGCTCTTCTACAAGCACCGCGGCCTCGAGCGAGCCGCCGAGGGGCGGCGGCTCGCAGATGGGCTGATCTTTGCCCAGCGCGCCTGCGGGGCCTGCGCCGTCACCAACGCCGTCGCCTACGCGCAGGCTTGCGAGAGCGCGCTCGGGCTCCTGCCGCCGCGCGAACTGCGTCGTGCTCGCACCTTCCTGCTCGAGATGGAGCGCCTCTACAACCACCTCAACGACCTCGCTGCCGTCTGCGCCGGGGTTGGCTTCGCCACCGGCAACATGGCCTTCGCGGCGCTGAAGGAGCGGGCGCTGCGCCTCAACCAGGAGATCTGCGGCCACCGCTTCCTCTTCGGCTCGGTCGAGGTGGGGACCAGCCGCGTCGTCGTGCCGGCGAGCATCGCCGGGCGCCTGCGCGGCGGGCTCCGCGAGTTGCGCGAGGACGCGGCGCGAGTCTGGCGGGAGGTGCGTTTCTCCGCCTCGGTCCAGGCTCGGCTCGGCGGCGTGGGAGTGCTCGACCGGGAGGCAGCCGCCCGGCTGGGCGCGGTCGGGCCAACCGCGCGGGCTTCCGGCCTGGGGCAGGATGCGCGCCGCGACGGCGCCGGCCTCTGGTACGGCTCGTCCTTCGTCGCTGCGGCGCCGGCGCAAGCGAGCGGAGACGTCGCAGCGCGGTTGGAGATGCGGCCGATCGAGCTGGAGGTCAGCTTCGAGATCCTCGACGAGCTGCTCGCGGAGCCGATCGAAGCAGGCGCCGCGCGTCCCGCCGGCCCAACCTCCCCGACCGGGGTAGCTCGTGTCGAGAGCCCGCGCGGGGAGACGGTCTGCGTCGTCGAGCAGCGGCTCTGCCAGATCTCGCGCCTGCGCCTGCGCACCGGCTCCTACGCCAACTGGCCGGCGCTGGCGGAGGCCACGGCGGGGAACCTCCTGCCGGACTTCCCGCTGATCAACAAGAGCTTCGAGCTCTGTTACGCCTGCGTGGACCGCTGATGTTCGTCCTCCTCCGCCACCTCGGACGGGTTCGCCGCGACGTCGCCCTGCCCCGACGCAGCGGCGGCCGCTCGCTGGCGATTCGCCATGTCGATGCCGGTTCGTGCAATGCCTGCGAGCACGAGTTGACGGCGACGGCGGCGCCGCGGTACGACCTCCAGCGCTTCGGCATCGACATCGTCGCCTCGCCCCGCCACGCCGACGTCCTCCTCGTCACCGGCCCCGTCACGACGCGGATGGAGGCTGCGCTGCGGGCGGCGTATGAGGCGATGCCGGAGCCGCGCCTGGTCGCCGCCCTGGGCGATTGCGCTCTCGGCTGCGGCGTCCTCGGCGAGGCGGCCGAACTGGCCGCCCCGCTCGACGAGATGCTGCCGGTCGACATCCGCATCCCCGGCTGCCCGCCGGCTCCACAGGCAATCGCGGACGCGATTCTGGCGACGATGCCACATTTGACCTAGAGAATTGGCCTGATCAATCCATTCTCCGCGTCTCTCTGAGCCCCGATAAATCCGGTTGCTCCTGCCGCTGCTCTGGGTGATGATCGGCGCAAGCCTGGCGACCTCGAGCGCGCTCGCGATGCTCGTGCTCTGGCCCGTGTACGGGATCACGCGGGCGTTGGTGACTACAAGAGGGAGGAGTTTGAAATGGCGGAGAAACAAACCTTCAGTCCGAACGAGGCCCCGGTTCGTGTCTCAGCCGACGTGCCCAGCTGGCGCAGAAAGAACTCTTCTACCTGCAGGTCTTCAGCTTGCCGGTGGCGAGTCGGGACAGACCGCCCTCAACCAGATCGTGGAATCGCTTGACTTTGAATACGAGTAGGCCCGAGATTCGGTGAAACGGGTCCAACCGTTCCTTTCAGCGCTCGGAGCGATGGCTGTGGCTCTCTGCGCCGGCGCGCTCGCGGGCTGCGGTGGAGAGGGCGACGCGGACGTTCGCGTGGTTCCGTCGGGACTAACCTCGCAGGTGCCGCCTGTCGTTAGGGCCGACTGCGAAGCGGCGGCCGCGCAGATGAGCGAAGGGGGTGTCTACTGCCCTCCCCTGGTGCCCAGTGGATCGACCTACTCGCAGAACCGGAGCTCCAGGGGCAAGGTTTCGATTGACGCTCGGGGTGACGAGTACATGCTCAGCTTCGTAGCCCACGACCTCGCCGGCTTCGACCCCAGCCAGCCAAGCGCGTTCCGGAAGCACCACGGCCATTGGCTGGTCAGGGCAGTGAGCGACTCGGCCGTACTGACTCGAGGTCCGGGAGTGAAGGTCGTGAAGCGAACCGTGGTCGACGGCGTCTCCGTCACCGCCGCCGAGCGGCGCTGGGTCGCCTACGACCTGGACGCGGGACACGTGCTGGCGGTCTGGCGACTGGCGGGACGGACCTTCGAGCTCAGTCTCCACGGCTTCGAGAACCACGACCTGCTGCTGCCGATGGTAAGGGCCTCGATCGAGCAGATGCGGTCCTGTCCGGACGCCGCCGCACCGCCGGGCGAAGGCGGGTGCCAACTCGTGTTCCCAGCCGCGCCAGGGGGTTGGGATGGAGAGCGGCCCGACCACCGTCGAGGCGCTGCTGGCTTCGGCCCGCGCGGAGATCGTCCGCATAACTCCCGAGGAGGCGCTCGACTCGATGCGAGCCGGCGCAATCCTGGTGGACATCGGTCTCACCTGCCTTTTGCCCAGACCACCTATCACTTTCGAATCGTCGCGAAGAACCGATCGGGGAAGACCTTCGGTGGGGACCAAACGTTCACTACTACGCGACTACACAGCAGTATCCCGTCTCTCTACGGAGATTGCCCCAAGGAGGACTGGCCCGAGAAGCGGTCGGTGCGCCCTTTCTGAGAGCCATCTCCTTTACAACTTCGATTCCCGATCGATCACTCGCGACGAAAAACGAGCGGCGTCGGAGTTGACTCTCGCGTGTTGCCTGATTCTTTTTCACCGGCTGGAAGGACTCGATCGATGGCCGACCTGCACGAAAAGCTGATGACCCGGTCGACTTGCACACGCCAAGAAGGTTGGTCAGCGACCGCAGCGAGGGCAGGGGCGAATGTCCTCGGGAGCGGAATGCTCGAAAAGCCAGCTCCCGGATCACCCATGCGATCTCCGCACCCCTCCGCTCTGCCTGCCGACGAGCCTGGCGACTCATTGGTGAGAGCGGACTGCAAGGCAGGCCGCAGCTCCATCGTGCGTCCACTCCCCGCAACTCTCGTCCCAGTTGTCCGGTTGTGGCGACGAGATAGAAGCGTCACGGCGACGAAAGAGGGCGAATTGCAGGAATTCAGTTTGAGGGCGAAATCTACGGCTCGGTGGACGCTAGCGGCGGTGACCGCGGCGCTGCTCGCGACAGCGCCTGCCGCCACCGCGACTCCGGGCGCCCAGCTCGACCGCGGCTTCGGCCAGGGCGGCATCGCGACGGCGTTCGGCAACGTCGACTACGGGCAAACGCAGGGGATGGCCCTCGGTCCTCACGGGGGGATCTTCGTCGCCGGCGCGTCGACGAGACGTGGGGGGTTGGAAGGGACCGTCCGGCTACTCCACTTGACCCCCGACGGCCGACTCGACGCCAGCTTCGGCGACGGTGGGGTCATCAGACCTTCATCCGGCGCAGCGAGGTACTTCGGGCTGAGCGGTATCGCGGTCGACGGCTCCGGTCGCCCATTGGTGTTCGGCGACACCAGAGATCCCACGGTGGTCCCCTCCGAAAACACCAATCTGGCAGCGATCGATGCCACGGTGCTTCGGTACGAGCCCGACGGGAGGCGCGACCCGAGCTTCGCCAAGGACGGGGCCGCGCTGCTCGATTTCGGCCTGCCGCCCGACCTGCCACTGTTTCCCCAACCGCAAGTCCGTGTTGAAGCCGGCGCTGTGGACCGGCTGGATCGCCCCGTCCTCGTTGCCTACCACTTCGGTGGCGATGAACCGGGGGCATCAAGGTTCGTCGCCCGTCTGACCGCGGCAGGGCAACCGGACGCCAGCTTCGGCGGTGGCGACGGAATGGGACCGCTCCCACCGGGCTTCCATGGGGGAGTCTCCATCGACGGCCAGGGCGACGTGATGACCGCGAGCTGGGAGTTCCTTGACCCCAACGTGCCGTCCCTCCAGATTGCGCGCCTCGATCCGAGTGGTGCCCCCAACCCCGCGTTCGGTGACGGGGGTGTCGCCGTCTACCCATCCGTCACCTCGACGTGGCAGGCGGTTCCGGCTGGCGACGGTCGCACCCTTGCGGTGGGCCGTGGGCCGCTGGTGCGGGCTCGGGCGAACCGGCCGCCCCGCATTCGCGTTCCCTTCACGATGATCGACGCCGACGGCCACCTCGACGCCGACTTCGGACAAGGCGGCACCGCGTCGGTCACGATGCCGGGCATCGGCCGGCTCCAGAGGGTCGTCCCCGACCCGCGAGGCGGCTTCCTCGCCGCCGGCTGGCTGAAGGTGCGCAGGCACGGCGAGCCCCTGCGGAAAACGCCGCAAGACATCGTCGTCGCCCGACTGCTGCCCTCCGGCAAGCTGGATCGCCATTTCGGCAAGCAGGGCTTCGTCGTCACGGCGCTCGACCGGGGGGAATCGGCCGTCACTCGGGGTCTGTCGATCGACCCCAAAGGCCGCCTCGTGGTGTTCGCCCTCGCCAGTGACTCCCAGTTCCTCGAAACGAACGCCAAGGCTGTCCTGCTCAGGTACCGGCTTAGCGGCTGAACGGCCGTACTTCCGCAGGTCGCTGGGCCGCCCACGATGGCTATTCGCCGCGGATGATCTGGCCGACCCGCGACCGATCCAGGCCGACAAGTTCGCCGATGTCTCGCAGCGAGAGCCCGTCCTTCTGGGCCTGAGCGAAGGCCCCGCTCCTCTCTGCACGAGGGGGGTCCATCGCCGCGAGTTCGGGCGAGGGGATTGGCAGCCATCGCCCCTGATCTGGACGCGAAGCGGCAGGGGAAGCGATAGGCGCGGCCATCCCCGAAGCAGGAGGCGAGGCGGCAATGAGGTTTGGCGGCTCGCCGTTCTCTGTTGTTCTGTCGGTCGGTGCCCGGGCATGGCGAGCTGAAATCGCCACGAATCGGCAGCGATCCGCGACAAATGGAGCGCTGCCATGGCCAGCGCGTCGGATTACGGGAGGCGAAAATCCCGACGTGCAGCGACTTCTGCCGATGGAGCTAGGCGGATTCGCACCGCCGACCTCCTGGGTGCGATCCAAGGCGGGGCGACGGCACTAAGCTCCAATAATTCACTGATTTCCAGGGGTTTTCCGAGAGTGCCAGCTGCCTTCACTTTGCGCGATATGCAGGGATACGCGGCGATATGCAGAGAGTCGGGCACTTCTGGCCAGAAGTGCCCGAAAACGGAGCGGGCGGTTCGAACGCGCCGTCTCGAATCACGAGGAAGCTTTGGTTGCGCCGGAGCTGTGCCAAGGAAAACGCCTGAACTTTGGGATGCGCCGCCGTCAAGCGGTTCATGGCTTGAGAAGACGGTACGCAGCCGCACTACCGAGGCATCATCCTCCGTAGCTAGGCTCGCCTGACGATGCCTGATCCCCTGCTCGCCGATACGCCCACCCTCCGCAAAGCTCGTGGCGCTTTTTTTACGCCTCCGGCGATAGCCGACTATCTCGCGGAGTGGGCCGTCGAGGGAGATCCCTGCGCCACCGTTATGGACCCAACCTGCGGCGAGGCGGTCTTTCTCGAGGCTGCTGGCCGAAGACTCGCCGATCTAGGGGCGACGCAAGAGCAGCTGCTCAACCAGATGTTCGGCGTCGATCTGCACGAGGAATCGGTGGAGGCCTCGGCTGCTCTGCTCCGGGCACAAGGTCTGGACGGCTCCTTCATCGTCAGCGACTTCTTTGCGCTTTCCACGCCGAACAAGCTCGATGCGCGCCTCCCGCTCGTGGACGCGATCATCGGAAATCCCCCGTTCGTTCGTTATCAGGAGCACGTTGGCCGGGAGCGCAAGCAAGCGCAGCTAGCCGCTTTGGAGCAAGGCGTGAGGCTCTCCGGGCTAGCCTCTTCCTGGGCCGCGCTCGTTGTCCACGCATGTGGTTTCCTGAAGCCCGAGGGTCGCCTTGCCATGGTCCTTCCGACGGAGCTCCTCTATACGGGCTATGCGGAGCCGGTGCGCGCATGGCTCAAGCGACGCTTCAAGGCAGTGCACCTCGTCACGTTCGAGCGCCTTCAGTTTGCCGATGCAACGGAGAAGGTGGTTCTCGTCCTTGCGCGTGGCAGCGGCGGGTGCAACGCGTTCTCGCTCGTCCCGGTTGAGGATGCCGAGGACCTTCGCAGTATTCGAATGTTCGGTCCGATGCACCTAAATGTCGCACCACCGGCCCAAGGCAAGTGGAGCGATTTGCTGCTTCCAGTGGAGCAGCGGCAGACTTTTGACCGAGTAGTCGAGGAGCATTTTGTTCCACTGGACGATTACGGCTCGCCGAGCTTAGGGACGGTTACTGGAGCCAACGACTACTTCTGCATTAGTGAGGCTACGCGCATCGAGTACGGGATCTCCGAACGCCATCTGTTGAAAATCTCTCCTCCTGGAACTAAGCATTTGCAAGGAACCAACTTCAGGAAGAGAGATTGGAAACGGCTGCGCGACGAGGGGTTCCTCGTGTGGATGCTTCAGCCTCGCGATAACCAGCCAGGATGGTTGGACGATCCCGAGAACGCGGGGCTCGCTGACTATCTAAAGCATGGGCTGGAGATCGGCATCAACGAGGCGTATAAGTGCCGGGTGCGCGCGACTTGGTACAAGCCGCCGCCGGTTGCGCCACCTGACCTTTTCTTCACGTATATGAGTCACCGCTACCCGAGGCTCATAACCAACGCGGCAGGCGCAGGATTCGTCAATTCGATGCATGGCGTCTCGCTTTCAGACCACGCCCCGAGCGAAGCCAAGCAGGCGCTGCCGTTCTTGATGCTGAGCGCTGCAACGATGCTAGGCGCGGAGATTCATGGCCGCAGCTATGGCGGAGGGATATTGAAGATGGAGCCGCGAGAGGCTGCTGAACTGCCTGTGCCGCGGCCCGAGGTGCTAACCGAGGCTTGGCGGAGGATTAAGCCGGCCCGAGCGAAGTTGGAGCGCCAGCTAGAGCAAGGGCTCTGGACTGGCGTCGCCAAGCATGTGGACGAGGCGCTCCTGGTCGGCGCATGTGGCGTGCCCGCCAGCGAGGTGCAGCAGCTACACGAGGCCGGCCAAGAACTGCGCCGAACTCGCATCGGGCGGAGAACTACGTCCGGGAGCGAATAGGTCCCTCTATGGCGCTAGGTGAGGGGGAGGGTACGGCTGTCGAGCGGGCTGCTGAAGTGCAAGCTCAATGGGGTCACCCCGTCGAGCGCTGGCAGTCGCTCATCAGCAAGGTTCAGAACTCCGCTGTCCGAGACTTCAGCGCGGTGATTGACGATTGGCTTTCTTATATGTGGTGCCTCGACCAGTACAGGATCGCGGACGTGCCTCCGGAAGGTATGGGTGACCCGACACAGCCCTACACCCGACGCTTGGACGGGATCTACCGGGGAAAGGGCAACTCGTTTGCGACCCTCCTGTCACTTCTGCTCGAGAATCGCACCGGCCAGACTATTCGGAGCCGGTCGGCAATCAAAGGCTATTCGCAGAACCACCAGATCGACCTCGCGTGGCCTGACCGCCGTGAAGCCCCGATCGTTTGCGCTGAGAGCAAGTTGACTGGCGGACCTCCCTATAGGGGCCAGCGAGCGCGGGGGGCGATGGACGATTGGACGAACCGCCGGAAGGAGCTGAAGTTTTCAGCGACCGATCTGAAGCTATCCCGGCGCGAGCAGACTGAGAGCATCGGACATTGGGATGTCTGGCGGCAATCGGCGATGCCCAAGGCCTTCTTGCTTTGGGGAGCGCGACTATCACCCGAGCGCGACAGTCCTGATCGAATGGTGAAGGAGGTAGCCGCAATCGTCTCGACCTACCTTGATGGGGCGGGGGTCTGTCCTTGGCAGGAAAACGCAGATGGCACTGGCTACGAGAGAGTGGTCTTGCCGAACATGCCAACCGTCGAGACCATTGACGACGCCTTGTGGCGAATAGAGAGCGAGATCAAGAAGTCGGTGTCTTCTGGGGCTTTGCAGGAGGAACCCGAGCCGTCGGCGCCGATGGATCCGGACCAGCTCGCCGCCGACGCGTCGAACGGCTCCTAGTTTTGCGCCTATCGAGTAATCGGCAAACGGTGGAGTTTGCCACTGCGGCAAAAGCTGGCGTCACTCAGCCTAATTGTTGCCATCGACACTGACTAGCCGGTATCGCCGCCCTGCCCGAGCAGGGCATGGACCTCGTCAGCAATCGGTTCGGGGTCGCCGTCGAACTCGAGCCAACTTGCGCGGCCGACGAACCGAGCCGGTACCTCGACCTCACTTACTTCTTTAACCACGCGGTTGTATAAGAGCGTCACCTCGTTGTCTCGCCGCAGCAAATAGGCCTCGCTACCAACACTTCGGTGGGTGACGCGGAGCTCCATCAGTCCAGCACTCCTGGAATCTCGTCCAGATCGATGCCCCAGTTGCCGAGCGTGATCCGAAGGTCTCGCGGAGCCGGTTCCCCATTGCAGAAAATCACCTGTCTGATGCTCCGAGGGAGAAGCGGATCATAAATTTGAACCTCGGCGTACTGGTATTTCTGATGACATGCTTCGTAGAGTCGGGTGGCCCTGGCGACATCTTGGTCGGGATATCGACAAAGGAGACCTTCAACATCATCAAGCGGTTCGGCGACCATGCAGACCCAGCCGACGGGAATACTCGGCACCGGCGTTGCAGAACCCATACTGTCGCCGAGAACGACCGTGGTGTGGGCGCGCAGGTCGTCGCTGAGTCTCACAAGGACGTTCCCGTAACCGTTGAGGACATTTCCGTACTCAGAGCTGCCGCGAAGGTACCCATAACGGGGGCGGTCCTCCTCGCCCGCATCGAGGGGAACGCCCATCATGGTGTGCTCCACTGCGCAGCGAGCCTCAATGTCCTCGCGTCCGTTGGTGATGCCCGTAGTGTGGAAGGTAAGCCGTTCCCCGTCCCCAAGCCACCGTTCCAGGTCGGAAGGTTTCATGCGGATTCGCAGCTCCTGCTGGTCGAGGAGGGTCGCTAAGTGCTCCCTTAGCTTCTTTCTGTAGTCGTCAACTTCCATTCGGGCCACGGCGGCGTACTCTGCGTCGGCTTGATCATGGATGGTGATCACCTCCGCCCGCGATGCGGCCGGGTTCGAGGGCATCGCCACCGGTCAGTTCCCCAATCGCTCGCGATCCACTGGATCGACTAAGTCGATCAGACCGGGATGCTCGTTCAGCTGCTCCTCGGAGAGCCAGCCGGTCTCAGCGAACGGAGGCCAGTCGTCGGGTCGTACGCGAACCGCGCGCTCGCGCGCAACGACGCCGACCACGTTCAGCTCCCCGTCGATCCCGAGTACCGCACCTGGTGGCTCCAGAGGCGGCAGCCCGACCCCCGTTTGTGCTTCCATGGCAGCCCGAACCGCAGGCCCTGGCAGGGTCTCGTCGCTTAGCTTTCGCACCACGTCGCGGACGCCTGCCCGCCACCAGCGCGGTCCGAGGAACTTGGCAAGCGGTCCTTGGTAACGGACCTCGTCGAAGATCGACTCCAGTGACCCCCGCAGATCGCGATTGGCAACCACCTCGGGCGCGACCCCACAGATCATCGCCAAGCGCCGGCTGTCGAGCAGAAAGGTGGGATAGGGGAGTACCCGCTGGCCGAGCCAGCGCAAGACCGATAAGCCATGAGTGGCGGTGCCGTACTGGTTGATCGGCGCTTGGGCGGCGTGGACGTCGCGGTGGGCGACCTCGGCCCAATCGTTGTGGTCAAGCCTAAGCAGCTCGTAGAGGGCCGCCTCACGGTCGGTCTCGTCTTCCACCTTCGGCCACTGCTCGTCCAGTGTTCGCACCGCCGACGCGAACGAGCGGATTCGGTGCGCGAGCGACGGGAGCCCGTTGATCTCGCTCTTGTCGAAAGCCCACTCGACGCTGTTGAAGCGGGCGGCAGCATGCTCGGTAGCTGCGGGGGTGAAGTTCTCGACCAGGTCGGTGAGGTTGGCGGAGAGGAGGGCGACCCCCCTCACTCTGTAGTCGTCGCGGGGAAGCTGGGAGCGGATCACCGCCGCCAGAGCGACTCCGTCTCGGGGACGGGAGGCTACCCTCTCATCCGCTGCCAGCTTACCCACCTCGTCGGCGTCCCGATCTTCAGTCCACTTGTCAAGTCTGACATCGACAAGGATCAGGTCGGCCGTTGTGATCTCGGCCCGCGACAGGTCGGCCGGGTGGATTGAGTCGGCGACCGTACTGCCGTCTTCCGCAACTTCTTCGGCAACCTCCTCGGCACGTGCATGGGGCTCGTCATCCACGATGAGGACGGTTGGGACAGTCACGGAAGCCGTACCTCCAGCGCCGTCTTGAAGCCTTTGCGAGGTTTTGCGAATCGGATCGTGCCGCGGTAGTCCTCGACAATTGAGCGCGTGATCGGGAGCCCGAGGCCCATTCCTTGGCCGAGGGCGGGGTCAATCGAGTCAGCCGTCGTCGAGGCGAAGGGCAAGAACCACTGTTCGCCCTCGGCCGGATCGACGCGGGCGCCAGTGTTTTCAACGCGCAGCTTCAGCCCCTTGTCGTTGCGTTCGCCTCGACACCTGATCCGTCCACCTTTTCCGGCAGCCTTGACCGCGTTGGTCAGCAGGTTGCCGTAGAGCACGGTCAGCTCCGCCGCGAACATCGGCGTCGTCCGCAGGTCAGCGGGGACCTTGTTCTCGATCGCGATCTCCTGCCGGTCGGCCACCGGCAGGAGCAGGCCGATCGCCGAGTCAAGGCGCTCGGAGACTTTTAGCCGGCGCCGGCGCTCGCGTTTGGGGACCGTCGTCGTGTCGGTGAGGTAACGCGCTTGCGCGTTGATGCGGTCGCCAACGTCACGTGCCCGATCAGCGAGCCGTCGCAGTTTCGCCTCATTCGTCTCGTCTTCGTCGGCAAGCCGATCGAGGGCGCGGGCGATGCTCGAAGCCGAGCCTGCGAGACCTTCGGTCTCGTGGATGAAGGCCGCCATCTGAGTGCCCACTGACGCGAGGATCCGCAGCAGCGAGCGGTCGGTGGCGGCTTGCTCGGCAAGCCCCTCAAGCGACTCGAGCGATTCGACCAACTGATCGACATCCTCACCGAGGGCGCCGGCGCCAAGATCGGCGATGATCCTGCGCAGGTCCCGCGCCTTCCTGGTCGCGTCGCTCATCTCGTCGCGGAGCCGCACCTCGGCGCTGAAGTAGGGCACCGTGCCGTCGGCTCCGTCCGACCTTTTGGCGCTTCCCTCGGCAACGCCGTAGCCGGCCCGCACGCGGGTCAGGAGGTTGACCGCGGTGCGGACGGTCTGCCTGATCGCCTCAACCTCGGGAGTGGGGACGAACCCCTCCCGGTTGACCAGCATCTTCAGCTTGTCGGCGCCGGCGTGGGTGAGCAGTACGGCGCCGACATAGGCGTTGTTGGGCAGCCCTTTTAGACCCTCGCGGTCGGCCGTCGCGGCTGGCAGGCCGGGGACGTCCAAGTCGAGCTTGGGATTTCGCCGGGCGTAGTCGCGGTTGAGTTCGAGCCAGTCGTTCCCCGCCTCTCCATAGGGCGGCACGCGAAAGCCCTCCATGTATACGCGGATGCCGGCGACTTTGGTGATGAACTCGCCTTTGCGCCTCGTGCCGCGGTAGTTCTCGCGAGCGAAGATCCGGGCGGTGAAGGACGGCTGCACTTTCCCGTCTTCGGGCGGGAATCGGACGGTGACCGGTTCGGCGTCGGCGAGGCGTCCGGTCGTCTTGTGCGTCGGAGCGATCCTGATGACAACTCTGCGCGGGGTGGAGTCGAGTTCGATCACCCAGTCGGTCGTTTTGGCGACCTCGTCCCAGGCTCCGTACGCGAGGGCGAAGTCGCCGTCGAGCTCGAGCGAGAACGCCTGCTTCGAGGTCGCGTCGCGGAACGGCAACGCTTTCAATGCCGGCCGCGCGGCGAGGAACTCTTTGGGCAGCCCATTGAGCAGCAATTGGGGAGGTTCGAAGTCCGTCATCTCGACGATGAACTTCTGGAGTTCTTCTTCATCCCAGGCGTGGCGGAGACCGGAGAGGACGATCGCGGTGCCGGTCGGTTGTGCCTGGCGCAAGGCGGAAGGTTCGACCCGAAGGGCGTCTCTACCGATCTCCGCCAACGTCTCGTAGCGTTCGATCGCGTCCCAATCGATCTTGGCTCTCACCTTGCTGCGACCGCTGACGGCCTCGTCACGCTGCTTCGCCGCTGCGATCGACTGGATGTCGAGGCGGCGGGCGAGTTTGTGCGTGGCAAGACGGCCTATCCCCTTTTCGCCCGTGAAGCGGCGGCCGAACCGCAGTGACCGCCGATTACCTGCTTCCTTGCCGCGGCCGGCGATCGTTAGATAGCCCGTCTCGAACTCGCGGCGGGACATGCCGATGCCGTCGTCGACGACAGTGATCGAACCTGCGCCCCCGTCTTCCAGACGCTGACCAATCACCCGCACCGAGGTCGCATCGGCGTCGTAGGAGTTCTTCACCAGCTCCGCCAGCGCGATCGAGTCCCGCCCGACCAGTAGCTCCCCTAGCTCCCGGAATAGCTGGGTATCGACCGTGAAGGTGGGCTGCGACTGGGGCATGGTTAGGCTGGCGACGCGCAGCAGACACTACGGCGTATTCACGACGCGATTCAACCTACGATCAGCCAATGAACCCGGATTCGCTTCTTCGTGAGTTGCAGGTCCCGGATCCGCGGTCGCTCCGCTTCAACCACATTGGCTTCGGTTCCGCTCTCTCGCCCGAGGATGCAGCTCGGCATCAGGCCCGGGCTATCGCTGACGCGCAGTTGGTAGATGCGGTCCCCGGAGCGATCCTGGAAAACTTCGAGCGAGCCCGCAGGCTCCATCTCTACGGGGTGCTCGAGTACGAGTTCTTCACCGCCGCGGCGGATTACGCCTTGTTGGTCCTGGAGGCGGCCCTGCGTGTTCGGTTCCTCTCCTACTACGACCACCGAGTGCCGGTGTGCCGGGGCGGTCAGTCGACCTTCCTGGAGGTGGGCGAATTCGACGAGGTATTCGCAGCGAAGGGGATCAAGCTGAGGAGGGGAGAGGCGAGGGAGCCCTTCCCGAAATATCTAAGAGCGCTCCTTAAATGGGCGCGTGCCGAGGGCCTGCTGCCGGGCAGGAGATCGCAGATAGTGGACGCCGCCCTTGTCGAACTTCGCAACCACGCCGCTCATCCCACCGGGCGCGCAATAAATGGCCCACCGGAATCGTCCAGGACGCTTTGTGACGTCGCCGAGTACATCAACTGCCTATGGGGAGTGCGCACTCGCGAAGGCCGGCTCTTCGGGGGTCCGCTCTGCCGCCGGCCACGAGTTGCGGCAGTCGGACCCAACGGATCGACCGCCGAAATGGAGCCGCACCACGTGCCCGACGTTCCCCTCGGGGAGCGATCCTGGGCCTTTACCGTCTTCCTCGCAGCCGGTGAGGAGGAGCTCATCCTTCCGTTCCGCGGCCTCGCTTACGAGGAAGGCTTCGAGGCGACGATGTATCCCTGCCAACGACTCTGGACGGGAACCTGGGAGGAACTTGCTGGCAAAGTCGCAAAGGGCGAGTTCTTAGGACTCGAGGACGAGATTGAGCCGTTCGACCACATCTTTTTCCTGCGCCTGGGGGCGGAAGGTCCGGCATGTAGCCCGCAGGCCTTGACCACTCTGTCAAGCGTCCCCAATGGCCCCTGGTTAGCCATCGTCGCCGACACGCCGCAGGAAGCGCTCTGTCATGTGCGAGACCATGAGCCCATGGAAGGGCACAGCTGCCCCAAATGTTTTGTGGAGGTTCAAGGGCGGTTCAAGGCGACGACTGACGCAGTCGCCTTCGCCAAAGCCAAGGTAGAGGCAGCGGACGTAGCTCCTACGTCGCCCGAAAGCGAGCCGGAATAACTCGGAATCGCCACCAACCCTTCACATCGTCGCGATTTCGGGCACTAGTGCCCGAAATAAGCGCGGATTTCGGAGGCGGTTCGAATGGCCCTCGAAATACAGAAGCCCCGACGTGCAGCCACTTCCGTCGATGGAGCTAGGCGGATTCGAACCGCCGACCTCCTGGGTGCGATCCAGGCGCTCTGCCAGCTGAGCTATAGCCCCGAGGCGTGGCGTGGGAAGTTGTGCCCAATGCCTCGCACGAGCAAGGATAACCGCATAGTCTTTGGCAGCCTCCTCCGCGGAGATGGCGAGCATGAGCATCCTCGACGACGCAATTCGAGAGCACCTGGAACTGAAGCGCGCGCACGGCGCGGACGACGCCGAGCTTAAAAAGCTCGAGGACGAGGCGTTTGGGCCGCCTGAGCGGCCGGGCGAGGTGGACCCGCTGGCGGAGGCGCCGACCGAGTTCATGAGCGCGCCCGGGGGCGTGGCCGAGGCTCCGGTCGCTGAGGCGCCGAGCGCCCGTCGCGAGCCGAACATCGCCGACCTGCAGGAGGCGCCCGAGGCACCGGCGCCCGAAGCGCCGCCGGAGCCGCTTGCCGACGAGGCGCATCCCGCGACCGAACACGAGGCGATCCCGGAGCTCGCCGATGAGGCGGAGCCCGAGACCGAGCTGGCGCCCGAGCCCGATCCCGGCCCCAACACCCAGGAGCGCCACGCGATCGCCGAGCAGCCGACCGAATTCTTCGACGTCGAGTCCGCGATCGAGGCCGAGCCCAAGGCCGCCGACGCGCCGGCCCCCTCCGACGACGACCTGCTCGAAGCTGAGCAGGCCGAGCCGCGTCTGGCCCCGGTCGACCCGCTCTCCGGCATCGAGGCCTCCGCCGCCGAAGCCGAGGCGGCCGAGGAGCCCCTGCTCGAGGACGAGGAGGAAGAGGACGACTTCTTCAGCGAGCAGCGACTCTCCGACGAGCTGAACCAGGCGCTGGAAACCCCGGTCGAGGGTGAGCCGCAGGGCGGCCCCCGCGTCGAGGAGCCGATCCCGCCCGGCCCCCACACCGAAGAAACCGAAGCCCACTACGCCGAGCGCGAGCAGGAGGAGGAGGCCGAGGTCGAGGAGCACGAGGTGGCCGAAGAGGAGTACGAGGAGGCCGAGCAGCCGGCCGCCAGCCACGAGCCCAAGCCGGCCGACCAGGAGGACGTACTGGAGGAGACCCCGGACTTCCTCGAGGACGCACCGGAGGACGACGACCTCTGGTTCGAGCAGCGCCCGCCCAAAGACTTCGACTTCGACGACTAGGCCGTTCTCGGCCTACACTCCAGCCAAGGGGCCATAGCTCAGCTGGCAGAGCGCCTGCTTTGCAAGCAGGAGGTCGCCGGTTCGAACCCGGCTGGCTCCATCGTCCACTAGCGGGGAGACGGTCCGCTGAGCAGAGCGATGAGGCTTCCGAACGCCGTGCACGAGGCGCATCCGTGGCTGATCGCGGAGATCGCGCCCGATTTCGAGCTGCTCGACGCCTGGCAGCTGCCGACGCCGGGCGGCCCGGACGACTTTCCCGCCTTGGTCGAGATCGTGGCTTCCCTGGATCCGGCAAAAGGGGACTCGCGGGTGACCCGGGCGCTGTTCGCTTTGCGCTGGCGCCTGGGCGAGTGGTTCGGGTGGGACGAGCGCGGGACCGGCGAGCAGCCGATCCCCGGCCGCACCGAGACGACGCTGAGCGCCCGCGTGCCGGAGGAGCTGCGGGACACCGTCTCGCCCCCGGTCGGCGTCGGCTCGGCCACCTTCGTCCCGATCTACCGGACCGAGGACGAGTGGGCCGCGGAGATCTCGAACAGCACGGTGCACGGTGTCGCGCAGCTGGCGTGGGTGGAGGACGGCGATGGGGCCTATCTCGGGCGGATGGCGGTCTACGTCAAGCCGCGCGGCAGGTTCGGCGCGCTGTACATGGCCCTGATTTCGCCCTTCCGCCACCACATCGTCTACCCGGCGCTGATGCGCCAGATCGGCCGCGCCTGGGATGCCCGCCGCCGCGCGGACTCGCCCGCCTGATGCTCGTTCTCTACGACGGTAGCTGCGGGTTCTGCAAGGTGACGCTGGCGGTGCTGCTGAGGTGGGACCGGGCGCACCACCTCGATTCCACGCCGATTCAGTCCACCCTGGGACAGCAGCTTCTGGGCGATGTGCCCGCCGAGGATCGCCTCGAGTCTTGGCATCTCCTCGACGACGCCGGCGAGCTCCGCTCGGGCGGCCCCGCGCTGCCGATCGTCTTCGCCGCCCTGCCCCGGGGCGGGGCCTTCGCCCGCCTCACGTCCCGGTTCCCCGGCGCGACCGCGCGAGCCTACGAGTGGGTAGCCAGCCACCGCGTGCTCCTCGGCCGCCCCCTGGGAGCGCGGTCGCGCGCTTGGGCGGCACGAGTGATCGCGGAGCGGGAGCGCCCGGGGATCTAACGGCGCCCCTTGCGCGGGGGCCGACGGCAACCGCTAGCCGCCCGACGCTAGGCCGAAGCGACCAGCTCGCCGGCCCGCTTGTCCTCCGGCAGGTTCTGGTCGGCGTGGTAGCTGGAGCGGACCAGCGGGCCCGCCGCGACCGACTCGAATCCGAGGTCGTAGGCGGCCTTCTCCAGCGCCTCGAACTCCTCCGGGTGCCAGTAGCGGACGACCGGCAGGTGGTTCTCGGTCGGGCGCAGGTACTGGCCGACGGTCAGCACCTGGACCCGGTGCTCGCGCAGCAGGCCGAAGGTCTCGACCATCTCCTCGAAGCTCTCGCCCAGCCCGACCATCAGCCCGGACTTGGTGACGACGTCGGGGCCGCCCATCTCCTTGGCCATGCGCAGGACCCGGGCCGAGCGCAGGAACTGGGAGCCGCGGCGGGCCAGTGGGTAGAGCCGCGGCACCGTCTCGACGTTGTGGTTGAAGACGTCGGGGCGCTCGGCGACGACCCGCGCCAGCGGCATCTCCTGGCCGCGGAAGTCCGGGGTCAGCACCTCGACCTTGCAGCCGGGCGCCAGCATCCGGATCGAGCGGATCACGCCGACGAAGGCGCCGGCGCCGTAGTCGGGCAGGTCGTCGCGGTCGACCGAGGTGACGACCGCGTGGCGCAGCCGCATCGCCTTCACCTGGTTGGCCACTTTCAGCGGCTCCAGCGGGTCGTTCCAGGTCGGCTTCCCGGTCTGCACGTTGCAGAAGCCGCAGCGGCGGGTGCAGACGTCGCCGAGGATCATGAAGGTCGCGGTGCCGCGCTCCCAGCACTCGCCGACGTTGGGGCAGTTGGCCTCCTCGCAGACGGTGTGCAGGCCCTCGGCAGCGATCGTCGACTTGAGCCGGCGGTAGTTGGGGCCGCCCGGCGCCGGCACCTTCAGCCACGGCGGCTTGCGGGCGCGGCGGAAGGGGACGGTGCCCTCGGCGTCGGCGGCGCTGCCGCCGGGCTTTGCGCGGGAGCGGGTGACGTGGATGCGGGGGGCGGTCTCGCTCATCGGCTCGGGGCCAGCGTAGCCAGGCCCAGCTGCTCGAGCGTCGTCGCCACCGGCTCGCGCTCGTAGACCTCGCCGAAGCGCTCGACCAGGCTGTCGGCGAAGGCGGCGAGGTCGTGCTCGGCGCCGTGCTCGCGGCTCAGCGAGGTGACACGGCAGCCCTCGATCCCGCAGGGCACGATCCACTCGAACGGCTGCAGGTCGTTGTTGACGTTGACCGCGAGCCCGTGGGTGGTGACGCCGTGGCTGACGTGGACGCCGATCGAGCCGATCTTGCGCTCGCCGACCCAGACGCCGGTCTCGCCCTCGATCAGCCCCGCCTCAACCCCGTGCTCGGCGAGCGCGCCGATCATCACCCGCTCCAGCCGCCGCACGTACTCGTGCACGTCGCCGCCGTAGGGGGCGAGGCTGACGATCGGGTAGGCGACCAGCTGCCCGGGCCCGTGGTAGGTGACGCGGCCGCCGCGGTCGGTGTCGAGCACTTCGATCCCCTGCGCCTCGTACCACTCGACCCCCATCGGCAGCTCCGCCTCGGTGGCGCGGCGCCCGCGCGTGTAGACGGGGGTGTGCTCGAGCAGCAGCAGGACGTCGGGGATCTCCTCGCGCTGGCGGCGCCCCTCCAGGCGTCGTTGCAGCTCGCGCCCCTCCTCGTAGGGAAGGATTCCGCACCGGACGACCCGAATCACGTCACGCACGCTTCAATTCTCGCAGGCCGCCTACGTATCCTTTGCACCCTCCCTGATGGTCCAGTCCAAGGTTCTCCGACCAGAGTGGCTCCCGGCCGTCGCCCTCAGCTCGGCGCTGGCGGCACTGATGCTCCTCTGGAGCCCGCCGGTCGGCGACCTCGCCGCCCAGGTCTTCCGCGCCGAGCTCTTCCAGCAGGCCGGCCTGGCGATCTGGAACGGCAGCTGGTACGGCGGCCACTACACCCTCACCTACAGCGTGCTCTTCCCGCCGCTGGCGGCGCTGCTCGGCCCGCAGGTGGTGGGAGGACTCGCCGTCGTCTCCTCCTCCTACCTGTTCGACCGCCTGGTCCGCGACCGCTGGGGGGCGGAGGCGCGCTGGGCGACCCTCTGGTTCGCCGCCGGCGTCGTCACCCTGCTCGCCGACGGTCAGCTCACCTTCGCGCTCGGGGTCGCCTTCGGGTTGGCTTCGCTGCGCTGCCTCCAGACCGGGCGCGGTCCCCTCGCCGTCGCCGCGGCGGCCGGCTGCGCCCTGGCCAGCCCCGTCGCCGCGGTCTTCCTCGCCGGCGTGCTCCTGGCGGCGATGGCCGGGCGCGGCGAGCGGGTCCACCGCGCGGCGCTCACCGCCGCCTCGCTGGCCCTGGTCCTGACCGTGGTCCCGAACCTCGCCTTCCCCGAGCCCGGCCAGTTCCCCTTCGTCTTCTCCTCCTTCATCGCCGTGCCGCTGTGGTCGGCCGGCGCCCTCTACGTCCTCCGCGGCCTCCCCGAGGAGCGCCAGCTGCGCCGGGTCGTCGTCGGCTACCCGCTGGCGGCGACGGTGATCTGGCTGACCCCGAACGCGCTCGGCGGCAACGCGGTCCGGCTCGGCGCCCTCTTCGGCGGCCCGGTGCTGGCCGCGGTGGTGCTCTCGCGCCGGCCCCGCATCGCCCCCTGGGTTCTCGCTTTGGTCCTCGTCGGCAGTCTCTACTGGCAGCTGACCGCGAGCGTCAACCAGATCGCCCGCAGCGTCGGCGACCCCTCCACCGCCTCCGAGTACTTCGAGCCGGCAGCGGGCTGGCTGCGCGCGCACGGGGGGGAGGGAATGCGGATCGAGGTGCCGCCGACCGCCAACCACTGGGAGTCCGCGTACCTGGCGCCGAGCTTCGAGCTGGCGCGGGGATGGCTGCGGCAGCTGGACACGACCCGGGACGACGTCTTCTACGGCGACCGCGAGCTCACCGACCGCGCGTACAGCGCCTGGCTGCGCGGCAACGCGATCTCCTACGTCGCCCTCCCCGACGCCCCGCTCGACTACTCCTCCGCCGCCGAGGAGCGGCTGATCCTGCGCGACCCGCCGTACCTGACGCTGCGCCACCGCACCGAGCACTGGCGCATCTACGAGGTTGCCAACCCGAAGCCGCTGGTCGCACCGCTGGGGACGGGACAGGCGCGGACCCTCTGGGTCGGCCGCCAGGGCTTCGCCCTGCAGATCGACAGACCCGGCGAGTTCCTCGTCCGCGTCAACTTCACCCCCTACTGGTCGATCTCCCACGGCGCCGGCTGCATCCTGCGGCGCGGGGACTGGACCGTGGCGAGGGCCTCCCAGCCGGGTGTCTTCCGCGTCGACGCGGACTTCTCCTTGGGCCGCGCGTGGAACGCCGTCACCGGCGCCCGCAAGACCTGCTGACGAACGTTGCCGTCTTTCCCACACCATGGTGGGGCAAAGTCGCCAAACTTCCCGCCTCAGAGAGCTAGGGAGACCGGCTCCTCGAGCAGGGTGCAGATGCGGGCGAGGAACTCAGCGCCCTCGGCGCCGTAGAGGATGCGGTGGTCGCAGGCGAGGGTGACGTTCATCAGGTGGGCGAGGACGATGGCGCCGTCCCGCACCGCCGGGCGCTCCTTGATCGCACCGACGGCCAGGATCGCCGCCTGCGGGGTGTTGATCACGGCGGAGAAGTCGTCGATCCCGAACATCCCCAGGTTGGAGACGGTGAAGGTGCCACCGCTCAGCTCCGGCGGGGTGATCGAGCCGTCGCGGACCTTGGCCGCCAGAGCTCGTGCGTCGGTGGCGATCTGCCTCAGCCCCTTCTTGTCGGCATCGAAGACCGTGGGGACGACCAGCGCTTCGTGGGCCGCGACGGCAACGCCTACGTTGACCCGCGAATAGAGCTCGAAGCGGCCGTCGCGATAAGCCCCATTCGCTTTCGGGAACTCCGTCAAAGCGATCGCGCATGCCTTCACCACCATGTCGTTGAAGGAGGGGACGACATCTCCCTCTTTCGAGGCTCCTTTGATTGCGGCCCTTGCGGCCACGGCCTCGGACATGTCGATCTCCGCTGAGAGATAGAAGTGGGGAGCAGTCGCCTTCGACTCCGCCATGCGCCTGGCGACCGTCTGCTGCAGCTTCGATAGCTCCTGGACAGAGGTCTTCCCCTTAGCCGTCTCACCCTCCCCCTGCGCAGTAGGCGCGGGACCCACAACCCCTACTTGCCTGGTGGAGGTTGCGCCTCCCGCGCCCTCAGCCCTTTCCACATCAGCCTTGACGATCCGCCCCGAAGGACCGGACCCCTGGAGCTCGGAGAGGTCGATGCCTCTCTCCTTCGCCAGCCGCTTCGCGACCGGCGAAGCTTTTGTCCGCTCGCCCGACGGCCCCTCGGCCGTGGCGCCAGCCTGCCCGGCCTGGCCCTGTGCGGACCCATCCCCTCCACCCGGGGGTGGCGCCGTAGGGGGGCCCACCCCCGAGGAAGCTTTAGCTACCGCAGGGGGTGGGGGGTCCCCTGCGGCGACAGGACCCGCGGGCGGAGAGCTTGGTCCCTCATCAGGTCCCTCGCCCTCGCCACCATCGCCCTCATCCCCAATCCGAGCAATCGGCGCCCCGATCGCCAACGTCGCCCCCTCCTCAGCCAGGATCTCCGTCAGCGTCCCTGCCACGTCGGCCTCGTAGGCCATGTTCGCCTTGTCGGTTTCGATCTCCACCAGCTCTTCGCCGACCGCGACCTCGTCCCCCACGGATTTCAGCCAGCTCAGGATCGTCCCCTCCTCCATCGAGTCGGAGAGCCGCGGCATCACCACGTCGGCCATCAGAGCGACCCCTCGAGCGTCGCCAGGGCGGCGCTCACCACGTGCTCCTCGTGCGGGATCGCCGCCTGCTCCAGGCGCTTGGAGTAGGGCATGTGGACGTCGGCCCCGGTCACCCGCTGGACCGGCGCGTCGAGGTGGTCGAAGGCCTGCTCGGTGATCAGCGTCGCCAGGTTGGCGCCGACGCCGCCGTGCGGCCAGCCCTCCTCGACGATCACCGCGCGGTTGGTCTTCCGGACCGACGCGAGGATCGTGTCGAGGTCGAGCGGGCGCAGCGTGCGCGGGTCGATCACCTCGGCCTCGACGCCGTGCTCCTCCGCCAGCAGCGCCGCCGCGTTCGCCGCCACCTGCGCCATCTTCAGCACGCCGATGATCGTCACGTCGCCACCCTCCCGCCGCACCGCCGCTTCGCCGAAGCGCAGCACGGCGTCGTCGCCGTCGGGCACCTCGCCGCGCACTCCGTAGAGGCTCTCGTGCTCGATGAAGATCACCGGGTTGTCGTCGCGGATCGCCGCCTTCAAGAGCGCCTTGCCGTCGGCCGGGGTGGAGGGGCAGGCGACCAGCAGCCCCGGCACCTGCAGGTAGAGCGCCTCGAAGCTGTGCGAGTGGGTGGGCCCCAGCTGGTGGCCGCCGCCGCCCGGCATCCGGATCACCATCGGCACCTTCGCCTGGCCGTTGAACATGTAAGGGATCGCGGCGGCGTGGTTGACGATCTGGTCCAGCGCCAGCAGCGAGAAGTTGACGGTCATCAGCTCGACCACCGGCCGCAGCCCGCCCATCGCGGCGCCGACCCCGGTGCCGACGATCGTGTTCTCGGAGATCGGCGTGTCGCGCACGCGCCGCTCGCCGAACTCGTCGAGCAGCCCCTCGGTCACCTTGAAGGCGCCCTGGAAGACGGCGACGTCCTCGCCCATCACGAAGACCGCCTCGTCGCGCCGCATCTCCTCCGCCATCGCGTCGCGCAGCGCCTCTCGCATCCGCAGCTCCGCCATCAGCCCCCGGCCTCCTCGGGATCGCTGCCGGCCTCGCGCTCGGCCGAGACCCGCGGCTCGGACCCCTCCTGGACGTCGCCGTGGGTCGCCGGGTTGGGCCGCGGCCCGTCGTCCTCGAGCGCGGCGTAGGCGGCACCGGCTTCGGCCAGCTCCCGCGCCGCGGCCGGCATCTCGCTCTCGCGCTCGCCGCGGTGCGGCTCCGGGCTGCGCTCGTCTACCGCGTACCAGCCTTCGGTGTCGCTCTGCGCGTAGAGGCTCTCGTACATCGTGTCGAGCGCCGGCTCCGGCGAGGCGTCGGCGAACTCGACCGCCTCGACTACCGTCGCCTCGGCCTTGTCGCGCACCTCCTGCACCTCGCGCTCGCCCAGCACTCCGGCCTCGACGCAGCGCCGGGCGAAGGTCTCGATCGGGTCCTTCTCCCGCCACTCCTCGACCTCCTCGCGCTCGCGGTAGACCTCGGGGTCGGCGGCGGAGTGGCCGCGGTAGCGATACGTGAAGGCCTCCAGCAGGGTCGGCCGGGCCTCCTCGCGCGCCAGCCGCACCCCCTCGGCGACGGCTTCGCGGACGGCGATCACGTCCATCCCGTCGACCCGGCTGCCGGGGATCCCGTAGCCCTCGGCCTTCTTCGAGAGGTCGGTCTGGGCGGAGTGGCGCTCGACCGAGGTCCCCATCCCGTAGAGGTTGTTCTCGACCAGGAACAGGACCGGCAGCTTCCACAGCGCCGTCAGGTTCATCGTCTCGCCGAAGTTGCCGGTGTTGGAGGCGCCGTCGCCGAACATGCAGACGGTGACCGCGTCTTCGCCTTTGAACTGGGAGGCGAGGCCGAGCCCGGCGGCGATCGGCAGGTTGCCGCCGACGATCCCGTAGCCGCCCATGAAGCGGCGCTCGGCGTCGAAGATGTGCATCGAGCCGCCGCGACCGCCGCTGGTCCCGTCGACCCGCCCGAACAGCTCCGCCATCACCCGTTTCGGCTCGGTCCCGCGGGCGATCGCGTGGCCGTGCGTCCGGTAGGTGCCGATCAGGAAGTCTTCCTCGCGCATCGCCGAGCTGACGCCGACGATCGTCGCCTCCTCGCCGATTCCGAGGTGCAGGAAGCCGCCGGCTTTGGCTCGCTGGTACTGCCGCCCGGCCTCCTCCTCGAAGCGCCGGATCAGCGCCATCCGCGCCAGCAGCTCGTAACAGGTGGAGGCGTCGGGGAGGTCGGCCATCGCGTTCACCTTAGCCAGCTACCCGGGCAGCCTCCACCGCATCCTCGAGCCGGTCATCGCCCCAGAAGACCTCTTCGCCGACCACCACCGCCGGAACCCCTTCGACGCCCCGGGTCGCGGCCCGGTCGGTCGCCTCGCGCAGCGCCGTTTTGACGATCTCCGTCCGCACCGCTCTCTCCAGCGCCCGCGGGTGCAGCTCGCAGGCGGCGGCGGCGATCATCACGTTGTCGGGCTCGGAGAGGTCGCGCCCGGCGGCGAACTGCTGGCGGAAGGCGGCGAGGCAGAAGGAGACGGTGCGGCCGGTCTGCTTGGCGAAGGTCGCCACCCGCATCGCCGTCAGCATGTTGCCCGGCCAGGGGTCGGGCCAGACGATCGGCGGCAGCCCGTAGGCGGAGGCGCGGCGCTCGCACTCGGCCATCCCCGCCTCGCGCTCGGGGCCGTTGCCCCAGGATTCGCGGCCGAAGACCCCGAAGAGGCCGCCGAGCAGGATCGGCTGCCACTCCGGCTGCTCCAGCTCGGCTTCGGTGAAGAGCCCGCTGATCCGCTCCGCGCTCAGGTACGCGTAAGGGGAGCCGAGGTCGAAGTAGAAGGTCGCGCGGCGGCCCATCTACTGGATTCTCGCTCAGCGCCCCTTCTTCTTGCCTTTGCCCTTGCTTTTCTTCTTCTCGGCTTTCGGCGGCGCCAGGGTCGCGGTCAGCGCGATCGTTTTCGTGCCCAGCGCTTCCGTTACCTGGACCTTGACGCTGGCTGCACCCTTTCGCGCCTTGGTCAGCGCTTCGAGCGCCCGGCCTTTGACCGTGATCGTGACCTTGCCTTTGGCGCCTGGAGCCAGGGTCTTCGGCACGGTCGCCTTCATCTTGTACTTCTTGGTGCGGGCCTTGCGCTTCGACGCAGCGGCGCTCGATTTGCCTTTGTCACCTTTCGACTGGCCACTCGACGGAGGCACTTTCACGCTCAGCAGTGCCGAGGACACTTTCAGGCCGCAAGGGGAGCTGCCACAGGTGATCGTGCCGATCACCGCCTGACCTTTCCCGTTCAGTTTCAGCGTGCCTTTGTGTTTTTTGCTGCCGGTCGCCGGGATCGGGGGAGGAGGCGGAATCGGCTGCCAGGTGGGGTCGTAACCTTCCGTGATCCGGTGGAGACCGGTGCCATTGGAGGCCATCACGAAGATGCCCCGTTCTTGAGGGAGCGAGGGCTGATAGAGACTCTTGAAGAATGCGATCTGCGTCCCGTCCGGGGAGTACCTGGGCAGTTCGACGTACTGGTAGCTACCCGGCGGAATCGGGGGCAGGGGGATCAGCGTGATCGCTCCCCCGCCGACGCCGATAATCCCGAATTCGTCCCCCTCATGGGCGAAGAGGAGTTTGGAGCTGTCCGGTGAGAAATCCGGGGAGTAGTTCGCGTAGCCGGCCGTCAGCTGACTCGCGGCGGCCCCCGGCGAGGGCACGATGAAGATCCCCGACCCGCCGGCGGTGCCGCCGTACCGGGTGAAGGCGATCTTGCCGTCAGCCGAGACAGCGGGGCTGAAGTCAGTGACGCCGGAGATCGCGGGAGTGACCACGGAGGCCAGCGCTCCGGTGGTGGCGCTGATCGTGACGATGTGCTGGAAGCAGTTGGTGCATTCCGAGTCGTAGTCGAAATAGGCGCCCGGTTCTTGATAGTCGAGACATTCGGTGTCGCCTTCTTTTTCGACCGCGCACACTTCTATTTGAGTGCGATCCAAGACCGCTTCGGAGACCGCCACCTGGGCTGCGCCGGGGAGGAACTCGGGCCCGTAGAAGGATTTGCCAACTCGCGTGCGGGTCACAATTCGTACCTCGGGGATGATTTTGGAGCTGTGGGGGTCGTCGTAGTTCGACTGCCAGTCGGTCGTCGCGTTTTCGGATCTCGTCCCGGTGGCGATCTGCGCGGCGCCGGTCCCGTCGGCATTCATCACGACGATGCTGTTGTTGCGGTTGAAGGCGATTTTGGCGCCGTCGGGTGAGTAGCTGGGCCAGTAATCGTTGGTTCCGCTGGTCAGCCCGAGCGGAGCGGAGCCGTCGGCGTTGACCGTGTAGATCGACTGAGAGGCGTAGCTCTGGCCGTTGGAGAAGGCGATCCTCCCGTTCAACCCGGGAAACGCCGCGCCACCGCGCCCGCTCATGGAGATCGCGAGCACCGCGAAGCCGCAGAGCACCGCCAGCGCCACCATCCATACGTATCGTGCGCTGGCACGATGAAACAGTCCGCCGATCTTCATGCCCCCAGCCTTTCGTATTCTCTGCGGTATTCGCCGTCAGTCCCGGCCAACGACGCCGCGAACGAGATTGCCTGGACGGGCTTATATCACCTTACGGACGGGAAACGTTCCATTACTTACCATCCCTTGTCTCACACACTTTCCAGTCCAGTGGCAATTCACGCTTGATGGGCACGTCTCAGTATGTGGTGGGGTTCGCGCTCCTCACCCTGATCGCCGGCGGCTTCGCCGTCACCTCCCTGAGGCTGCGGGTGGCACTGGCGGGAAGCTGGACCGGCGCCCCGGCGCTACTGGCATGGATCGTCCTCGGCATCTCCACCGCGGTCGTCACCTGTGAGCTGCTCGGTGCCGTGGGGTTGCTGTCGACCCCCGCGCTGGTGATCGTCTCACTGGCCCCGGCGGCTGCTCTCAGCCGCTGGAAGCCGGATCGCGGGCAGGGGTTCGCACCCCCCGCGGCGCAGACCGGGCGGCTGCTGCTCGCACTGGCGGCGACCGCCGCGCTGGTGACGGCGGTCCACTGGGCGGGCCCGGTTCTCAGGAGCCTCGACGTCGGGATGTACCGCCAGGACAGCCTCTGGTACCACCTGCCCACCGCCGCCTGGTTCGCCCAGACCGGCTCGATCGGCGGGCTGCTCTTCACCGACCCGCTCAAGCTCGCGGTCTGGTACTACCCCGCCAACTCCGAGCTGATCCATTCGCTCGGCATGGTCGTCCTCGACAACGACCTTCTCTCACCGCTTCTCAACTTCGGCTGGATGGGAGTCGCACTGCTCGCCGGCTGGTGCATCGGCCGGCCGCTCGGCTTGGCCCCCGTCACCCTGCTGGCGGTGGTCCTCGTGCTGGGCTCGGACATGATGCTCGTGCAGGCCGGCAATGCACCCAGCGACGTGATGGCGCTCGCCTGTCTGCTCGCGGCGATCGCGATTCTGGCCAACGGCGGGGCAGTCCGCCCGGGCGACCCGGCGGGTAGTCCTTCGACCGGTTCGGTGGCGATCGCGCCCGCCACCCTGGCGATCGCCGCCCTCGCCTGTGGCCTGGCGGTGGGCACCAAGGTGACGATGCTCGTACCGGTTGGCGTGCTCACGGTCGCGGTCGTCATCGGCGGTCGCGCTGGACGCGGGCGGCGGGCCGCGGTCTGGTTTGGCGGGCTGCTGGCGACCGGTGGATTCTGGTACCTGCGGAACCTGATCCACGCCGGCAACCCGCTGCCGTGGATCAATCTCGGGCCGCTCCCCGGACCAACCCAGGAAGACCTCTACCCACGCCCGGCGCATTCGGTGGCCAGCTACCTGAGCGACAGCAACGCCTGGTCGAACTTCTTCTTCCCGGGCCTCGCGGACACCCTCGGCCCGCTCTGGCCCCTCGTGGTCTTCGCGGCCTTTGCCGGGATCGTCCTCGGGGCGCGGCGAAGGCAGCCGCTGCCGATCCGCGTCCTTGCCCTTGCGGCGGCGGCGACCGCGCTCGCCTACATATTCATCCCGGTCTCCGCGTCGGGCGCCAACGGTGTACCCGCCGGCTTCGCCTCCAATCTGCGCTACGCGGCGCCGGCGCTGGCGATCGGCCTGGTGCTGCTGCCGCTCCTCGAGACCCGATCGGTCGCGAACCGGGTCATCCTTCCCGCCTACGCCCTGATCGCCCTCGTCACCGCGATCGACTCGGCTGAATGGGTGCAGCCACAGCCGCTCGCGGCGATCGCGATCGGCCTCGCCGCTGTGCTGCTACCGCTCTGGGCACTCCGGGAGCCGCGCCCGCGGCATCGCCTGCCCGTCCTCGCCGGCGTCGCCATGGCCGCCCTGATTGCCGGCTATGCGCAGCAGCGGCAGTACTTCGAGGACCGCTACCAGCCCGCGGTTGCGCCGCCGCTCGACAACCCCGGCTTTCGCGCATCGGAACAGTGGCAGGCGATCCAAAGCTGGGCTCTGGACCAGCACAACCTGCGGATCGGCATCGTCGGCTCACCCGCCGCTTTCGGCCAGTATGTCTTCTACGGCGACGACCTCTCGAACGAGGTGCGCTACCTGGGCGAACCGCGCGCTCACGGAGGCTTCGGGCCGATCGCGAGCTGCGAGCAGTGGAACGAAGCCCTGCGCGCGGGCCGCTTCGACGTCGTCGTGGTCACGCCCGAGAACCTCGGCACCGCCCAGCTGCCGCCGCAGTTCGGCTGGACCAGGCGCGGTCGCGGCACCCTTCCCGCCCTGCTCGAACCGCCGGCGGCTGTGTACCGAGTCGCCCGTCCACCAGATTCCACCGCCTGCGGCCGGCCGAGCCACGGCATCGGTCCGGAAGGCTTCCTCCCGCCAGGGATTCCAGGGCCGAGGGGAGTGCCGGTCCTCCCGGAAGCGCCCGGCTGAGATCGGCCCCCGCGCCAGGTAAGGGTGGGGGAGCCTCAGGCGTGAATCGGCCAGCCGTCGACCGCGCGAGCGGCGTCGAGCACGGCCTCGGAGACCGTCGGGTGCGGATGCACGATCCGCGAGAGCTCCTGGTAGCCACCCTCCAGCGCCATCGTCGCCACCAGCTCGGCGATCATGTCGCAGGCGCGGTTGCCGACGATGTGGGCACCCAGCACCTCGCCGTACTTGGCGTCGACGACCAGCTTGACGAGGCCGTCTTTGTCGTCGTAGACGGTGCCCGCGCCCTCGCCGGCGATCTTCTGCTTGCCGACCTTGACCTCGTGCCCGGCCTCCTTGGCCGCGGCCTCGGTGAGGCCGACGCTGGCGACCTGCGGCGAGCAGAAGGTGGCGCCGACCATCAGCTCCTGGTCGACCGGGTGGGTCTCGACGCCGGCCGCTTTCTCGACCGCGACGACGCCCTCCTCGGAAGCCTTGTGGGCGAGCGCCTTGGCGTTGACCAGGTCGCCGATCGCGTAGACCTTGGGGTTGGTCGTCTGTCCGTAGCCGTCGACCTTGATCTTGCCGTTGTCCTCCAGCTCGATCCCGGCCTCCTTGAGGCCGAGGCCCTCGGTGTCGGGAGCGCGGCCGCCGGCGATGCAGAGATAGTCGACCTCAGCGGATTTATCGCCGTAGGTGAACTTGACCGAGCTCTTGCCGGCTTCGACGTTCTCGACCGGGGCGCCGGTGGCGATCTCGATCCCCTGCTTCTTGAAGGCGCGTTCGACGACTTTGGCGATGTCCTTGTCCTCGGCCGGGAGGATCTGGTCCAGCATCTCGAGCAGGATCACCTCGGTGCCGAAACGGGCGTAGGCGGAGGCGATCTCCGAGCCGGAGGCGCCGGCGCCGACCACGGCGATCTTCTTCGGCTGCTCGGGCAGCGACCAGGCGCCCCAGGTGTCGAGCACGCGGTCGCCGAACTCGACGCCGGGGATCGGCAGCGCCACGGAGCCGGTGGCGAGGGTCACGGCCTTGGCCTCGTAGACCTGGTCGCCGACCTTGACGTTGCCCTCGGGGGTCAGAGAGGCGTCGCCGGCGATCGACTCGATCTTGTTTTTCTTCCAGAGCATCTCGACCCCGCCCGAGAGCGAGGCGGAGACATCGGCGCGGCGCTTGCCGAGCGCGTCCCAGTCGACCTTGACGTCGGTGGCGACGACGCCGAGCTCGGCGCTGTTGGAGGCCTCGTGGAAGATCTCCGCCGAGCGCAGGATCGTCTTCGCCGGGATGCAGGCGTAGTTGAGGCAGCGGCCGCCCGGTTTGTCGCGCTCGACGACCGCGGTCTTCTGCCCCAGCTGGGCCGCGCGGATCGCCGCGACGTAGCCGCCGGGGCCACCGCCGATGACGATCTGATCGAAGGAATCAGGCACGAGCTGAGCCTATAGGAGTACCCCAGCCGGCCGGTTTGGCCGACCTGTAGATCCCCCCGACCGGGGGAGAGGGACTATTCGCGCGGCAGCCGGTGCGGCATCTGGATCCGCGCCATCGCCTTGACCATGAAGAAGAAGAAGGTGCCGGCGACCGCCAGCAGCCCCAGGGTGGCGGCGAACTGGGCCACGGTGCTGGCCTGCACGGCGAGCCCGAAGACGGCGCTGAAGATGAGGAAGACGAGGATCAGCTGGAAGCCGAGCACGGCCCAGTAGCGGGCCCGCCACATGCCCCAGGCCATCACCCCCATGATCAGCGCCGGCGCCACCACCTGGGCCCACCGCGGCCGCTCGCCGTCGACCTCGACCCCGGCCAGGTATCCGCCGAGGATCGAGACCGCGATCAGGGCGGCGACGACGGCGCCGACCGTGACCACGGTCGGCCGCTCGCCCTCGGCCAGCGGCTCCAGCGCCTCGCGCGCCGCCTGGTTTCTCTCCTCGGCCTTGGCGTAGCCGCGGGCCATCCGGTCGGCGGGGGAGGGGGACGGCCCGGCGCCGCGCCGCTTGCGCTTCTGGCGCGACTCAGCCACCGGGAGCGACCCCCCGCTCGCCCTCGGTGGCGGCGAAGGCCTGGCGCAGCGCCGCGGCCGCCGCTGCCGGGTCGGCGGCGTCGCGGACCGCCCGCACCACGCACATCCGCCGCGCCCCGGCCCGCACCACCTGCTCGGCGTTGGACTCGTCGATTCCGCCGATCGCGAAGAAGGGGTGGGCGGCGTGCGCCGCCGCGTACTCGACCAGCTCCAGCCCCACCGCCGGCCGCCCGGCCTTGGTCGGCGTCTCCCAGATCGGACCGACCGAGTGGTAGTCGATGGGGAGGTCCGCGGCCGCGTCGATCTGCTCCTCGGAGTGGGCGGAGAGGCCGATGATCGCCTCCGGCCCGAGCAGCTCCCGCGCCTCCTGCACCGAGCCGTCGTCCTGCCCGATGTGGACGCCGTCGGCGTCGCAGGCCCGGGCCAGGTCGGGGTCGTCGTTGACGATGAAGAGGGCGCTGTAGCCGTCGGCGATGCGGCGGAAGGTGGAGGCGGCGCGGAGGATCTCCGCCCGGCTCAGCTCCTTCTCGCGCAGCTGCACGATGTCGATGCCGCCGCCGAGCGCGGCGCGCAGCAGCGCTTCGGGGTCCTCGCCGCGCGGTCGCGCCTCGCAGCAGAGATAGAGGCGGGCGGTGCGCAGCCGCTCGCGCCGCAGCGGACCATCACCCTCGGGTGGCGAGAGGCTCATATGGCGATTATGAACCGGCGCGGGAGTAACATCCCTGGCGCTGTCTTTCACGGGAGCCCGAAAGGGCTGAGAGGGTGGCATCGAGGCCACCGACCGTCTCGACCTGATCCGGGTAATGCCGGCGGAGGCAAAGGTTTTGACCCAGAAGCGCAGTTTCGACGCGGTATTCGTCGGCGGTGGCATCGTCGGCCTCAGCTGTGCCTGGCGCGCGGCCCAGCGCGGGGCGCGGGTGTGCGTGCTGGAGCGGGCCGAGCCGCCGGCCGGTGCGACCAACGTCGCCGCCGGGATGCTGGCGCCGGTCGGCGAGCTCACCTTCGGCGAGCCGGAGCTGCTGCGGATGACGCTGGCCGCGGCCGAGCTCTATCCGGACTTCGTCGCCGAGCTGGAGGCGGCGAGCGGCGTCGCCACCGGGTACGCGCGCTGCGGCGCCCTGCATGTCGCCCTCGACCGCGACGAGGCGGCGGAGCTGCGCCGGGTCCACGACCTGCAGCGCTCGCTCGGCCTCGAGGCCGAGTGGCTGCCGCCGCGCCGCTGCCGCGAGCTGGAGCCGGGCCTGACCCCGTCCTTCAACGGTGGCGTCCACGCCGCCGGCGAGGCGGCGGTCGACCCGCGGGCGCTGGCGACGGCTCTGGTCGCGGCGCTCGCCGCGGCCGGCGGGGAGCTGAGGACGGGATGCGAGGTGGTCGGCGGCGTTTTCGAGGGGGAGCGGCTGGCCGGGGTGCAAATCGCAGCGGCAGGCGCTGCCGGCAACGGCGCCGCGCCCGAGGAGATTCGCGCAGACGCCGTCGTCCTCGCCAACGGCGCCTGGTCGGGCGCGACCGAGTGGCTGCCGGAGCACGCCCGCCCGGCGGTGCGCCCGGTCAAGGGCCAGGCGCTGGAGCTGCGCACCCGCGACGGCGCCGCGCCCTGCGAGCGGATCGTCTGCTCCGAGCGCGTCTACCTCGTCCCCCGCGAGGACGGCCGCCTCGTCGTCGGCGCCACCGTCGAAGAGCAGGGCTTCGACGCCGCGGTTACCGCCGGGGGTGTCCACGAGCTCCTGCGCGAGGCCTACCGCCTGCTTCCCGACGTCGCCGAGATGGAGCTGGTCGGCGCGCTCGCCGGCCTCCGTCCCGGCACCCCGGACAACCTCCCGTTCGTCGGCCCCGGCGAGATCGACGGCCTCCTCCTCGCCACCGGCCACTTCCGCAACGGCGTGCTGCTGGCGCCGCTGACCGCCGACGCGATCGCCACCGAGCTCGCCAGCCCGCCAGCGCGTTCGCAGTTGCCGCCGCATGCGGTAGAAAACTGCGAACGCGCCGAGACCGGGGTGGCACGATGAGGATCGAGCTCAACGGGGAGGCGCGCGAGCTGCGCGAGGGGGCGACCCTCGCCGACGCGGCGCGCGAGGCCGGCACCCCCGACCAGGCCCGTGGCGTCGCCCTCGCCCTCGACGGCGAGGTCATCCCCCGCGGCCAGTGGGAGCGGACGCGACTGCGCGAGGGACAGAGCGTCGAGGTCCTCGCCGCGATCCAGGGCGGCGCCGAGACCTGGGAGCTGGGCGGCCGCCAGTGGTCCTCGCGGCTGATCGCCGGCACCGGCGGCTTCCGCTCTCTGGAGCAGATGGAGTCCGCCCTCGCCGCTGCCGGGACGGAGATCGTCACCGTCGCCCTGCGCCGGATCGACCCCGCGGCCGAGGGCTCGGTGCTCGACGTGATCGACCGCCTCGGCCTCTTCGTCCTCCCCAACACCGCCGGCTGTTACACCGCCCGCGACGCCGTCCGCACCGCCAAGCTCGCCCGCGAGGCCTTCCAGACCGACTGGATCAAGCTCGAGGTGATCGGGGACGACCGCACCCTCTACCCCGACGCGGTCGAGCTGCTCGATGCCGCCGAGCAGCTGGTCGCCGACGGCTTCACGGTGCTCCCGTACACCAACGACGACCCGATCCTCGCCCGCCGCCTCGAGCAGGCCGGCTGCGCCGCGGTGATGCCGCTGGGCTCGCCGATCGGCTCCGGCGCCGGCATCCGCAACCCCTACAACGTCGCGATCATCGCCGAGCGGGCCGAGGTCCCGATCATCCTCGACGCCGGCATCGGCACCGCCTCCGACGCCGCCCTGGCGATGGAGCTCGGCTGCGACGCGATCCTCGCCGCCAGCGCCATCTTCGGCGCCGAGAACCCGGTGACGATGGCGACCGCGCTGCGCCGCGGCGTCGAAGCCGGCCACGCCGCCGCCCGCGCCGGCCGCATCCCCCGCCGCACCCACGCCGAGGCCTCCACCGCATACGAGGGAATCCCCGACCTCTCCTGAGCTGCGCCGCGGCCAGCGCACGCCACTCAACGGGCCTCTACCATGGGCACCTCGCCCCTGTAGCTCAGTTGGTTAGAGCGGCGGCCTTTTAAGCCGCGCGGCGCGGGTTCGAATCCCGCCGGGGGCACTTTGGCCGGCTCGGAGGGCAGCGCGGGAGCGACGCACGACGAGCACCTGCTGCGCGTCCCGGCCGACCTCGAGGCCGACGATGATCGCCGCCTCGACCGCATCCGCGCCGAGGTCGACGCCGCCTTCGACGCCCTCCGCGACGTCGACAACGGGGTCTCGCTCTTCGGCTCGGCCCGGATCGGCGAAGGCCACCGCTGGTACGAGCTCTGCCGCGAGACCGCCGCCTGCCTCGCCCGCGACGGCTACACGGTGATCACCGGCGGCGGCCCCGGCCTGATGGAGGCGGCCAACCGCGGCGCCGCCGAGGCCGGCGGCCTCTCGGTCGGGCTCAACATCGAGCTGCCGCACGAGCAGAGCCCGAACACCTACGCCAACCGCGCCCTCCACTTCCACTACTTCTTCGCCCGCAAGCTGATGTTCGTCCGCTACGCCCGCGCCTTCGTCATCTTCCCCGGCGGCTTCGGCACCCTCGACGAGACGTTCGAGAGCCTGACCCTGATCCAGACCCACCGCATCCACCAGTTCCCGACGATCCTCGTCGACTCGGCCTTCTGGCGCCCGCTGCTGGGCTGGATCGACGACGCCCTCGAGGACGAAGGCCTGATCGACCCCCCCGAGAAAGACCTCCTCCTGGTCGCCGACACTCCCCAGGAAGTCTGCGACCACGTCCGCTGGGCGCGCAAAGCGCAGCGGCGGGAGGCGTAGCGCCCCGCCGCCCCCGGCTAGTGCCGGAAGTGGCGGTGCTTGGTGAAGACCATCGCGACGCCGTCGGCGTCGCACGCCTCGATCACGTCGGCGTCGCGTTTGGAGCCACCGGGCTGGATCACGGCGCTTGAGCCGGCCTCGATCGCCAGCTCGGGGCCGTCGGCGAAAGGGAAGAAGGCGTCGGAGGCGACGGCCGAGCCGGCGAGCAGGCCCTCGGCGCCCTCGCCGCGGGCGTCGCGGCACTTCTCGACCGCGAGGCGGACCGAGTCGACGCGACTCATCTGGCCGGCGCCGATCCCCAGGGTCGCGCCGTCCTTGGCGATCACGATCGCGTTGGAGCGGACGCGGCGGACCACGGTCCAGGCGAAGAGCATGTCCTGCCACTGCTGCTCGCTCGGCTGCTTCTTCGTCACCGCTTCCATCAGCTCGCGCGGCTCCGGGTCGCCGTCGCGGTCCTGGATCAGCAGGCCGCCGAGGACGCGCTTGGCGTCGCGCTCGGCCGGGTCGGGCTGGCGGCGCTCCTCCTCGTAGAGGATCCGGATCGCCTCCTTCTGCTGCAGCACCTCCAGCGCCCCGTCCTCGAACCCGGGGGCGATCAGGACCTCGACGAAGTTCTGGTGCAGCTTCTCGGCCAGCGGCAGGCCGATCGGTCGGTTCAGCGCGATCACCCCGCCGTAGGCGGACATCGGGTCGCAGGCGAGCGCCTTCAGGTAGGCCTCGAGCGCGTCGACGCCGATCGCCACCCCGCAGGGGTTGTTGTGCTTGACGATCACGCAGGCGGGCTCGGCGAAGTCGCCGACCAGGCCGCGGGCGGAGTCGAGGTCGAGCACGTTGTTGAAGGAGAGCGCCCGCCCGTGCAGCTTCGAGACCCGCGAGAGGATGTGGCTGCGCGTGCCCGCCTCCGAGTAGAGCGCCGCGCGCTGGTGCGGGTTCTCGCCGTAGGAGAGGTCGAGCACCTTCTCGTAGGCGACCGCGAGGTGTTCGGGGAAGTCCTCGTACTCGGCCGAGAACCAGCGGCTGATCGCGGCGTCGTAGCGCGCGGTCTGGGCGAAGGCCTCGTTGGCGAGCCAGTGCCGGGTCGAGGCCGAGATCTCGCCGCCGCTCTCCTCCAGCTCGGCGCAGACGGCGTCGTAGGACTCCGGTTTGACGACGACGGCGACGCCCTCGTGGTTCTTCGCGGCGGCGCGGATCATCGTCGGCCCGCCGATGTCGATGTTCTCGATCGCCGTCTCCGGGGCGACGTCGTCGCTTGCGATCGTCTGCTCGAAGGGGTAGAGGTTGACGCAGACGACGTCGATCGGCGCGATCCCCTCGCGCTCCAGCGTCGCCATGTGCTCGGCATCGCTCCGCCGCGCCAGCAGCGCCGCGTGCAGCCGCGGGTGCAGCGTCTTCACCCGGCCGCCGAGGATCTCCTCCTGGCCGGTGAACTCGGAGACGTCGGTGACCTCGATCCCGGCCTCGCGCAGCGCCGAGGCGGTGCCGCCGGTGGAGAGGATCTCGACCCCGAGCGCGGCCAGGCTCTTGGCGAAGTCGGCGACCCCGGTCTTGTCGGAGACCGAGATCAGCGCCCGGCGCACCCGGATCGCGCCGTCGCTCGCGGCCTCGCTTCCGGTCTCTGCGGGTGGCTCAGTCATCGATCGCGACGACCGTCGGGCCGTCGGCGTCGATCCTAACCCGGCCCTCCGCGATCATGCGGATCGCCTCCGGGTAGAGCTGGTGCTCGACGTCGTGGATCGCCGCCTCCAGCTCCTGGCGGTCGCGCCCGACCGGGACCGGCACCTCGCGCTGCAGGATCACCGGCCCGGTGTCGACCCCCTCGTCGACGAGGTGGACCGTGACCCCGGTCGTCTCCACTCCCGCCTCCAGCGCCTGCCCGATCGCGTCGAGGCCCGGGAAGCTCGGCAGCAGGGCGGGGTGGACGTTGACGATGCGGTTGCGGAAGCGGGCGACGAACGGTTCGCTCAGCAGCTGCATGTAGCCGGCGAGCGCGACCAGGTCCGGGCGCCGCGATTCGATCCAGCCGGCCATCGCCGCGTCGCGCCCGGTCCGGTCCTCGTAGGCGTCGCGGGGGAAGACCGCGGTCTCGACCCCGGCCGCGACCGCCCGCTCCAGCGCCCGCGCGCCCGGCTTGTCCGACCCGACCCCGACCACCTCGATCCCGTCCTCGCCGTGCAGCGTGTCGAGGATCGCCTGAAGGTTGGTGCCGTTGCCCGAGGCAAGGACGACGATGCGGAAGTCGCTCACCGCGGCGTCAGCCGCTCGCCGAGACGACCGCGATGTCCTCCAGGGCGAACTTGCCGTTGGCGTCCTCGGGATCGCCGAGCGGGTAATCGCCGCTGAAGCAAGCGTCGCAGTGCTCGCTCGGGGAGCCGCCGATCGCCTCGTAGACGCCGGCCAGCGAGAGGTAGGCGAGCGAGTCGGCGTCGAGCTCGTCGGCGATCTCCTGGACGCTGCGGTTGTGGGCGATCATCTCCTCGCGGGTCGACATGTCGACTCCGTAGTGGCAGGGGTTGCGGATCGGCGGCGCCGAGATCCGCAGGTGGATCTCCTTCGCCCCGGCCCCCCGCAGCATGCCGACGATCTGCCGGGTGGTGTTGCCGCGCACGATCGAGTCGTCGACGACGACGATCCGCTGCCCGGAGACGATCTCCGGCAGCGGGTTGAACTTCAGCCGCAGCCCGTGTTTGCGCAGCTCCTGCCCGGGCTGGATGAAGGTTCGCGCCACGTAGCGGTTCTTGATCAAGCCGTCGTCGCGCGGCAGCCCGGAGGCGCGCGCGAACCCGGCCGCCGCCGGGTTGCCGGAGTCCGGCACCGCGATCACCAGGTCGGCGTCGACCGGCGCCTCGCGCCAGAGGATCTCGCCCATCCGCCCGCGCGACTGCTGCAGCACCTTGCCCTCGAGTCGGCTGTCGGGACGGGAGAAGTAGATGTGCTCGAAGACGCAGGAGGCGCGGCGGTCGGTCTTCACCACCTGCCGCGTCTCCAGCCCGCGCTCGGTCAGCGAGACCATCTCGCCGGGATGGACTTCGCGCATCAGCTCGGCGCCAATGATGTCGAAGGCGCAGCTCTCGGAGGAGACGACGAAGCGGCCCTCGAGGCGGCCGAGGCTGAGCGGACGGATCCCGTACGGGTCGCGGAAGGCGACGATCGCCCGCTTGGTCATCACCACGGTCGAGTAGGCGCCCTGCAGCCGCGGCATCACCTCGGCGACGGCGTCCTCGATCAACTTGCCGTCGTGGGAGGAGAGCAGGGCGGCGATGATCTCCGAGTCGGAGGTGCCGCGGAAGTCGATCCCGCGCTCCTTCAGCTCACCCCAGAGCTCGACCGCGTTGGTCAGGTTGCCGTTGTGGGCGAGCGCGACCTCGCGGCCATCGTCGCGCCAGACCGGCTGCGCGTTCTCCCAGGAGCCGCCGCCGGTGGTCGAGTAGCGCACGTGGCCGATCGCCATGTCGCCCTCCAGCGCCCGCAGCTTCTCCTCGTCGAAGACCTGGGAGACCAGGCCACTGTCCCGCAGGGTGGTGATATGGCCGCCCTCGCAGGTGGCGATCCCGGCCGACTCCTGGCCGCGGTGCTGCAGCGCGTAGAGGCCGAAGTAGGCGAGGCGGGCTACGTCGTGACCGGGTGCGTATACGCCGAAAACGCCGCATTCGTCATGCGGCCCGTCGCGGTCGATCGTGAGCCGCTCCACGGAAGTCAAAAGCGCGCTTTCCTTCGCTTGATGAGAGAGACGGGACGCGCAGGCGGACTGCCTACCCAGGCAGGGTAGCAACGAGCTGGGACCCGCCCCGTGCGACAGCATCGCGCATGGCACGGGTCCGCGCACGCGCGATTCGCTCACACGGCATTTGCAGGGGCCGCCAACTCGCCGCCGCCGCTCCCGCCTCCGCCCCCCGCCCGCTTTTGACGCCGTTCCGCGCGCGCGAGACATTGACGCGCTTCGGGGCGCCTTCGGCGCCCAAAGGCACGACAGGGGAGAGCGAGATGAATATGAACAAGATCGGGGTCGCCCTACTGGCCGCCCTCGCAGTGATGATGATCGGGGCGGGAGCCGCGCAGGCGGCGAAATTCACCCCCGCAAAAACCCCGGCGCTGATCAACGGTTCGCAGAACGCGTCCAACGGCACAGTCTTCGGATTTGAAGACGAAAAAACGGCGAGCTGCGAAACCACCGGGTTCGCTGGCGAAATGACCGAAGCGAGCGAAAACCTTACGGTCAGCTCGGGCTACACCAACTGCACCGCCTTCGGCTTCTCCGAAGCGACGATCTCGCCGAACGGATGCAACTTCATCCTCCACCCGGGCAGCGGGTCGAGCGATAGCTATACCGGCACCTTCGACATCAGTTGCACGGAATCGAACAAGATCGTCATCGTCGGCGGCAACTGCGAAGTCAAGATTCCCGCCCAGAACGGCCTCTCGGCGGTGAAATACAGCAACCTCACAGCATCCAATCCCGACGAAGTTGAAGCGACTTTCGAAGTGAAAACCGCAAGTGGCTTCACCTACGAAAAGACCAAAGACGGGAGCGGTTGCCCGCTTACAGGCACCGGCACCAAAACCACCAGCGGCTCCCTGAGTGGCGCGACGAGCATCAAAGCCGGGGAAAAAGAAGGCCTAGGGCAGTTCGATTTCGACATCAAATAGCACCTGACCGCGCGACCACGGACGCCCCAAGCGGCGTCCGTGGTCAGCTCGGCTCGCCGATCCGCAGGTCGAATCGCTCGAGCAAGCCGGGGATGCTGTCGGGCTCCATCTCCAGCTCGTAGCGGGCGCAGAGCTCGCCCATCGTCTCCGGGTCGGCGGCGACGGCGCCGCCGAGTGCGTCGAGCTCGGCGAAGAAGCGCTCGAACCCGGCCGGGGAGATGATCTCGAGGATCCGCGCCGGCTCCTCGCCGGCGTTCCAGAAGGTGTGCCACTGGTCGCGCGGCTTGAAGACGAGGTCGCCGGGTCCGGCCTCGAGCACCTCGTCGCCGAGCAGCGCTCCCATCCGTCCCTCCAGCACGTAGCTGTACTCGTCCTCGCGGTTGTGGCGATGCAGCGGCGCCGCCAGCGCCCGCGGGCCCATCGGGTGTTCGACCAGCGAGAAGCCGCCGCCCGATTCGTCCCCGTCGATCATGAACCTGACCCCGATGCTGCCGAGGAATCCCGACTCGCCATCCTCGGGCCCGATCACCCGTGCCCCAGCCATCGCAGCTCCTTTCGTCGGACAATACGTCCTACGAAACTAGCGGCTGGCGAGCAGCGCGTCGAGCGCCTGGCCGAGGCCGTCGATCGCGGCGTCGAGCGGTGCGTGGTCGCCAGCGGCGCGGGTGCGGACCAGGGCGCCCTCGATCGTGGAGACGACGACCGCGGCGAAGGTCGCGGCGAGGGCCGGCTCGATCCCTTCCCCCTCCAGCGCGGCGGCGATCACCCGCTCCCAGCTCTGGAAGGCCGCGGTCGCAGCGGCCGCAAGGGCAGGGTCCTCGGGGCGGGCGAGGGCGGCGGCCGCGACCGGACAGCCGATCAGCTCCGGGTGGTCGGAGGCGCGCTGGCGGAACACCTCGCCGAAGCTGGCGAGCGTCGGCTTCAGGCCGCGCTCGGCGATCGAGCGCTCGATTTTCTGGCGGATGCGGACCCCGTCCAGCTCCGCCGCCTCGGCCGCCAGCTGCGCCTTGCCGCCGGGGAAGTGGTGGTAGATCGAGCCGCGCGGCGCCTTGCCGCGCTCGGCGACGTCGCGCAGCTCCATGCCGGCGTAGCCCTTCTCCGCCAGCAGTCGGCCGGCGCCGTCGAGTAGCCGCTGACGGCCGTCGCGGCGGCGGGGCTGCAATGCCTCGGAATCCGAAATCCTGGATATGCCCACGGACATAGTCTATCCTGCCGGCGGATGTATGACCGTGGGCAGAGAACGGCGGTGTTTATCGCCTGTGCGGGCGCCTTCCTCGCCTTCCTCGACACCACGATCGTCAACATCGCCTTCCCGGACATCTCGGCTTCCTTCGCCGGCTCGGGGCGCGACCTGCTCTCCTGGGTCCTCGACGGCTACTTCGTCGTGATCGCGGCGCTGCTGGTCCCCGCCGGAGGCCTCGCCGACCGCTTCGGCCATAGGCGCATCTTCCTTGCCGGCGTCGCCGCCTTCACCGTTTCGAGCCTGCTCTGCGCGCTGGCGCCCTCGCTGGGGACGCTGATCGCGGCGCGGGTGCTGCAGGGGGTGGGGGCGGCGCTGATCGCGCCAACCTCCCTGGCGATCGTCCTCGACAGCTTCCCGCTCGAGCGCCGGGCGACCGGCGTTGGGCTCTGGGGCGCGGCCGCGGCCGCGGCCGCGGCGATCGGGCCGACGCTCGGCGGCGCCCTGGTCGAGCTCTCAGACTGGCGCCTGATCTTCCTCGTCAACCTGCCGCTGGGCGCGGCGATCCTCTGGGCGGGTTGGCGGCGCCTGCCCGAGGGCAAGATCGCCGACGCTCGCCTGCCCGACCTGCCCGGGGCGGCGATGCTGGCGCTGGGGCTGGCGGTGATGACGCTGGGGATCGTCGAGGGCAACGACTGGGGCTGGACCTCGGCCGGCACGCTCGGAGCCTTCGCCCTCGCCGCCGGGCTTCTCGGCGGCGTCGTCCTGCGCAGTCGCACGCACCCGCGGCCGATCGTGGAACCGGAGCTCTTCGCCGATCGCTCCTTCGTGATCGGCAACCTCGGGTCCCTGCTCTTCGCCGCTGCCTTCTTCGCCCTCATCCTCGGCAACGTCCTCTTCCTCACCTCGGTCTGGGGGTACACGGTGCTGCAGGCGGGAATGGCGACCCTGCCCGGCCCGGCGATGTCGACGGTGGTCTCCGGCCCCGCCGGCCGCCTCGCCGACCGCTTCGGCCACCGGGCCGTGATCGTCCCCGGCACCCTGATCTTCGCCGCCGGCGTACTCGTCTTACGCTCCGCCGGCGCGGAGCCGGACTGGCTCGGCCTCTGGCTGCCGGGCGCGATCCTGACCGGAGTCGGCATCGGCTTCGCCTTCCCGACCCTCGGCTCCGCCGCCGTCCGCGACGTCCCCGTCGACCGCTTCGCCACCGCCAGCGCGGTCAACGCCGCCTTCCGCCAGGTCGGCGCCGTCCTCGGCACCGCGATCCTGGTCGCCATCGTCGGGGACCCGATCGACCTTGCCCAGGCCCTCAGCGTCGCCGACGACGCCAACCTCTTCGCCGTCTTCGCCTCGCTCGCCGCAGGCGCGGCCGTGCTCGGCCTGCGCCGGCACGCCCCTGTGGCGATCGGCGCATAACCGGCGGCGACCGAGCCGCCGCCGGCCGTGGCCAGGGGAGGTTAGCCCTGGCCCTTTAGCTTCGCGTTGACCTTGTCTGTGCTGACCTGACCCACCACGTTGGTGGCGCTGGCGGAGATCTTCAGCGTCAGCTTCTGGTTGGGCGAGAGTTCCTTCAGCCTGTCCCGCAGTTTTTTATTGAAGTTGAGCCTGAACTTCGCCAGGGTCCCCGGCGTCACGGTTCTGGCCGCCGCTTTAAGCGTCGCTTTTTTGCCTTTGCCGAGTTTTACCGTGCCGGTCACCTGGACGGGCGCTGCGATGTTGGTGGTGACGAGGACAGTCACCGCATTCCGCCCAACCTGACTGCTCGCATCGACGGTCACGGTCGGACAGGGAACCTGGAACAGGGGACTTTGAGGACACCCGTCCTGGGTCTCGTCGCCGAAGCCGTCGTTGTCGGCGTCAGGCTCGACCACGGCGACCACCGGGACCCGGATCGGGCTCGTGCCTTCTTCGTAGAGCGCCGCGGCCCCAACCGATCCACCACCGGGATAGACCCCGATGGTGCCTGGCACGCCGGTGACGCAGTAGAGGGTTCCTATCGGGGAGGGCCCGAAGAGACCAAGGCGGTCTCCGGGCTGGATCGGGATCCGCGCCGGGAACGTGTTCGCTCCAGGGAAGACCGAGCCGGAGCTTTCCGCGACGAGAAGGGCGGATTTCGCGCCGGTGTTCAATCGAAGCACCTTGAGCGTCGTCGCAATCGCAGGCGGCGCTCCACCGATCAGGTTCACCCTCCAATTCGTGATGACCCCCGCGGATGGCGCCGCGACTGGTAGCGGGTCCCCGGGCCCTGCGATCTGGAAGAGGGTCACGTTTGCCACCGCGTTGTTGGCGACACAGGAATTGCCGAATTCGGTCGCCGCCGGGGCTGCGCTCGCCCCGATCAGCGCCGCGATGACCGCCGTGATCGCAACCCCGCCCGTCAGCCGCCTCCTCATCAGCCCTGTCCTTTCAGCTTCGCGTTGACTTTGTCGGTGCTGAGCTGACCGGCCAGGTCAGTCGCGGTGGTAGTGATCCTCAGCGTCAGCTTCTGGTTGGGCGAGAGTTCCTTCAGCCTGTCCCGCAGTTTTTTATTGAAGTTGAGCCTGAACTTCGCCAGGGTCCCCGGCGTCACGGTTCTGGCTGCCGCTTTAAGCGTCGCTTTTTTGCCTTTGCCGAGTTTTACCGTGCCGGTCACCTGGACGGGAGCGGCGCTGCTGGTAGCGACTAGGACAGCTACCGAGTTACGCCTGACCTCGCTGGTCGTCTCGACGTTCACCAGCGGGCAGGCGATCTGAAGGGCAGCGCTTCTTGGACACCCGTCCTGGGTCTCGTCGCCAAAGCCGTCGTTGTCGACATCCGGCTCGATCAGTGCTGCCACTGGAACCCGGTAGCCGGGAGTGTTGGAGACGGTTACGGCCGCGCCTGGTGAAAAGGTGCCCGGGGAGACCCCCATCGCGTCGGCAGGGTTACCGGTCTGGCAGAAGAGCGGAACGAAGACGCCGCTTAGACCAATGCGATCGCCGGCCTGCACGGGGATGCGGACGGGGAAGGAGTTCTGCCCGCTGCTAATCAGCGACGTGGGGCTTTGCGCGACGACCGTGAATTGCAACGGGCTCACCTGGCGAAGCACCTGCATCGCATAGCTGATTGGTTCTGGCGGAAGAGGAATGGCCACATTCGACTTCCAGCGGGTGATCACCCCGCTGACGGGGGCGGTCAAGGGCAGTGGGTTGCCAGCGGCGCTGAGAGGGACGAACGTGTAGTCGGGCGCACCCCCGTTTGCAGCGCAGTTGTCGCCGAATTCGGTAGCTGCTGTCGCCCCCGAGGGGCCTAAGAGAGATACCGCCATCAAAGCCGTGAGTGCACCAGCTGCAAGCCGCTTTCTCATCATTCGTCTCCCCGTCGAAGGTTGATTGCGGCAGCCTAAACCTTTTTAGCGGACACAACCACTTCGGCCGACAAACCCGAACAAATTGCGCAATTCAATTGTTCGCAGGTGAGACCCGCAGGACTCGGTTTGGGGGCGGAGTGCTAGAACGTCAGCGAGCGCCAGGCGCGCTCCGCCTCGGACAGAGGCACGGTGAGGCTGCGGTCGCCAGCGGCGATCTCGATCGCGTCGCCGCCGACCTCGCCGATCACGATGGCGCCGAGGGACTCGAGGGCGGCGCGGTCGCCGCTGAGCAGGAAGCCGCCGCTGCCCTCGCCGAAGAGCGCCTCCTCGGGGGTGCAGCCGCGTTCCCGCAGAGGCTGTAGGTCGGCGCGGCAGCCATGGCCGGCGCCGATCGAGGACTCGGCCAGGGCGCAGGCGAGGCCGCCGTCGGAGACGTCGCGGGCGGAGGCGAGCTTGCCGGCGCGGACGGCGTCGCGGACCGTCGCGCAGGCGGCGGCGACGGCCTCGACGTCGGGCTGGGGGAGGCCGGCGTCGAGCTCGCCGCGCTGCTTGACCAGCTGCGAGCCCGCCATCGTCGGCGCGAAGGGGCCGAGCAGGGCGATCGCGTCGCCCGCCTTGGCGAAGGCGTTGCCAGCGACCTGGGCCGGGTCGGGGAGCTCGCCGACCATGCCCACCACCGGGGTCGGGTAGATCGGGCCGTCGGGCCCCTCGTTATATAGAGAGACGTTGCCGCCGACGACCGGGACGCCGAGCGCGGTGCAGGCGTCGGCGAGGCCGGTGACCGAGCGGTCGAGCTGCCAGGCGGTGGCCGGCTTCTCCGGGTTGCCGAAGTTGAGGCAGTTGGTCAGGCCGAGCGGCTCGGCGCCGACGCAGGCGAGGTTCTGGGCGCACTCCAGCACCGCCTCGACCGTGCCCGCGTAGGGGTCGCAGGCGACCCGCCGCCCGTTGCCGTCGATCGAGACGGCGATCGCGTTGCCGGCCTCCGGCAGCGCCAGCACCGCCGCCTCGGCCGCCTCGGGCCGCCGCGCCGTGCGCGAGCCGACCACCGAGTCGTACTGCTCGAAGGCCCAGCGCTTGGAGGCGATGCTCGGCGCCGCCAGCAGCGCCAGCAGCTCCTCGGCGGCCGTGCCGCCCGGCGCCAGCGTCGCCCGGTTGCCGTAGATCCAGCCCTCCGGCTCGGCCGGCTCCAGGTCGTACAGCGGGCAGCCGTCGACCAGCGCCTCGACCGGCATCTCGCCGACCACGTCGCCGTCGCGGAGAATCCGGATCGCGCCGCTGTCGGTGACCACTCCGATCTGCGCCGAGCCGGTCTGCCACTTCTCGCAGATCGCCCGCACCTCGTCGACCCGCGCCGGCTCGACCACCGCCAGCATCCGCTCCTGCGACTCGGAGACCATGATCTCGAAGGGCTCCATGTCGGCCTCCCGCAGCGGCACCTTGGCGACGTCGAGGTCGATCCCGACCCCGCCGGCCGAGGCCATCTCCCCGGCCGAGGAGGTGAGGCCGGCGGCGCCGAGGTCCTGCAGGGAGACCAGCAGCCCCTTCTCCAGCAGCTCCAGGCAGCACTCCAGCACCTTCGACTCCTCGAACGGGTCGCCGATCTGCACCGTGGGGCGCTTCGCGTCGTCGCCATCCCCGAGCTCGGCCGAGGCCAGCACCGAGGCGCCGCCGATCCCGTCGCGCCCGGTCGATGCGCCCATCAGCACCACCGCGTTGCCGACCCCGGCGGCGGCGGCGCGGACCATGTCCTCCGTCTTCGCCAGCCCCAGGCACATCGCGTTGACCAGGCAGTTGTGCTCGTAGGGCTCCTCGAAGTAGATCTCGCCGCCGACCGTCGCCACCCCGATCGAGTTGCCGTAGTGGCCGATCCCGCGCACGGCGCCGTCGAGCAGGTGGCGGGAGCGGACCGAGTCGAGCTCGCCGAAGCGCAGCGAGTCGAGGATCGCGATCGGCCGCGCCCCGATCGCGAAGACGTCGCGGAGGATCCCGCCGACCCCGGTGGCGGCGCCCTGGAAGGGCTCGACCGCGCTCGGGTGGTTGTGGGACTCGACCTTGAAGGCGACCGCGTGGCCGTTGCCGACGTCGACGGCGCCGGCGTTCTCGCCCGGCCCCATCACCACCCGCTCGCCCTCGGTCGGCAGCCGCCGCAGCAGCTTGCGCGAGTGCTTGTAGGCGCAGTGCTCGGACCAGAGCAGGCTGAACATCGCCAGCTCGACGTCGTTCGGCTCCCGCCCCAGCTTCTCGACGATCAGCTCGAACTCGTGGTCGGTGAGGCCGAGCTCGCGGTGCTTCGCCATCTCGACCGTCACCCCCGGGCCCCCGCCGCGGCGAGGGCCTCGAACACGCGCAGACCGTCGGTCGACCCGGTCAGCGGGTCGACGGCGTGCTCGGGGTGCGGCATCAGGCCGACCACGTTGCCGGCCTCGTTGCGGACTCCGGCGATGTCGCGGACCGAGCCATTGGGGTTCTGCCCCGGCGCGTAGCGGTAGGCGACCTGGCCCCTCGCCTCGAGCTCGTCCAGCACCCCCTCGGGTGCGTAGTAGCGGCCTTCACCGTGCTTGAGCGGGATCGAGAGCCGTTCGCCCGAGCGCTCGTCGAGCAGATCGGCCTGGCGGCAGACGAAGCGCAGGTCCTCGTTGCGCAGCAGTGCCCCGGGCAGCAGGCCGGCCTCGCAGAGGACCTGGAACCCGTTGCAGATGCCCAGCACCGGCCCGCCCGCGGCGGCGAACTCGGCGACCGCCTCCATCGCCGGCGAGAAGCGCGCGATCGCCCCCGCCCGCAGGTAGTCGCCGTAGGAGAATCCGCCGGGGACGACGACCGCGTCGACGCGGTCGAGGTCGCGGCTCTCGTGCCAGATCAGCCGCGCCTCGCCGCTCGCCGCCTCGCACGCGTGCAGCGCGTCGCGCTCGTCACAGGAACCTGGGAACTGGAGGACGCCCCAGATCACAGGGTCTGAATCTCGTAGTCCTCGATCAGGGGGTTGGCGAGGAGCTTCTCGCAGAGCTCCGCCAGCCGCTCGGGGTCCTCGGCCTCGAGCTCGACCATGCGGCCGACGCGGACGTGCTCGACCCCCTCGAACCCGAGCGCCGGCAGCGCCCGCTCGACCGCCTTGCCCTGGGGGTCGAGGATCCCCTCCTTCGGCCGGATCAGGACGCGCGCCTTCGCCATCAGAAGGACGTTTCCGTGATCCGCTCGAAGGCCTCGACGTATTTGCCGCGGGTCTGCTCGATCACGTCGGCCGGCAGCTGCGGCGCCGGCGGCGTTTTGTCCCAGCCCTGGGCACTGGCCCAGTCGCGGACGAACTGCTTGTCGAAGGAGGGGGGAGTGGCGCCGGGCTGGTAGCTGTCGGCGGGCCAGAAGCGGGAGGAGTCCGGGGTCAGCACCTCGTCGCCGAGGACGATCTCGGCGCCGGCGTGGCGGCCGAACTCGAACTTGGTGTCGGCGAGGACGATCCCGCGCTCGGCCGCGTGCTCGGCGCCGCGCACGTAGACCTCGATCGAGATCCGCCGCAGCTCCTCCATCAGCGCCCGGTCGCCGACGATCTCCGCCGCTCGCTCGAAGTCGACGTTCTCGTCGTGGTCGCCGATCTCGGCCTTGGTCGCCGGCGTGAAGATCGGCTCCGGCAGCTTGTCGGACTCGACCAGGCCAGGGGGCAGCTCGATCCCGCAGACCGCGCCGCCCTCCCTGTATTCCTTCCAGCCCGAGCCCGAGAGGTAGCCGCGGACGACGCACTCGACCGGGTACATCTCCAGACGCCGCACCCGCATCGCCCGTTCGGAGACCTCCTCCGGCACGTCCTCGGAGATGAAATGGTTGGGGACGATGTCCTCGGTCAGGCCGAACCAGAAGACCGACATCCGGTTCAGCACCTTGCCCTTGTCGGTGACCGGGGTCGGCATCACCACGTCGTAGATCGAGATCCGGTCGGAGGCGACCATCAGCAGGTCGTCGTCCCACTCGTAGACCTCGCGCACCTTGCCCGAGGAGTGGAGCTTCAGATCCGCGACGGCCGTCATCGAGCCGATGCTAATGATCGGCGCAGCGGAGCACCTCGTGGATCGTGCCGAGACCCTGTTTGACTACTCGTGACATCCTCTAGGCGATGGCGCTGCCACCCGAACCGAACAGCGGTCCGCTGGTTCAGACCCTGCGCTGGGCCTTCCGGCCGCTGGCCTTCATGCGCGAGTGCCGCGAGCGCTATGGGGATTCCTTCAGCGTCCGCTTCCTCGGTTTCGAGCGGCCGATGGTGCTGATCTCGGACCCGGCCGCGATCAAGGCCCTATATACGGAGCGCTCGCACGGGCTGCCGCCGGGGCGGAACATCGTGCTGGAGCCGGTGCTGGGCTCGCGGTCCCTGCTGATCCTCGAGGGCGCCGACCATCTCGCCCGCCGCCGCCTGATGCTGCCGCCCTTCCACGGTGAGCGGATGCGCTCGTATGAGTCGGTGGTCGACGAGATCGTCGGCGCCGAGATCGGCTCCTGGCAGCTGGAGCGGGAGTTCCCGATCCACTCGCGGATGCAGGCGGTCACCCTGGAGGTGATCCTGCGCGTCGTCTTCGGCGTCTCCTCCGGGCCGCGGCTGGACCGGCTGCGGGGGATGCTCGCCACCGTCCTGCAGGAAACCGCCTCGCCGGCCGCGCAGCTGATCGGGCTGGCGACGCGCCGCTTCGGCGGCGGGCCCTGGGACCGCTTCGAGGGACAGCTGCGGGCGGTCGACGAGCTGCTCTACGCGGAGATCGCCGAGCACCGCTCCAAGCCCGACCTGGAGGAGCGCGACGACATCCTCTCGATGCTCATGGTCGCCCGCTTCGAGGACGGCGGCGCGATGGACGACACCGAGCTGCGCGACCAGCTGATGACCCTGCTGCTCGCGGGGCACGAGACCACGGCGACGGCGCTGGCCTGGACCTTCGACCTCGTCCTCCGCCACCCGGGGGTGCTGGAGCGGCTGCGCGACGAGCTCGCCGCCGGCGAGGACGAGTACCTGCGGGCGACGATCTCCGAGTCGCTGCGGCTGCGCCCGGTGATCCCGCTGGCCGGTCGCCGCCTCTCCAAGGACCTGGTCGTCGACGGGCTGACGCTGCCGGCGGGGACCGACGTGACCCCGGCGATCTGGCTCACCCACACCCGCGCCGACGTCTACCCCGACCCCTTCGCCTTCCGCCCCGAGCGCTTCCTCGGCGACGAAGGCCCCGACAGCTACGGCTGGATCCCCTTCGGCGGCGGCATCCGCCGCTGCATCGGCGCCTCCTTCGCCGAACTGGAGATGCGGATCGTCCTGCGCGAGGTCCTGACCCGCTGTGACCTGCGCAAGGCCAACCCCGCCCCCGAGCGCACCGGCCGCCGCAACATCACCCTCTCGCCCCGCGACGGCACCCCGGTCGTCGTCAGCGCCCGCCGCCCCGCGCGCGAGCACGAGCCCGTCGCGGTTTAGCACCCCAAACCGGCACAGAGAATTTAGTTTCCGCGCGCCATTCGTGGGAACTTTTTGTCTACGCTTGTGCCATCATGGAGTTGATGACCCTGAGGCGAGAGTGGAGCGATGACCGGCTGGACGCGCTGAGCGACCGGGTCGACCACGGCTTCAAGCGGATGGAGGGGGAGTTCGCTCAGGTCAACAAGCGCTTCGACCGCATGGACGACAAGTTCGACCGCTTGGCGGACAGGTTCGACCGTCTCCAACACACGCTGGTCCTCTTCTGCGGGACCATGATCGTCTCGCTGTTCATCGCCCTCGTGGTCCAGCACTGAGGGCCGGACGGGACGGGGTCGGGCGCTACTCCGCTGCGGCTGCGCGAGCCGCCGGGTGCTCCTTGGCCCAGCGCGCGATCGTGCTGGAGCCGGAGATGACCTCGCCGTCGTCGAGGATCAGGATCGGCACCTCGGGGGTGCCGCTCAGCTCCTTCACCTCGGCCCGGTCGTCGCCGCGACTGCCCCAGGTCCAGGGCATCAGCCGGTAGCCGCCGACCGTCTTCAGCTCGTATTGGTAGCCCGCGGCGTCGAGTGCGTTGCCGGCCTTGGCGCAGGGATGGGCGAAGCCCGGCCCCCGCTTCTTCTGTCCGCAGGTGTAGAGGATCACGCGACAACCCTAGTCGAAGGGGGTGTCACCCCTTCATCGAGACCACGCAAACAGGTGTCGGATCGGCCTGGATGAAGTGCTACAGTCGTCGCACAATGGTAGAAGTCGCATCCAGGGAGCTCCGCAACGACACCGCCGGCGTGCTGCGCAAGGTCGAAGCCGGGGAGACTGTGGTGATCACCCGTCGCGGCAAGCCGGTCGCCGATCTGGTGCCGCACCGCACCGACGCACCGCGCTGGTTTAGCCGTAACGAGGTGATCGGGATCGTCGAGTCGAGCTCCGCCGATTCGGGACTGCGCGCCGACCTCGAGCGCTTCGCCGGCGACACCACTGACGACCTCCCGATCCGGTGACCGGGCTGGGGCAGACCCGGGGACTCCTCGACACGTCCATCTTCATCGCCAGGGAGAGCGGCCGGGAGCTGCGGGAAGAGGACCTGCCGGAGGAATTCGCCATCTCGGTCGTGACCAGGGCCGAGCTTCGGCTCGGCGTGCTCGCTGCCGGGGATTCCGCGATCCGTGACCGGCGCCTGAAGACCCTGGACTCGGTGGCGGGGATGCAGGTGCTGCCGATCTGGGCGGGCGTCGAACGTGAATGGGCCGCCATGCGCGCCTACCTGGTTGCATCGGGCGGCCGGATCAACGCCAACGACGTCTGGATCGCCGCCACCGCCGCTGCTTATGAAATCCCAGTGGTCACTCAGGACCACGACTTCTACGCCCTCTCCGGCGTCGGCGGCTTAACCGTCGTCGAGGTCTGAGAGCGACTCGGCGCAGGCGCGTTCGCCGGAGCTGACGGCGCCGTCCATGTAGCCGTTCCATACGGTGGCGGTCTCGGCGCCGGCCCAGTGCAGGCGGCCGATCGGCTCGCGCAGGGCGCTGCCGTATTCGGTCCAGCCGCCGGGGACCATCAGGCAGCCGTAGCAGCCGCGGGTCCACTCCTCCTCGGCCCAGACCCGCTCGACGAAGTCCAGCGGCCGCGCCGCCCGCTCGCCGAAGAGGCGGGCGTGGCCGGCGAGCACGGCCTCGCGGCGCTCGTCCGCCGGCCGAGCACCCCACTCGCGGGCGAGCCGGCCCTCGAGGAAGCCGAGCAGGACCCCCGGGCTGCCGTCCGGCGGCGAGTTGTCGAAGACGACTCGGGAGGGGCCGAGGTCGCTGGTCGCCTGGCCGGAGAGGCCCTCGGCGCGCCAGAACGGGGTCTCGTAGATCGCCATCGTCTTGATCACCGTCCCCTGCGGCATCCGCTGGGTCAGCTGGTCGCGCCGGGCCGGCAGCGGTGGGTCGTAGGCGACGCGCCCGGCCAGGGTCGGGGGGATGGCGACGATCGCGCTGCGGGCGCGGACCACGAGCCCCTCGCCGCCGGCCCCGTCGGCGTGCAGGACGACGCCCTCGCCGCCGTGCTCGATCCGCCGCACCGGCGCCGAGAGCCGCACCCGCTCGTCCCCGAGCTGCTCGGCCATCAGCAGCGCCAGCCGCTGCGAGCCGCCGTGGAAGCGGTCCTGCTGGGCGCCGCCGCCGGTGCCGATCAGGGTGTTGAAGCCGCCGCCGGAGTGGGTGTAGAAGAGGACGTGGAGGAGCGAGACGTCGCTCGGCTCGGCCGCCCAGACCGCCTCGGTCGCCAGCTCCAGCAGGCTGCGGGCGGCGGCGGTGCGGGTGTTGCGGCGGACCCAGGAGGCGAAGGTCTCGCCGTCCCAGCGGCGTGCCCGCGGCGCCGACCAAGGCGCCTCCAGCGGCACCTTCCGCGCCATCCGGTCAAGCCGCGCCCGGGCCTGTTCGAAGTCGGCGAGGGCGAGCGGCGAGATCGTGCCGGCGAGGTCGCGGACCAGGGTCAGGCTGGCGTCGGTGAAGGCTCCGGCGAAGGAGCCGCGCTTGCCGCCCATCTCGATCAGGTGGCGGCCCTCGTCGTGGGTGGGGAAGGTCGCGACCCCGAGCTCCGCCGCCAGGGCGGCGATCCGCCGCTGGGTCGGGCCGATCCACTGGCCGCCGACCTCGACCACCTTGCCCTCGCCGATCGGCTCGTTCAGCAGCCGGCCGCCGACCCGGTCGCGGGCCTCGAGCACCAGCGGCCGAGCCCCCGCCGCCACCAGCCCCCGCGCCGCGACCAAGCCGGCGAGGCCGGCGCCCACAATTGCGACGTCGGCCTCGATCGATTCGGTCATCTCGCTCTCAGGATCGCAGCGCTTCGACCCGCGCGAAGATCTCGGGCAGGTGGGTCAGGTAGGCGCCGTAGTCGAAGACGGCGTCGAGGTCGAGGTCTGGCGCCGCCTCGGCCAGCAGGTCGCGGAACTCGGTGCGGGTGTCCCAGGCGCGCTGGGCGTTCTCCTGGACCACGCGGTAGGCGTCGTCGCGGGTCATCCCGGACTCGACCAGCGCCGTAAGCGCCCGCTGGCTGAAGAGGGCGCCGTGGGTGATGCCGAGGTTCTCCTGCATCCGCTCGGTGTGCACGGTCATCCCGGCCGCGACCTTGGTCGCCAGATCCTGCATGTAGTCGAGCAGGATCGTCGCGTCGGGCAGGATCACCCGCTCGGCGCCGGAGTGGGAGATGTCGCGCTCGTGCCAGAGGGCGACGTTCTCGGTCCCCGCCTGCGAGTAGCCGCGCAGCACCCGGGCCAGCCCGGTGATCCGCTCGGTGCGGATCGGGTTGCGCTTGTGCGGCATCGCCGAGGACCCCTTCTGGCCGGCGGCGAAGGGCTCTTCGACCTCGCGCACCTCGGTCCGCTGCAGGTTGCGCACCTCGGTCGCGAAGCGCTCCAGCCCGGCGCCGGCGATCGCCACCGCCGCCAGCAGCGCCGCGTGGCGGTCGCGCGGCACGACCTGGGTGGCGACGTCCTCGCGCCCCAGCCCGAGCCGCTCCATCACCCGCGCCTCGACCGCGGGCGGGATCGAGGCGTAGGTGCCGACGGCGCCGGAGAGCTTGCCGAAGGCGAGCTGCTCGAAGGCGGCGGCGAGCCGCTCGACGTTGCGGTCGGCCTCGAAGGCGAACCCGGCCAGCCGCAGCCCGAAGGTGGTCGGCTCGGCGTGGACGCCGTGGGTGCGGCCGACGCAGAGGGTGTCGCGGTGCTCCAGCGCCCGCACGACCAGCGCGTCGCGATACGCCCGCGCCCCGGCGACGACGATCGCGCCGGCCCGGCGCAGCTGCAGCGCCAGCGCCGTGTCGAGCACGTCGGAGGAGGTGAGCCCGTAGTGGATCCAGCGCCCGTGCTCGCCCACGGAGGAGGCGACGACGTCGACGAAGGCGGCGACGTCATGGTCGGTCACCTTCTCGCGCTCGTCGACCGCCTCGACCGTGAAGGCGCCGTTGGCCCGCGCCGCCGTGGCCGCCTCGGCCGGGACGACGCCCTCCGCGGCCCAGGCCTCGGTCGCCGCCAGCTCGACCTCGAGCCAGGACTCCATCTTCGCCTGCGGCGTCCAGACCGCGCCGATCTCCGGGCGGGTGTAGCGGGGGATCATCAGCAGTTGATGATGCGGGCGGCGAGCACACCGGCGTTCTTGGCTCCGTCTATCGCCACGCAGGCGACCGGGATCCCGGGCGGCATCTGCACCGCGGAGAGCAGCGCGTCGAGCCCGCCGAGGGACTTGCCGAGGATCGGCACGCCGATCACCGGCAGCTCGGTGTGGGCGGCGGCGACGCCAGGCAGGGCGGCCGACATCCCGGCCCCGGCGATGATCACCTTCAGGCCGCGCATCTTCGCGTTCATGCAGTACTCGCGGACCGCCTCGGGGTCGCGGTGGGCGCTCATCACCCGCACCTCGTAACGGATGCCGGCGTCGTGCAGCGCCGCTCCGGCCGGCTGCATCTTCGGCTTGTCGTTCTTGGAGCCCATGATGATCCCGACCAGGGGCTCGTCGACGTTGATTTCCTCGAAGGCCTCCTCGACCGCCGGCATCGTCGTCGGCTGGGCCGAGCCCGTGGCTCCAGTCGGCTGCGGCTCCTCTGAGATCTCGCTCATCTGTTCCTCTCTGGGACTTGGCTGGGGACCCGCTCGACGGCGCGGGCGGCGATGTCGGTGCGGACCTGCATTCCCGCGAAGGAGATCCGGCCAGCCGCATCGTACGCTCGTTCGCGAGCCTCGGCAGGGCTGGCGCCAAGCCCGGTGACGTTGAGCACCCGCCCCCCGGCGGTGACGATCTCGCCGTCGCGCTCGGCGGTGCCGGCGTGGGTCAGCTCGGCCAGCTCCGCCGCCTCGGCGAGGCCGTGGATGACGTCGCCCTTGGACGATCCCTCCGGGTACCCGGCCGAGGCGAGGACGACGGTGACCGCCCAGTTCGGGTCGAACTCCGCCCGCGCCCCGGCCAGGCCGCCCGGCTCGCGGGCGGCGAGGAAGAGGTCGACGAGGTCGGAGCGCAGCCGCGGCAGCACCGCCTGCGTCTCGGGGTCGCCGAAGCGGGTGTTGAACTCGAGCACCTTGGGACCATCGGCGCCGATCATCAGCCCGGCGTAGAGAACCCCGTGGAAGGGGGTGCCGCGCTCGGCCATCGCCGCCACCACCGGCCGGTGTACGCGGCCGACGATCTCCTCGATCTCGGCGGCCCCGAACCCGGGCACCGGCGAGTAGGAGCCCATGCCGCCGGTGTTCGGTCCCTCGTCGCCGTCGCCGATCCGCTTGTAGTCCTGGGCCGGCGCCAGCGGCACCACGTTCTCGCCGTCGCAGAGCGCCAGCAGCGAGAGCTCTTCGCCGTCGAGGAACTCCTCCAGCACCACCGTCGTCTCGCCGAAGCGCCGCTCGGTGAAGAAGACGTCGATCGCCTCCCGCGCCTCGGCCTCGGTCGCGCAGATGATCACGCCCTTGCCCGCCGCCAGTCCGTCGGCCTTCAGCACGGTCGGGTAGGGGACGCGGGAGAGCCGCTCGATCGCTTCCTCGCGGCTGCGCAGCAGCGCGTGGCCGGCGGTCGGCACCCCCGCCTCCTTCATCAGCTCCTTGGCGAAGGCCTTCGATCCCTCCAGCTCGGCCGCGGCCCGGCTCGGCCCGAAGGCCGGCACCCCGGCCTCCTCCAGGGCGTCGACCGCGCCCACCACCAGCGCCGCCTCCGGCCCGATCGCGACCAGCTCGACCCGGCGCTCCTTCGCCGCCGCGACCAGCGCCCCGACGTCGTCGGCGGCGACGCCCGGCAGGCACTCGGCGTCGGCGGCGATGCCGGCGTTGCCGGGCGCGCAGAGCACCTCGGGAGCGTGGGCGGAGCGCCGCAGCGCCCGCACGATCGCGTGCTCGCGACCGCCACCACCTACTACCAGCGCCCTCACCGGCGTCGCGTCTTCCGCTCTCGCCGGCGCACGTGTCCTACAGCGACCCGGCCAGGTCCTCGGCCGGCATCGCGGTCAGCGTCTGCGAGGTCATCGTCCCGCGCGAGCCGAGCTCGACGGAGACCTTGGCCATCGTCTTCTCGTCGGGCGCCTCGACCACGGTCACGAAGTCGTACTGGCCCAGCGTCGCGTACTGGGCGACGACCTTGGCCCCGATCTGTTCGACCTCCTTGTTCACCTCGGCGACCCGGCCGGGGTTGTTCTTCAGCGTCCGCACGCCCTCGGCGGTCAGGTTCGTGAGCATCAAATACGTCGGCATCTCGTCCCCTCCAGGTTTCGATTGGCGACTCGGGATAACCGTACTGCTTCGGAGGCGAGGACGGACGCGGTGACCCTCTCCTCAAAGCCGTCGCGCAGCTGGGTCGAGCCCTCAGGGCTCAAACGCTTGTCCTTGAGCTTTGCTGAGAGGGTCACCGCGTCCGTCCTCACGACGCGAAGCAGCGGGATCGAGGTACGGAAGCTATGGAGAGCTAAGGCCCGATCTGGCATCTCAGCTGAGAGCGATGGACCCTCAAACCCAGCCTCGTCCCGCGACGCTCAGTAACCGGCCGGATGCCGGACGACGTACCCGTCGGGATAAGGCGGCTCTAGGTGCCACCTGGGTCCACTGACCCCGTCCGGATTTCCGGCGGTGTCGAAGCGCAGCCCGGCGACCGTCATGTAGGTGTGCTCGGCGTTGGCGTAGATCGTGATCCAGCGGCCGGGGCCGGGTTCGCCGTAGCTCGCCAGCGCCCCCGAGACCAGCGGCGTGGTCAGCATGCCGCCGCCGTAGAGGGCGAAGCTGACGGCGCCGGAGCAGTCGTAGCCGTAGGAGTACCAGGCGCCGTGACCGCCGCCCCAGAGGTAGGGGGTGTTGGCGATCGAGTTGGCCGCGGCGATTACCGCCTTCACCGCCGCCGGCGCGTTCTCCGGCGCGCTCGCCTGGGTGCCGGTGAGCAGGGCGGAGGGGCCGGCGGTTTCGAGCCGGCTGGCCAGCGGCGCCAGGGCCCAGTCGACGTGGCGGACCTTGCACTCGCCCTCGAACTCGTCGGCCTGGTCGAGCACCGCCTGCACGTACCACTCGGCCTGGTTGTGGGCGAAGATGCCGGCGCTGAGGCTGCTGCGGGACCAGATCATCCGCGCCAGGGTCGCCGCCGAGTCGACCGGGTCCTCGTGGCGGATGCGGCCGTCGCCGTCCCCGTCGACCGCGTATTCGCGCCACTCGCTCGGTTCCAGTCCGAGCGGGCCGCTGGTCCGCATCTGCTCCTCGGTCATGCCGCGGCCGAACTGGGACTCGAGGTGGGCGACGGCGGCCAGCGCCCAGACCCCGCGCTGGCCGAGCTCGTAGCGGGCGGCGGCGTCCTCGAAGGCGCGGAGGTACTCGTGCGGAAGTTTCTCCCGCCAGGCGGGGGAGGGGTCGCAGCTGAAGACCTGCAACTGCGGGGCCATCGGCGCGCCGAGGCCGGGGGCGCCGACTTCGGCCGCGTAGCAGCCGGCGTTGGCGAGCACCTCGGCGACGTACCAGTCGGCGTGGTTGTAGGCGAAGATCGCTCCGTAGGTGTCGGCCGGCATCCCGGCGGCGCGCAGGTAGCCGGCGGCGGCGAAGATCGCGTCTTCGGGATCGTTGGGGTCCTCGACGCCGTCCTGGTTGGCGTCGACGCCGTAGCTTTCCCAGGTCGACGGCATGAACTGCATCCAGCCGACGGCGCCGGCGGAGGAGGGGCCGAGGTTGGAGCCGAAGTTGGTCTCGACCAGGTTGATCGAGGCGAGGATCGCCGGTCCCTGCGGGCCGAGCCCGTAGGCGGTCGAGGCGCGCTGGTAGATCGGGATCAGGACCGGCGGCACGCCGGCGACAGCGCAGCTGGAGGCCGGCAGGGAGGGGATGATCAGCGACCCGCCGGGGTTGGAGGTGGGGATCTCGGGAAGCCCGGCCTCGGCGGCGGCTTCCTCGCCTTCGGCCTCCGGGTCGTCGCCGACACCGGCACCGACGCCGACACCGCCGCTGGGCTCGTCCTCCGCGGAGGGTGGCACCAGGGTCGCGCCTTCCTCGACCGGGGCGGGGGAGACCGGCGGCGCGCTCTGCGGTTCCTCCAGCGATGCGCCGGGGGTCGCCGCGCTCGGGGCGGCCGCTTCGGTGGTGGGCGCCGCCGGGGTCTCAGCCTGGGCGAAGGCGACCGGCAGCGTCAGTGCCAAGGTCGCCGCCGCGGCCGCGGTGAGGGCCCTGATCTTGCGCTCCGGCGCCGCCATCAGCCGAGGACGTTGGTGACCCGCCAGCCGCCGTCTTTGAGGTTTTCCATGTCCAGCCGCAGCTCGCTGGTGGCGCCGACCCGCAGCAGCGAGACGCTGATCGTGAAGACGCCGCCGTGGGAGGGACCGGCGACGACGTTGACGACCTTCGCCTTCGGCACGTCGACCTCGGCGGGCAGTCGCGGCGGCCGCCGCAGCAACGAGCGCGAGAGCTCCGGGGTCGCGGTGGCGGCGAAGGCTTTGCGCACCCGGGACTTATCGCCGCCGGTCTCGTAGACGACGAAGGCGTCGGCGAATTCGCGGGCGGCGGCGACCGCTTTCGGGCCGGCCGGGGGACCGTCGATGACCGCCGAGGCGGTGGCGCTGTCAGCCGGGGAAGGGGAGAGCTCGGAGGAGATCGTGTCGGTTGCGGCCGAGGCGGTCGAGCCGGCGGGCGGGGAGGAGGACTCGAGGGCCTTCGCGGCGTCGACGCGGGAGGGATCCTTGCCGCTCTCGGGCTTGAAGACGGGAGTCGCGCCTTGCAGGGTTGGCTCGGCGGGCTCCGGCGGCGCCGCCGCGAGTTTGGCCGCCGGGTCGCCGCTGACGGCGATCATGGTGGGAGCGCTTTCCCCGGAGCCGACGGCGCCGCTCAGCGCCAGGGCGCCGGCCCCGGCGGCGGCGGCGAGCAGCGTCGCGCCCCAGCCGAGGACGGCGCGGCTCGGACCGCCGGGAAGATGACGCCTGTCCTGCAGCGGCCAGGCGACCCAGCGCTGCCACAGCCAGGCAACCGGCTCGAAGCGGCGGTGGCCCTTGGGCCGGGCGTTTATCGGGGTTCCCTGTTTGTCCATGCCGGGTGTAAGCGTGCTTCCAGCGTTCTTCCTGCTGCCTAAGGGTAAGCGCGATCGGATTCGCCCACCGAATCGACGAAGGATGGCGCTCGAATTATGTTGAGTTTTAGCCGTCACACCTAAAGAAAAGCTTTGGTTTAGGTGTTTCGGCAGATTGCGGCCGAGAACTGAGCGCTGGGCCGTGCCTGACGGTGGCTCGGAGGGACTAGGCGCGCTCGAAGACGAGCTCCCCGTCGCCGGCGTCGACCCTGACGACGTCACCCTCGCCGAACTTGCCCTCGAGGATCGCCAGGGCCAGCTTGTCGACCAGCTGTTTCTGGATCACCCGCTTCAGCGGCCGGGCGCCGTAGGTGGGGTCGTAGCCGAGGTTGCCGAGCAGGGTGCGGGCGCCGTCGCTGAGCTCGATCTCGATCCCGCGCTCGCGCACGCGGCCGATCAGCTGGTTCACCTGCAGCTCGACGATGCGGCCGATGTCCTGCTTGGAGAGGCGGTGGAAGATCACCGTGTCGTCGATCCGGTTGAGGAACTCGGGCTTGAAGGTCGTCGCCAGCACCTCTTCGATCTGCTCGCGGATGCGCTCGTCGACGGACTCGCCGAGGATGCGGTCGCTGCCGACGTTGGAGGTCATGATCAGAACCGTGTTGGTGAAGCTGACGGTGCGGCCCTGGCCGTCGGTGAGGCGGCCGTCGTCCATCAGCTGCAGCAGGGTGTTGAAGACGTCGGGGTGCGCCTTCTCGATCTCGTCGAGCAGCACCACCGCGTAGGGCCGGCGCCGCACCGCCTCGGTCAGCTGCCCACCCTCCTCGTAGCCGACGTACCCGGGGGGCGCGCCGATCAGCCGCGCCACGGTGTGCTTCTCCATGTACTCGGACATGTCGAGGCGGACGATCGCCCCCTCGGAGTCGAACATGAACTCGGCCAGCGCCTTCGCCAGCTCGGTCTTGCCGACCCCGGTCGGGCCGAGGAAGAGGAAGGAGCCGATCGGCCGGTCGGGGTCGGAGAGGCCGGCACGGGAGCGCCGCAGCGCGTTGGAAACCGCGGCGATCGCCTCCTCCTGGCCGACCACCCTGTCGTGCAGGCGGTCCTCCATCTTGATCAGCTTCTCGACCTCGCCCTCCATCAGGCGGCTGACCGGGATTCCGGTCCATTTGCCGACCACCTCGGCGACGTCCTCCTCGGTCACCTCGTCGGCGAGCATCGAGCCGCCGCCGGCGTGCAGCTCGGCCAGCCGGCCTTCCTGCTCGGCGACCGTCTTCTCCAGCTCCGGGATGTCGCCGTAGCGCAGCTTCGCCGCCCGCTCGAGGTCGGCCTCGCGCTCGGCCCGCTCGGCGTCGCGCCCGGCCTCCTCCAGCCGCGCCTTGGCCTCGTTGATCGCGTCGATCGCGTCCTTCTCGTTTTGCCAGCGGGCGTTCATCTCGTTGAAGGTCTCGTTCAGCTCCGCCAGCTCGGCCTCGAGCGCGTCCTGCCGTTTCTTCGAGGCCTCGTCGGTCTCTTTGCGCAGCGCCGCCCGCTCGATCTCCAGCTGCTGGATCCGCCGCTTCACCTCGTCGATCTCGGTCGGCATCGAGTCGATCTCGATCTTCAGCCGCGAGGCGGCCTCGTCGATCAGGTCGATCGCCTTGTCGGGGAGGAAGCGGTCGGCGATGTAGCGCTCCGAGAGGGTGGCCGCGGCGACGATCGCGGCGTCGGTGATCCTCACCCCGTGGTGGTTTTCGTAGCGCTCCTTGAGCCCGCGCAGGATCGCGATCGTGTCGTTGACGTCGGGCTCGCCGACCAGCACCGGCTGGAACCGCCGCTCCAGCGCCGCGTCCTTTTCGACGTGCTTGCGGTACTCGTCGAGCGTGGTCGCCCCGACCGCACGCAGCTCGCCGCGGGCCAGCATCGGCTTCAGCAGGTTGGCGGCGTCGACCGCGCCCTCGGCGGCGCCGGCGCCGACGATGGTGTGCAGCTCGTCGAGGAAGAGGACGATCTGGCCCTCGGCCTCCCGCACCTCGGAGAGCACCGCTTTCAGCCGTTCCTCGAACTCGCCCCTGTATTTGGAGCCGGCGAGCAGCGAGCCGATGTCGAGCGCGATCACGCGGCGGTCGCGCAGGCTCTCGGGCACGTCGCCGTCGACGATCCGCTGCGCCAGCCCCTCGACGATCGCGGTCTTGCCGACGCCGGGCTCGCCGATCAGCACCGGGTTGTTCTTAGTCCTCCGCGAGAGCACCTGGATCACCCGGCGGATCTCCTCGTCGCGCCCGATCACCGGGTCGACCTTGCCGGCGGCGGCTTCGGCGGTCAGGTCGCGGCCGAATTTCTCCAGCGCCTGGACGCTGTCCTCGGGGTTGGGGGAGGTGACCTTGTGCGGGCCGCGCACCTCCGCGATCGCTTTCTCCAGCGCCTCGCGGTCGGGCAGCAGGTCCGTAACCGCGCCGCCGCTCTCGGTCAGCGCCAGCAGCAGGTGCTCGGTCGAGATGTACTCGTCGCCCAGCTTCGCCATCTCCCGCTCGGCCGCGCGCAGGGTCTGCGCCAGGGTCGAGGACATCCGCGCCTCCTCGCCGCCCTCGCCCAGCGTCGGCAGCGCGTCGATCGCCTCGTGCGCCTTCGTCCCGATCGCCGCCAGGTCGCCGCCGACCTTCTGCAGGATCGGCACGACCAAGCCGTCCTCCTGCACCAGCAGCGCCACCAGCAGGTGCGGCGGGGTCACCTCGGGGTTGCGCCGCGCCGCGGCCAGCTGCTGGGCCGCCGCAACCGCTTCCTGAGACTTGACGGTGAATCGATCCGCCTGCATCAGTGCTTGGTCTCCTTCCCCGTGCCTTCCAGCTGCTCGAGTCGCGCTCGTGCCGCGCGCAGCTCTTTGGTCAGTCGCTGTACCCGCTCTTCCAGGGCCAGCACCGTCTCGACGCCGGCCAGGTTCAGCCCTTCGGAGGTCATCTGCTGGATCCGCTGCAGCCGTTCGACGTCGCGCTGCGAGTAGAGGCGGGTGTTCTTCGGCGAGCGCTTTGGCGCGATCAGTCCCCGCGTCTCGTACATCCGCAGCGTCTGCGGGTGCATCTCCGCCAGTTCGGCGGCGATCGAGATCATGAAGACGCCGCGCTCCTCGTCGACGCTGGCTTTGATCCGGCGGCGGAAGGCGGCCATCAGTGCCCCGCCTTGCGCAGCAGCTCGGCCCGCGGGTCGGAGCCGTTGAGTGCCTCGGCCAGCTTCGCCGCCGCCTCCTCCTGCTCCTCGTTCAGCTCGTCCGGGACGTCGATCTCCAGCCGGTAGCGGATGTCGCCGCGGCCGCCGCCCTTCGGCTTCGGCGGGCCCTCGCCGCGCAGCCGTTGAACCGAGCCGTGCTTGGTCCCCGGCGCCACCTTGATCTTTTTCGTCCCCTCCAGGGTCGGCACCTCGATAGTGCCGCCGCGCAGCGCCTCCGGGATCGTGATCGGCACCGTCACCTCGAGGTTGCCGCCGTCGAGCCGCTTGAAGACCGGCGAGGAGGCGACCCGGGTGGTGACGTAGAGGTCGCCGGCGGGTCCGCCGCGGGGGCCGGCCTCGCCCTTGCCGGCGAGCCGGATCCGGGTCCCGTCCTTGACCCCGGCCGGGACGTTGACTTTGTAGCGCTTGGTCTGCTGGGTGAGGCCGGAGCCGCCGCAGGTCGCGCAGGGGTCCTCGATGATCTGGCCGGCGCCGCCGCACTGCGGGCAGGGCTGGCTGATCGAGAAGAAGCCCTGGCTCTGGGCGTCGATGCCGCGGCCTTCGCAGCGCGGGCAGGTGGTCGGGCCGGTGCCGGGTTTGGCGCCGGACCCGTGGCAGGTCGGGCACGGCCCCTGCTTCGGCACGGTGACGCTGATCTGCGCCCCGTTGACCGCCTGGTCGAAGCTCAGCGGCACCTCGGTCTCGAGGTCGCGCCCGCGCACCTGCTGGGTCTGGGTGCGGCCGCCGCCGCGGTTGAAGAGGGAGGAGAAGATGTCGCCGAAGTCGCCGGCGCCGAACCCGCCCGCCTGGGGGCCGCCGCGGCCGGGACCGAACGGGCCCTGGCCGCCACCGAACCCGGCGAACTGGCCGCCGGCGTCGTACTCCTTGCGCTTCTCGGAGTCGGAGAGGGTGTCGTAGGCGGCGGAGATCTCCTTGAACTTCTCCTCGGCCGCGGGGTCGTCCGGGTTGCGGTCAGGGTGGTACTCGCGCGCCAGTTTCCGGTACGCCTTCTTGATCTCCTCGCCGGAGGCCTTCTTCGAGACCCCCAGGGTCTTGTAGAGCTCGTCCGCCATCGCCCTCCTACGCGCTCACGACCACCCGGGCCGGCCGGATCAGCTGGTCGCCCATCCGGTAGCCCTTCTGCATCACTTCCACCACCAGGCCGGGCTCGGTGCCCTCGACCGGCAGCGTCGAGAGCGCCTCGTGCTGGTTGGGGTCGAACTTCTCGCCGCTCGGGTCGACGGCCTCGACGCCGTTGCGCTTCAGCGTCTCCCGCAACCCGCGGAAGACCAGCAGCACGCCGTGGGCGAGCCCGTCCTCGGAGTCGCCCTCGGGGTCGAGCCCGGCGGCCTGCAGCGCCCGCTCCAGATCGTCGAGTACCGGCACCACCTCCGCGGCTATCTGCGCCCTCCCCCGCGCGGCGGCCGTTTGCACGTCAGCGGCCATCCGCTTGCGGAAGTTCTCGAAGTCGGCCTGAGTCCGCTTCGCCAGTTCGAGGTACTCGTCTTTTTTCGCTTCCGCGTCAGCGAGCAGGGCGTCGAGGTCCTGTTCGACCGCCTCTCCCGCGGGCGGGCGCTCATCCGCCCTCATTTGCCGTCCTCGTCGACCACCTCGGCGTCGACGATCTCCTCCTCGTCCTCACCGGAGGACTCGCCGGAGGCGCCGTCCGCGCTCGCCGCGCCGTCGGCCTGCGCCGCCGCGTAGATCTGCTCGGAGGCTTTGGTCATCGCCGTGTTCAGCGCCTCGGCCTTGCCGTTGATCTCCTCGACCGAGCCCGAGTCGAGCACCTCGCGCACGCCCTTGATCGCCGCCTCGGCCTCCTCTTTGGTCGCCGCGTCGACTTTGTCGCCGGCGTCCTCGATCGCTTTCTCCGCCTGATAGGCGGCGTTCTCGGCGAGGTTGCGAGCCTCGGCCAGCTCGCGCTGCTTGCGGTCCTCCTCGGCGTGGGACTCGGCGTCGGTGACCATGCTCTGGATCTCCTCGTCGGAGAGCCCGGAGCCGGATTTGATCTCGATTTTCTGCTCTTTGCCGGTGCCTTTGTCCTGGGCGGTGACGTGGATGATGCCGTTGGCGTCGATGTCGAAGGTGACCTCGATCTGCGGCATTCCGCGCGGCGCCGGAGGAATCCCGGTGAGCTGGAATTTGCCCAGGCTCTTGTTGCCGCTGGCCATCTCGCGCTCGCCCTGGAGTACGTGGATCTCGACCGAGGGCTGGTTGTCGTCGGCGGTCGAGAAGGTCTCCGACTTCTTCGTCGGGATCGTCGTGTTGCGCTCGATCAGCTTCGTCATCACGCCGCCTTTGGTCTCGATCCCGAGGGTCAGCGGGGTGACGTCGAGCAGCAGCACGTCCTTGACGTCGCCGGCCAGCACTCCGGCCTGGATCCCGGCGCCGACGGCAACCACCTCATCGGGGTTGACGCCCTGGTGCGGGTCCTTGCCGGTCAGCTCTTTGACGCGGTCGCGCACCGCCGGCATCCGGGTCATGCCGCCGACCAGGACGACGTGGTCGATCGTCGCGTCGGCGTCGTCGAGCGCCCGTTTGACCGGGCCGACGATCCGCTCCAGCAGCTCGGCGGTGAGCTCGTTCAGCTTCGAGCGGCTCAGTTTCAGGTCGAGGTGCTTCGGCTGCCCCTCGACGGCGGTGATGAAGGGCAGGTTGATCTGGGTCTCCTGGGTCGAGGAGAGCTCGATCTTCGCCTTCTCCGCCGCCTCGTAGAGGCGCTGCAACGAGTTCTTGTCCTGGGAGAGGTCGACGCCCTGGTCGCGTTTGAACTCGGCGACCAGCCACTCGACGATCGCCTTGTCCCAGTTGTCGCCGCCGAGGTGGTTGTCGCCGGCGGTCGATTTCACCTCGAAAACGCCGTCGCCGATTTCCAGCACGGAGACGTCGAAGGTGCCGCCGCCGAGATCGAAGACGAGGATCGTCTGATCCGTTTTCTCTTTGTCGAGCCCGTAGGCGAGCGAGGCCGCGGTCGGCTCGTTGATGATCCGCTTCACCTCGAGCCCGGCGATCTTGCCGGCGTCGGTGGTTGCCTGGCGCTGGTCGTCGTTGAAGTAGGCGGGGACGGTGATCACGGCGCTGTCGACCGTCTCGCCGAGCTTCGCTTCGGCGTCGGTTTTCAGCTTCTGCAGGATCATCGCGCTGATCTCCGGCGGGCTGTACTGCTTGTCGCGCACGTCGACCCGGACGTCGCCGTTGGGGCCGGCGACGACCTCGTAGGGGACGATCGTCTCCTCCTCTTTGACCTCGGCCTCCTTGCGGCCCATGAAGCGCTTGATCGAGAAGATCGTGTTCTCGGGGTTCATCACCGCCTGGCGCTTGGCCACGGTGCCGACGAGGCGCTCGCCGCTCTCGGTGAAGGCGACGACCGAGGGGGTCGTGCGCCCTCCCTCGGCATTCTCGAGAACGGTTGGCTCACCGCCCTCCATGACGGCGACGCACGAGTTCGTCGTGCCCAGGTCGATTCCGATCGTCTTTCCCACTACGGCTACCTCCAGGGGTTTCGTTGTACAAACCTAAGAAATCTAAGTGGCAGTATGGCAGATTCGCGATACGGCTTCGAGTTTGCGGAGCAATTGGGGTCTGGCCGCCAAATACCCCGCTGTATTGTCGGCTAAAGAGGAAATCCCGACTTCCAGTCGACCAAGGAGGAACATGAACTCGGCCCGCTCATCCAACCTCGCCCGCGCCCGGACGCTGATCGCAATCGTCGCGGCGCTGGCCCTGATCCCGTTGCTGCTCCCCGCCCTGGCTTCCGCCAAGGAGGACAACGGTCGCGGCAAGGTCGCCAACGTGATGACCCGCAACCTCTACCTCGGCGCCGATCTGACGCCGGCGATCCTCGCGCCGAGCTTGGAAGCGTTCGTCGCGGCCAACGGAAAAATCCTGCGCGACGTCTCGGCAAACGACTTCCCGACGCGGGCCAAAGGCCTGGCGGAGGAGATCCTTGCCGAGAAGCCCGACCTGGTCGGCCTGCAGGAGGTGGCGCTGTGGCGGACGGGCGCGCCGAGCCTGACCCCGGTTCTCACCGGCGAACCGACCGCGACTACGGTCCGCTTCGACTACCTGCAGCTGCTGCTCGCTCAGCTGAACAAAGGACCGGACCGCTACGACGTTGTCCGCGTGCAGAACGAGTTCGACCTCGAGGCGCCCGCGGACGAGAACCAGATCCGCGGCGACGGTCCCGAAGCGGCGATCGCCGACGCCGAGATCAACGGGCGGCTGACGATGCGCGACGTGATCCTCGTCCGGCGGGGCGCCGGCGTGCAGACCGCCAACCCGCAGTCGGCCAACTTCAAAACCCTGCTCACGGTTCCGATTCTCGGCAAACCGCTGACGATCAAACGCGGCTGGACGGCGGTCGACGCCAAGGTGCGCGGCAGCCACTGGTTCCGCTTCGTCAACACCCATCTGGAGGCGTTCGACCCGGCGCAGCTGGTGCCGAGCATCCGCGCCCTGCAGGCGGCCGAGCTGGTCGCCCCGGGCGGCCCGGCGACCAGCGAGTTGCCGGTGGTCCTGCTCGGGGACCTCAACTCCGACGACGACACCGTCTCGCCGGGTGACCAGCAGGCCTACCGGGTCCTGCTCGAAGCCGGCTTCGTCGAGCGCAGCACCGACGACCCACTCAGCTGCTGCCTCAACTCGCCGCTGCTGGCGGTAGGAGCCGGTGGCAACGTCGCCGACTTCGACCACCAAGTCGACCACGTTATGACCGACGACCCCGCCGGCATCACGCTGCAGAGCTCGGTGGTGACCGGGCTGCTGCCCGTGAACGGGTTCTGGAACTCCGACCACGCCGGGATCACCAGCTCGCTCAGGTTCGCGCACTGAGCAAGGCCAGGAGGCGCCGCCGTGGCGGCGCCTCCTGGCAGTCCGGGACCGGGCCGGCGCCGGCGGCGCTGGCGACGAACTTGTAGGGTCGGGTACGCAAGAATCTCCAACTAATCAGTGATGGAGGAGCCAAATGATCTCGACCCACCCCAAGCGACCCGGCTGGCGCCGCTTGCTGGCCCCGGTCCTCGCGGCCCTGGCACTCGGCCTGCTGCTGCCGGGGGCCGCGCTCGCGAGCGTCAACATCAACGTCGCCAAGACGATGACCCGCAACCTCTACCTCGGCGCCGACCTGACGCCGGCGATCGGGGCACCCTCTCTGGAAGCCCTGGCAGCGGCGAACGGCCAGATCCTGCGCGAAGTCACGGCCAACGACTTCCCCACCCGGGCGGAGGGCCTTGCGGCGGAGATCCGCCAGCAGCGTCCCGACCTGGTCGGGCTGCAGGAGGTGGCGCTCTGGCGCACCGCGCCGCCCAGCGTGGCGCCGCTGATCACCGGCCCCAGCGCGACCACCGTCCGCTACGACTATCTCGCGGAACTGCTGGCCGAGCTGAACAGCCATTTCTTCGGGCCGAAGTACGACGTCGTCGTCGTCCAGAACGAGTTCGACCTGGAGGCGCCGGCTGACGAGAATGGCATACCCGGCGACGGGCCCGCCGCCCAGGGGATCCCCAACGCGGAGATCAACGGGCGGCTGACGATGCGCGACGTGATCCTCGCCAAGCGCTCGCCCTTCGTCCAAACCTGGAACGCCGAATCGGGCAACTTCAAAACGCTGCTCGAAGTGCCGATCCTCGGCAAACCGCTGCCGATCGCCCGCGGCTGGACCGCGACCGAAGCGTCGGTGCGCGGCGCCGGTCCGTTCCGCTTCGTCAACACCCACCTGGAGGCGTTCCACCCGCTGATCCGCGCCGCCCAGGCGGCGGAGCTGGTGGCGCCGGGCGGTCCGGCGACGAGCGAATTGCCGGTGGTCCTGCTCGGCGATCTCAACTCCGACGACGACACCGTCGAAGGCGCTGACCGGCTCGCCTACGAAACGCTGCTCGCGGCCGGCTTCGTCGAGCGCAGCACCGACGAACCGCTCAGCTGCTGCCTCAACTCGAGCCTGCTGGCGGAAGGGGCCGGCGGCAGCGTCGCCGACTTCGACCACCAGGTCGATCACGTGATGACCGACGACCCCAGCGGGGTCACCCTCAAAGAATCCGTGGTCACCGGGCTGCTGCCCGTGAACGGGTTCTGGAATTCCGACCACGCCGGAATCACCAGCTCCCTGCTGTTCGAATGAGCAAGCACCCGGAGGGCGCCGCCGTGGCGCCCTCCGGGCTCGTTCCCTGGATGCGGGCTTAGGGAAGAAGCTGCAGCGAGCTGAAGATGCCCGCGTGGTCGGAGTCCCAGTAGCCGTTCTGCATCGTGCGGCCGGTGACCGTCGAGGACAGCAGCTTCACCTTCTTCGGGGCGTTGGTCATGATGTGGTCGACCTTGTGGTCCATTTCCGCGTTGCTCCCGCCTTTGAGGTCGGGGGAGTCTCCGAGGCAGCAGCCGGTCGGTTTGTCCGTCGCCCGCTCGCGGAAGCCGGCCTTGGTCATCACCCGGTAGGCCTGCCCGTCGCCCGGCTGGACTTCGGTCTTGACGTCGGAGTTGAGGTCCCCGACCAGGATCACCGGCAGCTTGCCCGTCGCCGGGCCGCCGGGCGCCACCAGCTCGGATGCCTGCTGGGCGCGGATGCTCGGGAACACGGCCTCGTCGTCGAACGACTCCAGGTGGGTGTTGACGAAGCGGAACTTCTTGCCGCCGCGGACCTTGACGTCGACGCTGGTCCAGCCGCGGGTGATCGCCACTTCGGTAGTGCCTCCCACTTTGGCCACCAGAGGGTGGGCGTAGCTGGCCCCCTTCGGGTTCGAGGTGACGACGCCGACGCCGGTTCGGGCGAGGATCACGTCGCGCATCGTCAGGCGGCCGTTCACTTCGGCGTTGGCGAGGATGCCCTGGCCGCCGCCGGGGCCGTCGCCGGGGATGCCGTTGCGATCGGCGGGGGCCTCGAAGTCGAACTCGTTCTGGACGACGACGGCGCGGTATTTGGCTTTGCCCTTGTTGAGCTGGGCCAGCAGCAGCTGGAGGAAGTCGTACTTGACGGTGGTCGCCTCCGGTTTGGCGGAGAAGACCGGTCCGAGCGAGGGCGCCGCTTCACGCCACAGCGCCACCTCCTGCAGCCCGACCAGGTCCGGCTTCAGGGATTGGATCTCCTGCGCCAGTCCCTTGGCGCGGACCGGGAAATTGGTCCCTTCGACCTGGCGGAAGATGGCGCCGTTGGCGGCGATGAAGTCCGCGGTCGAGCTCGACCGGATCGCCGGCCCCAGGTCGGCGCCCAGGTAGATGTTGCGGGACATCACGTTGACCGTGGTGCCTCTCGGGGGCGTTGCGGCCTCGGCGACGCCGGTGCAGGTCAGGCAGGCCAGGCCGGCAAGCGCCAGGGCCACGCCGCGGGGCGGTGCAATTCGGTGAATCAAGGTTCGTCTCCTCCTAGGTTTGTCCGCCCCCGCAGGCGAATATCCACCCCTGCGGGGCGGAACCCTATGCCACGACGACCGGGTCGCGGCGGGAGTCGGCTCAGCCGGGAGCCGGGCTCAGCCCGAGCCGGCGGTGTTGGCGACGAACTCGGCGACTTCCTTGGACTGCTGCTCGTTGAGGATGCCGCCGGGCATGCGGCCCGGGGTGGTGGAGCCGTCGACGCCTTTCTCGATCGCGCTGAGGACGCGTTCTTCGGTCGCTGCGATCGTTTCCTCCGCGCCCTCGCCGGTCGGCAGGCCCTGCGGGGCCAGCAGCTCGTCGAGGTCGGGGCCGTAGTTGCCGTCGGTGCCCGCCGCGTAGAGCACGTGGCAGGTGCCGCAGTTGGTCTGGAACAGCGACTGCCCGGCCTTGAGGTTGGCGGCGACCTCCTGGTCCCCGCTTTCGGCGTCGCCCTTGGAGCGGAAGGCCAGCCAGGGGATCAGGACCGCGAGGACCACGATCAGAAGGCCGAAGACGATGAAGGTGCGCTTGCTCATTTAGCGGCGCGCATACTACTGGCGGCCCCCGGTGATTTGGATCGCGCTTCCCTGCTCCCGGTACCAGGGGCACATCCGCCGCAGCCCGCACTCCCCGCAGCGCGGCTTCGGCCGGCAGAGGGCGCGGCCGTGGTTGATCAGGTTCATGTGCAGCTCGTAGGCGTCCTCCGCGGGCACGATCGCGAGCATCTCGTCGTGGGCGCGCTCGAAGGAGGCCTTGGCCGGGAACAGCCCGAGCCGCCCGCCGACCCGGTGCACGTGGACGTCGACCGGGATCTCCGGGATGCCCCAGGTGAAGATCAGGACGCAGGCCGCGGTTTTGCGGCCGACCCCGGGCAGCGAGAGCAGGAACTCGAGCGACTCCTCGCGCGGCGCCGTCTCGGTCCAGTCGAGGTCGGGGTGCTCGCCGAGCCGCTCGAGGATCGCCTGGATCCGCGGCGCCTTCTGCTTGCCGAGGCCGCCCGGGCGGATCGCCTCCTCGACCTCGGCCACCGGCGCGTCGCGGATCTGCTCCCAGGTGGGGAAGCGCTCGCGCAGCGCGGCGAAGGCGCGGTCGCGGTTGCGGTCGTTGGTGTGCTGGGAGAGCACGGTCTTGATCAGCTCGGCGATCGGGTGCCCGTGCGGCTCGCTGAGCGGCTGCCCGTACATCTCCCGAAGGCGTTCGCGGATCGCTCGCAGGCGGCGTTTGTCCGGTCTCCTCCAAGGCACTCGGCGGACCCTATGGGAGGGCCGGGGTCGGATACCCCTCTTCACTTAACTTGCTCGGGTGGGGCGTGCTCCGGTCGGTCCGTGGGCCGGACGACCGAGAAGTACAAGACGTTCCGAGGGGTATCCGACCCCAGCCCGCGTATCGTTCCCGGCAATGAGCGAGATTGAAGAAGGACGCGTACGGGTCGACGGAGTTGAGGTTTTCTATCGGCGGGTGCTGGGGGACGGGACGCCGGTGGTTTATTGCCACGGGAACCCGACTCATAGCGAGGACTGGGTGCCGTTCATGGAGCCCGGTGGCCCGGCGCTGGCGATTGACATGCCGGGCTGGGGGCGCTCGGACCGACCCGACCCGGCCCGCTTCGACTACTCGATGTACGGGCTCTCGGCCTTCCTCGAGCGCTGCTTGGCCGAGCTCGGCGTCGAGCGCCGCAAGCTGGTCGTCCACGACTGGGGCGGGCTGGCGCTGATCGGCGCCCAGCGACGGCCGGAGCTGGTCGAGCGCCTGGTCGTAATCGACGCCGTGCCGCTGCTGCCCGGGTACCGCTGGCACTGGATTGCCCAGCTCTGGCGCCGCCGCGGCCTCGGCGAGCTCCTCAACGCGACCACGACCCGCGCCTCGCTGGCGCTGCTGCTGCGCCAGGCCAGCGGCGACCGCGGCCCGATGCCGCCCCAGTTCGTCGAGATGATCTGGGACCACTGGGACGCCGGCACCCGCGCCGCCACGCTTGCCCTCTACCGCCACGCCGACCCCGACCGCCTCGCCGACGCCGGCCGCGACCTCGGGCGCCTCACCTGCCCGGGGCTGGTCTTCTGGGGCGATCGCGACCCCTATCTGCCGCTGCGCTTCGGCGAGGCCTACGAGGCGGCGCTGCCTGGCGCCGAGCTGCGGATCGTCGCCGGCGCCGGTCACTGGCCCTGGATCGACCGACCGCAGATGGTCGACGAAGTGCTCGCCTTCCTCGGCTGAGCGGTTAACGGCCGGGTTACAATTGTCTGTCTCCCGTGTCTGGTGCGTTCGCAGCCATAACCGCCAAGCTGCCCAAAGGTTGGGGCGACCTCGCCCGCCAGGTGGCGATCCTGGTGAGCGTCGATCTCGCCTACACCGCCGTGCGCGGAATCGCCGACTCCGAGCGCGCCGCCGCCTTCGCCCACGGCAACCAGGTGATCGACTTCGAGCAGGCCACCGGCACCTTCTTCGAGCCCAGCCTGCAAGCGTTCTTCCTGCCGGCGCAGGGCGT
>Ga0157292_10000002_pt1 | contig 230903 bp, 217 predicted proteins | sample NitcycUS179409R1_FD_108401 | JGI IMG/M metagenome (GOLD analysis project Ga0157292, IMG submission 108401) | Soil microbial communities from Arlington Agricultural Research Station in Wisconsin, USA - Nitrogen cycling UWRJ-S179-409R-1 | ecosystem: Environmental > Terrestrial > Soil >... | reverse complement strand
GTTGCGCCCCTCCGAGAGCACGACCTCGAGCGTCGCTAGCGGTGAAACCTGCCGGCCCAGGCGCTGAAACCGTTTCCGCACCATCTCACGCAGGTCATCCGTCATCTCGACGTTCCGGCCCCGAATCTCAATCCGCATGAGTGCCTCCTGTCTGGTTGGACAATCGATGGTACGCCCGCTACCCGGTGGGAGCAAGGGGCAAGCCGGTCGCCCTCGATGCCCCGCTACCCTTGAGCGATGCCAGCAATGGACCTCGTGTCGAAGGCCCTGCGCGCGGGGGAGGGGCGCAAGTTCAAGGCCTACCAGAAGCGCGCCGACGCGATCAACCGCTTCGAGCCGGAGATGGAAGCCCTCTCCGACGAGGAGATTCGCGAGGAGGCCGACTCCCTGCGCGAGCGCGCCCGCAACGGCGAGTCGCTCGACGACCTGCTGCCGGAGGCGTTCGCGCTGACCCGCGAGGCCTCGCGACGGAGCACCGGCCAGCGCCACTACGACGTGCAGCTGATCGGCGGCATGGTCCTCCACGACGGCGCCATCGCCGAGATGCGCACCGGGGAGGGCAAGACCCTGACCGCGACCCTGCCGGTCTTCCTCAACACCCTGGCCGGCGGCAGCGTCCACCTGGTCACCGTCAACGACTACCTCGCCCGCCGCGACGCCGAATGGATGAAGCCGATCTACGACGCGCTCGGCGTCAGCGTCGCCTCCGTCCAGGACGCCGACGACCACGCCACCCGCCAGCGCAAGTACGCCTGCGACGTCACCTACGGGACCAACTCCGAGTTCGGCTTCGACTATCTGCGCGACAACATGGCCTCGGCGCTCGAACACTGCGTCCAGCGCGACCACAAATTCGCGATCGTGGACGAGGTCGACAACATCCTCATCGACGAGGCGCGGACGCCGCTGATCATCTCCGGCCAGCCCGAACAGGCCGCCCAGACCTATTACACCTTCGCCCGCCTGGCCAAACAGATGGTCGGCGTGCAGGCGAAACAGAAGCTGAAATCGCTGGGCGAGTCGCGCGACACCTCCGACGCCGACTACGACTACGAGTTCGACGAGAAACACAAGACCGTCGCCCCGACCGAGCGCGGGGTCAAAAAAGCCGAGCAGTTCATCGGCGTCGACAACCTCTACCTCGGTGAGCACGGCAGCCTCGTCAACCACCTGGGCCAGGCGCTGAAGGCGGAGTCCCTCTACAAGAAAGACAAGGACTACGCCGTGATCGACGGCGAGGTGATGATCATCGACGAGTTCACCGGCCGCATCCTCGAGGGCCGGCGCTGGTCGGAGGGTCTGCACCAGGCTGTCGAGGCGAAGGAGGGGGTGGCGATCCGCGAGGAGAACCAGACCCTGGCGACGATCACCCTGCAGAACTACTTCCGGCTCTACGACAAGCTTTCGGGCATGACCGGCACCGCCCTGACCGAGGCGACCGAGTTCATGAAGATCTACAAAATCCCGGTGGTCGAGGTGCCGACCAACCAGCCGATGGTCCGGGCCGACCAGAACGACCAGATCTTCAAAACCAAAGACGGCAAGTGGAAGGCCGTCCTCGACGAAATCGTCAGCCGCCACGAAAAGGGGCAGCCGATCCTGGTCGGGACCGTCTCGGTCGAGGTCTCGGAGATGATCTCCGAGGCGCTGAAGCGGGACGGGATCAAACACGCGGTCCTCAACGCCAAGCCCGAGCACGCCGAACGAGAGGGCGAGCTGATCGCCCAGGCCGGGCGCAAGGGCGCGGTGATGATCGCGACCAACATGGCCGGCCGCGGCGTCGACATCAAGCTTGGGGGCGACCCCGAGCAGCTGGCGATCACCGAGCTGAAAAAGCAGGGGATCACCCACGAGAGCGAGGGCTACGAAGAGGCGCTGGAGGCGAAGGCCGCCGAGCTGGCGCCGCAGTGCAAGGCCGAGGCTGAAGAGGTCCGCGAGCTCGGCGGGCTCTTCATCTGCGGCACCGAGCGGCATGAGTCGCGCCGCATCGACAACCAGCTGCGCGGCCGCTCCGGCCGTCAGGGCGACCCCGGCGAGACCCGCTTCTTCCTCTCCGCCGAAGACGACGTGATCCGCCTCTTCGCCGGCGACCGCATCTACAAAATCCTCGACCGCCTGGGACCGGTCGACGAGGACGGAACCGAAGTGCCGCTCGAGGCGAAAATGCTGACGAAAACCGTCGAGAACGCCCAGAAGAAGGTCGAGGAGCAGAACTTCCTGATCCGCAAACGCGTGCTCGAGTACGACGACGTGATGAACGAGCAGCGCCGCGTCGTCTACAAATACCGCCGCGAGATCCTCGAAGGGCGCGACATCTCCGAGACCGCCCGCGACGAGCTCGAGGGCGTGATCGAGCGCCTGGTCGACGAGTACACCGCCGGCGACATCCTCGAGGACTGGGACCTGGAGGAGCTGGAGACGCAGCTGCGCCAGATCTGGCCGGTCAGCGTCGAGATCGCCAGCCTCGCCCCCGAGACGGTCGACCGCGAGAACCTCAAGGACGCGATCGACGACGACGCGATGAGCGCCTACGACGAGCGCGAGCAGCAGCTCGGCCAAGAGCTGATGCGCTACCTGGAGCGATCGATCCTGCTGCAGGTGATCGACAACCGCTGGCGCGAACACCTCTTCGACATGGACTACCTGCGCGAAGGCATCCACCTCCGCGGCTTCGCCCAGATCGACCCGCTCGTCGCCTACAAAAACGAAGGCTTCTCGATGTTCGAGGAGCTGATGCACTCGATCTGGGACGAGTTCAGCAAGCTGGTCTTCCGCGCCGAAATCGAACTCGCCCCCGGCCAGGTGGCCGCGACCAGCGGCAACGGCGAGGCCGAGTTCGACTACTCCGGCGGCACCGCCGACGGTCAGCCCTCGGCGCTGCAGCAGGTCGCGACCGGCGCCGGCGGCGCTGTCGACGTCGCCGCGGCGCAGGCGGCCGGCCCCGGCAACGGCGGCGGCGAGGTGGTCGAGACCGTGGTCAAAGACGAGCACGACAAAGTCGGTCGCAACGACCCCTGCTGGTGCGGCAGCGGGAAAAAGTACAAGAAGTGCCACGGGGCATAGACCCCGTCCGCGAGTTCATCCGGGCGTTCAACGAGCGGGACCTGGATGGCTTCGTCGCCGTCCTCGACCCCGAGGTGGAGCTTCATGCCGCGCGCGGTCTGCGCAAGGGCAGAGGGGCGGCGCGGCTGTGGGCGACCCGGGAGCCCGGTGGCGTGCAGCAGACGATCGAGCTCGATCAGCTCTACGAGGAAGGGCTCGAGGGTGGGGGCGGCCGGGCCGTGGCGCTGATCCGCCGCGTCTGGCGCTGGGACGAGGACGGCTCCCCCGCCGGCGAGGACGTCATGGCCTGGTTCTTCCAGCTGCGCGAGCACCGGGTGCTGAGCTGGCGGCCCTACGAGGACCGGGCTGAGGCGCTGCGCGCGGGCGGCTTCGAGCACGGCACCGGCTCCGGGTAAGCTGCGCTCCGTGGCCGACGCCCCGACCGAATCCGTAGCGCCGCGCCTCGCCGCCGTCCGCGAGCAGCTGTCCCTGCTCTCGGACTACCTTTGACCCCGCTGCGCTGGAAGCAGAGGCCGAGCGGCTGGAGGAGGAGATGCAGCGCCCCGGATTCTGGGACGACCAGGACACGGCCGCCCGCACCTCCGCCGCCCACGCTCGCGCCCAGCAGCGGCTGAAGACGTTCCGCGGGCTCGAGTCCGACGTCGACGACCTCGCCGACCTGGCTGAGATGGCGGCCGAGGACGAGGAGATGGCGGCCGAGCTGGGGACCCAGCTGGGCTCGGTCGAGAACCGGCTGGCCGAGCTCGAGGAGGCGCGCCTGTTCAGCGGCGAGTACGACGCCGGCGACGCCGTCGTCACCGTCCACGCCGGCGCCGGCGGCACCGACTCCCAGGACTGGGCCGAGATCCTGCTGCGGATGTACCTGCGCTGGTCGGAACGGCGCGGCTTCGAGGTCGAGATGAAGGAGGCCTCGCCGGGGGAGGAGGCCGGCCTCAAGTCGGCGACCTTCGTCGCCCGCGGCGAGAACGCCTACGGCCTCTTCGCCGCCGAGCGCGGCGTCCACCGCCTGGTCCGGATCTCCCCCTTCGACTCCTCCGCCCGCCGCCACACCAGCTTCGCCCAGGTCGACGTCGGGCCGCTGGTCGACTCCGGGGTCGAGGTCGAGGTCGACGACGCCGATCTGCGGATCGACACCTACCGCGCCTCCGGCGCCGGCGGCCAGCACGTCAACAAGACCGACTCCGCGGTGCGGATCACCCACATCCCCACCGGCGTCGTCGTCCAGTGCCAGAACGAGCGCTCCCAGACCCAGAACAAGGCGGTGGCGATGCAGCTGCTGCGCTCGAAGCTGATCGAGCTGGAGGAGCGCAAACGGGCCGAGGAGCTGGCCAGGGCCCGCGGCGAGGTCAAAGACGTCGCCTGGGGCTCGCAGATCCGCAGCTACGTGCTCCACCCCTACACGATGGTCAAGGACCACCGCACCGAGCACGAGGTCGGCGACGCCCAGCGCGTGCTCGACGGCGACATCGACGAGTTCGTCCGCGACTACCTGAACAAGACCGCCGCCTCCTCGGCCAGCTGATGGCCTCGCTGGTCTGGCTGGAGCGGGAGGCCGAGGGCGAGCCGGAGGGGCTGCTGGTGCTCCACCACGGCCGCGGCACGGATGAGCGCGACCTGCTGCGGCTCGCCGACCTGCTCGACCCGCGCCGGCGGCTGCGGGTGGTGACGCCGCGGGCGCCGCTGCAGCTGCCCGGTTCCCCCGGATACCACTGGTACCTGGTGCCGCGGGTGGGCTATCCCGACCCCGAGACCTTCTTCGCCGCCCGCGCCGCCCTGGCCGAGCTGCACGACGAGCTCTGGGCGCAGGGCGGGGTCGGGCCGGAGCGGACGGTCCTCGGCGGCTTCTCGATGGGATCGGTGATGAGCTACGCGATGGCGCTGGGCGCCGAGCGGCCGGCGGTCGCCGGCATCCTCGCTTTCAGCGGCTTCGTGCCGACGGTCGAGGGCTGGGAGCCCACGCTCGCCGACCGCACCGGTACCCGCGCCTTCATCGCCCACGGCCGCAACGACCCGGTGATCGAGGTCGGCTTCGGCCAGCGCGCCCGCGACCTGCTGCTCGCCGGCGGCCTCGACGTCACCTACCGCGAGTCCGGGATCGGCCACCAGATCGACCCGGCGAGCCTGCGCGACGCCACCGAGTGGCTGGGCGAGACCCTGGCCGACTGAGCGCTAGCCGCCGAAGACGGAGTCCGACTGGACCCAGGTGATCTGGTCGCCGCCGGCGCGGCGGGTCTTCAGGTGGCGGTCGAAGTAGCGTTCGCAGGAGCGCGGCGCGTCCAGCACCTGGATCGTCACCGTGACCCTCCTCGCCGCCAGAACCTTGGCCAGCTGCGCTTTTCCGAGGTGCTCGCTGGTGTGGAGGACGCCGCTCTCGCCGAGGCGCTTGTGGGCGCGGCCGAGCGTGGTCGCGCCCTTGCCGCCCTCGAGTCGGAACTCGATCGCGACCTCGACCGGTCCGAAGGAGGTGTAGCTGAGCTGGGTGCGGAGCCGTGACTGCGACTCGTCGGCGACGACGGCGGCGCGGGCGGTGCGGAGGCCGCATTCGGCCGGCGGTTCGCCGCTGGCGCTGGCTTCGTCGGCTTCTTCTTCGGCTTCTTCCCCTTCTTCGAATTCGAAGCCCTCCGCTTCTTCCTCGTCTTCCTCGTCGTCGGCCGCGATCGTCGCGATCGGGGGCCCCACCGGTTCGGCGGCGGCGAGGCCGATGCCGGCCTGGGCCGATTTGGCGAGCAGCAGGGCTGCGATCACCGCAACGGTGACCGCGAAGGAGACAAACCAGGCGATCCGCGCCAGGCGGGCACTCTCGCTCGGGGCTTGGGCGGAGGGGGAGCCGGTTCTCATCGCTCCCCCTGAATCGGAAACTCGCGGGTGCTTCTTTAGCGACTTACCAAGTTCTGCTCGGTCTCCAGCTCCAGCAGCGCCTCCTTCATCGGCAGGCCGCCGCCGTAGCCGCCGAGCGCGCCGCTGGTCCGCAGCACCCGGTGGCAGGGGACGACGAGCGGGATCGGGTTGCTGCCACAGGCGCTGCCGGCGGCCCGCACCGCGCGCTCGTTGCCGGCCTTGGTCGCCATCTCGGTGTAGGTGCGGGTCTGGCCGTAGGGGATGCGGGCGATCGCCCGCAGCACCCGCAGGCGGAAGCCCTGGCTCAGCTGCCAGTCGAGCGGCAGGTCGAAGCGGTCGAGCTTGCCGGCGAAGTAGAGGTCGAGCTCGCGCCGCGCCTCGTCGAGCTCGGCGGGCGCCTCCAGCACCCGCGGCGAGACTCGTCCGGCGAGGTCGGCGAGCAGCTCGCCGGTGTCCTGGTTCGGCAGCCCGACCCGGACCAGGCCGCGGCGGGTCTTGGCCAGCAGCAGCGGCCCGAAGGGCGAGTCGGTGGTGGTGTAGGCGACGTCGAGCAGCCCCTCCTCGGAGGCGCGCTCGGCGAGGCGCTGGAGCGATGCCTTCATGCGATCTCCTTTCTCAGTCGCTTGATTCCCTCGTGCAGGCTGCGCCGCGCCGCCTCGGGGCTGCACCCGAGCGCGGCGGCGATCTCGGCGTGGGGCAGGTCGGAGGCGAAGCGCAGCGTCACCGCCGCCCGCTGCTTCGGCGGCAGCGCCCCGACCGCGGCCCAGACGTCGCCGCCGGGCTCGGGGTCGGTGACCGCGACCTCCGGCAGCTCGGCCACCGGCAGCGGCGCGCGGCCGTTGGCGCGGTGGTGGTCGATCGCCTTGCGGTGCGCGATCGTGATCAGCCAGCCGCGCAGGTTGCGCCCGTCCTTCAGCTTCGGGTAGGCCCGCAGGGCCGCCAGGAAGGTCTCCTGGAAGCAGTCCTCGGCGCCGCCGCGGCCGACGGCGCCGCGCAGCACCGCCATCACGTCGGTCGCGTACTCGTCGATCAGGGCCTGGAAAGGGGGCAGCGAACTCACCTCAGGGATTAAACGCGCCCGCTCGTCCCGACGTGAGACGTTGAGGTCGTATTTGGTCCCGGTATGCGGGCGAAAGTACGACCTCAACGGTGGGCTAGGGTGGCGCGATGGCGGAGCTCGAGGAGCTGGTGGCGCGGGCGCTGGCCGAGGATCTCGGCGGCGGCGACGTCACCTCGGAGGCGACCGTGCCGGAGGCGGCGCGGGCGCGGGCGCGGATCGTGCAGAAAGCGCCGGGGGTCGTCTACGGGCTCGGCGCCGTCGCCGAGACGATGCGCCAGTGTGGGGTGGATGACGTCGACAACGTCGTCGTCGAGGGCCAGTGGCGGCAGGGAGTCCCGGCCGACGTTCTGCTCGCGACCGGCAGTGCCCGTTCGCTGCTCGCCGCCGAGCGCACCGCTCTCAACTTCCTCGGCCACCTCTCCGGCGTCGCGACGCTGACCGCCCGCTTCGCCGAGGCGGTCGAGGGGACCGGCGCCCGCATCCTCGACACCCGCAAGACCACCCCGGGGCTGCGCCGGCTGGAGAAGGCGGCGGTCGCGGCCGGGGGCGGCCAGAACCACCGCATCGGCCTCTACGACGCGATCCTGATCAAGGAGAACCACGTCGCCCTCGCCGGCGGCGTCGCCAAGGCGATCTACGCGGCGCGCTCCGCCCACCCCGGCCTCCCGATCGAGATCGAGGTCCGCGACCTCGAAGAGGTCGCCTACGCGCTCGGCACCGGCGTCGAGCGCCTGCTGCTCGACAACATGGACCCGGGGACCCTGCGCGAAGCGGTGCGGCTGCGGGACGAGCAGGGCAGCGGCGACGGGCCCAGGCTCGAGGCCTCGGGCGGGATCGACCTCGGCAACGTGCGCGAGGTCGCCGAGACCGGGGTCGACTTCATCTCGATCGGCGCCCTCACCCACTCGGCGCCGAGCCTCGATTTCAGCCTCCTACTTGAGCAGGCGTGAGAGCCGGCGGTCTTTGAGCACGCGGCCGCCGGTCTGCTCGGCGGGGCAGTAGTTGGTCTGGTGCTCGGAGAAGAAGACGGCCTCGATCGTCGTCCCGCAGCGCGGGCAGGGCTCGCCCTCGCGCCTGTGGACCCGCAGGGGCATCGGCACCTTGTCGGGCACCTCGGGGCCGATCGTCTCCTCGTAGTGGTCGATCGCGTCGCCGAGCACGTGCAGCGCCGCGTGCAGGCGCTCGACCTCCTCGGGCTCCAGCTCCGAGCCTTTCTTGAACGGTGAGAGACGGGCCTCCCAGAGGATCTCGTCGACCCAGGAGCGGCCGATCCCGGCGATGTCTTTCTGGTGGCGCAGCAGCGGGTGCAGGTGGCGGGGATGGTCGAGCGCGGCGGCGAACCGCTCGAGCGGGGGAGGGGGCCAGGCTTCCGGTCCCAGGCTCGCGACCATCTCGTCCGCGGCGACGGCGCCGGCCGGCAGCAGCTTCGCCCAGGCCCGCTGCTTGGTCCCGAACTCGCGCAGCCGCAGCTCGCGGCCGTCGCCCAGCCGCACCAGCACCCGCGAGGCGCGGTCTTTCGGCGAGGCGCGCTTGTCGAAGACCCGCAGCCGCCCCGCCGACATCAGGTGGATCAGCAGCGCCAGATCCCCGCACTCGGCCACCGGCATCTTCCCGATCCGCCTGACCCCCGTCAGCTCACGCCCGGCCAGCTCGTCCAGCGGCGGATCAAACGTCTTCATCACGTTCATCCCCGGCGCCACAGCCGATTCGACCTCGACCCCCCGCAGGGCGGCATCGAGCCTCCGCACGACGATCTCAACCTCCGGCAACTCGGGCATAAGACAAGTCTGCCGCCTTCGAACCGCGGGGCCGGGTGTGGGGCCCCTCCGAACGGCTTGTACTTTTCGGTTGCCCGTTTTCTCGGACGGACAGATCGCGACCACCCGAGCAAGTTGAGAGAGGAGGGGCCCCACACCCGGCCCCGCCCATCCCGGGCGGTAGACTTCTCCCTACGTTCATTCGACTGGCCTGAGGCGCAAGCCCAACCAGCGAACATCAGGAGGGAGAGGGCTCATGCAAGAGCTCCCGACGATCCAACCCACCATGCCGGACGGGCTCTCGCCCGACCAGATCGCTGCCCTGAGCGAGGAAGTGCGCGCGCTCGCGGCGCAGCGCAACGCCGTCATCCTCGCCCACAACTACCAGCTGCCAGAGGTCCAGGACGTGGCCGACCACATGGGCGACTCGCTCGGCCTCTCGCGCCAGGCGGCCGCCACCGACGCCGAGGCGATCGCCTTCTGCGGCGTCCACTTCATGGCCGAGACCGCCTCGATCCTCTCGCCCGAGAAGAAGGTGCTGATCCCCGACCTCGACGCCGGCTGCTCGCTCGCCGACTCGATCGACGCCGACCAGCTGCGCGCCTGGAAGGCCGAGCACCCGGGCGCGATCGTCGTCATGTACGTCAACACCTCGGCCGAGGTGAAGGCGGAGACCGACTACTGCTGCACCTCCTCCAACGCGGTCAGCGTGGTCGAGCACATCTGGGCCGAGCACGGCCCCGAGACCGAGATCCTCTTCGTCCCCGACATGTGGCTCGGCGCCTTCGTCGAGCGCGAGACCGGCCTCGTCGACGACCCCGAGCGGCGCGCCCGCTTCCACGTCTGGGACGGCGAGTGCCACGTCCACGCCGGCATCAAACCCATGGACATCGCCCGGACCCGGGCCGAGAACCCCGAGGCCGAGTTCCTGATCCACCCCGAGTGCGGCTGCTCGACCCAGGCGATGGAGTACGTCGCCGCCGGCGACATCGAGCCCGAGGGCGTTCACATGCTCTCCACCTCGGGGATGCTCAAGCACGTCGAAGAGCACCCCGACGGGAGCTTCATCGTCGCCACCGAGAACGGGATGCTCTACCCGCTGCAGCAGGCGGCGCCGCGGGCGAACCTGATCGAGGCCAACCGGATGGCCTTCTGCAAATACATGAAGATGATCACCCTGCCGAAGCTGCGCGACTCGCTGGCGGAGATGAAGTTCGAGGTCAGCGTCCCGGCCGACGTCGCCGCCAAGGCGCGGATCCCGATCGAGCGCATGGTCGCGATCGGCTAGCGCGGGTGGATCGTCGCGGCGAAGGAAGGGTTCTTTCGTGGCGGAGTAGAAGTACGAGCGTTCGCTAACAATTCGCTAAGCTCTGGCCAACGCGGTTTGGGCGCCTTCTTGCGCGGCCGGGCCCACGCAGGAGTCACCCTGTCTTCGCAGAAGGCACCCCCGCATGGCGAGAGCTAAGAAGAACAAGCAGCGCGACGACGAGCCCCGGCGCCCCCGCGGGCGCCGCGCCCCGATCATCGAGCTGAACGAGGTCACCAAGGTCTACCCGGGTGGCCACATGGCCCTGGACCGGGTCAACCTGGCGATCGGCCGCGGCGAGTTCGTCTTCCTCGTCGGCCCCACCGGCTGCGGCAAGTCGACGCTGATCAAGATGCTGATCCGCGAGCTCGCGGCGACCGAAGGCGCGGTGAAGATCGCCGGCCGCGACATCGGCCAGCTGCCGGAGAAGAAAATCCCGCAGCTGCGGCGCAACATCGGCACCGTCTTCCAGGACTTCAAGCTGCTGCCCAACCGGACGGTCTACGACAACGTCGCCTACGCGCTGCAGGTGATCGGCGCCAGCCGCGCCGAAATCCGCGAGCAGGTGCCGGCGACGCTGCGCCTGGTCGGGCTCTCGACCAAGCTCAACAACTACCCCGACCAGCTCTCCGGCGGCGAGCAGCAGCGCGTCTCCGTCGCCCGCGCCTTCGTCAACCACCCGCCGCTGCTGCTCGCCGACGAGCCCAGCGGCAACCTCGACCCGGTCACCTCGATCGGGATCATGCAGCTGCTCTACCGGATCAACAAGACCGGGACCACGGTCGTCGTCGTCACCCACGACCGCGAGATGGTCGACAACATGCGCCGCCGCGTGGTCGAGCTCTACGAGGGCCGCGTCGTCCGCGACGAGGTCTCCGGCGGCTACACCGAGGAGTCGACGACCGAATTCGGGCTGCGGATGCGGGCCGAGATGGGGGTCGGGCCCGACGGCCAGACCCAGACCAACGGCCACGCCGACCAGGAAACCCTGCTCTAACCATGGGCCGGCTGATCTTCTTCTTCCAGGAGGCCCTGCGCGCGCTGCGCCGCAACGGCGCCCCGACCCTGGCCGCGATCGTCACCACGGTGGTGACGGTGATCCTGCTCGGCGTCCTGATCCCGATCTTCCAGACGACCCAGGCCAAGAGCGCGGAGATCCGCTCCGAGCTGAACTTCCAGGTCGAGGTGTTCCCGGACGCGACGAAAGCCGAAATCGCCGCGCTGGGGACGAAGCTGGAAGCCGTCCCGCACGTCGCGTCGGCTACCTACATCACCAAACAGCAAGCGCTGAAAGACCTCGAAAGCCAGCTGACGGACAAAACGATCGTCGATGCGCTGAACTCCAACCCGCTGCCCGCCAGTTACGAAATCAAGGCCGACGATGCCGCCAACCTGCCGGGCGTCCAAGCCACTGTCGCCCCTCAGGCCGAGGGCCAGCCGAACCCCTTCTCGTCGATCCTCGGCGACCCCTTCGACCGTACGCAGGCATCTGCTGAAATCGAGGAGGTGACCGGCGCCCTGAAGATAATCCTCAGCGTGATCACCTTGCTGCTGGTGTTGGCCTCGCTGATGCTGGTCGGCAACACGATCCGGCTCTCGATCTACACCCGCCGCCGCGAGGTCGAGGTGATGCGGCTGGTCGGCGCGACCCGCTGGTTCATCCGCTGGCCGTTCATGATCGAGGGCGTGGTCGTCGGCTTCGCCGGCGGCCTGGTGGCCATACTGATCCTGTGGCTGGGAAAGATCACGATCGTCGACCCGCTGAGCGACTCCTTCACCTTCCTGGCGGCGCAGGACAGCTCCACGCTGGGCTTCCCCGCCCTGGTCGCGATCCTCTTCGCCGCCTCGGTGCTGGTCTCGACGGTCGGCTCCGGCCTCACCCTGCGCCGCTTCCTCAAGGTCTGAGGCGCGGGTGAGAGCACGCGGGGCCGTGGCGTTCGCCGCGGCGCTGATCGCCTTCGGTCTCGCCGGCCTCTGGCTCGGCGGCCACCCTTCGCAGCTGCCCGGCTTCGCCCGCGACGCCTTCGTCTCCGAGCCCGCCTCGCTGACCGCCGAAGCGGCGGAAGTGATCGAGGACAGCTACTTCCGCCCGGTCGGCGAGACCGAACTCGGCAATGCCTCCCTGCAGGGCATGGTGCGGGAGCTGCGCCGCCGCCACGGCGACCGCTTCACCGAATACTTCTCGCCGGAAGCGCTGGCCAGCTTCAACGAGCAGATCGAGGGCCGCTTCTCCGGGATCGGGCTCAGCGTCGCCGCGGTCAAACGCGGCCTGCGCGCGGCTGAAGTCTTCCCCCGCTCGCCGGCGGCGGAGGCGGGGATCGAGCCGGGCGACACGATCGTCTCGGTCGACGGCAAATCGATCGCCGGCCTCTCCACCGCCGAGGCGACGGCGCGGATCAAAGGCCCGGAAGGAACCGAGGTGACGATCGGGGTGCGCGACGGCGCGAGCGGCAAGCTGCGCAGGCTGACGCTGACTCGGGCCGAGGTGGCGCTGCCCAACGTCAGCAGCAAGGTCGTCAGCGTCGACGGCCGCAAGCTCGGCTACGTGAGGCTGCTCTCCTTCAGCGAAGGCGCCCACGCGCTGCTGGCCAAGGCGGTCCGCAAGGTCCAGCGCGAAGGGGCGGAGGCGATCGTCATCGACCTCCGCGCCAACCCCGGCGGCCTGCTCAACGAGGCGGTTCTGAGTGCCAGCGTCTTCCTGCCCGAGGGCGAAGTCGTCGTCTCCACCAATTCCCGCAGCCAGGGCGAGAGCGTCCACAAGACCGTCGGCGACAACCTGCCGCGGCGGCCGCTGGCGGTGCTGATCGACGGCAACACCGCCTCGGCGGCGGAGATCCTCGCCGCGGCCCTGGCCGACGACGGTGGCGCCGTCGTGGTCGGCGAGCGCTCCTTCGGCAAGGGGGTCTTCCAGGAGGAGCAGGAGCTGGCCAACGGCGGCGCGCTGAAGCTGACCGTCGGCGAGTACTTCACGCCGGAGGGCGTCAACCTGGCCGAGAGCCGGGGCATCCACCCCGACGTCCGCGTCGCCGACGATCCGAGGACGACGGTCGACGAGGCCAGGCAGCGGGCGCTGGAGGTGCTCGCGGGCCGGGCCGAAGGATGAGCGGCCGCTCGAGCCGCACGGGACGGGGGCGGCGCCGGGGTGGGGCGCCGCGCGGACCGGCGCGGCGGCGCGGGCGCGAGCAGCGGCCGAGCGCGCGCGAGGCGGTCGAGGCGCTGCTGCGCGAGCAGCTCGGGTACCGCGGCTTCCCGGCGGCGCTGGACGCCGAGGCGGCGCGGGCCGCGGAGGCCGCCGAGGCCGAACCGGGGCCGCGCCGCGACCTCACCGATCTGAGCACCTTCACCGTCGACCCGGCCAGCGCCCGCGACTTCGACGACGCTGTCTCCGCGCAGCGCGAGGGCGACGGCGCCCGCGTCTGGATCCACATCGCCGACGTCGCCGCCCACGTCAAGCCGGGCTCGCCACTCGACCTCGAGGCGCGCCGGCGCGGCAACAGCACCTACGTGCCCGGCGCGGTCGAGCCGATGCTGCCGCACGTGCTCTCCAGCGACGCCTGCAGCCTGTCCCCGGGAGTGGAGCGGCTGGCGGTGACGGCGGAGATCGAGCTTGGGCCGGGGGCGCGGCCGCTCTCGGCCCGCTTCTACCGCAGCCGCATCCGCTCCGACGAGCGCCTCGACTACGACCAGCTCGACGCGATCTTCGCCGGCCGCGTCGCCGCCCCCGAGCACGTGGCCGAACCGCTCGAAGCCGCCCGCGACGTCGCCGCCGCGCTGGCCGAGCAGCGCGGCGCCACCAGCCTCGACGTCGAATCGGCCGAGCCGGAGTTCCGCTTCGACGCCGCCGGCAACGTCACCGGCGCCCGCGCGGTGGCGCAGACCGAGTCCCACCGGCTGATCGAGCGGCTGATGATCCTCACCAACGAACAGGTCGCCCAGCTGCTGGCGAAGCGGCGGGTGCCGGCGATCTACCGCGTCCATCCCCAGCCCGACCCGGCCCGGATCGAGCGCCTGGCGGAGCAGCTGGCGGCGCTGGGGGTCCCGACCCCGCCGCTGGGCCAGGGGATCTCGCCGCGGCAGGCCGGGGTGGTGGCGGCGGAAGCGAGCCGGCTCGCCCGTAAGGAGGCGGCGCGGCGCGGGCACGGCATGGAGGCGTATACATCTCTCGTGCTCCGCTCCATGAAGCAGGCGACCTACAGCGAGCGAAACAGCGGCCACGCCGGCCTCGGCAGCGAGGCCTACGCGCACTTCACCTCGCCGATCCGGCGCTACCCGGACCTGATCGTGCACCGGGCGCTGCTGGCGCTGATCGGGGAGGGGGAGAAGGCCCCGCGGCTGGCCGAGGCCCGCGACGTCGCCGCCGATTGCTCGGCCCGCGAGCGCGAGTCGGCGAAGATCGAGCGCGAGGCCGACGACGTCTGCGCTGCCTACCTGCTCGAACGCGAGCTCGGCGAGCGCGGGCTCGACGCCGTCTTCGAGGGGGAGGTCTCCGGGGTGATCCGCGCCGCCGCCTTCGTCCGCTTCGGCGGTGAGATGGGGGACGTCTACGAGGGCATGCTGCCGGCCCGCCGCCTGCCCGGCGGTCGCTACGAGCTGAACCAGGCGGAGGTGGCGCTGGTCAACCGCGGCTCGAAGGCGGCGCTGCGGCTGGGCGATCCGGTCAGGGTCCGGGTTGCCGGCGTCGACGCCGCCCGCGGCCGCGCCGAGCTGGAGCCGGCCGACCCGGGAGGGGGCCAGGGCTGATGGCGAAGAAGGTGAAGAAGAAACGCGAGCCTGCCTCCGGCGACGTCGTCACCAACCGCCGCGCCCGCCACAAGTTCGAGTGGGTGGAGAAGATGGAGGCGGGGATCGTCCTCACCGGCTCCGAGGTGAAGGCGCTGCGCAGCGGCAAGGCGCAGATGACCGACGCTTACGCCGTGGTCGACGGCGGCGAGGTCTGGCTGCGCAAGCTGCACATCCCGCCGTATGAGTTCGCCGACGTCGACGCCCACGAATCGGAGCGGCCGCGCAAGCTGCTGCTGCACCGCGAGGAGATCGAGCGGCTGATCGGCAAGACGGCGCAGAAAGGGTTGACCCTGATCCCGACCCGGATCTACTTCAAAGGGCCGCGCGCCAAGGTCGAGCTGGCGCTGGCGCGGGGCAAGGAGGGACGCGACCGCCGGCGTGAGATCGCCGACCGCGACGTCCGCCGCGAGGTCGAGCGCGAGTTCAAGGGGAGGATGCGCTGAAGGGGGTGGGCGGTTGGTGGCGAACCGTGTTGTTGGCTTGAAACTGCCGTTCCACATGCAAGGATGCAGTCCAATGCGGACCCGGTTGCTTTTCCCCTCGTTCGTCGTCGGGCTTTTCGCGGTCGCTCTCGCGGCTCCGGCTGTGGCCTCTGCCGACTCCTTCCCGGAAGAAGCGAGCGACTACGTCAGCGACAACACCGGCTACTTCGTCGCCGGTCTGCTGGCGGCGATTCTCGTGCTCCTGCTCGTGGTCAGCGTGACCAGGCGGCGGGCCAAGGAGAAGGAGCAGAAGCAGATTCCGCCGGCCGCGCCGCCGCAGGCGGCCGCCGGCCAGGCGCCGCCTCCGGGCGCGCCCGGAGGCGCCCCTCCCGCTGCCGCCGCCGCGACCACGGAGATGCCCGCGGTGGGCACCCCGCCGGGCGCGTCCCAGCCTCCCCCCGTCGCCTCGCAGCCGCCGCCCGGCATGGCCGCCGCGGGCGCTGGCGCCACCGCCGGGGCCGCTGCCGCCGCCCCGGCCGTGGGGGGCGAGAGCCCGAGGGACCGCCGTCGCCGCCAGCGCGACGCACAGCGCGCCCAGCGCAACGCTCAGCGCCAGGCGCGTCGCGAGGAGATCAAACGTCGCAAGGACGCGCGCGCGGGTCGGGCGCCTCAGCCCGCCGCGGCGGCGCCCCCGGGCGCGCCGGGTGCGCCCGCGACCCCGCCGCCGGCCGAGCTGCCGCCGGTGAAGCAGAAGAAGTTCTTCGGGATCAAGTACGGCGGCGGCAAGCAGAAGCGCGAAGCGGCGCTGGCCGAGCAGCGCCTGGCTGCCGCCCGTGCCGCCAACGAACGCGCGCTTGCGCAGGCTCAGAGCGGGCAGGCGGTGCAGCCGCCGCAATCCGAGCCGGTGCCGCCGCTGCAGCCGCCGACTCCGATCGCGCCCGCGCCGATCCCGGCGGTCCCGCCGCCGGTCGGCTCCGCCGTCACCCCGGCCCCGACCGAGTACGACCCGGCGCTGGCCGAACAGCGGGTCCGCGACAAGGTCGAGGAAGTGCGCTTCGAGGAGCAGCGGATCCGCGCCGAGGCCGACCGCCGGATCGCCGAGGCCGAGCGTCTGCAGTCACAGCCGCCGATGTCGCAGGCGCCGTTGGCCCCGAGCCCGGACCTGCACACCGCCGAACAGCGCCTGGTCGAGGAGCGCCAGGCGCACGAGCGCTCGCTGGCCGAAGCCGAGGAGCGGCTGCGCCAGATCGACGAACGGACCAAAGCCGCCGAAGCCCGCGCCGCGGAGGCGAGACGACTCGAAGGCCTGCGCAGCGAGGAGATGGCGCGCGAGCAGCGCCTGCGCGAGCTGCAGCAGAGCGTCGCCGAGGCCGAAGAGCGGGCCCGCGAGGCCGAGCGCCGGGCGATCGAAGCCGAGCAGGCGGTCGTCCAGTCGGTCCAGGGCGGGACGCCACCGCCCCCGGCGGGCCAGTTCGCCGCCTCGTCCCCGGCACAGCCGCCGCCGACCCAGGAACAGCCGACGCCGCCCCCGCCGCCCGCGCCGCTGAACCAGGAGCCCGCCTTCCCGCCGACTCCGCCGCCGCAACCGCCCGCGCCGGCACCGGAGCCGCCGACCCCCGCGCCCGGCCCTGCGCCCGCGCCGGTCCCGCGCCCGACTCCGCCGCCGCCGCCGGCCCCCGAGCCGCCGCCGGCACCGACGCCGCTGCCGCCGAGCCCGCCGCCGCTGCCGCCGAGCCCGCCGCCCGCGCCGGAGCCGCCGCCCGCCGCGGCCTCGGCTGGAGGCGAGCTCAACCTCAACACCGTCACCTTCGAGCAGCTGCGGGCCGAGAACCTCTCGGTCACCCAGGCGACCCGCCTGCTCGCCCACCGCGAGCGCCTCGGCGGCTTCCAGTCGGTCGAGGACCTCGACCAGATCGCCGGCTTCCCGCAGGACGTGCTCGCCGAGCTGAAAACGCGTTCGACTCTGTAGGGCCGCTCAGCCGGTGCTTGCGCCGGCTTCGTACTTTTCCAGCAGTCGCAGCCAGATCTCGCTGCGCGCCGGGTAAGGGGGGATCGCGTGGCGCAATCGCGCCAGCGGCACCTCGGCGACGATCGCGACCGTCGCCGCCTGCAGCCAGTCCGCCGTCTCGAAGCCGGTGAAGGTGGCGCCGACGATCGTCCCGCTCGACTCGTCGACGACGATCCGCGAGGTGCCGCCGGTCTCCTTGCCCTGGAAGCTGGCTCCGGCCGAGCCGTCGGTGGGGACGTCGACGGCGCGGGCGTCGAGGCCCGCTTCGCGCGCCTGATCCAGCGTCTGGCCGACCGCCGCCACCTGCGGGTCGGTGAAGGTGACGCGGGGCGAGCCGATGCCCTCGGCCACCGCCTCGACCGGGCGACCGCAAAGGTTCTCCGCAGCCACCCAGGCCTGGTACTTGCCGACGTGGGTGAAGAGGGCGCGGCCGTTGACGTCGCCGATCGCGTAGAGCCACTCGCGGCCGCCGACCCGGAGCCGGTCGTCGGTCTCGAGGAAGCCACCCTCGCCGGTCTCGACGCCGGCCGAGTCGAGGCCGAGCTCGGCGGTGTGGGGGACGCGGCCGACGGCGACGAGCAGCTCCTCGGCCTCGACCGCGGCGCCGTCGCTGAGCTCGACCACGACGCCGTCGCCGCCGGACCGGACGCTCTCGGCGGTCGTCCCGGTGTGGACGTCAACGCCGAAACGCTCGCGCAGGGACTCGGCGACCTGCTCGCCGGCGAAGGGCTCCTCGCGCGAGAGCAGGTGGGGGCCGCCCTCGACCAGGGTCACCCTGGTCCCGAGACTGGCCCAGGCCTGGGAGAGCTCGCTGCCGACCGGGCCGCCCCCGAGCACGACCATGCTCGCCGGCACCCGCTTTGCCGTCGTCGCCTGCCGGTTGTTCCAAGCATCGACTTCGTCGAGCCCGTCGATCGGCGGCATCGCCGCGCCGCTGCCGGTGGCGACGATCACTGCCCGGCGCGCGACCAGGGTCTCCTCGCCGACCCGGACCCGGCGCTCGCCGTCGAGCCGGCCGGCGCCGCGCAGCAGATCGATGCCCCGCTTCTCCAGCCAGGGCAGCTGCCCGGAATCGTCGCCGTCGTGGATCACCTCGTCGCGGCGGTCGAGGATCGCCTGCGGGTCGAGCCGGCTCTCCTCGCCGACCGGAACGCCGGGGATCCGCCGCGCCTCGGCCAGCACGTCGGCCGGCCGCAGCAGCGCCTTCGAGGGCATGCAGGCGTAGTAGGAGCATTCGCCGCCGATCAGGTCCGGCTCGACGATCGCGACGCTCATCCCGGCTTCCGCCAGCCGCCCGGCGCAGACCTCGCCGGCGGGCCCGGCCCCGAGCACGATCGCGTCGAATTCCCGCTCGCTCACAGGACCCTCATTCCCGACACCGTACAATTCGAAGCAGCACCAGCATGGGGGCGACAGGCTTCGACGTGGTCGACCCGTGCGAACGGTTGCAGGTCGAGGTTGCCGGAGGCCTCGTGAAACACCGGCACAAACCAATACGTGCGGACCATGAGTTCGCCCTCGCCGCTTAGCTAGAAACTAAGCGCTGTGAGAGTCGGTCCTCCCTCGCCCGCAGGGAGGGGAGCCGGCTTCAGAATGCGGGCTTACCCAGGCGGACCGCCCCGGCCGCGAGGGGAAATTCAAGGGGCTTTGTCTCTCGCAGTGCCCGCTGGCGCGGACCCCGGGAGACGAGAATCAAGCGCCAGCTAAACCTGTAGACACCCTCGCGCCGCGTCCGCGGATCCGAGTTCGAATCTCGGCGCCTCCATCAAAGTCGGGTCCCGGGTGACCGGGGCTTCGGCTTGCGCTCAGACACACGCCCCGAGGCCACTCACCCCTACAGCCGGGTACGTAGAACGCGACTATGGTCGAAGCCCTCCCAATAAACAGTGTTGATTCAGGTGGAGGGCGGGATGGCGAGCTTGAGAGTGGCGACGTTCAACGTCGAGAACCTGTTCGCACGGTGGAAGTTCAACAGCGACGTCGACGCCGACGAGGCGAACGAGCGTGGCTGGATCGTCGAAGAAACGAACTTCGAGGAGCTCGGCGAGGACGACAAGGCGATCACCGGCGAGGCGATCAAAGAGCTCAAGGCCGATGTGCTGGCGCTGCAGGAGGTCGAGAACGTCGACACCCTCAAGCACTTCCGCAGCGACCATCTCGGTGGCTTTCGCGCCTATGAATACGTCGCCGGCATCGACGGCAACGACCCGCGGCTGATCGACGTCGCGGTGCTGAGCAAACACCCGATCGTCCACGTCCGCTCCTACGCGCAGCTGCGCGACATCAACGGGAGCGGCAGAGAACTGTTCTCGCGCGACTGCCTCGAGCTCGACGTCGAAGTCGAGGGCACGAGCCTCACCATCTACGTCAATCACCTGAAGTCGATGATCAGGACCCGCGAGGAAACCAGGCCGAAGCGCGAACGGCAGGCGGCCGGGGTGAGGAAGATCATCGAAGATCGCTTCGGTGCCAAACCCGGCGAGGAGAGCTTCGTCGTCGTCGGCGACCTCAACGACTACCTCGAGAGCGACGACGAGGGCACGTCGGGGATCAAAGAGCTGGTCGAGTGGGACCAGGTCGAGAACGTGGTCGCGCGGCGGCCGCTGGAGGAGCAGTGGACCCACTTCTTCTCCAAGCGCAAGGACTACAAGCAGCTCGACTACATGCTGCTCTCGAAGTCGCTGGCCGAGGCCAACCCGGGCGAACCGGAGATCATGCGCAAGGGCTGCCCGAAACGAGCGGTCAAATACACCGGCGAGCGCTTCGACGGCGTCGGCGAGGACGACCCGAAGGCCTCCGACCACTGCCCGGTGGTGATGGAGATCGAGGTCGGCTGAGCTCGCGTCGGCGCCCTGGTTAGGGTTGGGGTGGTGCCGACCCACGTGGCCTTCCTGCGCGGGATGAACCTGGGCGGGCGGCGGATCAAGAACGAGGAGCTGCGGGCCGAGTTCGAGGCGCTCGGGTTCGGTGAGGTCGCGACCTTTCGCGCCAGCGGCAACGTGATCTTCGCCGGCGGCGAAGGCGGCGAGGCGAAGCTGACGAAGACGATCGAAGCCGGGCTCGGCGACGCCCTCGGCTATGAAGTCCCAGTCTTCCTCCGCGGCTGCGCCGAGGTCGCGACGATCGCCGCAGAGGAACCCTTCGCGGCCAAGGAGGTCAAGGCCTCGAAGGGCAAGCTCCAGGTTCTCTTCCTCGCCAAGGCCCCCAGCGCGCAGGACCGCCGGGCGGCCCTGGCCGAGGCCACCGAGGAGGACCGGCTGGCGATCGAGGGTCGCGAGCTCTACTGGCTGCCCAGCGGGGGCACCTCCGAATCCGATCTCGACCTGAAGGCGATCGAGCGGGCGCTCGGCGCCGGGACGATGCGGACCATGGGAACGGTCGAGCAGATCGCCGCAAAGCACTGCTAGCGGTCGGCGCGGGGCAGGGCGCCGATCTCGATCTCGCGGCTGACGGCGCCGATCTCATCCGGCAGCCGCGCCAGCTGGACGTTGGCGACGAACTCCATCGGCGCGCCGAGCGGGCGGAAGAAGTTGTCGTAGTGGGTGGGGACCACGGTGCGCGGCTGCAGGGCGGGGAGGATGCGCTTCCAGTAGTCGCGGGTGAAGCTGCGCCCGGCGACACCGGCAAGGAAGACGTCGACCCCGCGCTCGCGCACCGCCTCGTCGACCAGGTTGGCGCTGCCCTGGTGGTAGAAGCGCAGGCCGGCGACGGCGATCGCGATCCCCCAGACCTGGCCGCAGCGGTAGGCGCCGGGCGCGAGCGAGTCGAGGTGCTCGCAGCTGAGTTCGCCGTCGTAGGGGACGGCGAGGCCGAGCAGCAGCTTCGAGTGGACGCTGGGGGTGAAGCTGACCTCGAACGGTCCCAGCTCGTAGGTCCGGTAGGGCTCGACCTCGACCGCCTGCTCGGTCAATCCGTGCAGCGCCATCAGCTGGACCAGCGAGCGCGATCCGTAGGCGCGGCAGCCGCTGCGGGCGGCGATCGCCGGGGCGTCGACGGCGTGGTCGAAGTGGGTGTGGCCGACGAGCACGCCGACGGTCTCGCCGGGGGCCCGGAGGAAGCGGTCGAGGGCGGCGGCGCTGGGCAGGGCGGTGCGGCGGGAGACGAGGCTGCGGAAGGGGACGCGCGAGAGGTAGGGGTCGATGAACAGCGTCTGCCCCTCGTAGGTCATCCGGTAGCCGGAGACGCCGAGCCATTCGACCTCCAGCCCCGCCGGCAGCGCCAGCGGCCGCGCCTCCAGCTCGCCCAGCAGCTGGCCGTCGTCGCGTTCGGAGGAGCGCCGCGTCGCCCGTGCCCGCGCCAGTTCGCCCAGGTGCCTCAACGGTCCCGCCATGCCCAGAGGTTACGCGCGCCCGCGGGTCACTAACTTGGTTGCGGCATGGCAATCGCGACCGCAACCTCGCTGCAAGTCCACGTCGGCGGCAAGCTGCTGTTCGACGACGTCTCCTTCAAGCTCGAGCTGAGGGAGCGGATGACCCTGTCCGGGCGCAACGGCGCCGGCAAGTCGACGCTGCTGCGGGTGCTCGCGGGCGAGCTCGCGCCCGACGCCGGCTCGCTCTCGCTGCAGCGCGGCGCCCGGGTCGCCCTGCACGACCAGCGCCCACCGCGGGAATCGCAGACCACACTCGGCGAGTACGTCTACTCGGGCCGCACCGACATGCTCGAGACCGAGGCCGAGCTGGAGCGGCTGGAGGCGGAGATGGCGGGTGGGGCTGGTGAGGAGACGATGGCCGCCTACTCGGCGGCGCAGTCGCGGCTCGAAGCCGGCGGCGGCTACCGCTGGCGCGACGACGTGCTCGCCGTCCTGCGCGGGCTCGGCTTCGACGATGAGCAGACCGGGCGCGCGCTCTCGACCTTCTCCGGCGGCGAGCTGACCCGCGCCTCGCTGGCCCGGGCGCTGGCGACCCGGCCCGACCTGCTGCTGCTGGACGAGCCCACGAACCACCTCGACATCCCCTCGCTGGAGTGGCTGGAGTCCTACCTGGTCGAGCTCGACGCGGCGGTCGTCCTGGTCGCCCACGACCGCTGGTTCCTGGAGGCCGTCGGCACCTCGGTGCTGGAGCTGGAGGCCCAGCGCGCCCGCTTCTTCGCCGGCCCCTGGCACGCCTGGCGCCAGGAGCAGGCGGCGCGGCAGATCGCCCTCGGCAAGGCGATCGAGCGCCAGCAGGCGGAGATCGAGCGGATGGAGCGCTTCGTCGAGCGCTTCCGCTACAAGGCGACCAAGGCGCGCCAGGCGCAGTCGCGGATCAAACAGATAGACAAGAAGAAGAAGGACGGCCCGGTCGCCGAAAAGCGCGACAACCGCCGCCTCCAGTTCTCCTTCCGCACTCCGGAGCGCCCCGGCCGCGTGGTCCTGAAGATGGTCGACGCGACGATCGAGGTGCCGGGGCGGACCCTGCTCTCCGGCGCCGAGCTCGAGGTCGAGCGCGGCGAGCACGTGGTCCTGGTCGGTGCCAACGGGACCGGCAAGACGACGATGATCGAGACCCTCGCCGGCCGCCGCCCGGCCGCCTCCGGGATCGTCCGCACCGGCCACAACGTCAACCTCGGCTACCTCTCCCAGCACGCCGATACCGCCGCCGGCGTCGGCACGGTGCTCGACGCCACCCAGCGCGAGACCGGCCTCAGCGGCCAGAAGGCGCGGGCGCTGCTCGGCGCCTTCCTCTTCTCCGGCGACGACGCCGAGAAGCAGCTGAGCGACATCTCCGGCGGCGAGCAGCGGCGGCTCTCGCTGGCGATCCTGGTCTCCTCCGGGGCCAACGTCCTGATCCTCGACGAGCCCACCAACCACCTCGACATCGAGAGCCGCGAGGCGCTCGAGGACGCGCTGATCGCCTACGAGGGCGCGTTTGTCCTCGTCTCCCACGACCGCGCCCTGCTGGAGGCGGTCGGCAGCCGCACCCTGGTCTGCGAGGACGGCAGGCTCAGCAGCCACCCCAGCGGCTGGGCCGAGTACCAGCGCCGCCGCGACGAGAGCGAGGCCGCCGCCGGCGACGCCGGCTCGAAGGCGAAGGCGAAGCACTCCGGCCCCGGCGGCAAGGGCGGAGACGAGCGCCGCGCGGCGAAGTCATCGCAACGGGCGGCGCGCAAAGCGGCGCGCCTGGAGGAGCGGATCGAGCGCGCCGAGGCGCGGCTGCGGGAGGTCGAGGAGGAGCTAGCCGACCCCGCCGCCTGGTCGAGCCCGGGCCGCGCCGAGCGCGCAAGCGAGCGCCACAACGAGGCCAAAGCCGCGATCGACGAGCTCTACGCCGAATGGGAGACCCAGCAACGGACAGCGGAGTCTGAGGTCACCTGACCGGCGCATGCCGGCGTCCTCGGCCTGCTTGATCAGTCGACCTCAGTTGAGAATGACCCGCGCGCCCTTGGCCGGCGCCAGGGTGATGTTGCGGATCCGCACCCGTTCGGGCTTCGGATCCTCGGCCCGCAGCTCCGCCCGCTCGACGAACTCGCGCAGGATCGTCCGCATCTCGTATTCGGCGAAGGCGGCGCCGATGCAGCGGCGGACGCCGCCGCCGAAGGGGATCCAGGCGTAGTTGTCGACCTTGGTGTCGAGGAAGCGCTCGGGGCGGAACTCGTAGGGCTCGGGGAAGGTGTCCTCGCGGTAGTGCAGGGCGGCGATCGCCGGCAGCACGAAGGTCCCGGTCGCGAGCTCGTAGCCGCCGACCGTCGCCGGCGCGGTCAGCTTGCGGGCGACGTCGACGATCACCGGCCGGGAGCGCAGCGTCTCTTTGACCGTGGCCGCCAGGTAGTCCTCCTCGCCGGCGGCGATCGAGTCGCGCAGCTTGGTCAGCACGGCGGGATTGCGGATCAGCCGCTCGACCGCCCAGGCGAGCCCGGTCGCGGTCGTCTCGTGCCCGGCCCCGAGCACGGTGACCAGCTCGTCGCGCAGTTCGGTGTCGTTCATCGGCTCGCCCTCCTCGTCGCGGGCGCCGAGCAGCAGCGAGAGCACGTCGTCGCGCTGCTCGTATCCGGGTTCGGCCCGGCGCAGGGCGATCTCCTCGTAGATGAAGGCGTCGAGGGCTTCGCGCGAGCGCACGAACCGGGCCCAGGGGCTGAAGCGGCCGAAGTTGCGCCGCAGGTTGGGGAAGGAGGTGATCAGCCCGACCCGGCGCGAGAAGTCGTCGATCAGCACCTCGAAGCGGGCCAGCCGGTCCTCGTCGTGGACGCCGAAGACGGCGCGCATGATCACCGCCAAAGTGATCCGCTGCGTGTGCGGGCGCATCGCGAAGGCCTCGCCGCGCGGCCAGCTCTCCATCTCGCGCCGGGTCATCTCGACGATCAGCTCGCCGTAGCGCTCGACCCGCTCGCCGTGGAATGGCGGCAGCAGCAGCTTGCGCTGGCGCATGTGCGGGGCGTCGTCGAGGGTGAGGACCGAGTTCGGCCCCAGCGCCGGCTCCAGCACGGTCGCGTTCGCCTCGCCAGCGTGGAAGACGGCGGGCGCCCCGGTGAAGACCTCTTTGACCAGGTCGGGACGGGCGACGTAGACGACCTGGCTGAAGTAGGGGAAGTTGATCGTGAAGATGTCGCCGTAGCGCCGCTGGTGGCTGGCGAGGAAGCCGAGCGGGTCGCGGGCGTAGCGCAGCGCCTGCACCAGGGCCGGAGCGCTCGGCCCGGGCGGCAGCGACGCGGTGCCGGCAACGAGGGGGCGGGGGAGGGCGGCCTGCTCCATCGACCGACACCATAGGGGAAAACTGGCCAGCCAGCCAGTTTCGCGCGGTTGCTCAGAAGACGATCGTGCGCTCGCCGTCGAGCAGGACCCGGTCGTCGAGATGGGCCATCACCGCCCGCGCCAGGACCAGCCGCTCGATGTCGCGGCCGATCCGCACGAGGTCGGCGATCTCGTCGCGGTGGCTGACCCTGGTCACGTCCTGGTCGATGATCGGCCCGGCGTCGAGCTCGGCGGTGACGTAGTGGGCGGTGGCGCCGATCAGCTTCACCCCGCGCTCGTGGGCGCGGTGGTAGGGGTCGGCGCCGACGAAGGCCGGCAGGAAGCTGTGGTGGATGTTGATCGCCGGCGCCCCGAGCCGGCGCAGGAAATCGTCGGAGAGGACCTGCATGTAGCGGGCCAGGACCAGCAGGTCGACCTCGCCGATCGCCTCCAGCGCCCGCCGCTCCGCCTCCTCGCGCCGGTCCGGATCGACCGGGACGTGGTGGAAGGGGAGGCCGACCGCGGCGGCCTGGTCGGCGTGGTCGGGATGGTTGGAGACGACCGCGACCAGGTCGCCGCCGAGCTCGCCGTTGCGCCAGCGCCAGAGCAGGTCGGAGAGGCAGTGGTCCTCGCGCGAGACCATCACCGCCACCCGCTTGCGCCGGCTCGACTCGGCGAAGCGGTACTCCATCTCGAACGGCCCCGCGACCTCGCGCTCGAAGCGCCGGCGCAGATCCTCGCGCGCGGCCTCGGCGACCGAGTCGAAGACCATGCGCATGAAGAAGCGCCCCTCGGCGCTGGAGTGCTGGTCGGCGTCGACGATGTTGAGCCCGGCCTCGGCCAGGAAGCCGCTGACGGTGGCGATCAGACCCGGCCGGTCGGGGCAGGCGAGCAGCAGGCGGGAGGTCGGGTTATCGGCCATCCCAGTGCAAGGTACTGCCCATCGGGTGCCGCCGCGCACGGCGATTCGTGCCTGCGCAAGTGCGAATGCGCTCTAAGTGCCGGGATTGAGTGATCGCGGTCACGTTTCTGCCCCGGCGGGACCGTCACGGTCCCGCGCTTGCTTACCAAACGCTCACATATCGCCTACATAGTCCTTGCACTCCTCGCCTTCCCCGCGGCCGCACTCGCAGCCGGCGGAAGCGGCGCCGGCCCCGCGATCGGCCCGGCCCAGCCCGCGCTCGCTCCCCTGCAGCGCCCGGCCGAAAGCTTCCAGCGCACGATCGACGCCGTCCAGGAGCAGATCCGCGCCGACCACCGCGCCGCCGTCCGCAAACGGGCGCGCGAAGAGCGCGAAGCCTTCGAAGCCCTCCCCGGCGGCGTCTCGCTCGCGACCCTGGCGTCAATCGCCGCCTGCGAGTCCGGCGGCGACCCCACCGTCGTCTCCTCCGACGGCTCCTACCGCGGCAAATACCAGTTCGACTTGGGCACCTGGGAATCCGTCGGCGGCACCGGCGACCCAGCGGCAGCTTCCGAGTTGGAGCAGGACTACCGAGCAGCCCTGCTCTACTCGCGTGCGGGCTCCAGCCCCTGGCCCATCTGCGGCTAACCGTTGAGGAGGGGCACCCGACCCCTCCCCTACGATCCCGCTGGATGAGTGAGGAGCAAGTCCCCGCGCCCGATCCCGCCGGGCCGACCCGCAAGCCGCCGAAAGAGGCGATTGCCGAGGCGAAGGTGCGGGCGCCTACGCGGGGGAATCGGAAGCTGGAGAGCTTCCTCGAGGCGATCAACTCCGACGATCAGGTGCGGGCCTGGTGGTACCTGGCGCAGGTCCAGTCCGAGCGGCTGGGGATGTCGGACCACTCCTGGGTCCACATGCAGATCGTCCTCAACATCTCCCTGCGGCTGCTGCGGCTGCTGGTCAAGGCCGGGGTCGAGCCGGCCGTCGTCGCCGACCACGGGCTGCGTGACCGCGATGCCGAGGTGGTCGTCGCCGGCGGCGCCCTGCTGCACGACGTCGGCATGTCGATCCACCGCGCCGACCACGAGGCCTACTCGCTGTTCCTCGCCAACGGCGCCCTCGAACGGCTGTTGGCCGACTCCTACAAGGAGCCGGAGCGGACCGTGGTCGCCTCGGAGATCCTGCACGCGATCATCGGCCACCGCCGCCGCGGCGAGCCCTACACGGTCGAGGCGGGCGTGGTCCGCGTCGCCGACGCGCTCGACATGGCGCAGGGGCGCAGCCGGATCCCGCTCGAGGCCGGCCAGGAGGGGATCCACTCGATCTCCGCCGCGGCGATCGACGAGGTGCGGATCGAGGCCGGGGAGGAGCGCGCGGTGCGGATCGAGATCGAGCTCAACAACTCCGCCGGCATCTTCCAGGTCGACGACCTGCTGGCGACGAAGATCCGCGGCACCCCGCTGGAGGGCAAAGTTGAAGTCGTCGCCCAGGTCAAAGGCGAGACCGAGAAACGGCTGCTCAGCGGCTTCCGGCTGAGCTAGGAGAGGCGCTGCAGGTCTTCGCGGCGCTGGTCCTTGCGCTTCTCCAGGCGACCCTGGATCAGCGAGAGGACGATCGGCAGGAGCGCGAAGAAGGCGATCACGCCGAAGCAGAAGAAGGTCACCGTCTTGTCGGTGGTCGGCCCGGCGAGGCCGACGCCGTTCTCCGCCATCGCCGCCGGGGCGAGGAGCAGCAGCGAGACCCAAATCGAGAGCAGGGTTGCGGCGATCCGCTTCACGCCCGGAAATCTAGCGCAAGGGGCCGGCGCCGAACCCCGCCATAGGATCCGCCGCGATGTCCGCCGTCGAAGCGATCGTCCTCGGCCTCGTGCAGGGGCTGACCGAGTTCCTGCCGATCTCCTCCAGCGGCCACCTCCGCATCGTCCCGGCGATGCTCGGCTGGGAGGACCCCGGCGCCGGCTTCACCGCGGTGATCCAGCTGGGGACGATGGCCGCGGTGCTGATCTACTTCCGCGCCGACCTCTGGCGGATCGCCGTCTCCTGGCTGCGGGAGCTGCGGACCCCGATCCCGCGCGCCAGCTCCGAGGCCCGGCTCGGATGGTTCATCGTCCTCGGCACGATCCCGATCTCGATCTTCGGCTTCGTCTTCAGCGACCAGATCGAGTCCGGGGCCCGCAGCCTCTACCTGATCGGCTCCGCCCTGATCCTCTTCTCCTTCGTGATGCTGTTCGCCGAGCGGGTCGGCACCCGGCAGCGCTCGCTCGACCACATGAGCGGGCGCGACGGCCTCTACATCGGCATGGCGCAGGCGCTGGCCCTGATCCCCGGCGTCTCGCGCTCCGGCGCGACCATCTCCGCCGGTCTCCTGCGTGGCTTCGACCGGGTCGCCGCCGCCCGCTACTCGTTCCTGCTCTCGGTCCCGGCGGTGGTGCTGAGCGGGCTCTTCGAGCTGCGCAAGGTCGGCGAAGACGGTGGAGCCTCGGCGGGGGCGACGGCGATCGCCACCCTGGTCGCCTTCGTCACCGGCTACGCCGCGATCGCCTGGCTGCTGCGCTACCTCGGCGACCACAGCCTCGACATCTTCGTCGTCTACCGCCTCGCCCTGGGAATCCTCGTGCTGGCGTTGGCGGCCACGGGCGCGATCTCCTGATGCCGACCACTTTCCCGCAATTTAGAGGCATCCGACCTGTGAAAATCCAGTGAACGCAGGGATTTCGGGGTGGGCGTCCGTTTACAATCGCCGTGCCTTGTCGGTCCCGACGCCACCCACCAAAGCCGGGGCCGCCTCTCTATGAATCCACAGCAGACCATTCGGCTCGCGGCGATCGACACCGACAGCGGCTTCGTCACCGTGCTTTCCAAGCGCGCCGAGGCGGCGGGCTGGCAGCTTCGCGTCGCCGCCGGCGCGGTGCCGCCGGAGGATCTGGTGGCGATGAAGCTGAACGCGCTGCTGGTCGACCCGGCTTTGCTGGGGGAAGACGGCTGGGGATACCTGGAGCGCCTCTGCGCGATGCTGCCGGACCTCGGCGTCGTCGTCTGCACCGGTCGTTCGACCGTGGCCCAGCGGGTTCGCGGGCTGCGGCTCGGGGTCGATGACTGGATCACCAAGCCCTGCCACCCCGAGGAGGCGATGGCGAGGATCGAAGCGGTCTCGCGCCGCCGCCGTCGCGGCAGCCACGGCGGCTCCGAGGTCGGCCCGGTCGTCGCCGGCGAGCTGGAGATCCGCCCCGACCAGTTCCAGGCTTTCGTCGGCGGCGAGAGCCTCGACCTGACCCGGCGCGAGTTCGAGCTCCTGCACCTGCTGGCCGAGGCGAAGGGCCAGGTGCTCGAGCGCGAGGCGATCTACCAGCGGGTCTGGGGCTACGCGATGGCCCACGGCGACCGCTCCGTCGACGTCTTCATCCGCAAGCTGCGCCAGAAGCTGGAGAAGCGCTCCCCGGGCTGGGGCTACATCCACACCCACTTCGGCGTCGGCTACCGGTTCGACCCCGAACCGGCCGGGGTCGTCAAGGAGGACCTGGTGGCGGCGGCCGCCGCGGTGCCCCCGGCGGTCACCTCCGGCCCCGAGCCGGAGCCGGCTTCACAGGTCGTTCACACCAGCTTCACGGCCAGATAACGGCTGACAGCACCCACCTCGCCATGCTCCGCGACCATGGCGACGCGAACCGAGCAGCACTCCTCCGAGGGGGTCGCCGGACGCTTCGAGATCCGGCCCGACGAGCATGCCGCCCTGGTTGACGGCCGCCCGCTCAGCCTGACCATGCGCGAGCTGCAGCTGCTGGTGACGCTGGCCGAGCACCCGCAGCGGATCATGACCCGCGAGGAGCTCTTCGCCGCGGTCTGGGGCAGCGAGCCGCGCCGCGACGACCGTTCGGTCGACGTCTACGTCAGCCGCCTGCGGGCGAAGCTGGGGGAGGCGCTGCCGGAGGCGAGGCTGATCCATACGCACAACGGGATCGGCTACCGCTTCTCGCTGGACGGCTGATCACTCATTGCGCGCTTCCAGGGCGCTTTCACATCTTTTTCACATCCTCGACACACGCAGGTAACAAGGTCCCAGGTGGCCGCTGCGAGGGTCATCCCGACTCGGCCCGACGGGCCGGCGATCTCAGTGAACCAACCAAGAAGGAGACAGAGTGAAAAGCTCTAAGTGGCTCGCGGTCCTCGGCGCCGCGGCGTTTCTCGTCCTCGGGGTTGCCGCCTGCGGAAGCAGCAGCGACGACGGCACCGGCAGCGGCAGCGCCAGCGGGGGCGAAGACCTGTCGGGTTCGATCCGGATCGACGGATCCAGCACCGTGGCCCCGCTGACCGAAGCGGTCGCGGAGCAGTTCATGGCCGAAAACTCCGGCGTCCGCGTCACCGTCGGCACCTCCGGCACCGGCGGCGGCTTCGAAAAATTCTGCGCCGGCGAGACCGACATCTCCGACGCCTCCCGCGCGATCGAGCCCGAAGAGGCGGAAGCGTGCAAAAAGGGCGGGGTCGGCTACGAGGAGGTCCACGTCGCCACCGACGCGCTGACGGTGATGATCAACAACGAGAACCCGGTCTCCTGCCTCACCGTCGAACAGCTCTCCGACGTCTGGGGCGCGGACTCGAAGCTCTCCAACTGGAGTGAAATATCCGGCCTCGAAGAAGAATTCGACGAGGAGCTGGCGCTGTTCGGCCCCGGCACCGACTCGGGGACGTTCGACTACTTCACCGAATCGATCAACGGTGAGGAGGGCGTCAGCCGCAAGGACTACAACAACGTCGGCGAGGACGACAACGCCACGGTCAAAGGCGTCGAGGGCTCGCCTGGCGGCATGGGCTACGCCGGCTTCTCCTTCTACACCGAGAACGAAGGCAGCCTGAAAGCGCTGGAAATCGACAACGGCAAAGGCTGCGTGCCGCCGTCGGTCGAAACCGCTCAGGACGGCAGCTACGCGCCGCTCAGCCGGCCGCTGTTCATGTACCCGAGCGCGGAGGCACTGAAAAAGCCCGAGGTGAAGGCATTCATCGAGTACTACCTCGAAAACGCCGCCTCGGCCTCCGAAGCTCTGGGCTTCGTGCCGCTGACCGAAGAACAGCTCGAAGAATCGACGGCCGCGGCGGAAAAAGCCGGCGCCTAGTCAGGACGACGCCTGGATGAGCCCTACCGAGACCATTGCGGCACCGGAGCCGGCGGGGGGACCCCCTCGCCGGCTCCAGGCGTCCAGCAAGCGCTACGGCGAGCGGGCGATCAGGTGGCTGCTCGCTTCCTGCGCGGTTCTTTCGGTTCTCACCACGACCGCGATCATCATCTCGCTGATCCTGCCGACGATCGGCTTCTTCGGGATCGTCCCGTTCGACGAGTTCATCTTTGGGACGGACTGGACCCCACAGTTCGAGCCCCCCAGCTTCGGCGTTCTCGGGATCGTCGCCGGCACGCTCAACGTCACCCTCTGGGCGATGCTGTTCGCGATCCCGATCGGGCTTGCGACGGCCGTCTACCTCAGCGAGTACGCCTCACCGCGGGTGCGGACGACGGTGAAGCCGGTGCTCGAGGTCCTCGCCGGCATTCCCACCGTCGCGATCGGCCTCTTCGCGGTCAGCTTCATTCTGCCCGAGATCATCGCCCCTCTCTGGCCGGGGGACCTCCTCGGCGGCGCTGTGGGAAAGCCGTTCATGGCGTTGGCGGCTTCGCTCGGCATCGCGCTGATGATCGTGCCGATCATCGCCTCCCTTTCCGACGATGCGATGAGGGCTGTTCCCCGGGGTCTGCACGAGGGTGCCTACGCCCTCGGCGCGACGAAAGCGAAGGTGGCAACGCGGGTGATCTTTCCCGCGGCCCTGTCGGGCATCGTCGCCTCGGTCGTCCTCGCGACCTCCCGTGCGGTGGGGGAGACGATGATCGTCGTCCTCGCCGCCGGCTCGACCCCGAACTTCACCCTCAACCCGGTCGAGTCGGTGCAGGTGATGACGTCCTACATAGCTACCACCGCCACCGGTGACATCTCCACCGGATCGCTCGACTACAAATCGGTCTTCGCCGTCGGCTCCGTCCTCTTCGCGATGACGCTGGTCATGAACGTGATCAGCATCCGGCTGGTCCGCAGGTACCGCGAGGTATACGAGTGATGGAGGCTGGGGACGCGCGCAGCCCGCGAAATCGCCTCGCGGTGGCGGGGGCGCGCGCCACGACCCAGGCGATGCTGCGTCAGCAACCGCGCGGCGACGTGGTTCGGAACACCCTCTTCGCGGCGCTCCTCCTGCTTGCCGTCGTGATCGCCCTGGCCGGCCTCTTCGCGCTCGTGATTCAGGCTTTTGCCAAGGGCTCCTCGGCCCTCAGCCCGGACCTGATCACCAACCCCCCCTCGAAAATCAACCCCGAGAACGGCGGATTCCGGCCGGCGATCCTCGGATCGCTGCAGCTGATCGCCGGGGTGATCCTCTTCGTCGTCCCGGTCGGCGTCGGGGCGGCGCTCTACCTCGAGGAGTACGCAGACAAGTCGCGTTGGTGGAACAAGCTGATCGAAGTGAACATCCAGAACCTGGCGGCGGTTCCTTCGATCATCTACGGGATCCTCGGCCTCGCCTTCATCGTCCGCGGTCCGCTCGACCTAGGCTTCGTCCTCGTTGCCGGCTCGCTGACGCTGGCCCTGTTGGTGCTGCCGATGGTGATCATCGCCGCTCGGGAGGCGATCCGGGCGGTTCCCGACTCGATCCGGCAGGGGTCGCTGGCGCTCGGGGCGACGCAGTGGCAGACGATCCGCAGGCAGGTGCTGCCGGCCTCGATCCCGGGCATCGCCACCGGCGTCATCCTCGCCGTCTCCCGCGCTCTCGGCGAGACGGCGCCGCTGCTGCTGGTCGGGGCGACGGTCTTCGTCACCTTCGATCCCACCCCGTTGGGGTCCGACGGCTACTCGGCGATGCCGGTGCAGATCTTCAACTACGCGGTGCAGGCCCAGGACGAGTTTCAAACCCTGGCCTTCGCGGGGATCATCGTGATGCTGGTCGTGCTGCTGGCGATGAACTCCTTCGCGATCTGGCTACGAAATCGTTACGAGCAAAGGTGGTAGGTGAACTATCGTGAGCGAGCAGATGGCCCAGGACGAGTCCAGAGCTGAGGCCGCACGACAGAGCCGCGAAGCCGCGGCCGCGCGCGCGGGGATCGCGGTCCGGCCCGAGTTCCGCTCCAACAGCGGCTACGCCGAGCGCGAAAAGGTCTTCGAGCTGAAGGGCGTCGACGTCGCCTACAGCGGCGTCAGCGCGGTCAAGGGGGTCTCGATGGAGATCGGCCGCAACGACGTCACGGCGCTGATCGGGCCCTCGGGCTGCGGCAAGAGCACGCTGCTGCGCTGCCTCAACCGGATGAACGACCTGATCCCAAGCGCCGAAGTCAGCGGTCAGCTGCTCTACCACGGCGAGGACCTCTACGGGCCCGGCGTCGACCCGGTCCAGGTGCGCAAGCTGATCGGAATGGTCTTCCAGAAACCGAACCCGTTCCCGAAGTCGATCTACGACAACGTCGCCTTCGGGCCGAGAGTCCTCGGCCGCAAGGATGACCTCGACGCGACGGTGGAGAAGGCGCTGCGTGGGGCGGCGCTCTGGGACGAGGTCAAGGACCGCCTCGACGACAACGCCTTCGGCCTCTCCGGCGGCCAGCAGCAGCGCCTCTGCATCGCCCGCTGCATCGCGGTCGAGCCCGACGTGATCCTGATGGACGAGCCCTGCTCGGCCCTGGACCCGATCTCGACTGGGAAAATTGAGGATCTGATGATCCAGCTCAAGGACGAGTTCTCGATCGTCATCGTCACCCACAACATGCAGCAGGCCGCGCGTGTCTCCGACCGCACCGCCTTCCTCATGGTCGAGCTCGACGCCGACGAGCAGAACCGCTGGGGGCGGCTGGTCGAGTACGACGAAACCGAGAGGATCTTCACCAACCCGACCGACAAGCGGACCGAGGACTACGTCTCCGGCAAGGTCGGCTGATGGCGAAAGCGGTGCGGGTCTACTACCAGGAGGAACTCGAAGCGCTCGAGGCCTCGGCGCTCGAGGGGCTCGACATGGTCAGCACAGCGCTGGACCGGACGATGGAGGCGGTCGAGCACCAGGACGTCGAGCTGGCGCAGCTGGTCGTCGCCGACGACGACCGCATCGACGGCCGCTACCTGGAGGTCCACCAGAGCCTGATCACGCTGCTGGCGACGCAGTCGCCGGTGGCAACCGACCTGCGGCTGATCTCCGCCCTCCTGCACGTGCTGAAGAGCATCGAGCGGATGGGGGACCAGTGCGTGAATGTCTGCAAGGTGATCCCGCTCTCCGGAAACGCGCCGCCGGCCGACCCGGAGATGGTGAAGCTGATCCTGACGATGGGCGGTCACACGAAGACCCTGATCGCCCAGGCCAAGCGCGCCTTCGAGGACCGCAACGTCGAGATGGCGCGGGACCTGGTCCGCCGCGACGACGTCGTCGACAATCTCAACCGCGAATGCTTCCACCTGGCGCTGGCGATCGGCGACGACGTCGACAAGCGCGAGTGGGCGATGACGATGCTGCTGGCGGCGCGGGCGATCGAGCGCACCGCCGACAACGCCGTCGACATCGGCGAGCAGGTCGCCTTCGTCGTCACCGGGCTCTTCCGCGAGTTCGAGGACGCGTCGCACCCGTCCTGAGCCGGGCTTGCGATCCGCCCCGTCTGGGAAGATGGGAAACCGTGCCCTGATGCTCTGCGCTGCCATAGATATCGGCTCCAACACGACCCGCGTGCTCGTCGCCGAGCCGATCGACGGGCAGTTGAAGAAGGTGATGGAGCAGCGCGCCTACACGCGCATCAACAAGGCGCTCGACGGCGACGGCGCGATCCTCCCCGAGAAGGTGGAGGAGGTCTGCGACGTCGTCGCCACCCAGGTGCGGCTTGCGCGTGAGCTCGGCGCGCAGCAGATCCGTGCGGTGGCGACCGCCGCCGTGCGCGAGGCGAGCAACGGGGCCGAGGCGGCGGCCCGGATCGGCGCCGTGGCCGGGGTGCCGATCGCGATCCTCAGCGACGAGGAGGAGGGCCGGCTCTCCTTCATCGGCGCGACCAAGACGCTCGGCCACCCGGTCGACGGCACGGTCGGCGTCGTCGACGTCGGCGGCGGCTCGACCGAGGTCATCCTCGGCACCGTCCCCGGCGGCGCCCGCGAGGTGCGCTCCTGGCGGGTCGGCTCCGGCGTCCTCGCCGACGAGCTGATCGCCTCCGACCCGCCCTCGGCATCGGAGATCCGCCGCGTCCGCGACCGCATCGAGGACATCTTCGACGGGGTCGAGATCGAGCACCCGGCCCAGGCCGTCGCCGTCGGCGGCAGCGCCACCTCGCTGCGCCGCCTGGTCGGCGCCGTGCTCGAGTACGAGACCCTGGAGCGCGGCATCCGCGTCCTCTGCGGCGACCCCGCTGCCGACGTCGCCCGCCGCTTCGAGCTGGACCCTCAGCGGGTGCGGATTCTCACCACCGGCGTATTGCTGCTGGAGAAGGTGTCGGAGCTGCTCGGCCAGCCACTGCAGATTGGTAAGGGCGGTTTGCGCGAGGGCGTCATCCTGGATCTGTTGAACGGCAATGCCAACGGGTCCTCGCCGGCGCGGATAGCGGCTTAAGTCCAGCGAGAAGCCCGGGGTAGGGGTTCCGCTTAACTTTTTCGACGACGGCCGCGGCCGTCCGAGCTGGGAGGCGCCGAAAAAGTACAAGACGCTTCACCCCTACCCGAGCTCCCCGCCCGAGCTCAGTCGCCTCCTGTCGCATGGTTCCTTTTGTCCCTCCCTGGTCACGAGAAGTTCACAGCTGGTTCCCGGCTCGTTTACAAGTTCTTCCTGCAAATGGCGAAATCTGTGGGGGACTAGATAGATACGAGACAGGGAGACACCGATGACTTCCCGTGTTGACATGCATTGCCATTCCACCGCCTCGCAGTTGTCCAAGCTCGGGGTCCAGCGTTCGCTCGGGTTGCCAGAGTGCGCGACGCCTCCGGAGGAGGTCTACGCGCTGGCCAAACGGCGGGGGATGGACTTCGTGACGATCACCGACCACGACACGATCGCCGGCTGTTTGGAGCTGGCCGATCGACCCGATTGCTTCGTCTCCGAGGAGCTGACCGCCCGCTTCGCCGGCGAGCCCCAGGCGGTTCACGTCCTCTGTTACGGGATCACTCCCGGAGACCACGAGTGGCTGCAGGCGCATTCCGGCGATGTCGAGGCCTGCGCCGCGTACCTGCACGAGGGCGGGATCGCCTGCGCTTTGGCGCATCCCTTCTTCAACGTCGCGGCGCCGCTGACCAGGCGGCACCGGCGGCGACTGGCGGAGCTCTTCCCGATCTGGGAGGTCCGCAACGGGTCCCGGGCAGCCGAGCTGAACATGCCCGCCGTCGTCTACATCGAGACGCACGGCGGCACCGGCATCGGCGGCTCCGACGACCATGCCGGCGTCGACATCGGCCGCACCTTCACCGAGGTGCCGGCCGCGAAGACGCCGGAAGAGTTTCTCGCTCACCTGCGGCGCGGCGACGCCGAAGCCCACGGCGAGCAGGGCAGCGCCGCCAAGTGGACGCACGCGGCGATGGCGCTCGCCACCCGCGCCCTCGGCGACGACCCGCCGCGTTCGCAGTTCCCGCCGCGTAGGGATGGAAAGTGCGAACGCGGTGGCCTGGACGGGGGTCCCAACCCCGCGGCGGTGCTGAAGATGGCGGAACGGGTGATCGGCGAGGGTGCCGCCCGCGGCGGCAAGGTCGCCACCGACATCGGCCCCGACGACGCCCGTCACCTGCTCGAGGCCTGGCTCGACGGCATGGGCCTCGACCTGCGTGGCGAGGAGCTGATCGCCCACCTGCAGGCTGACGGCTTCTCCCATGCCGACCTCTACCGGCGCGCTCGCCGCATCCACGACCGGCGCCTGCACCGTGCCGTCGAGGAGGGCACCGCCGCGGTCTCCCGCGGCGACCTGCCGGCTGCGATCGGCGGCCTCTTCGACGCGATGGTCCCCGTCGTCCCCTACGCGCCCTCGACTGCCTTTCTCGGCGCCGAGAAGGCCAAGCTCCGGGCCCGTGAGGGCGAGCGCGGCCGGGTCGCCCTGATCGTCGACGGGATCGGCTCGATGCACGGCGTCACCCACACGATCCAGCAGATCCGCGAGCGCGGCGTGCCCGGCTTCGACGTCGACGTGATCGGCACCGACGCCGGCGTCGACCGCCGCCTGCCGGCGGCGGCGGAGCTGGACATGCCCTTCTACGAGGGCCTGCGACTCGGGGTCCCCGGCCTGCCGGACCTGGTCGAGACCCTGGCCGAAGGCGGCTACGACCTCGTCCACGTCACCGCGCCCGGCCCGGCCGGCGTGGCGGCGACGCTGCTCAGCCGCATCACCGGGGTGCCGCTGCTCGCCAGCTACCACACCGAGCTGGCCGACTACGCCGGCCTGCGCAGCGGCGACACCGGCCTCGAGGCGGTCGCCCGCGCCGCCCTCGGCGCCTTCTACTCGGCGCCGCGCCTGGTCCTCTCGCCGAGTCCCTCGGCCGACTCCTCGCTGAGCGCGCTCGGCGTCGACGGGGCCAAGGTCGGGCGCTGGGAGCGGGGGGTCGACGTCGAGCGCTTCGACCCCGCCAAGGCCGACCCCAACTCCTTCCCGGGCGAGATCAAGATCCTCTACGCCGGCCGGCTGACCCGCGAGAAGGGGGTCGACCTGCTGGCCGACAGCTTCCTCCGCGCCCACCGCTCCGACCCCCGCTTGCACCTGCTGCTGGCCGGAGGCGGGCCCGAGGAGGAGGAGTTGCGGGCGCGGCTGGGGGAGAGCGCGACCTTCCTCGGCTGGCTCGGGGGAGAGGATTTGGCGCGGGCCTACGCCAGCGCCGACGCCTTTCTCTTCGCCAGCAGCACCGACACCTACGGCCAGGTGATCCTCGAGGCCGGCGCCAGCGGGCTGCCGGTCGCCGCCGTCGCCGAGGGCGGTCCGGCGGCGCTGATCGAGAACCGCCACACCGGCCTGCTCTGCCGGCCCGACCCCGACCACCTGGCCGGAGCGCTGCTGCAGCTCGCCTCGGAGCCGGAGTTCCGGGCCCGGCTCGGCGCCGCCGGCGCCAGGGCCGCCCGCGAGCGCTCCTGGGAGCGGGCGCTGGGGCAGCTGGCGACGGGATACCGGCGGGCGCTGGAGCCGGCGGCCGCGGCAGCGCCGCAACCGCTCGTCCGCGTCGCCTGAGCCGGCCGGCCGCGCGGTGGGTCCCGGCTACGATGGATCGATCGACGATCCCGCTCTCTATTTCAACCGCGAGCTCTCCTGGCTCGATTTCAACCAGCGGGTCCTCGAGCTGGCCGAGGATTCCGAGGTGCCGCTGCTGGAGCGGGTCCGCTTCTGCGGCATCTATGCCTCAAACCTCGACGAGTTCTTCATGGTCCGCGTCGCCGGCCTCTTCGACCAGCTCGACGCCGGGATCGACGCCCGCGGCCCGGACGGCCTCGCGCCGAGCGAGCAGATCGACACGATCCAGTCGCGCGTGCTCGAGCTCGACCGTCGCCTGCACGCCTGCTTCGGCGGCGAGATCCGGCCGGCGCTGGAGGAGCACGGGATCCGTCTCGTCTCGCTGGAGAGCGCGAGCGAGCAGGAGCGGCGGGAGATCGACGCCCGCTTCCACGAGCAGGTCTTCCCGGCGCTGACGCCGCTGGTGATCGGCCTCGGCCGGCCCTTCCCCTACATCTCCAACCTCTCGCTCAGCCTCGGCGTGCTCTTGCGCGACCCCGAGAGCGGGGTCGAGATCATCGCCCGGGTCAAGGTCCCGAAGGAGCTGCTCGGGCGCTTCCTCCCGGTCGGCTCCGACGGCAAGTCCTTCGTGCCGCTGGAGGAGGTGATCGCCGCCAACCTCGACGCTCTGTTCCCGGGGACGGACGTGATCGACCACGGCTACTTCCGGGTCACCCGCGACGCCGACTTCACCGTCTCCGACGAGGCCGACGACCTCCTGCAGGCGGTCCAGGACGAGCTCCGCCGCCGCCGCTTCGGCGAGGTCGTGCGGCTCGAGGTCGAGGCCGGGATGAACCCGAAGCTGCGTGAGCAGCTGGTCGGCGCGCTGCGGCTGGAAGACCGCGAGGTCTACGACGTCGACGGCCTGATCGACCTCGGCGACCTCGGCTCGATCGCCGACGTGACCGGCCACGCCGAGCTGCGCTACCCGCCCTGGACGCCGGTGACGCAGCCGCGCCTGCAGGGCGAAGACGAGGAGCCGGTCGACATGTTCGCGGCAATCCGCCGCGCCGACGTCCTCGTCCACCATCCCTACGACTCCTTCGCCACCTCGGTCGAGCGCTTCGTCGAGCAGGCGGTCGCCGACCCCGACGTGCTGGCGATCAAGCACACCGTCTACCGAACCAGCGACGACTCGCCGCTCGTCCCCTCGTTGATCCGCGCCTCCGAACGCGGCAAGCAGGCGGTCTGCATGGTCGAGCTCAAAGCCCGCTTCGACGAGGAGGCCAACATCCACTGGGCGAAGTCGCTGGAGGAGGCCGGCGTCCACGTCGTCTACGGCATCCCTGGCCTCAAGACCCACGTAAAGGCGATCCTGGTTGCCCGCCGGGAGGGCGAGAAGGTGCGCGAGTACGTCCACCTCGGCACCGGCAACTACCATCCGAAGACCGCCCGCCTCTACACCGACTTCGGCCTCTTCACCGCCGACCCCGACGTCGGCGCCGACGTCGCCGAGATGTTCAACTTCCTCACCGGCTACGGCCGTCCCGCCGTCTACCGCAAGGTGCTGGTCTCGCCGACGACGATGCGCGACCGGATCGTCGAGGAGATCGAGCGCACGGTCGCCGCCCACGAGGTGGGCGAGGAGGCGCGGATCGCGCTGAAGATGAACTCGCTGGTCGACGCCGGCTGCATCCAGGCCCTCTACGCGGCCTCGCAGGCGGGGGTCCGGGTCGACCTCAACGTGCGCGGTATCTGCTGCCTGCGCCCAGGCGTCGCGGGGGTCTCGGAGAACATCCGCGTCGTCTCGATCGTCGGCCGCTTCCTCGAGCACTCGCGCATCTACGCCTTCCAGTGCGGCGAGGAGACCCGGGTCCTGATGGGCTCGGCCGACCTGATGCCGCGCAACCTCGACAGCCGGGTCGAGCTGGTGGCGCCGGTCGAAGACGCGGAGCTGCGGGCGGAGATGCTCGACGTGCTGGAGCGCTGCTTCGCCGACAACGCCAACTCCTGGGAGCTCGACTCGAACGGCGGTTGGACCCGCAACGGGGCGGGAGCGGAGGAGCGGCGCAGCGTCCAGCAGGAGCTGCGCGAGCGTTACGCGGCGCGGGCCGCCGAGCAGCTCGCCGCGGCGAGCACGGGCTGACCCCGGGCCGCCCCCGGCGCGACTAGGATTGGCTCCCTTGGCGCGCTTCTCGCTCCTCCCTCGCGACCGCACCTTCTTCGACCTCTTCATCGAGGCCGGTCAGAACAGCGTGCAGACGGCTCGGCTGCTCGACCGGATGATGAACAGCTGGCCAGAGGATGAGGGCCTCCTGCAGCAGATCGTCGACGCCGAGCAGGAGGGTGACCGGATCACCCACGACATCATCAAGCGGCTCAACTCGACCTTCGTCACCCCGATCGACCGCGAGGACATCTACAGCCTGGCGACGCAGATGGACGACATCGTCGACTTCGCCGAGGAGGCCGCCGACTTCCTCGGCCTCTACAAGATCGAGGCGCCGATGGAGCAGGCGCAGCAGCTGACCAAGGTCCTCGTCGCCTCCTGCGAGCAGCTGGCGATGGGGCTGGAGCACCTGCCCGAGTTCAAGGACCTCGACAAGTACTGGATCGAGATCCACCGGCTCGAGAACGAGGGTGACCGGATTTCCCGCGACGCCGTCGCCTCGCTCTTCTCCAACGGCATCGACCCGATGGTGGTGATCCGCTGGAAGGACATGTTCGCGGTGCTAGAGGAGGCGATCGACGCCACCGAGACCGCGGCGCAGATCATCGAGGGCATCGTCATCAAGAACTCGTGAGCGGCCGGTGAGCTCCGACGTCATCCTCGTCATCGTCGTCGTCACGGCGCTCGCCTTCGACTTCACCAACGGCTTCCACGACACCGCCAACGTCGTCGCCACCTCGATCTCGACCGGGGCGGCGCGGCCGCAGGTGGCGATCGGGATGGCGGCGCTGCTCAACTTCGTCGGCGCCTTCATCTCGATCTCGGTCGCCGCCACCGTCGCCAACGACGTCGTCAACTCCGAAGTGATCACGCCGACGATCGTCTTCGCCGGGCTGATCGGCGCGATCGCCTGGAACCTGGCCACCTGGTACCTCGGTCTGCCATCGAGCTCCTCGCACGCGCTGATCGGCGGCGTCGTCGGCTCCGCCGTGGCCGCCGCCGGCTTCGACGCTGTCCTCGCCGACGGCCTCGTCGGCAAAGTGCTGGTGCCGGCGCTGGTCGCGCCGGTGCTGGCCTTCCTCGTCGCCGGGATCGGGATCGGGATCGTCTACCGGGTGGTCGGGCGCCAGCGGCCGGGAATCGTCACCCGCGGCTTCAAGTACGGCCAGATCGTCTCCGGCGGCCTGCTGGCGCTCGCCCACGGGACCAACGACGCGCAGAAGACGATGGGCGTGATCACCCTGGCGCTGATCGCCAACGGCAGTCTCGCCGCCAACGCCGACCCGCCGCTCTGGGTGATCGTCTCGGCGGCGGCGGCGATCGGCCTCGGCACCTACAGCGGCGGCTGGCGGATCATCAAGACCACCGGCACCCGGATCATCAAGATGGACGCCGCCCAGGGCTTCTCCTCGCAGGGGGCGGGGGCGGCGGTGATCCTCTCCTCGACCCACTTCGGCTTCCCGCTCTCGACCACCCACGTGATCAACGGCGGGGTGATGGGCGCCGGGGCGGGCAAGCGGCTCTCGGCGGTGCGCTGGGGGGTCGCCGGCAACATCGTCACCGCCTGGGTCCTGACCCTGCCGGCCGCCGCCGGAATCGGTGCCCTCACCTACGGGGTGACCTGGGTCTTCGGCACCGGGGCGCTGGGGCCGGTCGTCGTCTCGCTGATAGCGATCTCGCTGATCGTCGCCGCCTTCGCGCGGCGGGCGCAGCGGGGCGCCCCGGTCCCGGCTTCGAGCGGATGATCGCGACGCTGGTAGAGGGCAAGGAGCTGCTGGAGACGGTGGTCGCCTCGGTGGTCGCCAGCGTCGGCGTCACCTTCGCCTTCTCGGTCGCGATCTGGGGGGTCGGCCGCTTCGCCGATCTCAGCCGCAACGAGCGGCCGCTGGCGGCGGCGGGTGCGGCCGCCGTGGCGAGCGTGGCCCTCGCCTGTATCGGGGCCGCCCTGGTCGCCGGAATAATCGTGATGACCTCGAAGTAGCCGGCGTACACTGGGTCGGTGCGCACCGCTCGAAACGTCCTCATCATCATGGCGCTGGCCGCCGGGGTCGCCTTCCTGCCCTCCGGCGGCAACGTCGCCGACGCGGTCTTCACCGCGCTGACGATGGGCTTTCTGGCCGGGATCAGCTGGATGCTCTACGTGCTGAGCCGCGAAAACCAGCTCACCCTGGCGACCCTGACCGACGCCCGCCGCGCTGTCTTCTACGGCGCCTTCGGGATGATCGCGCTGCTGATCGCCGGCAGCGACAAGCTCTTCTCCAGCGGCGGCGGCACCCTGCTCTGGATCGTCCTGCTCGCTGCCTCGGTTGCGGCGATCTGGCGGATCTGGATCGAGGCGAACACGCACTCGTACTGAGTTTCGCGGCTCAGGCTTCTCGAAGAATTTCCATTGTGCGCGCCATCCGTGCGTCCTTTCCTGGGACGGTCGTCAGGTGCCGCCACGGACCGCCAGCAACGCAGAGCACGGGGAGGAGGGGACCGCCTCGGTAGAGCTGATCGCGGTGGTTCCCTTCCTGCTGCTGGCGGTCCTGGTGGCGGCCCAGGTCGCGCTCGCCGGCCAGGCGCTCTGGTCGGCGAGCGTGGCCGCGCGGGCGGGCGCCCGCGCCGCGCTGGTTGGCCGCGACGCGGCAGCGGCGGCGCGGGGCGCGCTGCCGCCCTCGCTGCGGGAAGGGTCGCGGGTCGAGGAGGGCGAGGAGATCTCGGTGCGGGTGCCGGTGCCGCGGCTGCTGCCGCAGCTGCCGCGGGTGATGCTAGGGGCGCGAGCGGGACTGGGGCCTGGCGGTGGCTGACTCGCGCGGGCAGGCCGCGGTCGAGCTTGTCGCCGCCCTGCCGGCGCTGCTGCTGGCGGCGTTGGTGGCGCTGCAGCTGCTCGCGGCCGGCTACGCGCTGACCCTGGCCGATGGTGCCGCCGAGGCCGGGGCGCTGGCGCTCGCTTCGGGCGGCTCGGCGGCGGACGCGGCGCGGGCGGCGTTGCCCGGCTGGGCGGAGGGGGACGTGTCGGTGCGGGTTCGCGGCGAGACCGTCTCGGTCCGGCTGCGGCCGCCCTCGCCACTGCCGGCGCTGGCCGGCCGGCTCGCGGTGACCAGCTCCGCCAGCGCCAGGGGCGCACGGTGAGGGAGGCGCCGACCGTTTTCGTCACCGCCGTCGGCGCGGCGGAGGGCTCGCGCGGCGCCGCCGCGGCACTCGCCTGTGCGGGGGCCGACGCGGACCTCGCGACCCTGCTCGTCGACGTCGGCGGCCGGGCGCCGCGGCCGACGCTGCTGGCCTCCGCCGCGGCAAGGACGCTGGAGGAGCGCCTCGTCGCCCACCTGCCCACGGCCCGGGTCGCCGCCCGCGGCCACGTCTGTCACCTGGCGGTGCCGGCCGGGGAGGAGGGTTACGATGCGGCTTCGGCCGCGGTCACGGTCGCGCGCGGCGCGCTCGCCGTAGTTCACCTCGCGCCGGTCGATCTGCGGGAGGCGCTGGATCGCGAGGTCGGGCCGCGTCCGAGCGGCGTCCTGCTGCGCGCCGACGTCGCCGCCGACCGCCCCCTGCTCGCCCTCGCCGTCCGCAACCTGCTCGGCCGCGACTTCGCCGTCGCCGTCCTCAAGCACCGCCTCAACTGGGTCGCCGAGCGCCGTGCCCTTTTCGGTGCCCTGGGGCCCGGCCAGGCGGGCGCTCTGCCAGCGCCGCTGCTGCGCCGGCTCCTCGCGCTCCCTGGGAAAGAAAAAAGGCCCTCTCCGGCTGGCGGAGAGGGCCTTTCGCACTCAGGCGCGCTGCTGAGCGGCTATCGGTACCCGTACCCGTAGGGGTCCGACGGTGGCGGCGGCGGAGTGGTGGAGGCCGGTGGCTGGGCCATCTGAGAGGCCCGGACGAGGTGCCAGACGCCACGTTCCCGGAGACCCTCGCCGTTGGTGTCACCCGGCTCTCTGTCGCCGCTGTAGGTGTAGAGCGGGAAGCCCTTCCAGGTCACCTGCATGCGGCCGTCGGGGCGCTTCTTGGTGCTCAGCGGCACAGGGCCCTTCGGCTTGACGCCAGCGGGAACGATCAGCGGCGGCCAGCTGTTGAGGCAGGCCTTGACACAGACGAACTTCGACTTCTCCGAGCTCAGGGTGTAAAGGGTTCGTCCCTTGAGGTTGGTGACGATCAGATCATCGTAGGCGGCGCTGTCGGCCAGCTTGGCGACCGTCTTGGTCTTCGCCGCGCCGGCCAGGGCCGGTACGAGCAGGGCCGTGAGCGCGAGCGCGATGAGCGCGACGCGAACCTGAAGCGAGTTGAAGCGGGGAATCGCGAACTGCCGCATGGGAGCTCCTTGGGGTCGGATCTCGGTCGAACGTTTTACGGAGGGCCACGGGGAAAGGTTCGGATCCGAGAATTTCCACTTCCGCCACGAAGACGGGACTCAATTGTTGCCTTGAGCGCGCCACGCGTGCGCCCGCGCCCGCAAGGCTGGGTCGGTGGGAGCGAGACGGGATTCGAGTGGGCGCCGCGGTGACGGCGAGGGGGGACAGGCGCTGATCCTGGCGATCGGGGCGATCTTCGCCCTCCTCGCCGCGACCCTTGCCCTGGTCGCGATCTCCGGCGCGGTCACCGGCAAGGGACGGGTCCAGCGCGCGGCCGACCTGGCGGCGATCTCCGCCGCCCGCTCGATGCGCGACGACCTGCTGCGCCTGCTCTCCCCGACGCGGCTGCCGAACGGGCTGCCCAACCCGTCCCACCTGACCAAGCCCGCCTACCTGGCGCGGGCGAGGGCGGCGGCGGTCTCGGCCGGCCGGGCGAACGGGGTCGACTCGAAGCGGATCGTCGTCGCCTTCCCCGACGCGGCGTCGTTTGCCCCGGTGCGGGTGCAGGCGACGGTGTTCGCCTGGCTGGCGGTGGGGCGGCAGAGGGGGGAGGTCGAGGCTTCGGCGACCGCCGAAGCGGCGGCGCCGAGCGGCGCCTCGGGCGGCATGCCGGCGATGGCCAATGGCGGCGGCTACGGCGGTCCGCTCGTCTACCGCACCGGCGAGGGGATGCGGCCCGACGTCGCCGCCGCCTATGACCGGATGGCGGCCGCGGCCCGCGCCGACGGGATCGCGCTGCTGGTCGTCTCCGGCTTCCGCTCCGACGCCGAGCAGGCGGCGCTCTTCGCCGCCCATCCGGACCCGACCTGGGTCGCCCCGCCCGGCCACTCGCTGCACCGCTGCGCGACCGAGCTCGACCTCGGCCCCGAAACCGCCTACGCCTGGCTCGCCACGAACGCCAGCCGCTTCGGTTTCGTCCAGCGCTACGCCTGGGAGCCCTGGCACTACGGCTTTTCAGCCGGCCCGCCGCCCTGCACTGAGGCGGGGGAGGTGCTCGGGCCGGGCGGCGATGGCGTCCTCGCGGCTGCCTCCCTGCCCAGCTTCGTCCCCGCCGAGTACCGCGACCCGATCCTGCGTTCCGCCGCCCGCTGGAACGTGTCCGCCGCCCTGCTCGCCGGGCAGCTGATGGCGGAGTCCGGCTTCGACCCCAACGCCGGCTCGCCCGCCGGCGCCCAGGGCATCGCCCAGTTCATGCCCAGCACCGCAGCCGCCTACGGCCTCACCGACCCCTTCGACCCGGTCGCCGCGATCGACGCCGAGGCGCACCTGATGTCCGACCTCCTGCGCCAGTTCGGCTCCCCCGAGCTCGCCCTCGCCGCCTACAACGCCGGCCCGGCCCCGGTCGAAGCCTGCCATTGCGTTCCCGCCTACCCCGAGACCCAGGCCTACGTCACCCGCATCCTCGCCCTGCTCGGCGGCGCCGGCGCCCTCCTCGTCCCCCCCTTCGAAGTGAGGCTGGTCGCGTGACCTCGCCACTGCTTGAACAGAAACCGGCGCAGCGCTCCCGCATGCACGCAAACCCCTCAATACACCTCAGGGTGTATAAAGGGCTGGTGACGCGAACCAACATCGAGATCGACGACGAGCTCGTCTCCCGGGCGATGAGCCTCTATCGGCTGCGCAGCAAGCGCGAGGCCGTCGACCTCGCACTTCGGCGCCTGGTCGGAGAGCCGATGGGTCGCGAGGAGGCGCTTGCCACCGAGGGGAGTGGCTGGGGCGGCGACCTTGCTGAGATTCGCTCACGAGAAGACGCTCCCGGACGATGATCCTCGTCGACAGCTCCGCCTGGGTCGAGTTCCTGCGCGGGACCGGGAGCGCCGTCCACCTGCACCTGCGCACGGCATTGCAGGGGGACGCCGAGCTGGCCTGCACCGACGTGGTCGTGATGGAGATCCTCGCCGGGGCACGCGGCGAGGAGGACCGCGACCGTCTGCGTCGCTTGCTCTACGGGCTCGAGCTCCTGGCTGTGGACGGGCCCGCCGATTACGAGGGCGCCGCTGAGATCTACCGGCTCTGCCGCAGCCGCGGGGAGACGCCGCGCAAGCTGAGCGACTGCCTGATCGCCGCCGTCGCGATCCGCAACGACGCCGAGCTGCTCTGCGATGACGCCGACTTCGACGTGATCGCCCGCCACGCGCCGCTGCGGCTCAGCCGTGGCTGAGAGGCGCTGATTAGGCTCTCTGGCCGATGGGAGACCGAGGGACAGAATCGAAGAGCTGACTGGGAGGCTGGCTGCCAGTGGACCACCCAGCCAACTTTCGGAGAGCGTTGGCCTGGTGCCGGCCCGCACCAACTGATCTGCCTAGAACTGGTCTGCATGCGATCCACCCCGACCCCGACCACGCCCTCGACCACTACCGCGACCTGGCGGGCCTGATCGGACGGACGTCCTAGGTCGGCCGCTCGGGGAGGCGGTTCCCGGCTGCGGGTCTGGAAGCATCCCGCCCGTGCTGTGGAGATGGAGATTCGGGATCGACGCGGCGGTCGTCGCCGCGGCCGTCCTGGGCGTGGCCTGGGGCAGTTCGACGGGTGGCGGTTGGGCCCCGGCCCTGCTCTGCTTCGTCGCGGTTCTCGCTGGCGGGACGTTCGCGCCGAGCTATCGCCGCGCCGTCGTCCGCGCGATCCTGGCCAGTGTCACGGCGATTCAGACGTTGGTGGAATTCGGGCCCGATGCATTCACCGAAAGCCTTTTTGAGGGAAACCAGGAAAGCCTCTCAGTGAGCCTCCCGGAACTCTTCCCGGCGCTGGCCGCCTTGGTTCTGATCCCGGCGATCCTGACGGCGCTCGTGGCCCACGCGCTGGCAAGCGCCTGGCGCACGCGCGACCCTCAGCTCGAGCTCTGAAGCAGAACCTCGTCGAGCTGCAGCGCGGGGAGGGGTTCCTAGCGGAGGTCAAGGGAACGCTGCGCAGTGGCCGGCCGAGGAGGTGAACGCGGGGGTAGATCACGGTCTCCGTGAAACCTGGTCCGGCTCACTAACCACACCCAAGTCGGCGATAGTTAGGCACCGGCAGGCTGTCGAATGCGCACAAATGTCGCCGCAACCCACCGTCGTCAGCGTGCCTACCGCCCAGCTGGCGGTCTGCGGCTCTCATGCGTTCGTCCGGCCGTTGTGCAGTCGGACGACCTGCTCCGTAGAAGGAGTGTCGCCGTGAAGTGCTGAGCAGGCGACTCAGATTCGCCCGCGACTTACGGAGGTTTGACGATGAGATTTGGGTTGCCTGGCAGTCCTATCCGGTTGAGCGGTAGCAAAGCCGGAATGTCGGTTGTGATCGGGCTCGGATGTCTCCTTGCCATCGCGGGTGAGGCACCGGCGTCGGCCCTGAAGATGAGTAGCGAACCTCCGCAACCGCCGCCACTTTTGGCCCAGCGGGACGATGCGGTTGTATCGGCATCTTTGGGCGACTATGAATGGCGCGAAGTGATCCTGGACGCCGGCTACCCGCTGCCGATCCGCAAGCGGCTTCCGGTTTCCCCCGGCGATAGGGTGTCGCTGCGGATCGGGACTCCTGCGGCACGGGTCGTGGTCTCGCTCCTCCACGTCTCCCGTGGAGAACCGATCGGCCATGAGGCTGGAGATGTCCTCGCGCAGTTGAGTTCCAGGCCCGTCTCGCCAAGCCGAGGTCGCTGGGTGACGAAGCTCCCGCGTGACCTAAAGAGGGGCAATGTCCTCGACGTTTCTGTTCTATACGCGAACAGCCGAGGGTACGCGGATTTCTGGGTTGGCCTCCGAGCTAAGTGATCTTGCGACACGGTCGGGCCGTGAAGGGTCCAGCGCCGCCGGCTGGTTGCCTCGGAGGTCGTCCCAGCAGCGGTCGGCGTCGTAGTGCTCCCCTGAACGATCGTCCATTGAACTCGGGGGTCTCTCCCCCAGTGAACTAGCTTGCAGCGGCCATGGGCCGCCTGACATTCATGCACCTAGCGACGCTCGGCGCCTTGGCACTTGGTTTGCTTGGCCCCGCGCCGGCCTCCGCCGCCTCAGCTTGGCTTCCCGCCACGAACCTCTCCAAGCCAGGGCACAGCTCTGAAATGCCCGAGATCGCTATGAACGCCGCGGGCGAAGCAGTCGCGGTTTGGGAGCACTTCAACGGCAAGAACTGGGTCGTGCAAAGCGCCTCGCGTCCGCCCGGTGGCGCATGGTCTACGCCGACCACGATCTCTCCGCCGAAAGGTGATTTCGCGGATGAACCCCAAATCGCGATCAACGCCGCTGGTGAAGCAGTCGCGGTCTGGGAGCACTACCGACACAGGTCGGACCACACGGCGATCGAAACCGCGTCGCGCCCATCTGGTGGCACGTGGTCTGTGCCCACCACGATCTCTTCGTCGAAGGGCGCCAACGCCGACCCTCAAATCGCGATCGCCGCCAGCGGTGAAGCGGTCGCGGTCTGGGATGACTTTCCGTTCCTCGAAGCCGCGTCGCGGAGTCCAGCCGGTGCCTGGTCTGCGTCCACCAAGTTCTCCAAGACGCAGGGAGGCATCAACTTTCCCGAGGTCGCCATCAACCCAGCCGGTGAAGCAGTGGCGATCTGGGAGTCCTACGACTCCACCGGAAATAACCCCATCGTCAAAAGCGCCGCGCGCGAGCCTGGTGGCGCCTGGTCCACGCCGGTCGGCCTCTCCAAGGTAAGACAGGAAGCGACGTATCCCCACATCGCCGTCAGTGGGGATGGCGAAGCGGTCGTGATCTGGGTAAGCGAACGCCTTGGCACGGTCCAAGCCGTATCGCGTCCCGCTGGCGGCAGATGGTCCGCTGCGCAAAACCTCTCCAGAATCCCTCGTAGGCCCGGCAACCTCCATGCGACCCGTGCCGAAGACGCTCAAATCGGCCTCAACGAAGCGGGCGAGGCGGTGGCGGTCTGGAGCTGGGAAAACTTCATTCACGGCGTGATCCAGAGCGCATCTCGTTCGCCCGGCGGCGAGTGGTCAAAGCCGGCCACCGTCAGCGCGAAGTCGGCCCTCGGGTTCGAGCCCCGTGTCGCGGTCGATAGTGCCGGGGGTGCGGTCCTTATCTGGGTCTCGTTCGCCCCGCGCCACAACTTCTTGGAAGGCGCTTCGCGACAGCCTGGCGGCAACTGGTCAAAGCCCACACGGCTGCCGGTAAAAGGGGGGATATTTATCTTCCCTCAGCTCGTTGGCAGCTCCAGCGGAGAAGCGGTGGCCATTTGGCAGGGGGGGAGAGAAGAGCACAGGATCATCCAAGGCACCGCCCTGCCGGCCAGTGCCCCATAAGGAAGACGCCCAGGGGTGCCGGCAGGTCTCTGGGTGTTGTGTCCCGTTTCTGTAGGTCTGACTTCCGCGAGTATCGATCGCTCATGGATCTGTGGGGCCTCTTGCCCCATTTCTTGCCCAGCGACTCGAGATGCACATAGGCACCAGCGAGAAGCTCCGCGCTATTCGCAGAAATCCGGCCGCGGCAGGTAGATTTCAGAGACCAGATTCGGATTCCCCGAAGTCGTCGTGAGGGCGATTCGAGGGTGGGAGCGACTGTTGACCCAGAGCACGTCGCTGGAAAACTTCTTCGGTGGGTCATAGGCGGCTTCGGGGTAGGCTTCTTTGGCTTCGGCGAGAGTGGAGCCCACCTGAACGTGCTTGGGGGTCTCTGCGCCGCTACGAATCGAGATGGAGGTGAGCCTGCCCCTTTTGAAGCTGGCGACCCCCCTCAGTCGACCCTGCAACCCGGCGCTTCGCTCACCAGGGTCGCAGCCCGGGCCGACGGGGCCGATCAGATGGCGCCGGCGCAACGAAGCGATCGTGTCACCCAGGCGCACAGCGCCGACTCCCCTCGCAGTGACGATCGCCAGAGACCAGCTGACGGGGAAGCGTTCCGGTTCATTGACCGGCCGAGTGACCGGCCGAGTATGCAAAGGCTGTCCTGGGTTCAGCACCTCGTACCCCGCGACCTGTTTCCCGCGGCGGCAGACACCACCGCCGGCCGCTTGGTAGCAGCGCCATCCCGGGAATCCTTTGAGCGTGTAATAGCTGTTAAAGGTGAACTTTCCGCCGCGGTGGACCGCCAGGTCCTCCGGACTCCAAAAGGCACCGATCACCGCCGAGGCCTTCTCGCAGGAGAGATTTACGCGGGGGGTGACGGTTATGAGTTGGTTCCCGGAAGGAAAGGAGCTACAACGGCCGCTCGGCACGGCGTCGTTGTGAGCCAGCGGGTTCCACCCCGTGACCGCGCCCAGGGCCGTGCCAGAGAGCGCAAGGGTCACAAGGACGATCGCGAGCGTCTGCCGGCTGCGTCGAGAGGCGCGGGAACGGCTCGCGGTAGCTCTGCTGTTTTCAATCCGTCGGCCAGCCGCCCGGTCGAGCATCTTCTCCACCTGAGGCAGGAGGCGCTGGTTCTGCTTGGTCGTCATGGCTTCCTCCTCGTTGGTCATGAGCTGGGTGAGGACAGCGCCGAGCGAAGGCGGTGCAGACCGCGGCTGACCCGCTTGCGGACGACCTGTTCGGAGCACTCGAGCTCGATTGCGATATCGCCGTAGTCGCGTTCGTCGAGGACGCGGGCGACGACTGCCTGCTGGATTTCGTCTGGGAGATCGTCGATCAAGCCGCTCAAGCGGCGGTCGACGCTTGCCATCTCCTCGACACGGGCAAGGGCGGCGTCGTCGAGCGCGACCGGCTCGCATTCGAGCATTCGCCGCGCCTCGTCAGCGACGATCCCCCGGCGCAGGCTGGTGAGCAACTTGTGCTGGGCAATAGAGAGCATCCAGGGCACGACGCTTCCACCGCTTGCACGGGTCGGGTCGAATCGCTCGGCGCTCTCGAGCAGGGCGGCAAAGGTCTCCGCAGTCAGGTCGGCGGCCAGCTCGGCATCGCGCGTTCGCGACATGAAGAAGCCGACGATCAGGCGCTCGTGGCGCCCATAGAGCTCGGCGAACGCCTGGCGATCCTGCCTCGTGCGCGCGATGAGTTCCGCATCGCTGCACCTCCAATACTCCCTCATGTTGAGAGATTCTCCATAGCCCGGATTTTGTGACCTGCTTGGACTGACGTCCGAGACGAAGGGCCTAAACAGAATCCCGATCCGGTCCAATATTTAGCGTTCCGACCTGCGTCTTCCGACTCCTCAGCACGGTTTCAAGCGGTTCTCGCGAGATCGAGATCGGCTGGGATCGGCTGGAGTCTGTGGGGCTCCTTGCCCCATTTCTTGCCCCAGCAGGCCTGATTCCCTTAAGCGATCATCGACGGCGAAGCGTCTTACGGCTGCAATGAGACGAGCGCGCCGGTGTGAAGTGCGGTTCTAGTGGTGATTCCCGCGATACACCCGAAACCGAGCCGTCGCGATCGGCCCCCGAAGGCCGGTGGTGCCGATCGCCCTGACCCTCAGCACGTGCCCACCCACCGGCACCCAGTAGCGCAAAGGTGAGTGGCACTTTCGCCAACGGCCGCGGTCCGGTTTGCAGATGAAGCCGCGGGCGCCGTCGCGGGAGTAGAAGCGGAAGCGGGCTTTGACGCGACCGTTGTGGGCAGTGCTGCCTTTCCAGAAGTGCTCGGCGAAGACGAGTTTGGTCCGCGGCCGCCTCCGCTTCTTCGCCGCACCGTCGGCGGACGCCGGCGCGGCGAACGGATCAGTCGAGGCGAAGATTCGGCTTTCGGCGCCGACCGCGACGCAGAGCGAGGGCGAGGCGCAGGAGACTCCAAACAGCGCATTCCCGACGAACTGGCCGTGGTCCTCCTCTTCGGCGACGAAGGGGACGAGGTTCTCGAAGGTCCAGGCATTCGGACCTCCGGTTGGGTCGGTCGAGGTGAGTTGGTCGCGTGAGTGCGAGCACCGCCGCGGTCTCACCCCGTATCACGCGTGATACATTGACCTGGCCAATGGCCGACGTCACCATTCGAGAACTGCGGAATCAGGGCGGCGAGGTCGTCGATCGCGCCGCCCGCGGCGAGCAGATCACCATCACCCGCGCGGGCACGCCGGTCGCCGAGCTGCGCCCCCTGCGCCCGCCTCTCTCGGCCGATGCGCTGCTGAGCCGATGGCGCGGCCTGCCCGCCGTGGACCCGGTCGCTCTGCGGGCGGACGTCGACCAGGTGCTGGACTCGACTCTGTGAGCGCGAGGACGAAGACCAAAGCCGACGCCCGTGGCGTCCTCGACACCTCGACCGTGCTCCTGCTGAGCGATCTAGACGACGCGAGCGTGCTTCCCGCCGAGCCGCTGATCACCGCCGTGACCCTGGCCGAGCTCGCGGTCGGCCCGCTCGTCGCGGCCGACGACGGCGAGCGCGCGAGGCGGCAGGCCCATCTCCAGCAGGCAGAGGCCGACTTCGTCCCCCTTCCTTTCGACGACGCCGCGGCCCGCGCCTTCGGAGGCGTCGCCGCCTCCCTGCGCCGCAGCGGCCGCAAGACCGCCGCCCGCGCCTACGACGCGATGATCGCCGCCACCGCCCTGGCCAACAACCTCCCCGTCTACACCTGCAACCCGGACGACTTCAAGGGAATCGACGGCCTCGAGGTGGTTGCGGTCCCTGTGCGGGGGGCCCCTGGCCGCTAGGGCGTGATCGTGGCCGAATGCGGGTCTGACCCCAGGGCCGCCATCCGCTCGTGCACGAAGCGGACGGCGGTGGCGCCCTCGCCGACGGCGGTCGCGCAGCGCTTGATCGATCCGGAGCGGACGTCCCCGGCGGCATAGACGCCGGGGATGCTGGTCTCCAGCAGGCCGTCGGCGCCGGCGTCCTCGCCGGTGAGGATGAAGCCCTTCTCGTCGCGGGCGACGACGTCGCCGAGCCACGCGGTGCAGGGGGAGGCGCCGAGGAAGAGGAAGAGGAAGGCCAGCGGCAGTCGTTCGCCGTCGCTCAGCGTCACTTCCTCCAGGTGCCCGTCCTCGCCGTGCAGCTCGGTGATTTCGCTGCGGGCGCGGACGGCGACGCCGTAGCGGTCGATCTCCTCGATCAGGTAGCTCGACATCGTCTCCCGCAGGTCGGCGCGGCGGTGCAGCAGGGTCACGAGGGCGCCGCCGCGGGCCAGCCAGATCGCCGCCTGCGCCGCCGAGTTGCCGCCGCCGACGACGCCGACCCGGCGCGCCCCGCAGAGGTGCGCCTCGGGCGGCCCGGCGGCGTAGAAGACGGTCAGCCCCTCGTACTCGTGCAGGTCGTCGACCGGCAGGCGGCGGTATTCGGCGCCGGTTGCCAGCAGCACCGCCCGGGCCGCGACTTCGTTGCCCTCCTCGAACCTGACCAGGTGGCGCTCGCCGTCCGGCTCCAGCGCCTTCGCCCGGTAGGGCGTCGCCGTGCGGGCGCGGAACTTGCGCGCCTGGGTGATCGCGCGGCTGGTCAGCTCCGAGCCGCTGATCCCGGCCGGGAAGCCGAGGTAGTTCTCGATCCGCCGCGAGGTTCCCGCCTGTCCTCCCAGCGCCGACCCCTCGATCAAGAGCGTGTCGAGGCCCTCGGAGGCGCCGTAGACGGCCGCTCCGAGCCCGGCCGGTCCGCCACCGAGGACGAGCAGGTCGACCTCCTCGCGTGGCGCCAGCTCCAACCCGATCCCCAGTGCCCGCGAGAACTCGCCGTTGCTCGGGCGCCGCAGCTCGGCGCCTCCGGGCAGCCGCACCAGCGGCACCTCGTCCGGCCCCAGCGGCTCCAGCAGCGCCGCCGCCTCTTTGCTGGCGGCCGGGTCGAGCCAGGTGTGGGGGAGGCGCAGCGCTTTCGCGAACTCGAGCAGGCGGCGGGTTTCCTCTGACTCCCACGGCCCGGCGATCTCGACTCCGATCCCATCCCGCTGCTGCAGCAGTTCGCGCCGCTGCACGAAGGCGGGGAGGAGGAGGTCGGCGAGCGAGGGATCGTCGAAGAGCAGCTGCCGCAGCGCTTCGCGCTCGACCGCGATGTAGCGCATCGGCGCGGTGACCACCGCGGTGAGGAAGACGGTCTGGCCGGAGAGCAGGTTGATCTCGCCGAGGAAGCCGGAGTTGCCGTGGCGGACGATCTCCCTCCCGGCGGCGTCGAGCACCGCCGCCTCGCCCTCGAGGATGGCGATGAACGGGTAGGTGCGGTCGCCGATCCGGAACAGCTCCTCGCCGACCGCCGCGGTCCGTTCCTCGCCGCGCGCCGCCAGCGTCTCGAGCTGCGAGCTGGAGAGGACGCGACTGGCTGGACTGGCCACCAGGCAAGGCTACCCACCAGGTCGAGCGGCCCGCCGGGGATGCATGTTGGAGCCGAGGCTGGGTAGGGGGAAAGCGAACCCAAATGGCAGATACCCACACCCACATAAAGCTGACCGACGTAAAGGATTCCGCAGCGGCATTCGGCAACGACAGCGTCCAGGAGGCGCGCTTTGCCAAGGACGATCTCGGCGCTGAGCAGACCGGGGTCAGCCATCACCGGCTGAAGCCGGGCATGCGGCAGCCCTTCGGGCACAAGCACGAGGAGGCGGAGGAGGTCTACGTCGTCCTCAACGGCTCCGGCCGGATGAAGCTCGACGACGAGATCATCGAGGTCGAGCGTCTCGACGCGATCCGGGTCGAGCCGAGCGTCGTCCGCGCCTTCGAGGCCGGCCCGGGCGGGATCGAGGTGCTCGCCTTCGGCGCCCGCCACGACGGCGACGGCGAAGTCATCCCCGGCTGGTGGAGCGACTGACCGGCCCCGGTCAGTCTTCGCGCCAGATCCGCCAGTAGGCCCGCAGGCGACTTTCGAAGGCGCTCGGCTTCTCGGCGTAGAGCCGCTGCCCGAGTTCGAACGCCTCGTCGAGCAGCTCCGCCTGCCAGCTTCTGATCAGCCCCGCGATCTCACCCTTGCCGTCGATCTCGCGCCGCTCCAGGTCCTCGGCCAGGAGCTCCAGGTCGTGGTGGTCGCCGAGCAGGTCGGTGAGGAGGTGGGAGCGCTCCGCGGTCTCGCCGAGCAGCTCCGGCCAGGCGTTCCGCACGACCCGCAGCTGGTAGGTGAGGTCCTTGCCCCGTTTGCGCCAGGCGTGGACGTTCTCGGGGCTCGGGTCGGCGATCGTCCGCCGCAGCCCCCGGCGCCCCTTGCGGTAGCTGCGGCGCAGGCCGGGACCGATCGCCTCCCAGGAGTCGTCCCCCGGCGGCCACTCCGCGATCGCCGCGCGCCCGGCCGCGATCGCCGCCGCCGCCAGCTCCACCTCTGGGCCGCGCCCGTCCCCGCCGCCGGTGGCCTCCTCCCGCTCCCGTTCCAGCGCCAGCACCCATATCCCATAGGCGCCGGCGGGCAGCTGGGGGCCGCAGCGCCGCCCCAGCGCCCTCGCGGTCAGCAGCCGCACCTCGGCGTCGCGGCTGCTCGACAGCTGCCGGCCCGCGTCGCGGTAGCGCCGATCCTCCGCCCGGAACCGCTTGCTCCCCAGCCGCTCGCGGCTCAGCCGCAGCATCGCCCGCAGCTTCTTCAGGTCTTTGCGAGCCTGGTGAATCGCCTCGGCCGGGTCGGTGTCGGTTCCGCGCAGGGCGCGCAGCGCGTTCTCCGCTCGGCCGCTGGCGATGCGCCGGATGCCCTCGGAAACTCCCTCCTTGTGCTTCAGACGGAAGGACACGTCGCCAAGATAGACTGCCGCCGATGCCAGCCGCGGAGGTTCAGGGGGTTGACGGGATGCAGGCGATGGTCGGCCAGGAGGTCGGCCCCAGCGATTGGCGCACCGTCACCCAGGCCGACATCGACACCTTCGCCGAGCTCAGCGGCGATCACCAGTGGATCCACGTCGACGCCGAGCGGGCCAAGAACGAAAGCCCCTTCGGCACCACGATCGCCCACGGCAACCTGACCCTCTCGATGATCGACGGCGTCCGCAACGACCTGATCGCGGCCACCGGCTTCGCCCTCGGCGTCAACTACGGCTGGAACAAGATCCGCTTCCCGGCCCCGGTCCCGGTCGACTCCCGCATCCGCGTCCGTGCCGAGCTGATCTCCTTCGACGAGGTCGGCGGCGGCTGGTACCAGGCCGTCACCCGCTTCACCGTCGAGGTCGACGGCGGCGAGAAGCCCTGCTTCGTCGGCGACTCGGTGACCCGGGTCATGGCCCCCCCGGCCTGACGCCGGCTCGGCGCACGAGGCAGCGAGGGCGCCCGCTTCGCTCTCGGCGAGGCGAGCGGGAGCTGGCGGGGACTCGAGGTCCCCGCCAAGCCCGCGGTCACTACTTGATCGTCAGCGTGCCTTCCATGCCCGCTTCGCGGTGGCCGGCAACCTCGCAGATGAACATGTAGGTGCCGGGTTCGAATTCGGCCGTGATCGTTTCCGAGTCTTCGGTGATGACCTCGGTCCCGGCGACGATCTCGCCGTTTTCGTCTTCGAACGCGACGTTGTGGGGGACGGGTGCCGGGTTGTTGAATTCAACCGTCACCTCGCCTGGGCCCCAGCTGGCGGTTTTCGCCGTGAAGGCGAGGTCGCCGCTCGGGTCGGCTTCGAACTTCAGTGCTTTCGCGGCTTCGCTCGTCCCACCCGCTTCGTCGGCCGGCTTTTCGGCCGGCGCTTCGGTGGGGGCGCTGGATTCCGCCGCCGTCGTGTCGTCGTCTCCGCCGCCACAGGCGGCGAGGGCGAACGCTGCGAGCAGCAGGGCGAATGCAAGTACGACTTTCTTCATGTGTATGCGGTCCTTTCCCGCTCTAGGACTGGTTAGAGGACTGTAACTCGCCTACGTGCGCGCGTCCGCTGACGTTCAGCGGCCGTGGAAATCGGGCTTTTCGCCGCTGAAGAACGCGGTGACGCCGTTGCGCAGATCCTCGGTGCCCATACTGTCCGCGATCCCGTGCCGCTCCAGCTGCAGGTGCTCGGTGAGGGTGTGGTCGATGCTGCCGTGGCAGAGCTCTTTCGCCTTGCGCACGTAGAAGGGAGCCATCGCCACCAGCTTCTCCGCCTTCGCCCGCGCCCGCTCCATCAGCTCCTCGGGCGGGGCCACCTCGCTCACCAGCCCCTCCGCCAGCGCTTCGGTGGCGCCGAGGTTGGGATCTTCGAGCAGCAGCTCCAGGGCACGGCTCGGTCCCACGACCCGGGGCAGGAAGTAGGTCATGCCGCCGTCCGGGGAGGCGCCGATGCGCCCGTAGGCGCAGGCGAGGAAGGCGTTCTGGGAGGCGATCCGGATGTCGCAGGCGAGCGCCAGCGAGAAGCCCGCCCCCGCTGCCGGCCCGTTGAGGGCGGCGATCACCGGGTACGGAATCCGCTGCAGGTCGACGATCCCCTGGTGCAGGGCCTCGGCGCCGCGCCGCACTTCCGCGGGCAGGTCGAGCTCCTCCGACTCGACCCCTTTTTGGAACCAGGTGACGTCGCCGCCGGCGCAGAAGGCGTTGCCGGAGCCGGTGACGATCAGCGCCCGCAGCGGCGCCCGGTCCGCCAGCCAGCCGAAGGCGACGATCATCTCGCCGATCATTTCCGGGCTCATCGCGTTGAAGGCGTCGGGGCGGTTGAGGGTGAGCGTGCCGATCTCGCCGTCGATCTCGATCTTCAGCGTGCTCAGCTCCGGCGGGCTCACGGTCTCGCTGCTCATCTCTCGCTCTCCCCTGTAGGCGTCGAATTTGGCCGAGTGGCCAGCAGCCTACCCTTTGACCGATGGAGCAAGCGGACGCAAACGGCGGTCTCTCGCGGGCCGAAAGGGTGGCCGAGCAGCGGCGCGGCCTGCCCGATTCCCCCGGCGTCTACCTCTTCTACAACGGCGAAGGCGAGCTGCTCTACGTCGGCAAGGCGCGCTCGATCCGCAAACGCGTCGCCTCCCACTTCTCCGGCGGCGAGACCCGCCTCACCTCCCGGGTCGAGCGCATCGACACCCTCGTCACCGCCAACGAGGCGGAGGCGCTGCTGGCCGAGCAGAGCTTCATCAAGCGCCACCGGCCCCGCTTCAACATCCGCCTGCGGGACGACAAGTCCTATCCATACGTCGCGGTCAGCCTCGACGAGGACTACCCGCGCGTCTACTTCACCCGCGAGCGCCACCGCGCCGGCCGCGCCTACTTCGGCCCCTTCTCCTCCGCCAAGCGGGTGCGGGAGACGCTCGACCTGCTCGGCAAGCTGTTCCAGTTCCGCACCTGCGAGGGAACCGAGCCGGGTCGTCGCTCCGGCAGCCCCTGCCTCGACTACTACATCAAGCGCTGCGGGGCGCCCTGCGTCGGCCACGTCAGCCGCGAGGAATACCGACTCAACATCGACGCGATCGTCGACTTCCTCTCCGGCCGCTACCGCCAGGTCGAGCGGGAGGAGCAGGGAAAGATGGGGGAGGCCGCCGCGGCCCAGGAATTCGAGCGCGCGGCGCTGCACCGCGACCGCCTCAAGGCGATCCGCTCGCTGTTCGAGCGCCAGCGGGTGGCCGGCGGATCGGTCGGGACGGCGGACCTGATCGGGGTCGCGGTGGAGGGGACCGACGCCAACGCCCAGGTCTTCCAGGTCCGCGACGGGATCCTTGCCGCGCGCCAGAGCTTCTACCTCGAGAACCAGGCCGAGCGCGAGCCGGCCGAGGTCGCCGAGGAGTTCATCGGCCAGTACTACTCGGCCTCGCCGGCGATGCCGAAGACCATCGTCGTCGGTCCCTACCTGCGCGACCGGGTCGGGGTCCTGGCCGAGGCGCTGAGCGAGCGCCGCGGCTCCCCGGTCGAGGTGCGCGCCGCCGAGCGCGGCGACAAGCGCCGCCTGCGCGAGCTGGCCGAGCGCAACGCCCGCCTCGCCCTCGACCAGGACCGGCTGCGGCGCGAGCACCGCCGCTCCCGCCGGGTCGAGTCGCTGACCGCGCTGGCCGAGGTGCTGGGGATGGAGGAGCTGCCGGTGCGGATCGAGGGCTTCGACATCTCGACGATCGGCGGCGAGCACACGGTCGCCTCGATGGTCGTCTTCGAGGGCGGCGCGACCAAGAAGGCCGACTACCGGCGCTTCAAAGTCCGCGGCGACCTGCGCGAGGCGGGCGTCGGCAACGGCGGCCCCGACGACTTCGCCTCGATGGAGGAGGTGCTGGCGCGGCGCATGGCCCGCTACCTCGAACAGGCCGACCTCTCGCCGCACGACGGCAAGCGCGACGAGAGCTTCGCCTCGCTCCCTTCGCTGATCCTGATCGACGGCGGCAAGGGGCAGCTGGCGGCGGCGATGCGGGCGCTGCGTCCGTTCACCGAGCGCGGCGTCACCGTGGTCAGCCTCGCCAAGCGGGTCGAGGAGGTCTTCGTCCCCGGCCGACCCGAGTCACTCGACCTCGCCGCCGACTCGGAGGCCTCGAAGCTCCTGCAGCGGGTTCGCGACGAGGCGCACCGGTTCGCGATCGACCACCACCGCGGCCGCCGCGACCGGGCGATGACCGGCTCGGTGCTCGACGAGCTGCCCGGCATCGGCCCCGCCCGCAAGCGGGCGCTGCTGCAGCATTTCGGCACTCCAGAGCGGTTCCTCGCCGCCACCCGCGAGGAGCTCGAGGCGGTGCCCGGTCTGCCTGGCAAAGTAGGGCGCGAGATCCACGAGCAGCTGAACAGGATTGGTTAGGCGAGAAAGCGATGTCTGACGGCAAGGTGACGCTGGTGGTCATCACCGGCCACTCCGGGGCGGGGAAGTCGGAGGCGATCGCCGCCTTCGAGGACGGCGGCTACTTCTGCGTCGACAACCTGCCGCCGCGGATGATCGAGAGCCTCGGTGAGCTCTTCCGCCACAAGGGCAGCGGGGTCGAGCGCGCCGCGATCGTCTCCGACGTGCGCGGCGGCGAGTACTTCGACGGCCTGCTGCAGGCGATCGACGACCTCGGCGCGGACGGGCTGAAGCCGACGGTGCTCTTCCTCGAGGCCGACGAGGAGACGCTGCTCGACCGCTACAAGGAGACCCGCCGCCGCCATCCGCTGGCGCCGGAAGGCCGGATCGTCGACGGCATCCGCGCCGAGCGCGAGATGCTGGCGCCGCTGCGCGAGCGCGCCGACGTGGTGATGGACACCACCGACCTCTCCGGGGGCGAGCTGCGGCGGCGGATCGCCGAAGAGATGCTGGGACGCGAGGAGGGCGGCAAGCTCGCCCTCACCCTGCTCACCTTCGGCTTCAAGAACGGGCCGCCGCGCGACGCCGACCTCACCCTCGACGTCCGCTTCCTGCCCAATCCCCACTACGTCGACGAGCTGCGGCCCCTGACCGGCCACGACGAGGAGGTCCGCGCCTACGTCGAGTCCGGCACCCAGGCCGGCGAGTTCTACGGCCGCCTGCTGCCGCTGCTCGAGTTCCTCGTCCCCGCCTACGTCGCCGAGGGCAAGAGCCACCTGACGATCGCCGTCGGCTGCACCGGCGGCCGCCACCGCTCGGTCACCGTCGCCGACCGCATCCGCCGCGACCTCGCCCCCCGCGACGACGTCATCGTCCGCATGAAGCACCGCGACGTCGAGCTCGACGGCTGAGCCGGGCCGCCTACGGCGCAGGGACGAACCAGGGCGAAGGCCGGTGACGCCGGTACCCCTCCGCGGGAATTCAGTCGCGCGCCCTAACGGGCGCAGCTCCACCGAGTCGAGCCCGCCTATGGCGGGCAGAAGACAGATTGCATATCGCCGCTTCGCGACATTCCCGCGGAGGGGTACCGGCGTCCCCGGCCAACCCCCAACGCTCGTCCTGTGGTTGTCATTTGTCGCCCACAGGGCTACAAAAGACAACCGGAGGGGCTCCAGCCTCCTTGGGGACGCTGAGACTCAGGTGGCGCTGGTGCGGAGGTTGTCCGGGAGGCCGCTCGCGGGGATCGCGCTGGCGAGCTCGTGGATGGCTTCGCCGGAGGCGCGCCAGCCTTTGACGGGGAAGGCGGCGGAGCGGTCGGGGTTGTCGAGGTTGGTTGCCTCGATGATCCAGGGGCGGCGGAGGAAGACGCGACCGACGATGCCGGAGGTAAGCAGGAGGAAGAGGAGGACCAGCTCGAAGGCGATCCCGAGCAGCGGCAGAAACACGAAAACCAGCACCGCCACCACGACTCCGGCGACGACGGCGAAAAGGACGCTGTCCACGGCGGCACCGAGCGTTTCGAAGCCCGCCGCCGCCGCCCGGTCCCCGGCCTTCTTGCCCCAACGCCCCTTCAGCTTCGGCAACGACCGGTTCGACCACCGGCGCTTCACCCGCCATCGCTCTCCGTCGGGCGATCTGACGATTCGCTCCCCTCCCATCCGCGGGCAGTCTAGGGCGAGCGCCTGATCGTGCGGGTCAAGCAGCGCGACGTCGAGGTCGGCTAGCGCCAGCCGGCGAGCTCGATCGGTGCTTCCGAGTCGCGCGGGCAGCTCTGCACGGTGCTCTCCCAGAGCAATTGGCCCCTGGCGTCGCGGCTCGCGATCCGGACCGGGCACCACCGTCCCCGCACCGCGAAGGCCGCGTAGCGGAAGCGCATGTGGTGGATCGCTTTCGCCTGCTCGGCGGTCAGCCAGCCCACCGGGATTGGCTCCTTTGTGCCGTCCGCGAGGGTCGCTTCGAGCGACCTGGTCGCTGAGCCGAATGCCATCCCGACGAGGGTTATGTAGGGCTTTTCGGTCCCGCCCGGGAGGGTTCCTTCGACGACCACCGGCGGGGTGGTCGCGGTAATGCGTTCGGGGGCGCACCGTACTTCGCGGGAGAGCCCCCCGACGATGTCTTCCCGCCCGATCTCGTACTCCCCGAGGATGAGCTCGAGGCAGGGGGCCCGGAACGGACAGAAGAAGAGGCAAGGACGGTCGAGGGACGTTGGTGCGAGGCAGGCCTTGCAGGTGCGGTGGCGCGTGGAGATCTCCCAGGTGTAACGGTGCGCCTTGCCACGCTGGAAGGAGCCTTCGCCGAGGACGACCCCAGCCGGTCCCGAGGCCTTTGCCGGCGCCCCCCAGACCGAGGAACCCAGACCGAGGGCGGCGATCGCCACAGCCACGACTGTCTTTGCCTTCAACGAGTTCTCCCTGTCCGAATGAGTGCTTGCGCAGTTACTACGACCGGAGTGCCGATCTGTCACGCCCTCCTCCCATCCAAGCCTTTTGCCTTTATTCGCCCACAGGGCTAATAAGTGCAAAAGGGACGAAGGGGTGGGGGAGTGGTCCGGTTGTGCTCCGGGCGAATGTCGCGAAGCGGCGATATGCAATCTGGTTTCTGCCCGCCATAGGCGGGCTCTACTCGGTGGAGCAGCACCCGAAGGGTGCGCGACTAAATTCGTCCGGAGCACAACCGGCCCCCTCCTCGGGCCACCTCTCAATTCGCCCGCACCTAGAATCGCTCGCCCTTGCCCACCCCCGTCATCTCCATCACCGGCCTGCGGATGAGCTACGGCGAGACCGAGGCGGTTTGCGGGATCGACCTCGAGGTGATGCCGGGCGAGGTCTTTGCCTTCCTCGGGCCCAACGGCGCCGGCAAGACGACCACGGTCGAGATCCTCGAGGGCTACCGCAAGCGGACCGGGGGAGAGGTGAGCGTGCTGGGCGAGGATCCGGAGCGGGCCGGGCGTGGCTGGCGCGAGCGGATCGGGATCGTGCTGCAGGGCGGCAGCCTCGATCCTTACCTGACCGTGCGCGAGTCCCTTGGTCTCTATGCCGGCTACTTCCGGGCGCCGCGCCCGGTCGACGAGGTGATCGCGCTGGTCGGGCTGGAGGGCAAGGCCGACGAGCGGGCGCGCCGGCTCTCCGGCGGCCAGCAGCGCCGGCTCGACGTCGGCATGGCCCTGATCGGCGACCCCGAGCTGCTCTTCCTCGACGAGCCGACGACCGGCTTCGACCCCTCCGCCCGGCGCCAGGCGTGGGACGTGATCGCCGGCCTGCGCGACCTCGGCAAGACCGTCTTCCTCACCACCCATTACATGGACGAGGCGCAGCGACTGGCCGACCGGGTGACGATCATCGCCGCCGGGGAGATCGTCGCCCGCGGCACCCCCGAGAACCTCGGCGACCGCGGCGACGGAGCGACGACGATCCGCTACCGGGCCGGCGGCCGCGAGGTCAGCGTCGAGACCACGACTCCGGTCCAGACCCTGCACGAGCTGACCGGCGAGGCCCTGGCCCGCGGCGAGCAGCTGGAGGACCTGGAAGTGACCCGGCCCTCGCTCGAGGACGTCTACCTGGAGCTCACCACCGCCGCCGACACGGCCCCCGCGGAGGTCGCGGAGTGACCGGCGTCGCCCTCGTCGCGCACCAGTTCCGCTACGACCAGAAGGCGTTCTGGCGCAACCCCGCCTCGGTCTTCTTCACGGTGATGTTCCCGGTCGTGCTGATGCTGATCTTCGGCAGCGTCTTCGGCGACAAATCCGTCAACGTCGACGGCGGCGTCGAGGCGACGACCTACTACGTGCCGGCGATCATCACCCTCTCGGTGATCTCGGCGACGATGCAGAGCCTGGCGATGTCGCTGGTGATCGCCCGCGAGGACGGCCGCCTCAAGCGCAGCCGCGGGACCCCGATGCCGCCCTGGGTCTTCATCGCCGGCCGCATCGGCAACTCGATCGTGGTGGCGCTGATGATGCTGATCCTGCTGGCGGCGATCGGCCGCCTGCTCTATTCGGTGCCGATCCCCTGGGAGCGGGTGCCGGCGCTGCTCGTGACGCTGGCGGTCGGCGCCGCCAGCTTCTGCTGCCTCGGCATCGCCCTCACCGCCGCGATCCCATCCCAGGACGCGGCCGCGCCGATCGTCAACGCCCTGCTGCTGCCGCTCTACTTCCTCTCCGGGATCTTCATCCCCGACGACGAGCTCTCCGACGGCGTCATCCAGTTCGCCAACCACTTCCCGGTGCGGGACTTCTTCGAGGCCTTCCTGCACGCCTACGTTCCCGCCACCCACGGCGCCGCCATCGACTGGGGCAACCTCGCCGTGGTCGCGATCTGGGGCGTGGCCGGCCTGCTGCTGGCGATCCGCTTCTTCCGCTGGACCCCCCGTTCGGGCTGATCTGGACCTACCGGCCGACTTGCCGGGAGGCGCGCATATAGCCTCCTTGGCTCAATGCTCCACCACGTCCTCCTCGAGGTCGCCGACCTCGACCGCAGCGCCGCCTTCTACGACTCGATGCTTGCCCCGCTGGGCTGGCGTCGGCATTTCGAGGCGGACGAGACGATCGGATGGGGCATCGCCAAACCCGTCTTCTTCGTCGCCGCCCACCACCCGCCGAAACCGGGCTTCGGCCTGCTCTGCTTCTCGGCGCTCGGCATCGTCGCCGTCAAGGCGGCCTGGGAGAACGGCGTCAAATCGGGCGGGACCGCGGTCAGCAAACCCGGCGAGCGTCGCTCCCCCGGCTCCGGCTCCTACTCGGCCTTCCTCAAGGACCCGGACGGGTACGAGATCGAGATCACGATCGGGTCCGACTAGCTCGTAGTCCAGTTCGCCGAGCCCTTAGGATCGGCTCCCCAAAACGAACCAGGAGGCAATGAGTAGATGGCTGTGAAGGTCGGCATCAACGGTTTCGGACGCATCGGCCGCAACGTCTTCCGCGCCGCCCAGGCGGCGGGCACGGACCTCGAGTTCGTCGCCGTCAATGACCTCGTCGACACGGCAACGATGGCCCATCTGCTCAAGTACGACTCGATTCTCGGCCGCTTCCCGGGCGAGGTCGCGGTCTCCGGCGACTCGATCGCGGTCGACGGCAAGGAGCTGAAGGTGCTCTCCGAGCGCGACCCGGCGGCGCTGCCCTGGGGCGATTTCGGGGTCGACGTCGTGATCGAGTCGACCGGCTTCTTCACCGCCCGCGCCGACGCCGCAAAGCACCTCGAGGCCGGCGCCAAGAAGGTGATCATCTCCGCCCCCGCCAAGGAGCCGGACGTGACCGTCGCCCTTGGCGTCAACTTCGAGAGCGACTACGACCCCGCCAGCCACCACGTCATCTCCAACGCCTCCTGCACGACCAACTGCCTGGCGCCGCTGGCCAAGGTGCTGCACGAGGCGTTCGGGATCGAGCAGGGGCTGATGACCACGATCCACGCCTACACCGCCGACCAGCGCCTGCAGGACATGCCGCACAACGACCCGCGCCGGGCCCGCGCCGCGGCGCTCAACCTGATCCCGACCACGACCGGCGCCGCCAAGGCGGTCGGCCTGGTGCTGCCGGAGCTGAACGGCAAGCTGAACGGCTTCTCGATGCGCGCCCCGGTCCCCACCGGCTCCGCCGTCGACCTCGTCTTCACGACCCCGGACCCGCTCGAGGTCGACCAGATCAACGCCGCCCTCAAGGCCGCGGCCGAGGGCCCGATGAAGGGCATCCTCGACTACACCGAGGACGCGATCGTCTCCACCGACATCGTCGGCGACCCGCACTCCTCGATCGTCGACGCCGGCTCGACGATGGTGATCGGCGACGGCCGCATGGCCAAGGTGATCAGCTGGTACGACAACGAGTGGGGCTACTCCAACCGCTGCGTCGAGCTGGCCGGCAAGGTTCTGGCCTGATCGGGGCCGGGGCAGCGCCGTGAGCTTCGCCAAGGCAAGCGTCCGCGACGCCGAGGTCGCGGGCCGGCGGGTGCTGGTTCGGGTCGACTTCAACGTCCCGCTCGAAGACGGGCCGGGCGGGGAGGGCCGCGTCGTCGCCGACGACATGCGGATCCGGGCGGCGCTGCCGACGATCGAACTGCTGCGCGAGCGCGGCGCCGCGCTCGTCCTCTGCTCCCACCTCGGCCGCCCCGGCGGCAAGCCGGACCCGGCGCTCTCGCTGGCGCCGGTCGGCAAGCGCCTGGGGGAGCTGCTGGGGATCGAGGTCAAGCAGGCGCCGCTGGTGGTCGGCGGCGACGTCGACCTGATGGCCGGCGCGCTCGGCCCCGGCGACGTCCTGCTGCTGGAGAACACCCGCTTCATCGCCGGCGAGACCGAAGACGACGACAAGCTGGCGGAAGCGCTCGCCCAGCTGGCCGACCTCTACGTCAACGACGCCTTCGGCGCCGCCCACCGCGCCCACGCCAGCACCGCCGGCGTCGCCAACCATCTGCCGGCCTACGCCGGGCTCTTGCTGGAGCGCGAGGTGAGCGAGCTCAGCGCGGTGGTCGAGTCGCCCAAGCACCCGCTCGTCGTCGTCCTCGGCGGCGCCAAGGTCTCCGACAAGATCGGCGTCATCGACCGCTTTCTCGAAGTCGCCGACCAGATCCTGATCGGCGGCGCCATGTGCTTCAGCTTCTTCCGCGCCCAGGGCCTCTCGACCGGCGACTCGCTGGTCGAGGAGAAGGGGATCGAGCTGGCGGCGGAGGCGCTGGAGCGGGCGCAGGGCTCCGATTGCGAGCTGCTGCTCCCGGTCGACCTCGTGCTCGGCCGCGCGTTCGACGCCGAGACCGAGCGCTGCGAGAGCGAATGCGCCGAGGTCCCCGACGGCTGGATGGGGCTCGACGTCGGCCCGAAGACCGCCGCCCGCTACGCCGAGGCGATCGCCGCGGCCGGGACCGTGCTCTGGAACGGCCCGATGGGCGCCTTCGAGCTGGAGCCGTTCGCCGCCGCCACCGTCGCCGTCGCCGAGGCGGTGGCGAAGGCGCCGGGGACGACCGTCGTCGGCGGTGGCGACTCGGTGGCGGCGCTGCGCAAGTTCGGCCTCGACAACGAGGTCGATTGGCTTTCGACCGGAGGAGGAGCATCCTTGGAGCTGTTGGAGGGAACGAAGCTGCCCGGAGTGGAGGCGCTGATGGACGCGGAGAACGCCGGTGGCTGAGCGCACGCCCTACATAGCCGCCAACTGGAAGATGAACAAGACGGTCGCCGAGGCGGCCGAGTTCATCGATGCGCTGCTGCCGCGGATCGCCGCCACCCAGTCCGACGTCGTCGTCTGCCCGCCCTTCACGGCGCTGACCGCGGTGGTCGAGCGGCGCTACGGCACCGCCGTCAAGGTCGCCGCCCAGAACATGCACGAGCAGGACTCGGGCGCCTTCACCGGCGAGGTCTCGGCGGCGATGCTGGTCGAGCTCGACGTCGAGGCGGTCGTGCTCGGCCACTCCGAGCGGCGCCAGTACTTCAACGAGACCGACGAGTCCCTGGCCCGCAAGGTGCCGGCGGCACTGGCCGCCGACCTCGAGCCGATCCTCTGCGTCGGCGAGAGCGAGGAGGCGCGCGACGGCGGCGAGACCGAGGCGGTTCTGGAGCGCCAGCTGCAGGCCGACCTCGCCAGCGTCGAGGCCACCGACGTCCCCCGCATCGTCGTCGCCTACGAGCCGATCTGGGCAATCGGCACCGGCCGCACCGCCACCCCCGAGCAGGCCCAGGAGGCCTGCGCCTTCATCCGCGACGTGATTCGCCTGCGCGGCGCCGCCGCCGAGGAGGTGCGGATCCTCTACGGCGGCTCGGTCAAGCCGGCCAACGCCGCCGAGCTGCTCTCGCTGCCCGACGTCGACGGCGCCCTGGTCGGCGGCGCCAGCCTCGACCCGGAGGAATTCGCCGCGATCGTGGAAGCGGCGGGATGACCCCGCGGGTCCCCTCGCTCGCCCTGGTCATCCTCGATGGCTGGGGGCTGGCCGAGCCAGGGCCCGGCAACGCGATCTCGCTCGCCCAGACGCCAGTCTTCGACCGCCTCTGGGACGGCTTCCCCCATACCCAGCTCTCCGCCCAGGGCCGCGACGTCGGCCTGCCCGACGGCCAGATGGGCAACTCCGAGGTCGGCCACCTCAACCTCGGCGCCGGCGCCGTCGTCAAGCAGGATCTGGCCCGGATCGACGACGCGATCGCCGACGGCGGCTTCTTCGACAACGAGGTCCTGCTCGCCGCCTGCGAGCGCGCCCGCACCAGCCCGCGCGGCCGCCTGCACCTGCTCGGCCTCGTCTCCGACGGCGGCGTCCACTCCGGCTGGGAGCACATCGAGGCCTGCATCGAGCTGGCCTCGCAGGAAGGCGTGCCCGACGTCGTCTTCCACGCCTTCACCGACGGCCGCGACACGCTCCCGCACGGCGGCCGCGGCTACCTCGGCGAACTCGAGCGCTGGCTGCGCCAGGCGGGGCGGATCGGCACCGTCAGCGGCCGCTACTACGCGATGGATCGCGACACCCGCTGGGAGCGGACCAAGCTCGCCTACGACGCGATCGTCCACGCCCAGGGGCTGCGCGAACCGAGTGCCTCGGCGGCGATCGAGTCCTCCTACGAGCGTGAGGAGACCGACGAGTTCGTCAAACCGACCGTGATCGGCGACTACGACGGCGTCGCCGCCGGCGACGTCGGCCTCTTCGTCAACTTCCGCCCCGACCGCGCCCGGCAGATGACCCGGGCCCTGTCCGAGCCCGGCTTCGAGGAGTTCTCCCGCGGCGGCGCCCCGACCGTCGACCTGACGACGATGACCGAGTACCGCAAGGGCTGGCCCTACCCGGTCGCCTTCCCCGAGCAGCGCCCGGAGACGACCCTGGCGGAGACGATCTCCCGCGCCGGCGGCCGCCAGCTGCACGTCGCCGAGACCGAGAAGTACGCGCACGTCACCTACTTCTTCAACGGCGGCCGCGAGCAGGAGCTGGAGGGGGAGGAGCACTGCCTGGTCGAATCCCCGCGCGACGTCCCCACCTACGACCACAAGCCGGAGATGAGCGCGCCCGCCGCCGCCGACACCTTCGTCTCGCACTGGCGCGAGGGTTCCTACCGCTTCGGGATCATCAACTTCGCCAACCCCGACATGGTCGGCCACACCGGCGTCATCCCCGCCGCGGTGAAGGCGGTCGAGACCGTCGACGAGCAGCTCGGCCGGGTGCTCGAGGCGGTGCGGGAGAAGGGCGGCGCCTGCATCGTCACCGCCGACCACGGCAACTGCGACCACATGCTCGAGCCAGACGGCTCCCCCAACACCGCCCACTCGCTCAACCCGGTGCCGCTGATCGTCACCGCCGAGGGCCTGAGGCTGCGCGACGGCGGCATCCTCGCCGACGTCGCCCCGACCGCCCTGGAGCTGCTCGGGATCGAGCAGCCGGCGGCGATGACCGGTCGTTCGCTGATCGCGTGAGGAGTGAGCCGCAGCGGCTGCGGTTCGAGATCGGCGCCCGCGACGGCGCGGCGCGGGCGGGAGTCATCCACACCGCCCACGGGCCGATCGAGACGCCCGCCTTCATCCCGCTCGCGACCAAGGGGTCGGTGCGGGGGATGGAGGCGACCGAGGTCGCCGGCCTCGGCTACCAGCTGATCCTCGGCAACACCTACCACCTCTTCGTCTCGCCGGGACCGGAGCGGATCGCCGCCGCCGGCGGGCTGCACGACTTCATGGGCTGGGAGCGGGCGCTGATCACCGACTCCGGCGGCTTCCAGGTCTTCTCGCTCGCCCACGGCGGCGTCGCCAACGAGATCAAGGGCAGCGGCCGCTCCGGCGGCGAGCACGGCTCCAAGGTCGAGATCACCGAGGAGGGCGCGCGCTTCCACTCGCCCCGCGACGGCGCCGAGCTGTTCATCTCGCCCGAGGTCTCGATGAGCGTGCAGGCCGCGCTCGGCTCCGACATCGCCCTCGTCTTCGACGAGTGCACGCCCTTCCACGCCGATCGCGAGTACACCGCCCGCTCGCTCGAGCGCACCCATCGCTGGCTCGATCGCTGCCTCGAGTGGCATGACCGCGAGGGGCCGGAGCGCCAGGCGGTGTTCGGGATCGTCCAGGGCGGGACCCACGAGGACCTGCGCCGCGAAGCCGCGCAGCGGATCTCCGAGGCGGCGGTCGACGGGATCGCGATCGGCGGCACCCTCGGCCGCGACAAGGAGCAGATGGCCGAGGTGCTGGGCCTGACCGCGCCGCTCCTGGCGGAGGAGGCGCCGAAGCACCTGCTCGGGATCGGCGAGGTCGACGACCTGCTCGGCGGCATCGCCCTCGGCCTCGACGTCTTCGACTGCGCCGTTCCCACCCGCCTCGCCCGCCACGGCGTCGCCCTCGCCCCGAGCCCGGAGACCCGCTGGCGCCTCGACATGCGCAAGGGACGCTGGGTCGGCGACCGCGAGCCCCTGGTCGAGGGCTGCCCCTGCCCGGCCTGCCAGCGCCACGACCGCGACTACGTCTCCTACCTCTCGCGGGCCGAAGAGCTGACCGCCGTCCGCCTCCTCGTCCTCCACAACCTCACCTACATGCACCAGCTCACCATTCGCGCCCGCACCGCGATCGAAGCGGGCAGCTTCGACGCCTACCGCGCCGCGGTCCTAGCCGGCAAACCCCCCTGGGTCGCCGCCGGCTGAGCTATTCCGTGTTCTTGTCGACCAGGGACTTGAGTTCTTCGGCGACACGGTCGACGGTGTCGCCCGCGACCTTGGAAACCTTCACGCCGGCGGCCTTGTCCGTCGTGTAGATGACCGCCGCGGCGACCGCGGCGGCGACCAGCACGAGGGCGATCAGGGCGAGGACGAAGCGGGCGAAGCGGGAGAAGGCGGAGCGCTTCTTGGCTGCGGCCGCCGGGCGGCGCGGCTGGGACGGCGGCGGGGGAGGGGCGTGGCGAGGTTCGGGGCGCCGGGTCTGCGACTGGGCCGGCCGGTACTCGGTCTGGCCGGTGGTGCGGTCGAGGTGGCGGGTGGCGGCGGTGTCGCCGCCGAGGACGCGGGTCGGGGTCGCGCCCTCCGGCATTTCCGGCAGGGTCACGTCGGTGCCTTCGAGGCCCAGCCGCAGCCCCGTCGCCAACTCGTCGGCGCTGGCGTAGCGCCGGTTCGGGTCGCCCTCCAGGGCCCGCAGCACCGCGGCCCCGAGCGTCTCCGGCACGGCGTCGTCGTAGGTGCTCGGCGGCAGCGGCTTCTCGTTCTGCTGGCGCACCGCCAGCTCGGCCAGCGAGGAGCCCTCGTAGGGCAGGCGGCCGGTGAGGAACTGGTAGAGGACGACGCCGAGCGCGTAGACGTCGGTCGCCGGGGTCGCCTCCTCGCCGCGCACCTGCTCGGGCGCCAGGTAGGCGGCGGTGCCGACCACCGAGCCGACCTGGGTGATCCGCGTCTGCTCGATCGCCCGGGCGATGCCGAAGTCGGTCAGCTTCACCGTCATCTCTCCGCCGCCGACCGGGCCGCCGACGACCATCAGGTTGCCGGGCTTGACGTCGCGGTGGATGATCCCGCGCCGGTGCGCGTAGTCGAGGCCGGCGCAGGCCTGGACCCCGATCTCGGCCGCCATCTCGGGCTCCTCCAGTGGTCCCTGGCGCTGCAGGATCTGCGCTCCGGAGCGCCCCTCGACGTACTCCATGACGATGTAATGGCGGCCCTCGTCGACCCCGGTGTCGTAGACCTGGACGATGTTGGGGTGGATCAGCTTCGCCACCGCCAGCGCCTCGCGCCGGAAGCGGGCGACGAAGCGATCGTCGTCGGAGAGGTGCTCGGCGAGGATCTTCACCGCGACCGTGCGCTCGAGGATGCGGTCGGTCGCCTTGTAGACGTTCGACATCCCGCCGGAGCCGAGCCGCTCACCGGTCTCGTAGCGGCCTGAGAGGGTTCCCGCCTCCATCATTCGCCTTCCAGGGCCGCGCCGGGGCTGACCCCGCCCGACGGCGTTTCCGGTTCTTCTTCCGGCGGTCCGCCGCCTTTGCCTTTTTCTTCGCCTTTGCCGTTCGACTGCGGCGGCAGGGTCGGCCCTTCGACGTCTTCGCCGGCTTCCTTTTCCGGCTTTTCCTTCTTGTCCTTCTTCGGCTTTTCCTCGTCTTCGACGCCTTCGGTTTCTTCCGGCGCGACCGTTTCGATCACTTCTTCCTGAGGTTCTTCTTCGCATTCGGCGACGACTTCGTTCAGCCGTGCCGCGCCTTCGCTGAGCGCGTCCTTCAGCTTCGGGTCGACCCCGCTCAGCGATTCGACCTGGCCGCTGATCGTCGCCGAGGCGTCTTCGGCGCCGACGCAGTCGCCTTCGCCGACCAGGCGCTCGACCGCGTCGATGTTGGAGGTGATCTCGCTCGCGGTTTCGCCCGGCAGCAGGTCGTCGCCGCCTCCGCCGCAGGCGACCAGTCCCAGCGCCGCGCAGGCGGCGAGGGCAAGGGCGAGCATGGCTGCGCTCAAGCGACCCATGATCCGAGTCTAGACAACGGCCGGAAGTCCTTAATTGCCCTGCAATTGAGCATCACCGACCGACCTCCAGTCGGTCCGCCAGCGCCTGCGGCAGGCCACCGTCGAGGATCGCCCGGGCGGCGCCGGCGACGTCGTAGGGGACGCGGTGGAACCGGGCCGCGCCGGCCTCGGTGTCGAGCTCCAGCCAGGCAGCGCGCGGATCGGCGTCGCGCGGCTGGCCGACGCTGCCGGGGTTGAGCAGCCAGCTGCCGCTTTCCAGCTCCAGCATGGCGCCGTCGCTGGCCTGGGCGCCCTGGGCGTAGGTCGCCCGCGGCGCCTCCGGGCGGGTGAAGAAGAGGGCGATGTGGGAGTGGCCGATCAGCCCGATCCGCTCCTCCTGGGCGTCGAGCCCGGCTTCGGCCTGGTCGGTCGAGAGCACGTACTCCCAGATCGGGTCCCGCGGCGAGGCGTGGAAGAGGCCGAAGCCCTCGCGGCTGCCGACCGGCTCCAGGCCCCGCAGGTACTCCAGGGTCTCCTCGCCGACCCGCTCCCGCGTCCACTCCACCGCCACCGCCGCCGACTCCGAGAAGGAGGAGATGTCGAGCGCGCCCAGCACCGCGAGGTCGTGGTTGCCGACCAGGCAGACGTCGCTGCGCTCGCGGATCAGCGCCGTGCATGCCTCGGGATCGGCCCCGTAGCCGACCAGGTCGCCGAGGCACCAGAGCTCGTCCGCGGCGACCGCGTCGACCTCGGCCAGGACGGCTTCGAGGGCCTGCCGGTTGGAGTGCACATCGCTGAGAACGGCTACACGCAAGCGGCCAGCCTACCCTGGGCCAGGCTCGGTCCATACGATTGAGCCATGAGCGCAACCGATTCGATTGCCGAGCTGCGCGGCGCCGTCGACGCGGCGGCGCGGGCGTTGCGGAACGGCGAGCGGACCGAGCCGGCGCCGACCCTCGACCGCCCGCCGAAGCCCGAGCTCGGCGACTACAGCTCCAACGCGGCGATGCTGCTGGCCGGGCCGCTGGGGGACAACCCGCGCGCCGTCGCCGCGCGGCTGCAGGACGAGCTCGAGCGCAGCCTCGGCGAGAGCGGCAGCCTCGACCGGATTGAGGTCGCCGGTCCCGGTTTCGTCAACCTCTTCCTCTCCGACGCCTGGTACCGGCGCGCGCTCGGGGCGCTGCTGGCCGCCGGCGAGAACCTCGGCCCGGGCCCGACAGAGGAGCCGGAGCGGATCCTGGTCGAGTTCGTCTCCGCCAACCCGACCGGCCCGCTGCACGTCGGCGGCGGCCGCCACGCCGCCTACGGCGACGTCCTGGTGCGGCTGCTGGAGGCGGTCGGCCACGAGGTCGAGCGCGAGTTCTACGTCAACGACTTCGGCGGCCAGGTAGGCCGCTTCGCCGATTCGATCGCCGCCCGCATGGCCGGCGAGAACCCGCCGGAGGACGGCTACGAAGGCGACTATGTGATCGGCTTGGCCGAGCAGCTGGCCGCCGAGGGGGTCGACCCGGCGGACCGCGAGGGGCTCGGCCTGCGGGGGATCGAGCTGATGCTGGCCGAAGTCCGCACGACCCTGACGCGCTTCGGCGTCGTCGAGTTCGACACCTGGTTCCACGAGCGCGACCTCTACGATCGCGGCGAGGTCGAGCAGGCGCTCGCCGATCTCGATGAACGCGGCCACACCTACCGCAGCGACGATGCGCTCTGGTTGCGCACCACCGCCTTCGGCGACGACAAGGACCGGGTCCTGATCCGCTCCAACGGCGAGCCGACCTACCTCACCGCCGACGTCGCCTACCACTGGGACAAGCTGCAGCGCGGCTTCGACCGGCTGGTCGACGTGCTCGGCGCCGACCACCACGGCTACGTGCCGCGGATCCGCGCCGCGATCGAGGCGCTCGGTGCCGACCCCTCCCGCTTCGAGGCGGAGATCATGAGCCTGGTCCACATCGTCGAAGGAGGCGAGCGGACGCAGATGTCGAAGCGCAGCGGCGACTTCGTCTCGCTCGACGAGCTGCTCGACGACATCGGCGTCGACGCGACCCGCTGGTTCATGCTCTGGCGCGGGATCGAGACCACGGTCGACCTCGACCTCGAGCTGGCCCGCAGCCAGTCGAGCGAGAACCCCGTCTACTACGTCCAGTACGCGCACGCCCGCATCGCCAGCATCCTGCGCAAGGCCGGCGCCGCCGCGGAGGACGCCGCCACCGGCCCGGGAGACGCCGCGCCGGCGGCGGCGCTGGAGCCGAGCGAGAAGGCGCTGATCAAGCGCCTGCTGGAATTCCCCGACGAGGTGCGCCAGTCGGCCGCGCGCCGCGCCCCGCACCGGATCTGCGCCTACTCGACCGCGGTCGCCGCCGACTTCCACGCCTTCTACCGCGACTGCCAGGTGGTCGGGGCGGAGGGGGAGGGGGTCGAGCGCGCCCGGCTCGGCCTCTGCCTGGCGGCGAAGCGGACGATCGCCGGCTCGCTCGGGCTGCTCGGCATCTCCGCTCCCGAGCGGATGTGATGCGGGGCGGGCGCGCCAAGCTGCCCGTCCTGGCCGAGATCTCCGGCCCGGCCGCCGAGGCGAGGGTCTGGTCGCTGCGCCGCTCCGATTACGAGCGACTGGGGCCGGTGCGGGAACGTCTGGCGGAGCAGCGCACGGTCCTGGTCAGCGGCGCCGAGGAGGTGACCGAGGCGCTCGCCGTCGCCCTCGCCGGCGCCGCCTGCGCGGCCGGCCTGCGCACGATCCTGGTCGAGTGCGACCTGGCGCGGCCGCGGATCGCCGCCGAGCTCGGCCTCGATCCCGTCCCCGGCCTGCACGAGTACCTGCGCTGGGAGGCGAAGGCGCCGGAGATCCTGCGCCCGCTGGCGCTCGGCGGCTCCGCCGCGGCCGGGGCGGAGCACCCGCTGGTGTGCGTCCCCGGTGGGCGGCAGGCGGCGAACTCGAGCACGCTGCTGGGACTGCAGAGCTTCCGCCACATGGTCGCCAAGCTGCGCGGTGCCTACGACCTCGCCCTGCTCGCCGGCCCACCGCTGGGGTCCGACCCGGCGACGCTGGAGCTGGTCGCCGCCGAGGCCGACGCGGCGATCGTCGCCGTCTCCCCGGCCCAGAGCTCGCGCCGCGGCTCCCGCGCCGTGCGCTCGGCGCTGGCCAAGCTGCCGGCCCCGGCGCTCGGCAGCGTCGTCGTCAACGGGGCCTGAGCTCAGAGGTCGTAGCGCGAGAGGTCGGCGTCCAGCCGTTTGCTGTCCGCCTCGCTCGGACCGGTGGGCGCTGGGCCGGCCGGTCCGCCATCGCCCCCGTCCCGGCGCCAGCGCCGCACGCCGAGCGCCAGCGCCACAGCGGCGAGCACGAAGGCGACGATCGGGACCAGGTAGGCGGAGAGGTTGAAGCCGTCGCCGCTCGGCAGCGCCAGCACCTCCTCGCCGTACTCGGCGACCAGCGCGTCCTTGATCTCGTCCTTGCTGCGGCCGGCGGCGATCAGCCGGGCGACGAAGACTTTCTGCCGCTGCGCCTGCGGCGATTCGGCCAGCTCCAGCAGGGTGCCGCAGACAGGGCACATCACTTCCGCTTCGATCTCGTTCTGTTCGACCTGGGGCGTGGCCGCGGCGGCCGGCGCCGCGCTCACCGCCAGCAGTGCCGCGGCGAGCAGCGCCAGGACGAGGGCGCGCGCGCTCACGAGCGTCCGCCGGGCAGCAGCGGCGCCACCGCTTCGCGCAGGTACTCCTCGTCGACCGGGCCGCGCACCGCCAGGCGCACGCGCCCGCGCGGGTCGACCAGGTAGTTCTCGGGCACGCCGGTCGTGCCGAAGTCCTCCTCGGCGTACTCGCCGTCGCCGTCGCGCAGCTGCGGGTAGCTGAGCCCGTAGTCGCGCACGAACTCGATCCCGTCGCCGCTGAGGTCGTTGCTGTCGATCCCGAGCACGGTGAACTCCTCGCTGCCGTGGCGCTGCTGGAAGCGCTCCAGTGCCGGCGCCTCGTCCTTGCACGGGGTGCACCAGGAGGCCCAGAAGTTGACCAGCACCCAGCGCCCCCGGTAGTCGGCCAGCGACTCGCTGCCGCCGCCCTCCAGATGGGGCAGGGAAGCGACCGGCGCAACCTCGCCCACCGCCACCCCCGAGGAGCCCTTGCTGAGCAGCCCGAAGGTGAGCAGGCCGACGACGGCCACGACGGCGAGGACGGCTATGGCAGCGCGAGTGCTCACGGGGCGCCGAAGGTTAGATCCCGCCGCCATCCGGCAGCCGCCCCCCGTCCCTGATAGGGCCTTAGAATCAGCCCGGCGCGGACGTAGCTCAGTTGGTAGAGCGCAAGCTTCCCAAGCTTGAGGTCGCGGGTTCGACCCCCGTCGTCCGCTCTTCATCACGCCCTGGTGCAGGCCGCCGCGGCCGAAGGTCGGCGAGCGCTACCCAACCCCGGGGGAAAGAGGACTCTCCTTGCGGGCGATGGTCGTGGCGGGGAGGCGGTAGAAGTGCTCGGTGGCACCGCGGACCTGGCGCTCGCGGGCTAGCTCGATCAGGCAGGCCTTGGCCAGCTCGGTGACGTGGTAGTTGGTGTTGCTGAGGGGGATTTGGAGCTCGTGGCTGAGCTCGCTGGGGGAGAGGGTGCGGCCGCCGTCCATACCGAGGATTTCGAGGATCGAGACGCGCAGGGGGTGGGCCGTCGCGCGCGCCAACTCCTCCCAATCGACGGGTACGGAAACGTTCGTGGTTTCAACGGCCGCCGAGGCCCCGTTGCTGCTCTTTGAGAACTCCTTGATGGATGGCATAAAAAAGATGTTACCAAAAAATGATGATTTGGATAACGAATATCGGGTAACATCCTGCCTGGGATGCTTCCGAGGAGGGGAAATCCGGGTCTGAGCAAAGCGCGTGCCGCGATCGCGACCGGGTGCGCAATCGCGCTCCTGACGCCGGCTTCAGCCCTCGCCAGCACCGCCGACGTGATCGCTCCCAGCGACCCGCTCAATCCCACCGCCGATTCCGGCTGGCAGGCAGGTACCTGCACCGCGGAACCGCCCGAACCGGGGGCGGAAATCTGCTCGGTCGACACCCCAGACCAGTTCTTCGAAACCGCCTCCGCCCACCCCAACTGGGGCTTCACCCAGTTCATCGTCGCCCACACCACCGTCGACGTCTCGCCGCTGCCGCCGCTGGAAACGCCGACCGCGGAACTGAAAACCGTCCGCGTCGACCTCCCGGTCGGGCTCAGCGTCAACCCCGGCGCGACCCCGCGCTGCCCCCTGGAGGACTTCAAAGCCGCAGCCGCCAACTGCGACGAAGAAAGCCAGGTCGGCGAAAGCGCGGTCACCGCCTCGCTCGCCGGCGTTCCGACCCCGCCGACCAAACCGGTGACCCAGGTGCCCGTCTACAACCTGGTCCCGCCGCCGGGCCAGCCGGCCCTGTTCGGGCTCGAACTGGCGGAGAACGAGGTCTATCTCCAGGCGGACGTCGACTGGTCCGGCGACTACCACGAGGGGTTCACGATCGCGGTGCCACAGGCCGCCGACCTGGAACCGCTGATCCAGGGGCTGATCCTCAAAAACCGTCTCTTCTTCGACGGCCGCTCCGGCGACGGCACCTTCATCACCACTCCCACCACCTGCCTGGGCGAAGCCTTCCCCGGTCCCTCCGGTCACGTCTACTCGACCTGGCTCCTCGCCGGGTCCTGGGCCGAAGCCGCCAGCCCCAGCTACGACTTCGCCACCGACGCCCCACCACCGCTGGAGTCGCCGATCCCGCCGGAAACCTCCCCGAAAGACTGCCCGACGATCCCCTACGCCCCGACGATCGGCGTCGACCCCGGGACCGGCGCGACCAACTCGCCCGCCGGCGCCAGCGTCGAGATCGAGGTCCCGCACCTGATCCCCGACTTCGGCGCCGAAGAACGCGAACAGGACAGCTCCCACACCCGCAGCTCGACGGTCACGCTGCCGCGTGGGATGGGGATCAACCCCTCGGCCGCGAACGGCCTCAAGGTCTGCACCGACGCCCAGTTCGGCAAGGGGACCCGCAACCCGGTCGCCTGCCCGCCGGAGTCGAAGGTCGGCACGGTGACGATCTCCTCGCCGCCGCTGCCCGAAGGCGACCTCGAAGGGGACGTCTTCGTCGGCCAGCAACTCAGCCGCGACCCGACCTCGGGCGAGGAGTACCGGATCTTCATCGACGCCGAGTCGGCCCGCTACGGGATCTCGGTCCGCCTGATCGGCAACGTCCGCGCCGACCCGGTCAGCGGTCAGCTGGCGACGACGATCGCCGACACGCCGCAGGTTCCCTTCGCCAGCGTCGACCTCGACTTCACCGACGGCGCTCGCGCCGTGCTCAGCAGTCCGCCCACCTGCGGGCCGAATGCGACCGCGGCGGCGATGACGCCTTGGTCGGGGAACCCGCCCGCCACCCCCGGGAGCTCGTTCACCCTGAGCACGGCGCCGGGCGGCGGAAAATGCGCCGCGACGATGGCCGAGCGACCCTTCGCCCCGGCCTTCGCGGCCGGCCCGAAAAGCGCTGTCGCCGGCGCCTTCAGCCCCGTCTCCCTCGGCATCGCCCGGCCCGACGGCCAGCAGGAGCTGAAAGGCGCCGACATCGTCCTGGCGCCTGGGATGACCGGCAAGCTCGCCGGCATCCCCTACTGCTCCGAGGCGGCGCTGGCGGCAGCGGCGGCCGCGCCCGGAGAGACCGAGAGGGCAAGCTCCAGCTGTCCCGCCCAGAGCCTGGTCGGGCAGGCGACGGTCGAGGCCGGGACCGGCCCGGCGCCACTGCGGATCGAAGGCAAAGTCTTCCTCTCAGGTCCCTACCACGGGGCTCCACTCTCCCTGGCAGTCGTCACCCCCGCCACGGCCGGACCGTTTGATCTCGGCACGGTCGTGGTGAGGGTGGCACTGTTCGTCGATCCCGAAACGGCGCAGATCCGCGCCCTCTCGGACCCGATTCCCGACGTCTACGGGGGCACCCAGCTCAGCGTCCGCAAAGTCGAAGTGGCGATCGACCGGCCGGGCTTCACCCTCAACCCGACCAGCTGCGACCCGCTGGCGATCGGCGGCGCTCTGCGCGGCGGCGGCGCCGACCCGACCGACCCCGCCGCCTTCAGCTCGTTCCCCGTCAGCGTCCCCTTCCAGACCACGAACTGCGGCGCGCTCAAGTTCCGGCCCAAGCTCACCACCCGCCTCTTCGGCGGCCGCAAGAGCACCAAGCGCTCCCAGCACCCGAAATTCCGCGCCGTCCTGGTCGCCCGCGAGGGGGACGCCAACATCCGCCGCGCGGCGCTGACCCTGCCGCACTCCGAGTTCCTCGACCAGGCCCACATCGGCACCGTCTGCACCCGGCCGCAGCTGGCGGCCTCGGCCTGCCCGGCGCGCTCCGTCTACGGCTATGCGCGGGCGCAGACGCCGCTGCTCGACGACGAGCTCGCTGGCCCCGTCTACCTCGTCTCCTCTAACAACGAACTGCCCGACCTGCTGGCCGACCTCAAGGGCCAGGTGAACATCCGCCTGCGCGGGGTGATCAGCGCCGCCAAGGCGCGGATCAAGACCGTCTTCTCGACCGTCCCCGACGTGCCGGTCAGCAAGTTCGTGCTGACGATGAAGGGCGGCAAGAAGGGGCTCCTGGTCAACTCGCGCGACCTCTGCGCGCGCCCCGCCTACTCCTTCCTCAACCTGCGCGCGCACAACGGCAAGAAGCTGCGCAAGAAACGGCTGCCGCTGCGGGTGCCCGCCTGCAAGGGCAAGACGGGAGGGAGGAAGCAGAGCGGGAACTGATCTGACCCCAACGGGGATTGCCAGCGCCCAGGGACACGGTCGGAGAGGGCCGGGGCGAAAAGAGGGACGAAGCACAAAAGGAGAATCGATGAGGAGCAGGGTGCGGATCTGCGGCGCAATGACGACGGCTGTCGCGATGGTCTTCCTCGGGGCGGCCTGCCTGGCGCCGGCGGCGCACGGGTTCGAGGTGACCAAATGGGAAGCAGGCACCTGCACCGTGCCGACCTGCGACTACGGCAGCCCGAAATCCATTTTTTACACCCAGGTCGCCGGCCGTCCGAACTTCGGCATCACCGACTTCACCTTCAAATCGGGCCCGCTCGGCTTCCCCGAAGGGGCGGTCCGGGACGTCCGCGTCGACCTGCCGCCCGGGCTCAGCGTCAACCCGCAGGCGACCAGCGCCCAGTGCACCGAGGCTCAGCTCGAGGGCTCAGGCTGCCCGGCGGGAGCGAAAGTCGGCACCGTCGCGGTCACCGCGGTGGAACCCCTCGGCATCGGCGTGCCGATCCCCAGCGTCGTCTACAACATCGTCCCCAAACAGGGGGAGCCGGCGGAGTTCGGGTTCCGCGTCAACCTGCTGGGGATCGTCGACCTCTCCGTCTACCTCGAGGGCACGGTCAACTGGGAGGGCGATTACCACGAGGGCTTCACGATCCGCGCCATCCCCGACACCGTGCCGCTTGCCGCCAACCGCCTCAGCTTCGAAGGCAAAGCCGGCAACGGCAGCTTCATCACCGTCGGCAGCAACTGCCAGGGATCGACCACGACCGGGCTGACCGTCGACTCTTACGACGCCCCCGGCAACTTCCTCCACTACGACACCACCCCGATCCAGCCGAAAGAAACGATCAGCCCGAGCGGCTGCGACGCGGTCCCCTTCAACCCGTCGATCTCGGTCGACCCGGGAACCCCGACCGCCGACTCGCCGACCGGCGGCAGCTTCGACGTCAGGGTCCCGTTCGAACCGGGCGAGGAGATCGGCCAGGCCAACGTCAAACGGGCCGCGGTCAGCCTGCCGCTGGGGTCCGGTCTCAACCCGGCCGCGGCGGAGAAGCTGCAGTCCTGCACCGAGGCCCAATTCGGCAAGGGGATCGCGATCGGCGACCGCATCTCCGACCCGGCCGGCGTCCACCCGCCGGCGATCGCCTGCCCGGCCGGCTCCCGGGTCGGGACGGTCGCGATCGAGACCCCGGTGCTGCCGGCCCGCTCGCTGCAGGGGACCGTCTTCCTCGGCCAGCAGCTCAGCCGCGACCCCGAATCCGGCAAGGAGTACCGGATCTTCGTCAACGCCGAGTCGGCCCGGTTCGGCGTCTTCGTGCGGCTGATCGGCGAGATCGCCGCCAACCCGGTCACCGGCCGGCTGACCGCGAAATTCGACGAGCCGGCCTTCGGCGGCCTGCCGCAGGTCCCGTTCAGCTCCTTCAAGCTCAGCTTCGACAACGCCAAAGGCGTGCTGACCAGCCCGCCGACCTGCGGTCCGAGCACGACGACCGCGGTGCTGACCCCGTGGACCGGGAAGCCGCCGGCGACTCCGTCGGGCAGCTTCACCCTGACCCAGGCGCCCGGCGGCGGCGCCTGCGCCAAAACCATGGCCGAACGCCCCTTCGCGCCGGGCATCTCCGCCCAGCCGAAAAGCAACGAGGCGCTCGCCTTCGCCCCGTTCTCGGCCCGGTTCACCCGGCCCGACGGCCAGCAGGAGCTGAAAGGCGTCGACGTTCTGCTGCCGCCCGGGGCGACCGCGAGGCTCAAGGGCGTGCCCTACTGCCCGCCGGCGAAGATCGCCGACGCCGCCGAGCGCGCCGGCGCGGCGGAGCGGAAAAACGCCAGCTGCCCGGACGACAGCAAGGTCGGCGTCGCCACGGTGCTCGCCGGCAGCGGCGCCTCGCCGCTGAAAATCGCGGGCGACGTCTACCTCGCCGGTCGCTATAAAGGCGCGCCGCTTTCGCTGGTCGTCGTCACCCCCGCGGTCGCCGGTCCCTTCGACCTCGGCACCGTCGTCGTCCGCGCCCCGCTCTTCCTCGAGCCGGAGTCGGCCCAGATCCACCCGGTGGCGGCGATCCCCGACGTCTTCGGCGGCGCCAAGCTCAGCGTCCGCTCGATCTTCGTCAACGTCAACCGCAAGGACTTCACCCTCAACGGCACCAACTGCCGCGCGCAGGCGACCGCCGGGTTCCTCCGCGGCGGCGGGGGGGATCCAGCCGACCCGGCGGCCTGGTCGGCCTTCAAAGTCTCCGATCCGTTCAAAGCCACGGGCTGCAAGAAGCTCAGATTCAAACCGCGCCTCAACCTGCGGCTGTTCGGCCAGACCCAGCGGGCCAAGCACCCGAAACTGCGCGCGGTGCTGAAGGCACGCGCCGGGCAGGCGAACATCCGTCGAGCCTCGGTCGGCCTGCCGCACGCGCTCTTCCTCGACCAGGCCAGCCTGGCGACGATCTGCACCCGGGTCCAGTTCGCCGCCAACGAGTGCCCGAAGAAATCGGTCTACGGCCGCGCCCGCGCCTTCACGCCGCTGCTCGGCGAGCCGCTCGAAGGGCCGGTCTACCTGCGCTCCTCGAACAACCCGCTGCCCGACCTCGTCGCCCACCTCGAAGGGCAGGTCGACATCGACCTCGTCGGTCGCATCGACAGCTTCAGGGGCGGGATCCGGACCACTTTCGGCCGCGTCCCCGACGTCCCGGTCTCAAAGTTCGTGATCACCCTGCCGGGCGGCAAGGGCGGCCTCCTGGTCAACTCGACCAACCTCTGCAGGGAGCCGGTCCAGGGCATCGTACGCCTCAAAGGACATAACGGGCGCAAGGCCAATCGACATGTCGTACTACGAACTCCCTGCGGCAAGGGGCAGGGAAAACGCCGCCAGAATAGTCGGTAGTTAGCTCTGGAAGCGGCACGAAGTTACCCAGAGCTCAAAAAGCAATCAGCTTGATTCGCCGTTCCCGACCTGTAATGTCATGGGAGGGAGAGGTTCTGGGCGCCGCAGGGGGCGTCCTCGTAATGGGACAACGAGGAGGGATTTGATGGCAAGGCGTCCAATCGCATTGCTGCTGATGTGTTTGGGAGTGCTATGGGCACTTCCGGCATTGGCGGTTGCGGATACCGGCGACATAATCGAACCGCAGAACGATCCGGCGACTGCGACCGATGGCTGGCAGGCGGGGACCTGCACCGTCGATGAACCCGAACCCGGGAAAAAATGCTCGGCGGAGTCCGAAGATCAGTTCTTCTTCAACGCCGCGGCCGGGCATCCGCCGGTCGGGTTCACGCAGTACACGATCCAGCACGACACGATCGTGCCGAATCTGCTCGAACCCATCAAAGAAACCCTCGAGGGCCACACGATCAAAACCCTCAGGGTGGAACTCCCTCCGGGCCTGACCGTCAACCCGCAGGCAACCGGCGAACTGGAACAGTGCCCGCTCGAGGACTTCCTCCACGAGCAGATCGTGGAAGTGGCGCCAGGTGTGAAAGAACTCAAACACGTGCCTCTCTGCGCCCCGAGCACTCAGACCGGCGAAGAGCAGGCCAACCTGGTCACCAATGCGGCCAACACCGAATTCCCTCCAGGTTCGGGCAACATCATTCCGAACAGAGGGTCGCGGCTTCCGCTGATCCCGGGAGTATTCCGAGTGCCAGTCTTCAACATCGAGCCGGAGTTTGGCGAACCCGCCCTGTTTGGCTTCGTGATAGCTGCCGAGGAGGTCGTCCTCCTCAGGACCGACGTCGCCTGGCAGAACGACTTCCACGAGAGCTTCACGATCTCGCTCCCCGACGCTGAGTCGCCGGGAGTGTCGACCCTGATCAGCCGTCTGGTCAACTTCGGCGAATCCGGTGACGGGACGTTCATCACCAACCCGACCACCTGCTTCGACGCCGAAGCTCCGCCGACGGAAAGCCTGTACTCGACCTGGTTCCGGGCTGAGTCCTACGAAACGCAGGATCCGATCTTCCCGAATGGGTCGACTCCCTTCGAGTCGAAGCTGCCTCCCGGCATCGATCAGGAAGGGTGCGAGAACGTGCCCTTCGATCCCACGATGGAAATCGAAGCCGGCACCGACGCCGTCGATTCCCCGGCGCATCCGGTCGTGACGACCAATCTGCCGGAGAACCTCCCCGGCGATGGCAAACCGCTCGCTCAGTCCCACATCCGCAGCGTCGAAGTGACGATGCCCGCGGGGATGGGCCTGAACCCGGCTGGCTCCAAGGGCCTCGTCGCCTGCACGGACGAGGACTTCTCCAAGGGGCAGCGGGTAATGAGCAGCACCTGTCCGAAAAAATCGATCATCGGCACCGCCGAAATCGAGTCGCCGCCGCTGCCCACGGGCTCGCTCAAGGGCAACATCTACGTAGGCGAACAGAAGAGCTCCGACCCCACCTCGGGTGAAGAGTTCCGGACGCTGGTCGAAGCGAAGTCCGAGCGGTACGGCATCAACGTCCGCCTCGTCGGCAACATCAAGGCCGATCCGACCACGGGTCAGCTCACCGCTGTGTTCGACGAACAGGCTGTCAGCCCGCTGTTCGGCAATCTGCCGCGGGGGCTGCCGCAGGTTCCGGTCGAGCAGGTGAAGCTGAAGTTCGACGGCGCCAACGCGGTGCTCTCGAGCCCGCCGATCTGCGGCAACCAGACCGCGAACAGCAGCATGGTTCCGTGGTCCGGCGGGGCGACCAAGAACCCGTCGGCGAGCTTCCCGCTCACCACCGTCCCAGGTGGCGGTGATTGCCCGACGTCGCTCGGCGCGCGTAAATTCACGCCCGCCTACACGGCCAAAACCGACAGCGCCGAGGCTGCTGCTTCGACCGCCTTCCGCGTCCACATCGGTCGCGCCGACGGCGAGCAGGAGATCAAAGGCGTCGACGTGTTCCTGCCCAAGGGCCTGACCGGCAAGCTCGCCGGCGTCCCCTACTGCTCGGAGGCTGCGCTCGCGGCCGCCGCGGCCAGCACGGGCACCGACCAGAAGGAGAGCTCCAGCTGCGGCATCGCCAGCCAGATCGGCGTCGCCTCGACTGAAGCCGGCACCGGCCCCAGTCCGCTGAAGATGGCGGGCAAGGCCTTCCTCGCCGGGCCCTACAAGGGCGCTCCGATCTCGATGGCGGTCATCACGCCGGCTGTGTCGGGTCCGTTCGACCTCGGCACCGTTGTCGTCCGGGTCGCGCTCAACGTCAACCCGGAATCCGGTCAGGTCCACGCTGTCTCCGACGTCATCCCTGACGTCTTCGGCGGTGTGAAACTCGACCTGAGGTCGATCGACGTCGACCTCGACCGCGACGGGTTCATCATCAACCCGACCAATTGCGCCGCACAGGCGTTCACCGGGGCCACCAACGGTGGCGGCTCGAACCCGACCAACCCGGCCGCGTTCAGCAGCTCGCCGTTCAACGTCCCGTTCCAGGCGGTCAACTGCGACAAACTCGGCTTCAAGCCGAAGCTGCGCGCGCAGCTGTTCGGCCCGACGAAGCGGGCCAAGAACCCGCGTCTGAAGGCGACCCTGGAAGCTCGTGCCGGGGATGCCAACCTCGCCAGCACGACGCTGACCCTGCCGCACTCGCTGTTCCTCGACCAGAGCCACATCGGCACGGTTTGCACGAGGCCGCAGCTGGCCTCCCAGACCTGCCCGGCTAAGTCGGTCTACGGCTCCGCGGAAGCGACCTCGCCGCTGCTTGGCGACAAGCTGAAGGGGAACGTCTACCTGGTCTCGTCCAAAGACAAATTGCCGAACCTGCTCGTGGATCTCCGCGGCCAGGTGAACGTCCAGCTGCGCGGAGTGATCAGCTCCAAGCGGGGCGGCTTGAACACCGTGTTCCCGTCGCTGCCGGACCTGGCGGTGACGAAATTCGTCCTGAACATGAAGGGCGGCAAAAAGAGCCTCCTCGTGAACTCGACGAACACCTGCAAAGGCAAGCAGCTCGCCGTCCTGAACATGAAAGGTCAGAACGGCAAGCAGGTGAAGAACAACAAGTTCAAGTTGGACATCACCTCCTGCGGCAAGAAGAAGGGCAAGAAGGGCGGCAAGAAGTAAGCCGCAGTTGGCTCTAGCGACGCAGCACCGGCGGGGAGGCATAGCCTCCCCGCCGGTGCGTCCGTCGCTCTCTCTCCTGATCGTCGCCTGGAACAGCCGCGCGGAGTTGGCGCGGACCCTGCCGGCCCTGCTGCCGGAGTTGGCGGAGGGCGACGAGCTGATCGTCGTCGACAACGACTCGAGCGACGACTCCGCCGAGCTGGTGCGCCAGCTGGCCCCGGCCGCGAAGCTGGTGCGGACCGGCCGCAACCTCGGCTTCGCCGGCGGCTGCGAGGCGGGCGCCGCCGAAGCCGGCGGCGACCTCCTGGTAATCCTCAACCCCGACGCGGTGCCGTTGCCCGGCTTCGGCGAGGCGATCCGCCGTCCCTGGCTGCAGGGCCGCGGCTGGATCGCCTGGCAGGCGCTGGTCGCCGAGGCGGGGGGGACGGAGATCAACTCCGCCGGCAACCCAGTCCACTTCACCGGCATCGTCTGGGCCGGGATGCACGGCCGCCCAATCGCCCAGGCGCCGCCGGCCGGCGAGGTCGTCGTCCTCTCGGGAGCCTGCCTGGCGATCCCGCTCGCCGAGTGGCAGCGAGTCGGCGGCTTCGCGCCGCGCTTCTTCATGTACCACGAGGACGTCGATCTCTCGATCCGGCTGCGGCTGGAGGGGGGCACGCTGGGGATCGAGCCCGCCGCCGTAATCGCCCACGACTACGACTTCGGCGGCAGCGAGCACAAGTGGCGCTGGCTCGAGCGCAACCGCCTCGCCTTCGTCCTCCGCACCTACCCGGCGGCGCTGCTGATCCTGCTGGCGCCGGCGCTGCTGGCGACCGAGCTGGCCCTGCTCGCCGTCGCCGCCCAGGGCGGCTGGCTGCGCCAGAAGCTCGCCGCCAACGCCGAGTTCCTGCGCTGGGCGCCGCGGCTGCTGGCCGAGCGCCGCCGCATCCAGCGGCAGCGGACGATCGGCGCCGGTGAGTTCGCCGCCCTGCTCAGCGCCGACCTCGACTCCCCCTTCATCTCCCCGCTCGCCCGCTCATGGCCGGCGCGGCTGCTCCTGCGCGGCTACTGGCGCGCGGTGCGCCTCCTGCTCCCCCGCTGATCATCGCCGGTTCTTGTCGAGTTGACCACACCATGGTGTGGTCAACTCGACAACCTTCGGTCGGACCGCCACAGGTGGGGGCCGGCGGCGGCGCATATGTCGAGCAGGGTCTGGCGCAGCTCGGCGCCCTCCTCGGCCCCGACGTCGACCGGGACCGCTCGTCCGTGGACCGTCACCGCCAGCTCCTCGCCGGGGAGGTGGGTGGCGCTGACGTCGGGCCGGCGCCCGATGTTCCTCGCCCGGGCCGAGTCCGGAGCGGAGCCGAAGTGGAAGCTGCCGCGCATGAAGATCCCGTCGACCGGGCCTACCTGGGGGCGGCGGGTGACGGTGGCAAGGACCAGCAGCCACACCCTTTACGGCCGCCGAGCCTGCTGGCCTGCTACTCGGTGCCCTGTCCCGGTAGGGGCGGAACGTCTTGTACTTTTTCGGCGCTGCCCATCTCGGACGACCAGCGGCAATCCACGAAAAAGTTAAGTGGAGTCCCTACCGGGACAGGGCACCGCGTCCCTAGATCGGCTGGCTCGTCGGCCGGATCAGGATCTCGTTGACGTCGACCCCGGCCGGCTGCTCCAGCGCGAACATCACCGCGCGGGCGATGTCGTCGTCCTTCAGTGCCCACTCGCCCGGCCGGTTGTCGAAGAAGGGCGTGTCGACCATGCCCGGCTCGATCAGCGTCACCTTGATCGCCGTGTTCTCGTGGATCTGGCGCAGCTCCGCCCGCAGCGACTCGCCCATCGCCGTCGCCGCCCACTTGGTGGCGGAGTAGAGCGAGCCCGGCAGCGCCCGGCGACCGGCGATCGAGCTGGTGATCAGGAAGTGGCCGTCGCCGCGCTCGAGGATGTGGGGGAGGGTGGCGCGGATCGTCAGCGCCGCCCCGTAGACGTTGGTCAGGACCATCGAGCGCCAGTGCTCGACCGACTCCTCGAGGAAGCCGCGGCTGGCGCCGAAGCCGGCGTTGGCGAAGACGGCGTCGATGCGGCCGAAGCGCTCCAGCCCGGCCGCGGCCATCGCCTCGACCTGGTCCCACTCGGTGACGTCGCAGCGGACCGCGATCGCAGCCTCGTCGCCGCCGAGCTCGGCGGCCAGGGCCTCCAGCTCCTGCAGCCGCCGTGCGGCCAGCACCAGGCGGTAGCTGCCCGCGGCCGCGCGGGCGGTCGCGGCGCCGATGCCGCTGCTGGCGCCGGTGATCAGGAGAACTGGTTTGTCCGCGCTTTGCGCCGCCATCGCCGCCGATTCTCCCAGACCCCGCCCGCGGAAGGGGATTGCGATAATCCCGATGCCCGTGGACCCCGACCGCAAGCGCAAGATCCGGCTCGTCAGCGCCCTCAGCGTCGCCGTGCTGCTCGCGGTGGCCTTGATCTACACCTCCTTCTCCGCTGCGACCGACGCGAGGCAGCCATCGGAACTGCTCGCCGGGACGCCCGGGACGACCGCCCAGATGAACGGGCGGGTCGTCAAGGGCTCGATCCACGAGCAGGGCGACGGCATCGCCTTCGAGGTCGTCGACCGCGACGGCGGCAGCCAGGCGCTGCCGGTCACCTACACCGGCACCGTGCCCGACCCCTTCCGGGGTGGTCGCGAGATCGTCCTCACCGGCGAGGTCCAGGACGGGACCTTCGTCGGCGAGCCCGGCACCCTGACCACGAAGTGCCCGTCCAAGTTCACCACGCAGAACGATGCCTAGCCTCGGCAGCGCCCTGCTGGCGCTGGCCTTCTTCAGCACCTTCGCCGCCGCCTCCTTCGCGCTCCTCGGGCGCAACGGGGACCGCCGCCGCATCGACCTCTCGCGCCGCCTCGTCTACGCGGTCTGCGGCCTGCTCACCGCCTGCGTCGTAATCATCGAGCTCGCCTTCCTCGGCGACGACTTCGGCTTCCGGATCGTCCAGCAGCACTCCTCGATCGAGACCCCGACCTTTTACAAGATGGCGGCGATGTGGTCGAGCCAGGAGGGCTCGCTGCTGCTCTGGGCCTGGGTGCTCTCGATCGCCGCCAGCGCCGCCCTCTACTCCACCCGCAACCGCCTGCGCGAGCTGGTCCCCTGGGCGACCGCGGTGATGATGGGCGTCGCCGCCTTCTTCACCGGGCTGATGCTGTTCGCGCCCGACGTCAGCCCCTTCGCGACCCTGAGCCCGGCGCCGGCCGACGGCGTCGGCCTCACCCCGCTGCTGCGGCACCCGAGCATGATGATCCACCCGCCGATGCTCTACTCGGGCTACGTCGCCTTCACGGTGCCGTTCGCCTTCGCCGTCGGCGCCCTGATCACCCGCCGGCTCGACTCGGAGTGGATCCGCGCCACCCGCCGCTTCGCGCTGATCGCCTGGGCCTTCCTCGGCGTCGGCCTGCTGCTCGGCGCCCGCTGGTCCTACACCGAGCTCGGCTGGGGCGGCTACTGGGCCTGGGACCCGGTCGAGAACGCGGCGTTGATGCCGTGGCTGCTCGGCACCGCCTTCCTGCACTCGATCATGGTGCAGGAGAAGCGGGGGATGCTGAAAGTCTGGAACGCCTGCCTGATCGTCGGCACCTTCTCGATGGCGCTGCTCGGCACCTTCCTCGTCCGCTCCGGCGTCCTGCAGTCGATCCACGCCTTCGGCGACAACACCGTCGGCCCCTACGTGCTGGGCCTGATCGCGGTCGTCCTGCTCGGCTCGACGGCGCTGATCGTCTCCCGCCTCGACGACCTGCGCTCGCCCAAGCGGATCGACTCGCTGGTCTCCCGCGAGGCGGTCTTCCTGGTCAACAACCTGCTCCTGGTCGGGCTCACCGCGGTGATCTTCTGGGGCACCTTCTTCCCGCTGATCTCGGAACTGTTCACCGGCACCAAGGCCTCCCTCGCCGCCCCCTGGTTCGACCGCTACACGACGCCGCTGGCGATCCTGCTCGTCCTCTTCACCGGGATCGGGCCGCTGCTGGCCTGGCGCCGGGTCAGCTGGGCCTCGGCCAGGCGGGTCTTCCGCGTGCCGCTGGCGGTCGCCGCGGTCACCCTGGTCGGGCTGCTGCTCTTCAGCGACGCCGGCGGCAAGCCCTGGGCGCTGGCCCTGTTCGTCTTCGCCGCCTTCGCCCTCTCGGGGCTGGCGCAGGAGTTCTGGAACGGCGCCGTTGCCCGGCGCCGGCTCTCCGGCGGCTCGCTGCCGGGGGCGATGGCGGCGCTGGTCGGACGCAACCGCCGCCGCTACGGCGGCTACATCGTCCACGCCGGCATCGCCGTGCTGCTGATCGGGATCGCCGCCTCCTCCAGCTTCCAGACCAACCGCGACCTGAAGCTGGCGCCGGGGGAGAGCACGGTCGTCGACGGGCGCGAGGTCACCTACGAGCGGCCGACCGTCCGGGTCACCGACGAGTACCTCCAGTTCGGCGCCCTGCTGAGCGTCGCCGAGGACGGTGGGGAGCCGGTGCTCCTGCGTCCCAGCCGCCGCTACTTCCGCCCGACGGGGAGCGGGACCGGCCTGATCTCGGCCTACTTCGACGGCGAGGCGACCAGCGAGGTCGGGCTGCGGGCCGGCGCCGGCAGCGACCTCTGGACCGCGGTGCAGCCGGGCTTGGGCGAAGTCCAGAAGCGGGTGCGGAAAGCCGACGAGGGCTTCGAAGCCTGCCTCCGTGGCGCCCCCGGCACGCCGCCCCAGTGCGACGTGCTGTCAGGGCTGATGCGCGCCGCCGCCGCCAACCCGGCGCTGCAGGCGCCGGCCCTGGAGCAGATCACCAAACTGCAGTCGCTGGCCGCCGAGCGGATTGCCGGGAGCTACCTCGACGACGACACGCCGGCGACCTTCAAGGTGATCGTCGACCCGCTCGTCACCTGGATGTGGATCGGCGGGCTGATCGCCCTCTCCGGCGCTCTGATCGCGCTCTGGCCGAGCCGCGGCCGCCGCCGCGGCGCGCTGGTGCGGACCGAGTCCGACGCCCAGAAGGAAGCCAAGTACCGCGAGATCCGCGACGCCGAGCTCGACCACGCCTCGGGGAAGCTCTCCGACGAGGACTTCGCCCTGATCGACGCCGAGCTGCGCCGCGAAGCGGTCGAGATCCTCGACCGGGTCTGACCATCTACACTTCCCGGCCGTGTACACGTTTCTCGGTGTCATCCAGGTGATTCTCTCCGTCGTCGTGATCTTCCTCGTGCTCCTGCACTCGGGGAAAGACGCGGGGCTCTCCGGTGCCTTTGGCATCGGTGGCGGCGGCAGCTCGATCGGCGGCGGCTCGATGGTCGAGCGCAACCTCGACCGCGCCACCGTCGCCTTCTCGCTCCTCTGGGCCCTCAACACCATCGTCCTGCTGAAGATCTAGCCGGGACCGGGGCGGACGGGGGCTCATCGGAGAGCCTCGCAGGCGATCCCGTCGTGGTCGCCGTCGAGCCGGTGCGGGTCGTAGCGCGGACCGCCGTGGTTCTTGTAGAACTTCTGCGCCTGCCTCCAGCTGCTGAAGTCGGCGCAGTCCTTGTCCGCGGCCGTTGCCGGCGCCGCGAACGCGAGCCGGATGTCCCGCTTGAATCGCCGGGCCGGCTATGCGAACGTGTGTTCGTGCTCGACAACGCACCGATGGCCCCCGCCGATCGACCTACCACCTCCTGGCGGGGTTGCACCTCGGTACAGCGGTACCGCTATAGACCCGGCCAGTTGAGGTGAATTGAGTACTGCCGGATGCCCCGGCAGGATCCGCAGCCCGGCCTCGCGCGTGCCGTCAGGCAGCTGCGCACGGCACAGGGAATCTCCCAGGAAGAGCTGGCGAGTCGCTCCGGCGTCCATCTGACCTGGATCGGGCGTCTCGAGAGCGGCATGACCAACCCGAGCTGGGCGACGACCAAGCGCGTCGCCCGCGGGCTCGGCGTCCCGCTCGCGGCGCTGGCCGCGCTGGGGGAGGCGCACGACGCCGACCTCGGGAGGCCCGCTCGTGGCCGGCTCTGAGCCGCCGGCGATACACCGCTACCGCTATTTGTCGCTCGAATACAAAACATCGGTGTCTGTATCTCTGGTTGACAAATAGGCCAACTTTGTAAATACTGCGGACTCCGGCACACGTTTTGACAAGGGAGGCACCGTGGAGGCTCACGCAGAGCACGCGCATCACCACCATCATCACGACGAGGTCGAGGTCAACCCCGCCACCTGGGCCGACGCCAAGCGCTACGCCTGGCTGCTGGGGATCGTCGTGCCGCTGGCGCCGTTCCTTGCCTGGGCCTCGGTCGAGGTGACCGGCTGGGGCGGCTTCTGGTTCTTCGGGCCGGGCCTCGTCTTCGTCGCCTTCCCGCTGCTCGACTTCGCGATCGGGCTCGATTCCAGCAACCCGCCCGACAGCATCCTCAAGTTCCTCGAGCAGGACCGCTACTACCGCTGGTGCACCTACGTCTTCATCCCGATCCAGTACGCCGGCCTCGTCTTCGCCTGCTGGCTGTGGTCGAGCGGCGACCTCACGACCCTGGAGAGCATCGGCCTGGCCCTGACCATGGGCGTGGTCGGCGGCATCGCGATCAACACCGCGCACGAGCTCGGCCACAAGCGCGCCAGCTCGGAGCGCTGGCTGAGCCGGGTCGCGCTTGCCCAGACCGGCTACGGCCACTTCTTCATCGAGCACAACCGCGGCCACCACGTCCGCGTCGCCACCCCCGAGGACCCGGCCAGCTCGCGGCTGGGGGAGAGCTTCTGGGCCTTCCTGCCGCGCACCGTCGCCGGCAGCCTGCGCTCGGCCTGGGGGATCGAGGCGGCCCGGCTCGACCGCTTCGGCAAGCGCCACTGGAGCCGGCACAACGACATCCTCGGCGCCTGGGCGATGACCGCCGCGCTCTTCGCCGTGCTGGCGATCGCCTTCGGCCCGGTCGTCCTCCCCTACCTGCTGATCCAGGCGGTGATCGGTTTCTCCCTGCTCGAGGTCGTCAACTACCTCGAGCACTACGGGCTGTTGCGGCAGCGCAAGGAGGACGGGCGCTACGAGCGTTGTCGCCCCGAGCACAGCTGGAACAGCAACAACGTCGCCTCCAACGTTCTCCTCTACCACCTGCAGCGCCACTCCGATCACCACGCCAACCCGACCCGCCGCTACCAGGCGCTGCGCCACGTCGACGAAGCGCCGCAGCTGCCGACCGGGTACGCGGGGATGATCGTCCTCGCCTGGTTCCCGCCGCTGTGGCGGCGGGTGATGGACCCGCGGCTGGTCGAGCACTACGGCGGCGACCTCAGCCGCGCCAACATCCAGCCGCGCAAGCGCGGCAAGGTGCTGGCCCGCTACGGAGCCTCGGCGTGAGCGCCTGGCGCTGCACCGGCTGCGGCTACGTCTACGACGAGCAGGCCGGCCACCCGCGCGAGGGCTTCCCGCCCGGCACGCCCTGGAGCGAGGTTCCCGACGACTGGGCCTGCCCGGACTGCGGCGTCCGCGACAAGGTCGACTTCGAGCGGGTCGGCGAGGGAGATTGACCGCGCCCGCTGAGACGATGGGGGGGATGGCGAGCGCGCGCACCCCCTACCAGCAGGCGGCCCGGGAGCTGCTGCGGCAGACCCTGTTCGGCGCCGCCCGCGACCAGATGGAGGAGCGGCCCTGGTCGGAGATCACGATGTCCGACGTCGCCGCCCGCGCCGGGGTCAGCCGGCAGACCCTCTACAAGGAGTTCGGCAACCGCAACGAGTTCGGCCTCGCCTTCGTGATCCACGAGGGCGAGCACTTTCTCGACGAGGTCGAGGCGGCTGTGAAGCAGCACCTCGACGACCCCCGGGTGGCGGTCACCGCGGCCTTCGAGCTGTTCCTGCGAGCCGCCGGCGAGGATCCGCTGATCCGGATGCTGCTCTCAGACGACGGCACCGGGGGGATGCTCCCCTTCGTCACCACCCAGGGGATGCCGGTCGTGCAGTGGGCGACCCTGCGGCTGGCGACGGTGATCGAGGAGGGCTGGCCGCAGGCCGGCGCCGCCGACGTCCGCCTGCTCTCCGAGTCTCTGGTGCGCCTCGCGATCAGCCACATCACCGCCCCCGGCGAATCGCCCGAGGCGACCGCCGCCTCCGTCGCCGACCTGCTCGGCCCTTTCATCGACCGCGCCCTCGGCTGAGTTAGACGCAAGGGGCCCGAAACCCGCGCTGGCCTGCCGCTAGGCAGGCTGCTCGAACAGCTTGCCGGCGGCGATCCGAGCCGCCATCTCGCTCGACTCCTCGCGGTAGACGCGCCCGTCCTCGAACTCGATCACCGGGTATTTCGGCTGCCCGCTGAGCTCCTTCATCTGCGAGCGGTTGAACAGCGATCCCTTCTCGAGCTCGTACTCGACCCCAGCCTCGTCGAGCGCCTCGCGCACCACCCAGCAGGGGTGACGACTGACCTTCAGCCAGGTCGCGCCGCAGACGTGGAGCTTGACCGCCATCGGGTTAGCCTAGCCCGGCGGGGATGACCGACGCAACCACGCAGGCGATCAGAAGATCGCCAGGGTGAACGGGAAATTGTCCAGTCCTGGCCCCAGGAACCCGCCCAGCCTGTAGCCGGTCACCCGGTAACTGCCGTTCCCGAGCGGCTGCACCGAAATATCGCCCAAGCCGGAAGGGGGGGAGGCAACTGCGAAGCCCGCGGGAAGCCCGGGGAAGGTGACGATGATTTCGCCCACCCGCACCTGCGTAACCGTCGGCGGCCCCCCGCCCGAACAGTTGAAGTTGGCTTCGACCCTGGGGGGGTTGCCAGGAATGGGCGTCACGATTGCCGCGGCCTTGATCGTTTCCGCCTCACAGCCCGCAGCTAGGGGATATCTCGACGGCGGCGAGCCGCCGAGGGTTTCGGCATCGATCGCCTCGTCGGCATTTACGGCTCTTTTCGCGTGGATCGCCTCCGTGGCCGTGGCCGCCCGGAGCGCCTCCGTTGCCTCCTCGGCCGTACCCGCGTGCTCGGCCCGCTCCACGCTCGTCGCCATCGCCGCCTGCAGCGCGCTGGTCGCCTCGACCGCCGATGCGGCGCTCGGCACGGCGGCCAGGGCGCTTTCGTTCACCTGCGCCCCGGTGAGGCTGTCCGCCTTCAACCGGTTGGCCGGGACCGAGCCCTTGCGAATCGTCTTGCCGTCGAGCTTGGCGGCCGCGTAGACCGTGCCCCCAAGCGAGACGAAGAGCGCGATCAGGGCGATCGCGCTCGCGAAGCCCGGCTTGGGAAGCAGCCGCATGTACGCCTTTCTCGAGCTCAAAAGACCACGATCGTGAAGGTTTCTTCGGGCAGCAGTTCCGCATCGATCGTGGAAACGACCGCAACGCTGAAGGTGTCGGCATTGAAATCTCGCGTCGCCCCCGCGGAGCTACGGGGTCCTGAGGTTGAGGCTAGGGCCATCGTCGCGGTGTTCAAGTCCCTGAACCTCACTCTGTAGGAGCCGGGTTGACGCACCTCGACGACAACGTCCCCCCCGGTGCAGTTGTACTTGGCGAGGATGGGGTTGCCGAAGGCGTTCGGATCGTATTCGAGGAAGCCCTTGATGGTTCCCAGTCCCTGGCAGCGGTCGCGGTAGGCGCCCGGCGCCCTGCCAGCGAAGGTCCGCGCGTCGATGGCGAACAACGCCTGGTCCGCCGTCGCGGCGTGGACGACCCGGTCCGCCACCCTCGCGGTGATGGCATTCGCGGCCCTATCCGCATCCGCCGCGACTGCGGCGCGAGTGGCGCGAGTCGCGGTCGCGGCAGTGGCGGCCCGCGCGGCCTCCTGCGCCTTGGCGGCGCTCGGCAGCGTTCCCAGGGCGCTCTCGGCAACCTGGGCGCCGGTGACGGCGTCGACCTTCAGCCGGTTGGCCGGGATCGAGCCCTTGCGAATCGTCTTGCCGTCGATCTTGACGGCGGCATAGACGGTGCCCCCAAGCGAGACGAAGAGGGCGAGCAGCGCGATCGCGTTGGCGAAGTTGCGCCTCAAAAGACCACCATCTCGAACGATTCGCGGGCAATCAGCTCGTCGCTGACGACGTTGAACGTCCTCACCCGGAACACCGGCCCGGTGCCGCTGACGGTGCTGACGCTGTTGATCCCGAAGGCGCTGCTGACCGCCCGGCCGCCGAAGAGCCCGTCGAGCCTGACGAAGTATTCGCCCTCGATACTTACGCCGGGGCGCTCCAGGACCGGGCGCACTTCTACGCTGCCGCGGCAGTTGAAACCCGTGACCGTCGGTACAGCCCCCGAGGCGTCGACCAAGATCGCCGCCTTTACCGCTCCCGGCTCGCAGCGCTGGAGGAAGCTTGCGGGCGAACGGCCCCCGAGGGTGCCCGCATCTTCGGCCCGCGTCGCGAGCTCCGTGTTCACCACTTCCTCCGCCTCCGCGGCTTTGTCCGCTTTCGCAGCCGTCGTGGCTATTTGAGCCCGTGCCGCCGTATCCGCGTTGGCGGCGCTCGCCGCGCGCTCGACCCGAAGGGCCCTGCTCGCCTCCTCCGCTCGCTGGACCATCGGCACCGGGCCGAGCGTGCTCTCGTTGATCTGGGCGCCGGTGAGGCTCTCAACCTTCAGCCGGTTGGCCGGGATCGAGCCCTTGCGAATCGTCCTACCGTCGATCTTGGCGGCCGCGTAGACGGTGCCCCCGAGGGAGATGAAGAGCGCGATCAAGGCGATCACACTGGCGAAGCTGAGTTTCGGTCGCGGGGGTTCGATGGGGCGTCATACCGACAAACCCTCCCCAGGGTTCAATCGACCCCGATTTATTTTGCCCCAGCCTCCGCGGTCGCCAGTGGCGTCAGGCCCTTGACCAGGTCCGACGCCCGCTCGGCGATCGCGATCACCGGGGCGTTGGTGTTGCCGCGCGGGACCGTCGGCATCACCGAGGCGTCGACCACGCGCAGGCCCTCGAGGCCCTGCACGCGCAGCTCCTCGTCGACGACCGAGCCGATCGCGCAGGTCCCGACCGGGTGATAGATCGGGTAGGTGGTGGCGGCGACGTGGGCGCGCAGGTCGTCCTCGGAATCGCCGGCCGGCGTCGTGTAGGGCTCGGCGCAGTAGGGCCGCAGGGCGGGCTGGGCGCAGATCTCCTGCATCAGCCTCGCCCCGGCGACCATCCGTTCCATGTCTCCCTCGGCGCTGTAGAAGCGGTTGCGGATGATCGGCTTCGCGGTCGGGTCTTTGGAGGCGAGCCGGACCGAGCCGCGGCTGTTCGGGGTGAGCAGGCAGGGCGATACCCAGACACCGTGACCCTCGGGGTCGCCCATGCCCTCTTCGACGATGTGGACGGGGGCGAAGTGGAACTGCGTGTCCGGCGCGGGGGCGGCGGGGTCGACCCGGGCGAAGGCGCCCGCCTCGGCCAGGTTGGAGGCGAAGGGGCCCGTCTGGCCGGCTTCGAACTCGCTCAGCGCCGCCGGCTCCAAGGCCAGCAGCAGGCTCTCGGGCCGGTCGGTGGTCCAGACGCCGAAGCTGGCCGCGTGGTCGCTGAGGTTCTCGCCGACCTGGGGCTGGTCCAGCACCAGCTCGACCTCCCGCAGCGCCAGGTGCTCGGCCGGTCCGACTCCGGAGAGCATCAGCAGCTGCGGCGAGTTGTAGGCGCCGCCGCAGAGGATCACCTCGCGCTCGGCCCGCAGCTCCTGCGCCTGTCCCAGCTGGGAGGCCTCGACGCCGACCGCCCGCTTGCCCTCGAACAGCACCCGGTTGACGTGCATGTAGGGCATCACCGTCAGGTTCTCCCGCTCGGCGGCGGGGTGGAGGTAGGCGACGGCCGCGCTGGCGCGCATGCCGCCCCGCTGGGTCACCTGGTACATCCCCGCCCCGTCCTGGGAGGCGGCGTTGAAGTCCTCGTTGCGCTCGAGGCCGGCTCCGACCGCGGCATCGACGAAGGCGGGCGGGATCGTCCCGCCGGAGCGCTGGTCGGAGACCGGCAGCGGCCCGCCGACCCCGTGCCACTCGGAGGCGCCGCGCTCGTTGTCCTCGGATTTGAGGAAGTAGGGGAGGAGGTCGTCCCAGGCCCAGCCCGGCGCGCCCCAGCCGTCGTAGTCGGCGGCGTTGCCGCGGATGTAGACCATCGCGTTCATCGAGGAGGAGCCGCCGAGGACCTTGCCCCGGGGGACCGGGATCCGGCGGCCAAAGCAGTTCGCCTCGGGCGCCGTGCAGTAGTCCCAGTCGATCTCGGTCCGGGCCAGGTGCAGGTAGCCGAGCGGCACGTGGATGTTCTCGTTGAGGTCGGGCGGGCCGGCCTCCAGCAGCAGCACCTTCACGTCCGGGTCCTCCGACAGCCGCGCGGCAAGCACGCATCCAGCCGAACCGGCGCCAACGATCACGTAGTCGTACATCGCTCTCCTCCTGTTTCGCGCGCCGATCCCACTCGGCCTCGCCCGCGCAGAGCGTACTCCGCTGTAGGCCGCTGGAGCTGATCCTCGTCGAGGACGGCTCCGATCTCACTGTCGGGTGCTCTATTGAAGGTCGAGGTGGGGCACGGCACAACCTTCGAGCACTTAATAGATAGGAACCAATTCGCTTCAGCGCTTGCTGTGTCCCGCGTCGGGCTGGATGCTCGCCCGTGCGGCGCAAAGGTGGGCCGTGATGCGGCAACGGGGTGGCCCCGCACTGCGGTGCAAGGGAGCGTCGCACTGGATAGCGGGGGGCCGGAATCTGGAGGCACCGGTTCCGGTCCCCCGCGACACTGCTGGATACTTTCTCGATGGGCAGCGGCGAGGATCCTCCTTCGGAGCTGCCAGCGGGCGCTTCCACCGCCATTCGCTTCGCCGTGGCGCTTGCCCTGACCGCGGCCTACGTGGCCTTTGCGGTGTACGCCTCGACGCCGTGGCGGTCGGAGCTTCGCGAAGCGATCGGCCCCGTGATTGCTTGGGCAATCCCGATCACGCTTGCCTATATCCCAGCGGTGCTGATCGGCTTCATGGTCTCCACCCTGGCCACGCTGCGCTATCGCGTCCCGCCCGCCGAACCGCCGACCGGTTCGTGGCCGCGGGGCGAGTGGCCGCCCGTGACGATCGTCGTCGCGGCCCGCAATGAGGAGAACGCGATCGCCGCAACCTTGGGCCGGATCGCGCGCCTCTCCTACGCCGGCCCGATCGAGGTCGTCCTGGCCGACAACGGATCGGCCGACCGCACCGCCGAGCTGGCCGTGGAGGCGGCGCGGCGAGACGGGTTGACCTTCCGCCGCGCCTTCGAACCCGAGGCGGGTAAGTACCGGGCGCTGAACACCGCCCTCGAGGATGTGCGCACCCCGGTGGTGGTGACCGTCGACGCGGACACGCTGCTGCACCCCGAGGCGCTCAGGTTCCTGATCTCCCGGCTCGCGAGCCGTCCCGATGGGAAGCACGTCTGCGCCTGCGCCGGCGCCCTCGTGGTCGAGAACGCTTCCGCGAACCTGCTCAGCAGGATGCAGGGCTGGGACTATCGCCTGGGGATCAACGGCATCAAGCGGATGCAGGCTGCCTACAGCAGCACGCTCGTCGCCCAGGGTGCCTTTTCTGCCTACTGGACCGAGGACATCCGGGCGGTGGGCGGCTGGCCGGACGCGATCGGCGAGGACATCGTCCTCACCTGGACGATGATGGCCTCGCGCGGGTTCGTGCAGTACGAGCCGTGCGCCCTCGGCTTCACCACCGTGCCCGAGGGGTTGAGGCAATTCCTGCGCCAGCGCTCGCGCTGGGCGCAGGGCATGTTCGAGGGATTGCGGAGGATCCCACCCGCCGAACAGCCGCGTGTGCTCGCCAGGTTCGTCACCAGCCTCGACTACCTGGTGCCCCTTCTCGACTTCGGCTACGTCTTCTTCTGGGTTCCTGGTGTGATCCTCTTCATCGCCGGCTATCCGCTGATCTTCTCCTGGTGGTCGATGCTGATCCTGCCGGTGACCCTGGCCATCTACGGCCTGCTTCGTCGCTGGCAGGAGCGGTACGTCTTCCGCCGCCTCGACGTCCACCCCAAGAGGGACGTCACCGGCTTCCTCGGCTATCTCCTGGCCTACCGGGCGCTCACCGCTCCGGCCTCGCTGCGCGGCTACGTGGAATTCGCCGCCGGGGCGCGCCGCTGGAAGTAGGTCGTCCCCCCGGCGAACCACTTTTGGCGGGAAGTGCCTCAGCCGAAAGCTAGATTGAGCGACTATGCCTTCCAGGAATCCGCGCCGCGTCGTTCCCCGCGGAGGACGACGATGAACATCCGGATCGTCTGGCGCGGCCTGCTGGTCCTTCTGTTGGACGCCCTCTCGCTGCTGCTGCTCTCCGCGCTTCTCGCCGGTTTTGTCCTCGACGGCGCCCTCGCCGCGCTTGGCGCGGCGGCGGCGATCGGTTTGCTCAACGCGCTGCTCTGGCCGGTCCTGGCGCGGATCGCGCTGCCGCTCACGGTCCTCACTCTCGGCGGCGCGGCGTTGCTCCTCAACGGCGTTCTCGTCACCTTCGCCGTCGACCTGCTGCCGGGCGCCCACCTCGACGGGGTGCTCGAGGGGATCGTCGTCACGGTTGCGATGGCGGCGCTGACCGCGGGCTTTTACTCGCTGCTGGCGATCGATGAAGACGACTCCTGGCACCGCAACGTCGTCGGCCGGCAGATGCGGCGGCGTGGGCAGTGGGTGGAGAGCGAGGTGCCGGGCGTCCTCTTCCTCGAGATCGACGGCCTCGCCCACGACGTCCTGCACCGGGCCCTGGCGGCCGGCGACGCACCCAACCTCGCCGCCTGGCTGCGCCGTGGCTCCCACCGCCTCAGCAGGTGGGAGACCGACTGGTCCTCGCAGACCGGCGCCTGCCAGGCGGGACTGCTCCACGGCTCCAACGAGGACATGCCGGCCTTCCGCTGGTGGGAGAAGGACCGCGGCGCGGCGATCGTCACCAACCACCCGCGCGACGCCGAGGAGCTGGAGCGGCGGCACTCCGACGGCCGCGGGCTGCTGCACGCCGGCGGCGCCAGCCGCGCCAACATCCTCTCCGGCGACGCGCCGCACTCGATGCTGACGATGAGCACGGTGCTGCACCGCCGGCGGCCGATCGGGGTCGACTACGCGGCCTACTTCGCACGGCCCTACGCGGTCGCCCGCACGCTCGTGCTGGCGATCGCGGACATCCTCCGCGAGCGCCGGGCGGCGCGGCGGCAGGTCCGCGACGACGTCCGCCCGCGGATCGCCAGGTCGCGCTCCTACGCCGCCGTGCGCGCCTGGGCCACCGTGGTGCAGCGGGACCTGCAGGTCGCCAGCGTCGTCGGCGACGTCCTCGCCGGTCGCCCACTCGTCTACACGACCTTTCTCGCCTACGACGAGGTCGCCCACCACTCCGGGATCGAACGCGACGACGCCCTCGCCGTGCTGCGCGACCTCGACCGCCAGATCGCCAGGATCGCCCTTGCCTGCGCCGACGCCCCGCGCCCCTACCGGCTGGTCGTGCTCTCCGACCACGGCCAGTCGCAAGGAGAGACCTTCCGTGACCGCTACGGGGGGACCCTCGAGGATCTGGTGCGCTCGGCCTGCGACGCCGAGAGCACGATCGCGGTCGAGGAGGGCGAGGACGACGCGCTCGCCTACCTCAGCGCCGGCCTGACCGAGGTCGCGCGCGACGACACGATCGCGGCGCGCTCGGTTCGCACGGCGACTCGTGGCCGCCGCGACGACGGCGTGGTGACGCTGGGCGCCGACGTCCGCGAGGAGGTGGACCGGGCGCACGGGGGCGAGGTGCCGGAGCTCTCGGTGATGGCTTCGGGTTGCCTCGGGCTGATCAGCTTCCCCCGCGAGCCGGGCCGGGTCTCGCTGGAGCGCCTCGAATCGCTCTACCCGCGTCTGCTCCCGGCGCTCCGCGACCACCCCGGGATCGGCTTCGTCCTGGTCCGCTCGGAGCGCTTCGGTGCGCTCGCGGTCGGCGCCGGCGGCACCCACTTCCTCGACGAGGATCGGGTCGAGGGAGAGGACCCGCTGGGGCCGTTCGGCCCCTACGCCGCTGGCCACCTGCGGCGCACCGACGGCTTCCCCCACTGCGCCGACCTGATGGTCAACAGCACCTACTGGCCCGAGTTCGGCGAGGTCGCCGCCTTCGAGGAGCTGGTCGGCTCGCACGGCGGCATGGGCGGGACCCAGGCACACCCCTTCGTCCTGCACCCGGCCGAGCTCGCCTGGCCGGCGGAGGACGTCGTCGGCGCCGAGCGGGTCCACCGGGTCTTCCGGGGCTGGCTCGCCGGCCTTGGCCACGACGGTTACGCCAGCGAGGTCGCCTCCCCGGGGGCCAGCACCCGCAGCTCCGACTGAGGCGCCAGTTCGCGCATCCAGGCGGCCAGCTCGCGCGGGGGCGAGTGCAGAGGCGCGGGCCGCAGCCGCGCCAGGCCAAGTGGATAGAGCGTCCCCCAGTGGATCGGGACCACCGTCCGCGGCGAGAGCAGCGCCGCCGCTTGCGCCGCCCGCTCGGGGTCGAGGTGCCCGGCGCCGATGCTCGTGCCCCACCCCCAGATTGGCAGCAGGGCGAGGTCGAGTTTGCCGCCGCCGATCTCCGCCATGCCGTCGAAGAGGTCGGTGTCGCCGGCGAAGTAGATGCGCCGCCGCCCGATCAGCTCGAAGCCGACCGCCTGTGAGGCGCGCTCGAAGCGCCGCCCGCTGGGCGGGTGGTTCGCCTCCGTGGCGGTGACGCCGACGCCGCCGACGCTGGCGGAGTCGCCGGGGGCGAGCTCGCGGACCTGGCCGAAGCCGAGCCGCTCGAGGAAGTCCCCTGCCCCGGGCGCGGCGAGCACTGGCACCGCCCTGCTCAGCCGTCGCAGGGAGGGCGCGTCGGCGTGGTCGTGGTGGAGGTGGGAGATCAGCACCGCGTCGAGGTCCCGCGCCAGTCCCGGGTCGGGAGGGGGGCCGTGGCGCCGCAGCGGCCCGATACGGCGCCGCAGCACTGGATCGGTGAGCAGGCGGACGCCGTCCATCTCGGCCAGGACGGTCGCGTGGCCGGCGTAGGTGACCCGGGCCGCCGCCGTCACCTCGCGGCTCCTCCGTAACCGCGTCGGGGGCGCCGCGTATCGTCCGCCTTTCCGATGACTCCGAGGCGCGCGATCCGAGGGCGGCTGTGGCGGCCCGGCCGCGAGAGCGAGCCCCCCGAAGAAGAAGTCATCGAGATCGATCCCGCCGAGCTGAGTGGGATGTTCTCCGCTCCGGCCTGGCTGCGGGACCTCGGCTTCACTGCCTGGCTGCTGGTCGGGGCGGCGGCGGCGCTGGTCGGGGCGATCTTCCTGCTGGCGCAGACGCAGACGATCGTGATGCCGGTGGTGACGGCGGCGATCGTCGCCTCGGTCACCGTGCCCTTGGTCGACTGGTTGAAGCGGCGCGGCGTGCCGAGGGGAGCCGGGGCGGTGCTCGTCTTCCTCGGGATCGTCCTGATCGGGGTCGGCGTCGGCGTCATCGTCATGAGCGGCATCGCCAGCCAGGCTGACAGCCTCAGCCAGAGACTCCACGCCGGGGCGGACGAGATCGAGTCGTGGGTCCGCGACCTCGGCGTGGCCTCGTCCACCGCCGGGGACGCGAACCAGCACGCGAGCGCTTCGATCAGCGCTGGCTTCGAGGCCCTGACCGACGGCCTGCTCGGCGGTGTCGACAAGCTGGCCTCGCTGGCCGTCTTCCTCTCCTTCGCCGCTCTCAGCCTCTTCTTCATGCTCAAGGACGCGCCGACGCTCGGCAGGTTCGTCGAGCGCCACCTCGGCATGCCGGTCCCGATCGCCCACACCGTGTTGGGCCAGGTATCACGCTCGCTCCGCGGCTACTTCGCCGGGGTCACGATCGTGGCCGCCTGGAGCGCGCTGCTAGTCGGCGCTGGGGCCCTGCTGCTCGGGGTGCCGTTGCCCGGGACGATCGCCGTCGTCACCTTCCTCGGCGGCTACATCCCCTATCTCGGCGCCTGGACGGCGGGCGCCTTCGCGGTCCTGATCGCGCTGGGTGGGCAGGGCCCCGAGGCGGCGCTGGCGATCGCCCTCATCGTCCTCCTCGCCAACGGCGTGCTCCAGCAGCTGGTGCAGCCGATCGCCTACGGCGCCGCCCTCGGTCTCCACCCACTGGCGGTTCTGATCGTCACCATCGCCGGCGGTTGCCTTTTCGGCACGATCGGCCTCGTCCTCGCCGCTCCCCTCGTCTCCGCGGCGGTGAGGATCTCCGCCGAGCTCTCTGCCTCACGCTCCTCGGCTGAGCGAGCCGAGGCCGCGATCGAGACTTAGTGGACCTGGGGGACAGAAAACTTTACTTGTCCCAAGACGCGACTAGAGTGGTTCTCGCGAGCAGCTATCGAGCTGCCGGCTCGGAGTTGGGATTGGAGCCGCACCGCCCAGAGGAAGGAGATGCCAATGGAGGCTGGTCGAAGTTCGAGAGGTTCTGTCGGCAGCGATAACTCGATGTGGATCGCGTTCGCCGGGGTGATGATGGTGATCCTCGGCAGCCTGGACGTGATCTGGGGGCTGGCGGCGATCCTCAATGACGATGTGGTCGTGGTCGGCGGCCACGGCGCGCTGATCTTGGACCTCACGACCTGGGGCTGGGTTCAGCTGATCCTCGGTGTCGTCGTCGGGCTCACGGGACTCGGTCTGATCGTCGGCAACGAGGCGGCCCGGGTACTGGGCATTTTCCTCCTGGCGGTCAACGCCATCCTGCAGGTCGTCTGGTTCCCGGCAGCGCCGCTGTGGGCGTTCCTGATGATCGTCCTCGACGTCGTGATCATCTACCAGCTGACCGTCAACTGGGCCGCGAAGGAGGGATCGCGCTGACGCTCGCGGATTTCGATCATCCCGGATCCATTCCGCTATCGATCGCGGCAATGGCCGCCTCGATCGAGGGATAGAAGTGATCTCTGTCGAGGGTCTCCATTAGCCCGTAGCGCAGAGTCAGCTCTTTGAGGCGGTCGCGCAGCTCGACGAAGGCGAGGTGTATCCCCGAATCATTCAGCTCGCGGTCGAGCTGCTCGAGCATCTCCGCCGCGGTCACGTCGACGTCGGTGATGGCCTCGCACTGCAGGACGATCCAGTCCGGCTTGCGCTCGCGCGCGAGGCGCCGGATCTCGTCGCGGAACCTTCCCGAGTTGGCGAAGAACAGCGGCGCCTCCCAGCGGTAGACGATTACCCCCGGGATCTCCCCGGCGCCGGGGTAGGCGGCGAGGTCGTGCCATCCCTCCAATCCCCCGGGGCGCCCTAGAACCGCGCCGTGCGGCCACCAGTTGCGGCGGAAGAAGAGGATGATCGCCAGCAGGACCGCAACCACGATTCCCTGCAGGACGCCGAGCAGCACCACCCCGGCGGTGGCCACCAGGGACACGCCGAGCGCGCTTCTGCGCATCTCGTAGTAGCGGCGCAGCAGGGGCAGGTTCATCAGCGATATCGCCGCGGCGATGACCACCGCCGCAAGCGCGGCCTGCGGCAGGTCCGCGAGCAGTGAGTTGAGGAAGAGAAGGAGCGCCCCGACCAGCCCGGCGCCGACCAGCCCGGCCAATTGGGTCTTCGCCCCCGACTGCTCGGCGACGGCGGTCCTCGAGCCGCTCGTGGAGACCGCGAACCCCTGAAAGAAGCCCGCCGCCACGTTCGCGGCGCCGACGCCGATCATCTCCTGATCGGGCTTGACCTCGTCTCCGCGCCGGGCCGCGAAGCTGGTCGCGGTCGCGATCGTGTCGGTCAGCGATACGAGGGTGATGCCGAGTGCCGCCAGCAGTAGCGCCGGGACGTCGCCGGCGTCCGTCCAGGGAAGTCCCGGGGTGGGCACGCCCTGAGGCAGAGATCCGACCGTCGCGACCCCATAGTCGGCGAGGCCAAACGCCGCCGAGAAGACCGTGGCCGCCACGACTCCCACGAGGATCGCCGGCAGGCGCTTGGTGAGGATCGGGAGCAGCAGCAGGATGCCCAGGACCGCGAGCCCGAGCACGAGCGTGGCGGTGTGCGTCTGGCCGAGACCTTCCACGAACGCCTTGACATCGCCGAGGAACGAGTCGCCGTCGGTCGAGAATCCGAACAGCTTCGGCAGCTGTCCGACGATGATCGTGATCCCGAGGCCGTTCATGTAGCCGACCTGGACCTCTTTCGAGAGCAGGTCGGCGACGAACCCGAGCTTGCCGAGCCCGAGGGCGATCTCGATCAGCCCGACGAAGATCGCGAGCATGCCCGCCAGGACGATCGCCGACCCCGGGTCTCCCACGACCAGCAGGGGCGTGATCGAAGCGAGGATCAGGGGTGAGATCGAGGAGTCGGGCCCGAGCACCAGGACCCGTGACGGCCCGAAGAGGGCGTAGCCCACCAGGCAGGCGATCGTCGTGTAGAGGCCGGTAACCGCCGGCAGGCCGGCGAGCTCCGCGTAGGCCATTCCCTGTGGGACCAGGATCGCGGCCAGCACGACCCCCGCAACCAGATCGGGTCGAGCGGATTGGCCGGGGTATTGCCGGATGAGCTTGATCCCTGGCACCCAGCGCGCCAGCCAGCCGGAGCGGTGAAGTTGCCTCCCTGAATCCACGGACCTGCTCCTCTGCATAGCTGTCCCGGTCGTGCCCCCCGAAGGGGGCGATCATGCGCATCTTCTGTCCTGGGGCAGGAAGAGACAAGCGGTAGCGCCGTTTCGCGACAGTGCGGCCGACGCCACCGTCCTAACCATCGGTGTTCGTGGCTGAGCGGGCAGCGTTGGCTGTTAGGCGCTCAGCGAGTGCGAGAACCTCGTCACGTAGGGCGGCTGGTCGAATGATCGTGAAGGGCCAGCCGAGGCCGGCGAGGGTCTGTGCCATGGCGTCGAGACGCTGTGCGCGGATGTTCACGACGACGCCATCAGGGTGCGTCGCCAGATCGCCGAAGTTGCGACCGACCCTTCGCGCGACCTCGTCGAGCGTGGCGTGGAACACCACCTCGACTTCGTGGCGCCAGCCGCCTTGGGCCAGCGAGCGGACAGCGCGAGGGAAAACGACGCCATCTCATGCGACTCGAACTGGCCCCCTAGCCAGGTACTTGGTGCGGGTCGTCCCTGGCGCAGATGAGGCAAATAGGCCGAATGCGGGAGCGCTACCGTGGATGGGGTGCCATCCACGGACCTGATCCTTATCTGCTTCCTGGTGCTCGTTGCGCTCTACGGGGCGTTGGTGCTGGCCCTGTTTGCCTTCGGCCGTCGCGGCGATGCCAGAGCGCTGGCGGGCTTCGTCCCCGATTGCCTGATCCTCTCCAAGCGCCTCCTCGCCGACAGCCAGGTCTCACCGGGCCGAAAGATCGCGCTCGCCCTGCTCGTCGCCTACCTGGCGCTGCCCTTTGACCTGATCCCAGACTTCATCCCGGTCGCCGGCCAGCTCGATGACGCCATCCTGGTCGCGCTGGTTCTGCGCCTGGTACTGCGCGGCGGCGGACCCGGGCTTCTGGACGAGCATTGGCCCGGCCCGCCTAAGGGCGGTGCCCTGATCCGGCGCCTCGCATTCGGGCGGGTTGCGCCTACCTACTAGGCGCGGGACCAAGGCACAGCCAGCAACGACAGTTCCGGTTCGGGCGCTCGCCGCCCGGTCGCCTGCTGTCTTTCCCTTCTCTCAGTGGGAGAGATATCCCGAAACACCTGTCGTCTCTCAGAGGGGTTCTTGACCTAGGCTGCTCGCGCACGAGCGACCTTTCGGCGCCCTTGGCATCAGCAAGCGCCGCCGCCTCAGCTAATACGTTGCGGCCATGACCCGATCTGTTCACACCACAAGGCGAGGAGCCAAGGGGTGCCCTCGGTTCCCTTGCCCGCTGACTATCAGGTCGAGATCAGGGAACCTCTCGCCGTCGGCTGATGTCCGGTTGATCGTTCGTCATACGAGCCCCAGCTCGTAGGCGAGGATCACAGCTTGGACGCGGTCGCGTAGGTCGAGCTTGTTGAGGATGCGGCCGACGTGGGTCTTGACGGTCGCTTCTGAGAGGACGAGTCGGGTGGCGATCTCGGCATTCGTGCGTCCGGCGGCCAGCTCGAGCAGCACTTCGTACTCGCGCGCGGTCAGCTCTGTCAGGCGGGGGTGCTCTCGCGGGTCGACGGGCGCCTCGGTCGCCGCTGGGCCGTCGGGTAGCTGGTGGGCGAATGCGTCGAGCAGCCTGCGCGTGACGCGAGGCGCGACGACGGCGTCTCCGGCGGCGACCGCGCGGATCGCGGCGGTCAGCTGGTCGGGCGGGACATCCTTGAGGAGGAAGCCGCTCGCGCCGGCGCGCAGACCGGCGAACGCGTAGTCGTCGAGGTCGAACGTCGTCAGGATCAGCACGCGCGCGTCGCTGCTGGCAAGGATCTGTCGCGTCGCCTCGATGCCGTCGACGCCGGGCATCCGCACGTCCATCAGCACGACGGCGGGATCGAGCAGAGCGGTCTGCGCTACTGCCTCGGCGCCGTCGCCGGCTTCGCCGACAACGGCGATGTCGGGTTGTGCGTCGAGCACCATGCGAAAGCCCGCTCGGAGGAGCGGCAGATCGTCCGCGAGCAGGACGCGGATCGTCATTGGCCGGCCTCGTGGTCGAGGCGCAGCCGTGCGCGCACACCCCAGCCGCCACGTGATCGAGGGCCAGCGTCCACAGCGGCGCCGTGGGCGGCAGCGCGCTCGCGCATCCCCGCAAGCCCGTGTCCGCTTGCGGCACCGTCGTTCATCGACGCGGGATCCACCGGGCCACCATCATCGACGACCTCGACCGTGAGCGCACCCTCGTCCCAGTCCAGACGGACCTCGGCCGAGGACGGCGAGCTGGCGTGTTTGAGGGCGTTCGTCAGCGCCTCCTGCACCACGCGGTAGACCGTCAGCTCCGCTCCCGAGCTGAGCGGCGCAGGTCGGCCGGTGTGGATCAGGCGCGTGGGCAGGCCGGCGCCGGCGACCTGCGCCACCAGCGCGTCGAGCTGGGCGATCCCTGGCTGCGGTTGCAGTGGCGGTGCGGCGGTGGCGCCGTCATCGGGCTGCTCGCGCAGCACGCCAAGCAGCCGGCGCATCTCGCCGAGCGCCGTGCGTCCCGTCGCGGCGACGTCGCGCATCGCCGCCGCCGCTTCGCCGGGCGCCTGCTCGGCGGTGAGCCGGGCGCCCTCGGTGAGCGTGATCATCACAGTCAGGTGGTGCGCGACGATGTCGTGCAGCTCACGTGCGATGCGGGTCCGCTCGGTGGCCGTGGCGAGCTGCGCCTGCTGGTCGCGCTCGCGCTCCAGCTGCTGGGCACGGAGCAGCAGCGCGGCGATGTGCTCGCGCCGCGTGCGCACATAGACGCCGAGCACCGCAGCCGCGACGACGAACGCGGACAGGCTGGCGAACGGAAGCAGCACGGCGTCCGTGAAGCGCAGGGTCGCGAGCAGAGCACCGACCTCCGCCACCGCGAACGCCGCGGGCAGCTCCCATTCCCGCCGCGCATGCACCGCGACGCTGTAGAGCGCGAGGAGCAGGGCGCTATCGGCCAGCAGCGGCTCGCTTGCGAGCCATTGGGCGAAGGCGACGAGCGCGATCGCCGCGAACGCGGCGAGCGGCGCGCGCCGTCGCCACGCCAGCGGCGCCGTCAGGCCGGCGACCAGCAGCCAATCCCCAATTGCGGTGTCGTCGGCCGAGAGCGCGAAGAGCAGGCCCAACGCGACGGCCAGCGCGGCATCCGCGGCGAACGGCCGGCGCGCCTGCCACGCGCGCAGGGCTTGCAGGCGTCCGCTCATGGCACCCGGGCCGATCAGGCGTCCTTGCGGGTCAGCGTAATCGCAGCCGCGGCGATCGCCGCCCCCAGATAGGCGCACAGCAGCGCGAACGCCGGCCATGGCGCCAGAACATGGGGGTCCGGGGTGGTGGTCACGAGCGCGCCCATCGCGCCGCTCGGAAGATACTTGGCGACGCTGGGCGCGAACTCGCCGAACAGCAGCGGTGCCAGCAGCACGATGCCGATCAGTGCCGAGATCGCGGCAGCGGTGTTGCGCAGGATGAAACCGAGCGCGGTGCCGAGCACGCAGACGGCGGTCAGCGTGATGCCGCTCATCGCGACGACGCGCGCCGTTCCGGGATCGGACAGGCTGAAGTCCCAGTGCGTCGCGAGGATCGCGGAGCCGATGAAGAAGGTGGCAAACGACGCCGGCATCATCAGCACGAAGCTCACGCCCGCGAGGAGGCCGAGCTTGGCCCACATCACCGGCAGCCGGCGTGGCACGGCCGCGAGCGTGGTCGCGATCGTTCCGGTCGCGTACTCGCCGCTGATCGCGACCACGCCGAGGACTCCGAGCGCCATCTCGGCGAACAGGCGGCCGGCGAAGACCCGCCCGCCGACCTGGAGCGCGTCGCGCTCTGCCGCCGACATCGCCGCCCAGTCGTGGACGGTCAGCAGCGACACGAGTGCGCCGAGCGCCAGTAGAAGCGCGACCGACGCCGCGAGCAGCGCGAGCGTCGAACGCAGCGTCGCGAGCTTGATCCACTCGGCGCGCACGACCCGCCCCGCGGACAGGGCGAGCGCACTCATGCGATCCGCTCCATGGTGCCGTCGCGATACTCGACACTGTCGCGCGTCAGCTCCATGAACGCCTCCTCCAACGACGCGCTCTGTGGCCGCAGCTCGTGCAGCACCACTCCATGCAGATGTGCCACCTCGCCGATCTTCGCTGCGCTGAGACCACTGATCCTCAGCTGCTCCCGATCGACAGCTGAGACGGAAACCTCCGGGCTGACGAGCCGCTCGACAAGCGCGGAGGGATCCGGCGTGCGCACGACGACATCGCGCGAGGCCCTCGCCGTCAGCTCCTGCATCGGCAGGTCGGCGATCAGCCTGCCGCGACCCACGACGATCAGATGGTCGGCCGTCAGCGCCATCTCGCTCATCAGATGACTGGAGAGGAAGACGGTGCGCCCCTCGGCGACGAGGTCGCGCAGCAGCGTGCGCACCCACAGCACACCCTCGGGATCGAGTCCGTTGACCGGCTCGTCGAGGATCATCGTCGCCGGATCGCCGAGCAACGCGCAAGCGATCCCGAGCCGCTGGCTCATGCCGAGCGAGAATTGGCCCGCACGCGTGTCCGCGACGGCATGCAGACCCGTCAGCTCGATTAGCTCCTCCACGCGGACCTTGCCGACACCGTGCGTCGCCGCAAGCGTCCGCAGGTGGTTACGCGCAGTCCGGCCCGGATGGAAGGCCTTCGCCTCGAGTAGCAGCCCGACCTCACGCAACGGCGCACGATGCTCGGCGTAGGAACGGCCGTTCACGAGCGCCGTGCCCGACGTCGGCGCGTCGAGCCCGGCGATGAGTCGCATCGTCGTCGACTTGCCAGCGCCATTCGGGCCGAGGAAGCCAGTCACCACCCCGGGCCGGACAGTGAAGCTGAGCCGATCGACGGCGACCTTCCCGCCATAGCGCTTCGTCACTTCGCGAATCTCGATCATGGCCGGCGACGATAAGCGGGCACCTCCAGTTCCGAAACGGCCGGAAGGATGATCTTTCGCCGCCGCCAGCTACGCCGTTCGGATGATCGGCACGCTCGCAGGGGGCGCGCTCGCCTTAAGGCAGTCGCGGGAGCGATGCCCGACGAGCATCCCCCTCGAATGCGGCTGCGCCCGCGACGAGCTCGGCGGCTATGACTCGCTCGAAGGCGGCAGCGGTTGCGAGGCGCCGCCACATCGACTGGGCATCGGTCACGATCGGGAGCGGCACGGGCGTCGTGCCGGCCCCCTGCGGATCCAGCACCCCTTTGGCAAGGACGCTCTCGCTGCCGCTCTCGAGTAGCTCGACGTGCAGGCGCCGCAGTGAGCTCAGGCGTTCCCCTAGCGACTTGTCTGGCCGGGCCGCTCGGTGAGCCCGCAACCGCACCTCGCGCCCACCCGCGTCGAGCATTGCCTCGTAGACGAGTGCGCCCCCTGCGAGCGCCACCCGCCCGTCGCGCAGCATGGCCTCGCCGACGGCGGGCGCCCTCACCCGGCCGACGAGCCTGGCCTCCCGCGAGGGCCCGGCGACGAACGCCGCGGTGTCGGGCACTTCCGCGGCCAGCTCCGTTTGCCCCAGCGACCCCGTGTGCCGCTCACGCCACGAGACGCGGACGCCCGGCTCCTCCATCCTCGTCGCCTCGGGCGTCAGCGCGACACCACGATCGCGGTCCGCCGCGCCGAGGCAGCGACAGGCGTCGCTGTAGCCCATCGCCACGAGGGTGGCCGCGTCGATCCGCCCCATGAAGAAGTCGGGATCGAGCGGGATCGGATGTCGCGGCTTGATCACGTGGGCGATCACCGGCCGCCGCTGCCCGTAGGGCGAGTGCCCGGCGGCTATCGCCTCGTTCAGCTCGCGGATCCGGTCGAGCTCCTCGAACAGCACGCCGTTGGCGCTCTGCTCGATCATGTGCACGTATTGCGGGAACGGCCCGTCGCGGTAGGCCGGGGTGTTGCCGATGCACCAGAGGATCCAAAGCTCCTCGGCGCCGCGCTTGACGGCGCCGATCAGGTTCGCGTCCTTGATCCACACGGAGTCGACGTAGGGCGTCCCGGCGCGCCGCACCGCGGGCATCAGCACCGGCAAAGAGATGCCGGCGACGAGAGCGCCCAGATCGATTTCGCGATGCTCGATCGCCTCGTTGGTCTTCGCCGCGTGATTGCAGACGTTGAAGGTCCCTTCGATCCCCCGCGCCGCGCGAATCGCCACGACGTCGATGCCCAGATGCGGGAAGACGCGTCGCTCGATCCCGCTGGCGCTGCCGAATCCAGGCAGGTGTGGGGCTCGCAGGTAGTCGCGCAGCGGCAGCGGCGTGGCGAAATCTCGCACCCGAAGGGTCCGCCAGCGCTCGGCCATCTCCTGCGGCGAGCGGCCCGACATCAACATCGCCAGGTTGAACGTCCCGCCGGAGGTTCCGTCCGCGTGCGCAAACCCAAGGCCGGCCTCCTCCAGCGCGCAGAGGACGCCGGCCTGCCAGGCGACCCGCATGCCCCCGCCGGCGAGGATCAGCGAGCGACGCGGTGCTTCACGGTCCGCTGGATCAAAGGCGAGGGAGGGCGTGTGCTCCATGCCTCACCGGATCCGCCGCCAGTGCTCGGCCGCGAGCAGCCCCGAGAGCAGGTCGAAGAAGGCAACGCCGAGGGCGAGCGGCGAGAAGATCCGGCGCCTGACTCCGAGCGCGACGGCGACGAAGGCCCCGATCTTCTGCAGAGCGGCCCAGAAGACGATCACCGGGTCGCGCCCCGGCCGCAGCAGCGCGTTCAGCAGGCCGCCCCCGACGACGAACATGAACATGCCGATCGTGCCAAAGAAATGGCGCGCGGTGGCGTCGTCCTCGGCCATGAGCGATCGCAGCAGCCGCCGCGGGGCGAGCGCCTGCACGGCACCCGACACCATGGTCAGCGCGGAGATCGCGATCAGCGCCCGGCGGATGAGCGAGTCCGACATCAGGCCGCCTTCAACACGAAGTAGAGGGCGATGGCGATCCACTGAACGGTCCAGAGCGAGGTGCGGACGACGTTCAGCCGCATCCACTTGCCGAGCAGGACCCGAAGGCGCTCCTGATCGGTGACGCCGGCCTTGAGCTCCTTGTTGTACGGGAAGATGAACAGCATGGTGAGCGCCGTGGCGGCGATCACGCCGGCCAGGTAAACGATCGGAGCCCAGAGGTACTCGCTGTCGGCCTCGCCGATGAGAAGGGCCACCGCGGCGACGAGCATTGCCACCGTCATCCAGGTGAAGTATTGGGTCGCGTGCTTGACCGGCTCGATGAACGGCAGCTCGTACGTCTCCGGAGTGAGGCGGGGCGCGATCGGGAAGGAGAAGAGCACGAGCGACCAGCCGGTGCCCAGGTACATCGAGGCGAAGAGCAGCATCAGCGCCGCGACGATGACGTTTGCGGTCTCGCTCATGATGGCGGTGGCGCGACACGCTGGGCGCCGTCGTGCTGAAGGGCCGGGTCGTCCGGGGGCGGCAGCCATTCTTGGCTCTGGCCGAGGTTGACGACGCTCTCGAGCCCCTCTGGAATCTCACCCGGCGGCTGGTCGTAGTGGAGGAACCAGCACTCGAAGTGGTCGTCGAGGACCCCGGCCGTCTGCGGGAACCAGGCGGTGACGAGCGGCCGCTCCGCGATGTCCAATCCCTTCAGCGGCGCGACGCGAGGATGGTCGCCGAGGACCAGCCGCGCCGAGCGGGTGAAGGGCAGGTTGAAGCCTCCCTTTCCCCGGAAGTGGACGTAGGACTTCATCAGCATGCCGCGGAAGGCGCAGTAGTTCGCGGCCGCGGCGCCGACCGGCAGCCCTGCGAATCGCGGCCGGTCGATCTCGATCCGGACCGCGAGCTGCCCCTCGAGGTCGTACTGGCTCGACACGGTCCGCTTCGAGATCACGAAGTCCAGGTTTGCCTGGTGCTTCGGCATGCCCCAGATGCCCTTGCCGCCCTTGACCGAGATCTCGGTGCTGACCGGGAGGTCGAGCACGTACTGACCGGTGCCGTAATGGTGGGTGAAGAGGGCGGGGACGAGCCGGGGCGCCGGACGCTCGCCGTGCGTGCAGGCGATTGCGATCGAGAACTCCACGTAGCGCCCGATGTCGGTCACTTCGTAGTTGACGACGGTGACGACGAGCGCGCCGCGATCGCCCCAGAGCAGGAGCGGATGCACCTCGTCGCCGGGGATCAGCTCGGCGGCGCGACGAGCGTCGATCGGGAAGATCGCCATCAGCGACGGCGTGTCCTCCGAGTTGACCGGGAGCGCGAAGCGGATGCCGTCGACGAGCGCATGGCGTCCCTCCTGTCGCTTCAGGCGCTTCGGGATTCTCACTGGGCAGCCCCCTTCTCCAACTCGTCGACGATGACCGGGAAGACGTCCTCGTCCGCCCGCTGGCCCATGAAGACGTCGAGGTGTCCGTAGCCGGGGAAGAAATGCGCGGTGTGCCGTCCCGGTCGATGACGATCGAACCACTCATGGGTGCGGCGCTGGCTCTCCGGCAGGAAGCAGTTGTTGACCTCGCCGGCTAGGAACGAGAAGCGCGCGTCGGTTTGCGGCGGCTCGGCGACGAAGCTCGCGGGCAGCTCCGGGCGGCCGTCCACCGAGACCAAGCCACCGGCCTTGACGCAGGCGAGGATCTGCTTGAAGAAGGTGAGCGGCACCTCGGCGAACTCCAGCTTGAGCCACTCGTGCGTCTCCGGGTTCAGGTTCTCGTGGCGCCACAGCGTCGGGAAGCCGACGCCGTAGGTGAAGCTCGCCAGTCGGCAGACCTCGTTGTCGCACTCGTGGTGCGTGGCCAGCACGAACGCGTGCAGCAGCTTCGGCATTACCCACGGCGCGCCCTTGAGACCCCACTGCGGGTTGAGGTAGCCGAGGACGCGCGCCGCCGGTGGGATCGCGAAGCGCAGCTTTGCCGCCGCGAAGCGTGGGACGACCGGGTGGAGGGTGACCGCGTTCGCGACGATCGTCGTCACCTCCGGCACGAGCCCCGCGACGGCGGACATCATGAAGCTGGTCGAGCCCTGGCAGTGGATCACCGCCTGGACGGCGTCGGCCCCGGTTTCGTCGACCACCTTCCGCACCGCCCGCGGGTGATCGAACACCGCCGCCTGGTCGAGCGTCCACTCGTTGTGCGGGATGTCGATGCTCGCCCGCCAGTTCTCGAGCCAGACGTCGTAGCCCTCCTCCACCAGGACGTCGACAAGGGTGCTCCGCGTCGGCGCCCGGTAGATGTTGGCGCGCACCCCCGCGCCGTGGACGAGCAGAACCGGGCCCTTCGCGGGGGCGTGCTTGCCGGTGACGTGGATCAGGTTGCACTCGAGCCCGTCGCCGGCGGTGAACGACACCACCTCCTCCCTGTGGCCCTCTACGTTCACTTCTCGGTCTCCGCGCCCGGGCCGTAGACCTCCCATAGGTTGCCGGCGAACAGGGCGCCGAACCGGGCGACCGCGTCCGCCCGCCCGTCGGGCTCGGTGTCGAACGTCGTCAGCTGCTTGGCGAAGTCGAGCGGCTCTATGTGGAGGATGCCGGCGGCGACGACCTCAGCCGACTCGTCCTCACCGGGCTCGACGTGTCCGGCCAGCAGGCGAGTGAAGAGCGTCGAGGTGTCCTTCCAGACGTTGTCGACGCCGGGGTCGTCCTCGACCACCTTGAACCCGGTCATCGTCAGCGGATGACCCTCTCCGTCGGCGAAGTGGAGGCGGTAGAGCATGCGCTTGTCCCGCTTGCCGCCCTCCAGGTTCACGAACAGGTTGAAGACCCCCCGCTCGACCTGAAGCTCGCCACCGAGTGCCTCGCAACTCACGTATCCGTCTGCCCGGCCGAGATGGTCACGATCGGCGATAAAGCGGTCGAGGTCGTCCGCGGTGATCGTCAGGTGGAACATAAAGCGGGTCTCGCTGCTCTTGCCGTCGCGGTGCCCGCGGTCGAAGTCGCCCTCGCCGAAGGTCACGAACCCCTTCATCTCCTCGGTGAAGGAGACCGAGACCCCGCGGTGGCCCTCGACCGGCTCGGTGGGGGCGGCCGGTGGCGGTGGGGGAGGCGGCGTCGGGGGCGGTTGCACCGGGCGTGAGAGATCGGCGGTCCGCCCGTCGAGGATGGCGTCGGCCGCCCGGTCCGCGACGGCGGCGATGGTCAGGCTGGGATTGGGGCCCACGGGCCCGGGCAAGACGGATCCGTCGGCGATGTGGAGGCCCGGATGGCCGAACACCTCGCCGTTGGAGTCGACGACGCCCTCATCCTCGTTGCGGCCCATCGGGCAGCCGCCGACCGGATGCACCGTTATCACCCGGTTCAGGTACCAGAGGGGATTGTCCGCGAAGCTGGCGCCGAGCCGGTCGGAGATCTGCTCTGAGACTTCGCGCACGCGGTCGAAGTACGTCGCTGAGCGGCCATGCTTGCTCCAGTCGACTTGGAGGCGGTCGTCGTCGAGTGACATGCGGCCATCGGGGATGTCGCGACCCATCCCCAGGAGCGGAAGCACTCCCGCGGAAAGGCCGGCGTCGCCGAACAGCGAGGAGATCTCGGCGCTGAGCGAGGTGTCACGGTCGCGTCGAAGCAGACGGCGGACCAGTCGGGAGAGGATTGCCGGCGCCATGCGGGCGACGGTCGAGGGCGAGTCGACGCCCTGCAGCAGCCAGTTGCCGAACTCCGGGAAGCCGGCGTCCTCGAGGTAGAACCCTCGTCCCTCGCCGCCATCGAGTTCGTCCGCAACTCGGATCGCACTCGTGATCACCGGCCCGTAGCCGGGGTCGATCACGCGCGGCTTGCGCTTGCCGTCCCCGTCGGCCTCCGTGCAGCGGACAGCGAAGGTCAGCAGGTCGCCGTTGCCCGAGAAGTGAGTGCCCAGCGCGCGGCTCAGGCGCGGGAAGGCGGCACGGTTGCGCAGCAGGAGGTACGTGGAGCCGAGCGTCCCAGCCGACAGCACGAGCCGGTCGGCGGCTACGGTCGTCCGCGGCAACCCCTTCGTATCGGTGGGCCGCCCCTCGTGCTCGGGGTCGTGCTCGATGTAGTGGATCGTGTAGCCGCCGCCCTCGCGTGGCTCGAACGCCCGCACCTCGCAGCGCGTGCGGATCTCCGCGCCGGCATGCCAGGCCGCCGTCAGGTAGGTGTAGTCGAGTGAGTTCTTGGCGCCGAAATTGCAGCCGACGTCGCACTCGCCGACGAGGCGGCAGGTCTGGCGGGTGCGACCGTGGATGTTCGGCCGTGACTCGCGTATGGGCTCACCCGGGATCGGCTTCGCGCCGGGCTCGGGCGCGAAGCTGACCGCCAGGTCGGGCAGGAACCAGTCGTGCCCGAGCTCCTCCGCCGCGGATTTGTAGGCGAGCGTCTTCGGCGTCGCGTCGTACGGCGGCGCGTCGAACGGGTATGGCGTCGCTCCGAGCATTGCTTCGGCGCGCTCGTAGTGCGGCTCGAGGTCCTCGTAGGTGACTGGCCAGTACTCGTAGCCGGGCCCCGGCTGTTCGCGCACGAACCACTTCGGGTCCTTGCGGATCAGCACGTTCGCATAGATCAGCGAGCCACCGCCGAGGCCGCTGCTGACGACCGACTCCAGCCCGTCGAACGACCAGAGGTCGAACATACCGTGCAGTCCCTCGCTCGGGTCCCAGAAGTTCTTGCCCAGCCCGCGCGGGCTGCGTGGGAAGGATCCGGGCGGATACGGCTTGCCGCGCTCGAGCACCAGCACCCGCTGCCCCGCCTCCGCCAGCCGGCACGCCATGACCGAGCCACCGAAGCCCGAGCCGACGATGACGGCATCGAAGTGCTCACCCCCGCTTGGTGAACCGGACATCACTCCTACAACTAATAGCTCGCCAGCTGGGCCAGCGCAACCGTTGCTCGTAAAGAGTTCGAGTGAACGGCCTTCAGGGCCGTTGCGCCGGAACCTGGATCGGCGGCTCGATCAGCCCCGCCTCGAGCGGCTCGTCGGCGGGGCGCAGCCAGGGTTCCTCGGCGCCGCCGTCGGGAGCCGGCTCCCATTGCCGCGGGACACGACGGATGCCGATCGGGTAGATCGTCAGGCCCTCCTGGTCGAGCCGCAGCCGCAGGAAGTTCTTGTAGTCGGGGATGCCCTGGCACGCGAGGACCTCGTTGGCGTGCTTTGGCGCCCGTCGGTGCGAGCGGATCAGGTACTCGCCAAAGATGAATCCGCCACCGAGGTACCCGATCATGGCTCCCAGGGCGGCGACCGCCACGACCAGCCAGTCCGCGTCTAAGACGACCGCCGCGACGACGGCGAGGGCCCCGGCGACAGCGATATGGACGAGCCAGTGAAGCGTGCCGAGAAGCCATTTTCCGGCTCTGGTCTCAGCCGCGGCATAGCCGACGAGCGCCAGCAGCATGATCAGCCCGATCGCCGCGGAGGCGACGGACCAGCCGGGGCCGATCTCGATCGCCGCGAAGAGCGATGCGGCGAGGCCGGCGTAGAGGCTGGCGATCGCCGCACACAGCCCCGGAGCGAGCCAAGGCAGCTTTCTGGCGCCCTTCGTCAGCCCTTCGGAGCTCTCCCGGCTTGGATAGCAGGACTTCTGCTCATACCGCCCGTGGGGCAGCTCGAGCTCATGCGGCATGGTGTGAGTCGGATACAGGTAGGCGCCGCCGCCACCGGCGGTGATGAGGTCGTGACCGCCATCATCCGATCGGTACCGGCAATAGTGATGGAGGTCACCGGTCAGCGTTACCCGAACCTCGGCGCCGGCCTCACGCACGATGTTGTCGACGAAGTATTCGAGGTTCTTGTGGGAGTCGGGCACATGGTCGCGCTTGACCTTCGTCCAGCTCGGCTTCCCCGTTACGAGGATGACCCGATCGCCCCGCTCCAGGTCGAGCCCGCTGAAGTACGCGAGCTGCGGCGCGTCGATGAAGGTGTCGAGCTGGATGTCGACCGCTAGCAACCACCACCGGTGCGGCAGCCGCACGGCGAAATAGCTTCGTCGCTGCTGGGTCTTCCAGGCGCCGATTTCCCGCCCAGCGCAAAAGAACCGCAGGAAGTTGGTCAGGCCGTCGTACCAATCGTGGTTGCCCGGTATCGCGAGGAGGTCCGGAGCGGGGGAGGTGGTCGACGGACAGGCCGCGGTATAGGGGCCGCGGAAGCGGTTCTCGTATTCCTCCCGGGTGGCGACGGGGTAGACCTCATCGCCGCCCATCACGAGCGCGCGTCCGCGCGGAAGCGGACGGTGTGGGAGGGCCTGGGGCCACTCCGCGAAATCGCCGCTTTCGGTGAGCTCGAGGCGGCGCTGCCCGAGCAGGCTGGCCACGGCGTAAGTCGAGTCGAAGCCATCGCCGAGATCGGCGACGAAGTCGAGCCAAAGGGCCCCGTCCTGCTCGTCGGCCTCGCCATAGGAGAGTGGCGGGCCCGGGTTCGGGTCCAGGGCCGCCTGGAACTCGCGCTTGTCCGCGTACTGACCGAAGAGGCCGGAGACGAGGACGCGCAGCGCGGCGTCGACGAGGACGCGCAGGCTGAGCCAGCGAACCATCGGCTTGCGTTCGAACCCGAGGCCCCCGACGGTGCGCGGCCGCTCGGCCGGGGTCACGGATGCGGGGGGCGGAATCATCACTAGCGGATGGCGATTCTCTCGGCAACGGGCGCATCGGTCAAGGAAGGAGAAGCACACTCCTGCGACTTTTAGTGAAGCCTCTTTCTTTGGCTTCGGCCTCCGTGAAGGTACGATCGACAGACTCGAGGGGAGAGGAGGCGATATGGGTCAGGGGAAGGAGCTTGGCCTGCTGACGCGCCACCGGCCGATCCTGCGTTACGACCGCCAGTACGACTACCGGGCCGCGTCGGTGCTGGGAGCCGTCGAGAACCCCGGCAACGTGCTGCGTCGCGGCGAGGGCGAGGTGGTCGCACGCGCCGGAGGCGAGCCGCCGCTCTCGCTGGAGCTGCTCGCGAGCTACCCGGAGGAGCTCGAGCCCCGCGAGGACGACTGCATCTCGATGGCGCCGGACGTGCTCGGCGACGCGCGCCGGATGGAGGGCGAGGAGCGCTACGCGGGGCGCCTTTACGGGAGGGCGGTAGAGGACGGCGCCAGAACGTGGCTCCAGTACTGGCTATGGCTCTACTACAACCCAAAGAACCTGCTTGGATTCGGCAAGCATGAGGGCGACTGGGAGCTGATCCAGATCGGTCTCGACGCCCACGGCGAGCCCGAGTTCGCCGCCTACTCCCAGCACGCCTCGGGAGAAGCGCGGCCCTTCGCGGGCGGCGAAGTCGAGGTAGTGGAGCGCGGGGAGGGCAGGCACCCCGTCGTCTACGTCGCCTCGCTCTCCCATGCCTGCTACTTCGAGCCCGGGACCCATGTCTATTCCGCGATCGGGATCGACCACGCCTACGGCGACGGTCCGGAGGACCTGCTGCCGGTCGAGCGGCCCGGCTCGTGGGCATACTGGAAAGGGCGCTGGGGGAGCTCTGAGCACGTGATCGCCGGACGGCTCGGCAACGGGCCGCCCAGTCCCGGCCGGCAGGCGAAGTGGAGAAGCCCGGCGAAATTTCAGGCGAGCATGCGCCGCCGCGCGCTGCTGCGCCTGATCCGCCGCGCCATTCACTTCCTCGGCCGCGCAACCTATCCACTGGCGCCAACGATCAGTGCGCAGATCCGCGGCAGGAGCTGCCTGATCGAGTACCGGCTCAACCGCTCGCCGCGTCGCCGCTCACGCCACCTTTACCTGACGATCAACGAGGGGGACCGCGTGATCGCCAGCCGGATCGTTCGGCACGCGGCGGACGAGGGCAGCGAGGTCGTCCTGCTTCCCTACCACGCCCAGCAAGTCATCGTCTGGGGGACCGCCTTCAACCGCATCCGTCAGAGGAGCGATCTGGCGCGAGCCGACGCATCCACCGAGCGAGGTAACGGGTGAATGAGCTGTCTCTGACTGGCGCACGGACTGGCGCACGAGTTGGCAGGTGGCCTCCCTCGATCTAGCCCTAGAAACGCGGAAACCCCGCCGTAGCGGGCTTCCGTCATGCGGCTGAATGGAGTCGAACCATCACGGGTGTTTCCACCCACAAGGCCCTCAAGCTGTCTCGCGGCCGCTTGCTAGTGCCAAATCGGTATTCCAGAGCCAAACCGTATCCGGCTGATTCCGGTTGAATCCGGCTGTTTCGGTGTCTCACTGGCGCACCACTGGCGCACGGCACCACCGTTCCTTCAGGCAGGCATTGCCGCCTCGTCGGGGATCCCTGAGAGCCAGCGAAACCGTTGCAGCATCTTCTGTTGCTCAGTGGTCCAGGCGGCCACTTCATCGGCCACCCCTCGGTCGATGGCGAATGCGGCTACGAGTCGGTCAACCGCCTTTATCGTGACGAGCGACAGACAGTGGCCGAAAGGCATCGGGTTGACCGAGGGCGGGATGCCCTTGCCTTTCCGGTCATTGAGCCCCCATTGCTCCGTGGTCTCCCCGCGTTGCCCGCACAACTCCCGAAGAAGTTCCACTTGTTTCTCGCTCAGCGTTATCTGGGGCTCCCTTTCTGCCCCTAAGACATGGAGGTTGTAGCCAGGCAGACCTTGGCGATGAAGCAGCGGGTTTCGCAGCCCCCAGACAAATTTCAAGAATGGGGCAAGTTGAGAGGCTGCGTCGGCGAGGCCCCTCGCGCCCGCGCCCCGTAGTCCCTTGCGGAAGTCGGAGCGTCGGAGACTGATTGCGGCGTCCCCAGCGCCCGGGTGGAGTTGGAACGGGAAGGCGATATGCGCCAAAACCGCGATCGTGTCGAAGATTGCAGCGGCGCTTCCGATCATGCTGCTCAGGTCGTACCGCATTTCGTTCAGAGTGCCGTCGTCTTGATGGCGAGCATTGGTAAGCGCTACACGATCTCGGGCCCGCAGAATGTCGGCAACGCGGTCGAATAGCGACTCGGCGAGAGCCTCTCGTTCACTGTAAAAGAAATCTTGGGGCTCCTCGCCTGGCTGCTTCATCAAGTCAAAGAGGCGAGGTGATCGGACGAGGTCCATCGCCAGCCACTCGTACATCGAGTGGCTGAAAGTGTAAATCGTGTGTCCTGGCTGGGGGGAGTCATAGAAGACTTCCCGATGGGCTTTCATTGCAAGCCCTGCGAGGAACAATGCGTGGCCGATCGAAATGATCCTATGTCGGCCTTTTCGAAACCAGCCTTGGTCGCCTTCAGACTCCTTCAACAACCGACTGTCGGCGGTGACTAGGAAGTGACGTCCACTGCGATCAGAGAAGTGTGCGAGGGCGCCGTAGTAGATGAACCACTCGCGCTCCTCGCCCTCGTAGCCGTTCTGGTTGGCCCAGCGGTCGAATTGATCCCAGGACGCCACCCCCCCTATGAAGGCGTCCGGGGGTTCGTCGCATCGTCCGACTGCGCGGTCGTTGTTTCGTAACGGGCGAAGTTCAGTGCGAGGGATGGTCTCCTCAATGGGCTGACCCTCCCAACTCCACAGGGCATCGATCGCGTCGGTCCAGCAAAGCTCACATAGGAACCCCGCACGTTCTTGAAGTTCTCCAGTTAGAGGCTCAAAAGAGCGCGCATCGAGCATGAGTCTCAGGGGAACTCGTTCGACGTCGGGGTAGAACGGATTCTTCTTGCCGAGGGGCACTACTGAAGTCCGAGGCGGGTTGCGACGGGTATACCCACTCGGTTCAGAACCTGATGCTCGGACTCGGCAGCCGCGAGGATGGCTCCTTGTATCTGCGGGTCCTGAAGAAGGTCATCGCCGGTTGGGTCAACCTCCAAGATTACTAGGGCGCACATCTGGAGTTGATCCATGTATTCCCATGATTGAAGCCACGGGTCACCGATTGGTCCCACCCATTCGCCCTGCGGTTTGGGAAGTCGTTTGAGCGCATCACGTGCCGCAGCGGTTTCCTCCTCTAACTTTTCCTCATCCCACGGGTCTATCTCTGCCAGCTTTCGAATCGTCGTCGTCGTCACCCCGTGAATCAAGAACCACGAAGGATCGATACGCCACCGGATTTGGTCCTCGGCACTGAGTCGAGCCTTGGCCTGGGCTGAGAGATCTTCCAGGGGGGCCTGAGCTATGAGTCGTGCGGAGAGCGGGATGAATACACGCTGGAAGCGCCATGAAGCAGCTGCGGTCTTGTCATCTGGGAAGCCTAAAATCGTGTCGCGAACGGCTTGCCGCGCCATATCGGTTGCATAGGGCTCGCACCCAGGTTTGCCGCGAAGATCGAGACAACCGGCCAGGATGATCACGTTCATCCACCAGAGGGGTCGATAGAGCGGCGCCCCGTCTGGGCATCGCCTTTTGAAGACGGCCTCGATTGCACGTCTTACCTGCAACATCTGCGTGGGGCGTTGCCGCTCCTCCTGCTTGAGCACCGCCCTCGAAAGATCCAAGGTCGAGCCCTTGGAGCCAGCCCACGCGCTGTTGTGGTGCTGCGCTACCCCCCAGGCGCCGCTGTTGTCGAGGACCCGCTCGTGCCTCGCTTCGGCTTCCTCGCTCGATTTTCGATAGATCGCCATTCGCTTGGCATCGATGGTCTTGCGAACATCGTCGAGGAGTTGGCGAAATTCATCTTCGGCTTCAGAGAGCACGCCGAACTCCAGCGAGGCCGATAGGGCTCGGCGCAGATGGTCTAGATGCCTCTGACGGACCACATCCGCTACGCGATCAACGCCCAGGACGGCACGCAGCTCGTCGATTCGAGCAACGATTTCGTTCGGCGCAATGGAGAGAAGTGGGGTGTCCCAATGCTCATCCCAGGGGTCAAAGATTCGGAAGCCGGCGCGATCGACAGTCACCACTAGCGCTGCGCGAATCTCGGGATGGATTGCGTAGTCACGAGCCTGCCCGAGCGTTTTGGGAGAAACGTCGGCACCGGTTCCCTTTGCCTCCATGACCCACAAGCCCTCTTCGTAGACCCGCGGCTGATAGTCGAGCCGGACTCGCCTGCTCCCCTTGGCGTAAGTCGGATCATTGAGCTTGTGGGTCTGCTGCTCCGCGACCTTGTGCAGCGTGTGCTCCCCGTAGCCAAGGAGCACAAGCACGGGCATGATGAGTTGCGAGCTAACGGTCGCCTCTGGCACATCGGTCCAGTCAGTTGCGGCAAGCCGCTGCAAGATCGGATCGGAAGAATCGGAAGACACCGTTTTCAACCCTACGAGTCGAGGATGTCGCATTCCAAGAAATCGCAGGGACTCACGCATCATTCCGCCCACCAGGTAGCAGGAACTCCCCTCGATCAGACTGAACAGGGACCTAAATTGAACTCCTAGGGATTTCAACGAGGACTCAGGAACCTCGACAGCACCACCCCCCACGCACTATCACTGGTGCCAGTGTCCCTCCGAAGCGCGGTGGCGATCACGTCCAGCCAACGGCCTAGCGTCCTCGGCGCGACAGGCTAGGCGGCGCCGTCAGCGCGCCCGTAGCGGTCCTCCAGGCGCACGACGTCATCGAGGTGGGGGGTCGAGACCTCCAGCACCACCGAGTCCTCGATCGCCTCGATTGAGTGCACGGTTCCGGGTTCCACTCGCCAGGTGAAGCCCGGCCCAATCTCCTCCTCGCGCAGATCCTCAGCGTTTGCTCCGCGCGTTAGCCGCAGCCGCCCCGACAGCACATATGAAGACTCGTCCTTCTCGCGGTGAAGTTGAAGCGAGAGCCGGTGGCCTGCCTGGGCGTGGAGCAGTTTGCCGGCGTAGGCGTCCGTTTGCGCCCACCAGACCTCCTCGCCCCATGGCTTCTTCACCCGATGCGGTTCCCGGTCTCCCATGGTCGCATCGTAGTGCTGATTTCCCTCTCTTTCTTGAGTGAGGGATTCCCGAAATACCGTTGGTTCTCAGGGTGTCCTTGACATAGGAGCGACTAGGAAGTGACCCTGCCGGCCCGCCGCGCCGACCGCCTCCCCCGAATCTTCGGCCAGCCCGGCTCTATTCCCCGGGTCGCTCCCGCGTCGGAAGGCATCTCCGGAACGTGGCTGCCGCCCCAGGTCGCCGTTAACCCGAAGGCGATTCAGGAGTTCGTGGGCCACGCGACGATTGAAGAGACGTTCTCGCGCTACGGCCACCTGATGCCCGGCGCCCGTGACCAGGCGCGCGAGCTGGTTGACGCCTAATGAGCGCCGCTGTGGCGTGAGTCGTCTTGGCGGTTCATAGACTCGCGTCCGGGAATGACGAGAAAGCGGGACATCAAGCAGTTCCGGCAAGCCTGTAGGGAGGTGGGGCTGACCGTGCAGGAGCGCTACGAAGCCAGTCAGGCCCTTCATGCGGAGAAGGGGTCAGCCGGCGTGCAGTCCCATATGAGCTATGGAGAGCTGGTGGCTTGGCTGCGACAATGGAGGCAACGCTGATGGCAACTGTCGTAGCCCTAGATTCTTCGCCCGCAAACGTTCTGCGCTCGATGCGCGGGCCGATTGTTGATGCTCGCACGGCCTATCCCGATGTTCTCCACGTCGAGGTCCGCGACTCGGAGGGGGAGCTATGGCGACTGGCAACCCAGGACGCCGAGTGGACGCCGACCGATCCGGCCGAGCTGGTCGGCAAGGCCATCGAGGACGCCGAAATTGACGAGGAGACGGGGGAGCTGCGCTGCCGGCTCTCTGGCGGCTCCTTGCTCGATGTGAAGCCCGCCGCTCAAGAGGCGAATGACGATCCGCCGAACTGGGAGCTGATCACTCCGGGTGGAGTCCTCTTGGAGTTCGGGCCTGGGGTGCGCTGGCAGATCAGTAGCGCCACCGACCCGGTCTCAGCCCGGCGCTAGTTCGACCCCCTTTGCACGCGGGCTGTCTGACTGGCGCACCGACTGGCGCACGACGGATCGACCAGCCTTCGACGAAATCCCCCTGCTAAACGGAGAAACCCCCGACTTGCGGGGGTTTCCATGATGCGGCTGAATGGAGTCGAACCATCACGGGTGTTTCCACCCACAAGGCCCTCAACCTTGCGCGTCTACCAGTTCCGCCACAGCCGCGGGGAGGCGTCGATTCTAGATGTTTGGCGGCTCGGCGAGCCGCTGGCTTGCGGGTGTCCGGGGGAGTCGGTAGCCTACGAACAGGTGTTCGAACGTCATCTCACCCGGCAAGCGGAGGGAAACGAGACCATCCATGGTTGACCTCGACCTGACCAAGCGGCAGAAGGAGATCTTCGACTTCATCCGCAAATACGCGGCGAAAACCGGCTACCCGCCGACCGTGCGGGAGATCGGGAAAGCGGTGGGGCTGCACTCGTCTTCGACGGTGCATGCGCATCTGGCGAACCTGGAGAAGATCGGACTGCTGAAACGCGATCCCTCGAAGCCGCGGGCGATCGAGCTGCTCTTCGACAAGGCGAAGCGGACGATTCGCCCGGGCAGCGGGCTGCCGCTGGTCGGCCAGGTCGCCGCCGGCGAGCCGATCCTGGCGGAGGAGAACATCGAGGACTACCTCGAGATCCCCGACGTGATCGGCGGCGAGGACGGCGACTACATCCTCCAGATCCGCGGCGAAAGCATGAAGAACGCCGGGATCCTCGAAAGCGACTACGTGATCGTGCGGCCCGCCGACGAAGCCGACGACGGCGAGATCGTCGTCGCCCTGATCGGCGAGGAGGCGACGGTGAAGCGGATCTTCCGCGAGGCCGACCACATCCGCCTGCAGCCCGAGAACGACGAAATGGACCCGATCCTGACCACCGAGGCCCAAGTCCTCGGTCGCGTCGTCGGCGTCTTCCGCAAGGTCTGACTCAGGGCCAGCGGCCGGCTTCGATCAGCCGTTTGTAGCGCCGCTGGCGCCGGCGCGCGTCCCAGAGCAGGAGCGGCAGCGCTCGCAGCATCAGGCTGGGGAAGAGGTCGAAGAAGCGCAGCATCGGGCCGCGCCAGCGGGGCACGATCAGGACTGGGCGCGGGCGCTCGGTCAGCTTGCCGACCGCCCGGGCGACATCCTCAGCCTGCTGCAACTGGCCCGAGAAGGAGGCGGCCGCGTCGGGGTCGTCGAGCTTGTCTTCCAGCATCGGCGTCCAGATCCCGTCCGGGCAGACGGCGGAGACGCGGACGCCGCGGATCCCGGCCCGGCGCAGATCGAACTGGGTCCCCAGCGTGAACGCCATCGCCGCGTGCTTGCTGGCGGAGTAGGTGATCTCGCCCGGGGCGGCGACGATCCCGGCCAGGGAGACGACGTTGATCACCTGCCCGCGGCCGGCGGACATCATCGGCGCCAGGGCCGCCAGGGTGCCGTTGATCAGGCCGGTGGCGTTGACCTCGAACATCCTCTGGCGCAGCTCCGAGCCCTGTTCCCAGGGGGCGCCGCTGTAGAAGACGCCGGCGTTGTTGACCCAGAGGTCGAGCGAGCCGGCTTGCTCCAGCACCGCGTCGACCAGGGCCCGGCAGGAGCCTTCGTCGCGCACGTCGAGAGCCGCCGATTCGGCCGCTGCGCCCGTCCCGGCGCCGCCGATCTCCGCCGCCGCTCGGGCCGCCGTCTCGCCGTCGACGTCGGTCGCCCAGACGGACCAGCCGCGGCCGGCGAGCTCCAGCGCAATCGCCTTGCCCAGCCCGCTGCCGGCTCCGGTGACCACCGCGGTCCGCATGGCCGCCACCATATCCGCCCTCCGCTTGGCGAACCGAGGCGCGATGGCTACCCTTGCTGGGCGGGCCGAGCGGACCGCGGGGGGAGAGAAAACCCTTCGAGGAAAGTCCGGACACCATAGGGCGAGGGCGGTGGGTAACGCCCACCCGGGGAAACCCGCGGGAAAGTGCCACAGAAATGACACGGCCGATGGCGCGACCTCAGCTGAGTCGCGTACAGGCAAAGGTGAAATGGTGCGGTAAGAGCGCACCGGCGTCGCGGTGACGCGGCGGCCAGGTAAACCCCGCCCGGTGCTAGGCCAAGCAGGATCGATGACCCGGCTCGGCGAGATCCAGGTAGGCCGCAAAGATAGATGGCCGCTCAAGACAGGATCCGGCTTACAGGCCCGCTAAAGGAAAGGCCCCGTTTGGGGCCTTTCCCATGCCTGGGGCTGTCCTGCAAGATTTCTGTCTTAGCGTTTGCTAACCTGCCGCCAACTTCCGCTGAATCTCCGCCTACATACCGCGGAGATCGGGGGGCCCAATCAGTTGGGGCGAATCGCGGCCACTGCCGCATAGCGCAGCTCTTTCAGCGCGAGCCCGTCAGCTAACCCCGTAAGCGCATGGAAAGAGAATGCACAACTTCAAGAACCCAATTCGCTGGGCCCTGGCCCTGATTGCCCTCGCTGTCGCCCCTCTGGGCGGGATCTCCGCCGCGCAGGCCGCGACGGGTGGCGCCTCGAGCTACGAAGCGGTCGCTCCGCCGGCCCCGGAAAGCAGTCGAGACGTCACCTTCAGCACCCCGCTGCGCTACGGCGGTGCCAGCTGGTACGGCCCCGGGCTCTACGGCCGCCACACCGCCTGCGGCCAAACCCTCGGCCCAGCCACGCTCGGCGTCGCCCACAGGACACTCCCCTGCGGCACCACCGTCAAGTTCGTCTACCACGGCCGCACGCTGATCACCCAGGTGATCGACCGCGGTCCCTACACCAAGGGCCGCACCTGGGACCTGACGATCGCCGCCAGCAAGGCCCTCGGCTTCGAGTCCGCCGGCGTCGCCCGGCTCGCCTACGCGGTCGAGATCGCGCCGACCGCTCCCTGAGCGGCCTGGCGCCCCTTCCAACTCCTTTCTCCGGCCGCATCGGCGGCTAATCTGCGGTGTTCAGGCCAGTGCCAGATAACGAGAGGAGCAGGTGTATGTCGAGGTTTTCGCACGGAGCTGTCGCCGCGATTGGCGCGCGTAAGGCACGTTGGCTGACGGTCGCCCTCGCCGCCTGCTCGCTGGGAGCCGTGGTCGCGATCTCCGCCGGCGCCAGCGCCGCCACGGTCGAGCCGACCTCCGTCATCCTCGGCCAGACCGCGACTGTCCCGGACCCCGCCTGCCCCGAGCTTCCCTGCCAGGCGGTCGGCAGCGTCACCGGCTTCCAGGTCTCCAACGGCCAGGCTCGGAATCCGTACCTGGTGCCGCACGCCGGACGGATCAAGGCCTGGACCCTGACCTTGGCCCAGCCGACCAGCTCGCAGCGCTCCTTCTTCAACGGCTTCTTCGGCACTCCGCCGGAGGCGCGGATCTCGATCCTGCGCCGCCTGCCCGGCACCAACCCGCCCCGCTACGAACTGCGCAGCCAGAGCTCGGTCAAGGTGCTCTCGCCCTACCTCGGGCAGACGGTCAAATTCGGCTCCAACCTCGAAGTCGAACGCAACGACATCGTCGCCCTCACGGTGCCCACCTGGGCGCCCGCCTTCGCCCAGGACCTGCCCGCCAACAACGTCTGGCGAGCCAGCCGCGAAGCCGGCACCTGCACCAACTCCACCGACATCCGCCAAGGAGAACCCCAGCAAGTAGTAGGCAAACGCGCCGACTACGGCTGCAAATACTCCACCGCCCGCCTCCTCTACACCGCCACCCTCGTCGAGGAAAGCTAGCCAGCTTCAAGCCCGCGACGCCGCGGGTTCTGTCGCGCACGCACCGGGACGCCCGGGGGTCGGGTACCGCTCCCCGCGGCTTGTACTTTTTCGATGTCCGAACCGCGGACCGACTATCCCCGCTCAACCGAAAAAGTTGAGCGGGGAGTGGTACCCGAGTCCCGGGCGTGCTGCTACGCCGCCGAGGGCAGGACCCGCGGCGTCGCCTGATCCTGGGGAAGAGCCGCCGCCGACGCGATCAGGCTCTGGAACTCGTTGAGGGCAAGGTGCCCGACCGCCTCGAGGATCTCCTCGTCGGTCCAGCCGATCTCACGCGCCTCCTCGTGGAGGTGGAGCGGGGGAGGACCGTCGGCGTCCAGCGCCTCCTTCAGGTAGAGCAGGAGCGCCGCCTCCTTCTCATCCGAGGAGGTGAAGCTGCGGGCGCGGGAGACCTCGTCGAGGCCGAGCCCGGCCCGGCGCGCCGACTTCGCGTGCTGGGCGATGCTGTAGTTGTCCTCGCGGTGCTCGGCGACCGCCAGGGCGATCCGCTCTCGCGTCGCCTGGGGGAGGACGCCACCGCGCAGCTCCGAACGCATCCGGGTGTAAGCCCGGAGGACCGCTGGGGACCCGGCCAGAACGCCGACGAACTTGGTCACCGCGCCGCCGGTCGCTTGGATGGTCTTGATCAGCGGCGCGCTCTCGTCCGGCGCCGTCAGCTCGTCGTGGATTTGAAACCTGCTTACTGCCGTTTTAACCGTCACTGGCGTCTCGCTTCTGGCTCTGATCCGAATTTGGCTTTACAGAGCCTTTACGTGGCCTTTACTTTACTTTCAGCCGCTTACTTACGGTCCGTAAGTTATAACTGCTTTTCGCGCCCGGCGCAAGCCGCCACCGGTCCGCAGTCTCTACCCGTATAACGGCGTTCCGCACCTGGTTGGTTCATTCGCCTATCGTTGCGGCCTTCTCGCACCAGCCAAAGGGGGCCGAATGGCAGAGCAACCGAAGAGCGCCGCTGACGTAGCCGAGATCGTCAAGCAGAGCGACGTCCGATTCGTCCGCCTCTGGTTCACCGACGTGCTCGGCCAGCTGAAGAGCTTCTCGATCAACGCCGCCGAGCTGGAGAACGCCTTCGATGGCGGCATGGGCTTCGACGGGTCCTCGATCACCGGCTTCAACCCGATCGAGGAGTCGGACATGATCGCCATGCCCGACCCCAGCACCTTCGCCCTGATCCCCTGGCGCCCGGAGGAAGGCAATGCCGTCGCCCGCATGTTCTGCGACATCCAGGTTCCCGGCGGCGGCCCCTACGAGGGCGACCCGCGCTGGATCCTGCAGCGGGCGATGAAACGGGCCGAAGAGCTCGGCTTCGACGCCTACAACATCGGCCCCGAGCTGGAGTACTTCTACTTCCGCTCGGCCAAACCGGAGGGCGGCGTCCCCGAGGTTCTCGACGAGGGCGGCTACTTCGACCTGACCACGCTCGACGCCGGCTCCGACGTGCGCCGCGAGACGATCCTGGCGCTGGAGAAGATGGGCATCCACGTCGAGTACGCCCACCACGAGGTCGGGCCCTCCCAGCACGAGGTCGACATGCGCTACAAGAACGCGCTGGAGATGGCCGACGACTGCATGACGTACCGGATCGTGGTCAAGGAGTACGCGATGAAATACGGCTGGCACGCGACCTTCATGCCGAAGCCGCTGTTCGGCGAGAACGGGTCCGGGATGCACGTCCACCAGTCGCTCTCCAAAGACGGCAAGAACGCCTTCCACGATCCCGACGACCCCTACTTCCTCTCGCCGGTGGCGAAGTCGTTCATCGCCGGCCAGCTCAAGCACGCGCGCGAGATCTCGCCCCTCTTCGCCCAGTGGGTCAACTCCTACAAGCGCCTGGTCCCCGGCTACGAGGCGCCGGTCTACCTGGCCTGGTCCCGCCGCAACCGCTCGGCGCTGATCCGGGTGCCGCTCTACCACCCCGGCAAGGAGGGCGCGACCCGGGCCGAGCTGCGCTGCCCCGACCCCGCCTGCAACCCATATCTGTGCTTCGCCGGCATGCTGCAGGCGGGGCTGGAGGGGGTCGAGAAGGGCTACGAGCTGCCCGAGCCGATGGAGCAGAACCTCTACCACCTCTCCCAGGAGGAGCTCTCCCACCAGGGAATCGAGCAGCTGCCGGCGACCCTGGGCGAGGCGATCGAGGTCGCCGCCGACTCGGAGCTGGTGCTGCGGACCCTGGGTGAGCACACCTTCCGCCGCTTCGTCGAGATCAAGCGGCAGGAATGGGACGACTACCGGGTCCAGGTCACCCCTTTCGAGATCGAAAACTTCCTACCGATCCTCTGAGCGCGTCGCCGTGGCGAAGCTGCACGTCCTCCGCGTCTTCAGCGACGAGGCCGGCGCCCACGGCAACCCGCTCGGCGTCTTCCTCGACGGGGCGGAGGTGCCGGAGGAGCGCCGCCAGGCGGTCGCTGCCGACCTCGGCTTCTCGGAGACGGTCTTCGTCGACGACGCCGCGGCGGGGCGCTGTCGCATCTTCACCCCGGGCCTGGAGCTGCCCTTCGCCGGCCACCCGACGGTAGGCACGGCCTGGCTGCTGGCGCGCGAGGGCAAGGCGGTGGAGGTGCTGCGGCCGCCGGCGGGCGAGGTCCCGGTGCGGCGCCAGGGCGAGCTGACCTTCGTCGCCGCCCGGGCCGAGTGGTCGCCGCCGTGGGAGCTGGTCGAGCTGGCTGATCCGGCGGAGGTGGAGCGGCTGACCGGGCCGCTGGGCGAGGAGCAGCTGGTCTACTACTGGGCCTGGGAGGACGAGGCGGCCGGCGCCGTGCGCTCGCGCTGCTACTCGCTGGCGAACGGGATCGGCGAGGACGAAGCGACCGGCTCGGCGGCGATCATGCTCGCGGCGGCGCTGGAGCGCCCGCTGCGGATCCGCCAGGGCCAGGGCTCGTTGCTGCAGGCGGCGCGGCTGGGCGAGGGGCGAGCCGAGGTCGGCGGCCGCGTCGTCCTCGACGAGGTCCGCGCCTACGGGCTCTGATCGCCGCTGCGCCCCCGGCGCGAGAGCGCCGAGGGCCACCAGAAGTTGTCGCCGACCGTGAGTGCGATCGACGGCACCAGGACGCTGCGGACGAGGAAGGTGTCTAGAAGGACGCCGAAGGCGACCACGAAGCCGAGCTCGGTGAGGAAAGTGAGGGGGAGGACGGCGAGCACCGAGAAGGTGCCGGCGAGGACGATCCCGGCGCTGGTGATGACGCCGCCGGTGACCGCGAGGGCGCGCAGCATTCCCTGTTCGGAGCCGTGCTTTTCGGTCTCCTCGCGGGCTCGCGCGACCAGGAAGATGTTGTAGTCGACGCCGAGCGCGACCAGGAAGACGAAGGCGAAGAGCGGCAGCGAGGGGTCGGAGCCGGGAAAGCCGAAGATCACGTCGAAGACGAAGTAGCCGACGCCGAGCGAGGCGAGGAAGCTGAGGATCACGGTGCCGATCAGGATCAGCGGCGCGGTGACCGCGCGCAGCAGGGCGATCAGGATCAGCAGGACGACGAGGAGGATGATCGGCGGGATCACGATCGAGTCCCAGCCGGCGGCGTCGCGGACGTCGAATTCGATCGCGGTCGGGCCGCCGACCAGGGTTCCCGGCGCCGCGCCATCGGCCGCGTCGCGGATCGGTTCGACCAGGTCGAAGGCCGTGGTCGAGTACGGGTTCGGTTCCAGCGTCGCCTGGATCAGGGTCCCGGGCGGGCCTTCGGCGACCGGGCCGGAGACGGAGTCGACGCCGTCGACGCCTTCGACCGCCTGTTTGACCGCTTCCACCTCGCCGGCTTCGGGCACGACGACGTCGGTCAGCGCGGTGGCGCCGGAGGGGAAGCTCTTGTCGAGCAGGTGCTGGCCTTCGACCGAGTCGACTTCGGTCCGATAGCTGTCTTCGCTGGTCAGGTCGGTCGAGAAGAAGGCGAAGCCGAGGCAGAGCACGACGAGGACGCCGACGGAGCCGAACATGATCCGCCGCGGCGAGACCGCGACCCGTTTGCCGAGCCGGGACCAGAAGCCGTGGGTGGCGTCGCTGGCGTGCTCGAGCTTGTGGCGGCGCATCTCGTACGGCGTGAAGATCGCCCGGTCGAGTGGCCCGACGATCAGCGAGGGGATGCGGCGGCCGCTGAGAATGCGCGGGACCCAGTTGATCAGCACCAGCGGCAGCAGGATCAGCACCAGCAGGCAGGAGAGGATCACCCGGATCAGGGCGCCGGCGCCCGACCCTTCGACCATGCGCTTGCGGGCGCGCTCGGAGATCCCATCCGCCGCAGGCGCCGTCTCCGGCGTGTGCGGGACGAAGGGCCAGAAGGCGCGGCGGCCGAAGATCGTCAGCAGCGCCGGCAGCAGGGTCAGCATCGAGAGCGCCGCGCAGGCGATCCCAATCGCGGCGATCGGCCCCAGCCCGGCGGTGCCGTTGACCTTGGCGATCGTCAGGCAGAGCAGGGCGGCGATCACCGTCAGCGCCGAGGCGAAGATCGCCGGGCCGGCCGATTCGAGCGCGGTGCGCATCGCCTGGTACTTGTCGGCGGTGTGGTGGAGCTCCTCGCGGTAGCGGGCGACCAGCAGCAGCGCGTAGTCGGTCCCCGCGCCCAGCACCAGGACCGACATGATCGAGCTCGACTGGCCGTTGATCGTCACCCCCAGCTCGGAGACCCCGTACCCGATCGAGCGGGAGAGGGTCTCGGCGAAGATCACCGCCGCCAGCGGGATGAGGAAGAACATCGGCGAGCGGTAGATGACGATCAGCAGGAAGATCACCAGGCTGACCGCGGCCAGCAGCAGGGTCCCGTTGATGCCTTCGAAGACTTCGATCGCGTCGGCGGAGAAGCCGGCGCCGCCGGTGATTTTCACCTCGAGGCCGCCGCCGGGGTCGGAGATCTTCTCGCGCCAGAACTTGACCGGGTCGAGGATCCGGTCGCCCTCGCCTTCGGCTTTGATGTACGCGGTGACGATCGCCGCCTTGCCGTCGGCCGAGCAGACCGGGCCGACGAAGGGCGCGTAGTCGGCCGGCTGGCCGGGGATCGTCGTGGTCGCGCCGCCGCAGCCCGGCGGCAGGCTGCCCGGAGGCGGTTCAGCCTCGTTCTGCTCGCCGGTCTCGCCGCCCGCGGCGGCGGTGGCGCCGTCCGGGATCACCCCGGTGAAGCGCTCCTCGGTCATCGCTTCGACGTCTTCGGCGATCTTGGCCTTGTCGGCCGGGGTCAGCCCCTCTGCGCGGCGGTAGATGATCACCGCCGGGGCGATTTCGCCTTTCTGCAGCTGCTCGGTTGCGTTCAGCGCCTTGGTCGACTCGGCGTCGCCCGGCAGGTAGGAGGTCGCCTCGTTGCTTTCGGCGTCTTCGAACTTGCCGGGAAGGTCGGCGGGGCCGGCGGCGATGAAGATCGCCAGGAACCAGAGACCGAAGACGACCCACTTGGACCGGCGGCCGGCTGGGAAGGTGAAGAGGGAGCCGCGCAAGGGGGTCATCCTTGCAAACCCGGCGGTTGGGCGTTTACAGCAGGGACTCCAGTGATTCCGGCCCGGTCACCGGCGCCTGGCAGGTGAAGTGCTCGCAGACGTAGGCGGCGGGGCGGCCCTCAACGGTCGGCCGGTCGCGCAGCAGGGGCGGTTCCTCGCTGCCCTCGGGGCCGCCGGCGAGGACCAGGTGGGGGCGGAAGCCGGTGCGGACGGTGGCGGCCAGCTGGCCGAGATCGTCGCCGACGAGGGCGACCTCCTTGACCGGCGTGAGCTGGAAGTCGAGCGCCCGCAGCAGGTGCGCGAAGGCGTCGGGGTGCTGGACGGCGGTGCGCGCGAAGAGGGCGAAGACGTCCTCGGCCTGCTGCTCGTAGGAGCGCTCGCCGCTGAGCGCGGCGAGCCGCAGCAGCCCCATCGCGGCGGCGCTGTTGCCGGAGGGGATCGGGTGGTCGCCGACCTCCTTGCGGCGGGCGATCAGCTCCTCGTGGTCGGCCGAGGTCGAGTAGAAGCCACCGCGCTCGGGGTCGCCGAAGCGGGAGATCGTGGTCTCGGCCAGCTCCCGCGCGGCCTCGAACCAGCGGGGATCGAAGTCGGCTTCGTAGAGCGTCAGCAGTGCCTCCAGCAGGAAGGCGTGGTCCTCCAGGTAAGCGTTGAGGCGGGCGTCGCCGTCCTTGTAGGTGCGCAGCAGGCGGCCGTCGGGGTCGCGCATCTGGCCGAGTACGAAATCGGCGCACTCGCGCGCCGCCCGCAGGTAGTCCTCGCGGCCGAGTGCGGCGCCGGCCTCGGCCAGGGCGGCAATCGCCAGCGCGTTCCAGGAGGCGAGCCGCTTGTCGTCGAGCCCCGGCCAGACGCGCTTGGCGCGCGCCTCGTACAGCGCCCGTCGCGCCTGCTCCAGCCCAGGCGGGGCCTGGGCTTCGGGCCCGGCGGCGAGGTGGAGGATGCTGGCGCCCTCGAAGTTGCCCTGCTCGGTGACCCCGTAGTGGGCGATCACGGCATCCGCCCCGGCGCCCTCGCCCAGGACCTCGCGGATCTGGGCCGGGGTCCAGACGTAGAAGCGTCCCTCGACCCCCTCGGAATCGGCGTCGAGGGCCGAGTAGAAGCCGCCCTCGGGGCCGCGCATCTCGCGCAGCATCCAGTCCAGCGTCTCCTCGCAGACGCGCCGGTGGCGCTCCTGTCCCAGGGCCTGCCACCCGTGCAGGTAGGCGCCGGCGAGCAGGGCGTTGTCGTAGAGCATCTTCTCGAAGTGGGGGACGAGCCAGACCGGGTCGACCGAGTAGCGGGCAAAGCCGCCTCCGAGCTGGTCGTAGATGCCGCCGGCGAGCATCGCGTCGAGCGTCTCGCCGACTACCGCGGCGGCCTCCGTTCGCAGTTGTCCCCCCATACCGGGGACAACTGCGTTCGCGGCGGGGCCGAAGGCCCGCGCCAGCAGCAGCTCCAGCGCGGAGGCGGGCGGGAACTTGGGGGCGCCGCCGAAACCGCCGCGCTGGCGGTCGGCGCGCTCGATCAGCAGCCCCACCGCCGCCTCCAGCTCGGCCTCGCCCGGCAGCTCGGTCCCGGGCTCGACCTGGCCGATCGCGCCGAGGCGGGCGCGGGTCTCGGCGGCGCGCTCGCGGATCTCCTCGCGCTGGCCCTCGAAGGCGCCGAGGACCGCTTCCATCACCATCCGGAAGCTCGGCATGCCGCGGCTCTCGTCCGGCGGGAAGTAGGTGCCGCCGTAGAAGGGGACCCCGTCGGGGTCGAGGAAGACGGTCATCGGCCAGCCGCCGTGGCCGCTCATCGCCTGCACCGCCTCCATGTAGATCGCGTCGACGTCGGGGCGCTCCTCGCGGTCGACCTTGACGTTGACGAAGTGCGCGTTCATGTAGGCGGCGGTCTCGTCGTCCTCGAAGGACTCCCGCTCCATCACGTGGCACCAGTGGCAGGCCGAGTACCCGACCGAGAGCAGGATCGGCCGGTCCTCGTCGCGGGCGCGGCCCAGTGCCTCCTCGCCCCACGGGTACCAGTCGACCGGGTTGTCGCGGTGCTGGAGCAGGTAGGGACTGGTCTCCCCGGCGAGTCGGTTAGGCATCCTCGTCAGCCTACCCAGGGGGCATCGAGGCCAACTATTGGGTGGGTGGTGTCGTCTAAATTCGGATCCGGTAGCCGAACTGCGGCATTTTGTACGTCAAAAGCCTCGGTAGGCATTAGCTTCCCGTAAGTGAACGACGTAAACGGGCACGGCAAGCCCGATCCGGCTGTCGAAAATGTCTTACAGAGGCTCTCGCCGGATGACCAGGGGGTCGTCCGCGGGGCGCTCGAACGCGCACAGAAGACCGAGGCCGAGCTGCGCCACCTCGCCGACCACGACTCGCTGACGGGGCTGCAGAACCGCCGGCGCTTCCGCTCCGAACTGGACCAGTACGTCTCCTTCACCGCCCGCTACGGCGGCCAGGGCGCGGTGATGGTGATCGACATCGACGGCCTCAAGGAGATCAACGACCGCTTCGGCCACCAGCGCGGCGACAACCTGATCCGCCGCCTCTCCGCGGTCCTGCGCGAGCGCGTCCGCAACACCGACATCGTCGCCCGCCTCTCCGGCGACGAGTTCGCGGTGCTGATGCCGCAGACCGACACGGACGGCGCCCTGCAGCTGGGTGAGGACCTGCGGGCCGAGGTCGCCGAGGAGTTCCCCGCCGGCGAGGACATGGGCCAGGCGACGATCAGCGTCGGGATCACGATGTTCGGCGGCAGCCGCGACGCCGGCGCCGAGGCGGTGCTGGTCGCCGCCGATCAGGCGATGTACCGGGCCAAGGAAGAGGGGCGCAACCGAATCGCCCTCTACGAGGACCCGGCGGAGCGGGGCCGTCCGGCGCGGCGGGCGCAGAGCACCAGCGCGAGGATTCGCGACGCGCTCACCCACGATCGCCTCAGCCTCGCCACGCAGCCGATCCAGGATCTCGTTTCCGGCAGCGTCGAGCGCTACGAGCTGCTGCTGCGGATGACCAGCGCCGACGGCGAGCTGCTGCCGGCCGCCACCTTCATCGAGGCAGCCGAGCGCTCCGGCATGGTCCAGGAGCTCGACCGCTGGGTCGTCAGCCGCGCCCTCGAGCTGCTCGCCGAGCGCGAGCGGGCGGGCGAGCCGGTCTCGCTGCACGTCAACCTCTCCGGCATCTCGCTGACCGACCTCTCGGTGCTCGAGTACATCGAACGCCGGCTCGACGAGGGCGACGCCGACCCCGGCCGCTGCACCTTCGAGATCACCCAGACCGCCCGGGTCGAGGACTACGACGTCGCCGCCGGCTTCGCCGACCGCCTCACCGAGTTCGGCTGCGAAGTCGCGATCGACGACTACGGTGCCGGCTTCGGCCCCTTCAACTACCTGAAACGGATGCCCTTCGACGTGATCAAGATCGACGGCTCCTTCATCCGCGACATGCCGCGCAACGACGCCGACCAGCTGACCGTCAAAGCGATCGTCCAGATCGCCCGCGGCCTCGGCAAGCGCACGATCGCCGAGTTCGTCGAGGACGAGGACACGACCCTGATGCTGCGCGACTACGGCGTCGACATGGCCCAGGGCTTCCACCTCGGCCGGCCGGTCTCGGCCGCCGAGGGCCTCGCCGTCGCCTGAGGCGGCGACGGCGAGACTCGGGGCGCTGAACTAGGCGCTGGTGACGTCGGAGGCGAAGGCCTCGAAGGCGTCGAGGTAGCGCTGCAGGTCCTCGTCGGAGTGGGCGATCGAGAGCGTCCACTCCTCCTCGGTCCCCGGGGTCATGAAGATCCCGTGGTTCATGTGGTAGAGCCAGGCCAGGCGCGAGAGCTCCTCGTCGACCTTGGTCAGGTAGTCGCGGTACTCGTAGAGCCGCTCGGATGAGAAGACGACGCAGCCCTTGGCGCCGAGCCCCTCGGTGTAGGCGGGCAGGCCGTACTTGTCGACGATCTCCTGGCAGCCCTTCAGCAGCCGCTGGTTGCTGGCTTCAAAGCGCTCGTAGACGTCGTCGGTGAGGACCTTGGTCAGGGTCGCCTCGGCTGCCGCCATTACCAGCGGGTTGCCGTTGAAGGTGCCGTACTGGCTGACCGTGCCGTCGGCGACGATCGCCGCCAGCTCGTCGGTCATCCCGATCGCGCCGCCGGGGTAGCCGCCGCAGCTGGCCTTGGCCAGGGTGACCATGTCCGGGGTGACGCCGAAGCGGGCGGTGGCGCCGCCGGGGGAGATCGTCGCCCCGGTCTTGACCTCGTCGAAGATCAGCTTGATGCCGTGCTTGGCGGTCAGCTCACGGACCCGCTCGAGGTAGCCCTCGCGCGGCGGGATGATGTTGATGTTCATCATCGCCGGCTCCATGATCATGCCGGCGACCTGGTCGCCGATCTTCTCCAGGGCGCTCTCCAGCGCCTCGGCGTCGTTGAAGGGGACGGCGCGGGTCAGTTCGGAGAGGGCCTTGGGGATGCCGCCTCCGTTGGGCACGCTGACCGGGTCGTCGCGGTCGCCGAGCGCCTCCAAGGGCGGGTAGACGGAGACCATCACGGTGTCGTGGTGGCCGTGGTAGGAGCCCTCGATCTTGAGGATCAGGTCGCGGCCGGTGATCCCGCGGGCGAGGTGGACGGCGTCCATCGTCGACTCGGTGCCGGAATTGGTGAAGCGCCACTGCGGCAGCCCGAAGCGGCGGCGCAGCTCCTCGGCGACGACGATCGAGCCGTCGGTCGGGGCGGCGAAGTGGGTGCCCTCGTCGATCCGCGCTTTGGCGGCGGCGCCGACGTCGGGGTTGGCGTGGCCGATGCACATCACGCCGAAGCCGTTGTGGAAGTCGACGTATTCGTTGCCGTCGACGTCCCAGACGCGGCTGCCCTCGCCGCGCTCCAGGTAGACCGGCCAGGGGTCGTTTGCCTGGAAGGAGGAGGGAACGCCGTTTGGCATCACCGCCAGCGCTCGCTCGTAGGTCTTGGCAGAGGCGCCGGTGCGGTTGCGGAACTGCTCGTCCTGGGCCTCGGTCAGGGCGGCGATCCGTTTACGGTCAATTTGGCTCATGCGATCAACTTACTGAGCCGCGTCGCCGAGGCCGGTCGCGGTATCTCCGCGCGTTCGTATCCCCGTCTAGAACTCGGCCCTGATCACGCATGAAGCGCTCCGCTGTGCCCATCGCGCGGTTCCTTTTTCGTTCCTGGAGTACATAAGGAACCGCGGGATGGGTTGGGAGTCAGCCGGAGCGGTGGAGGCGGCTGGCGAGCTTGGTCTTGGCGTTGAGGGCGGCGGTCATCGCCCGTTCCGGCGGCGAGCCGACCGGCGGCAGCGCGCCGAGCTGGCGCGCCATCTCGGCGCCGTTGAGGTAGGCGTCGTTGCGGACGACGAGGCCGTTGCGGACGGTGAGCACGTCGCAGCCCTCGAGGTCGACGCTCTTCCCGTTCGGGACCAGGCCCTCGAACTTGGCGCTGCCGTCGAAGGTGCCGGTCGCGTGCCAGCGCACGGCCGCTTTCTCGCCGCTCGCGACCACGTCGAGGACCTCGAACGTGAAGTCCGGGAAGGCCGTGAAGAGGGCGGTGAACCAGGCCTTCAGGTCCTCGGGGACGCGCAGCTCGGCGACGCCGTGCAGGACATCAGGGGAGCCCGGCTCCCAGCAGGCTGCCATCGCCTCCACGTCGCGGGCGGTGACCGCGGCGAAGTAGGCGCGGGCGACGGCGGCGGAGTCGGTGGCCTCGGGGTTCGCGGCCATGCCCAAACCCTACTCCGCACGCAGCGCCGCGCGGCGGATCTTTCCGGTGCTGGTGCGCGGCAGCTCCGCCGCGAACTCGACGATGCGGGGGAACTTGTAGGGCGCGGTCTCGCGTTTGCAGTGCTCCTGCAGCTCCCGCGCCAGCTCCTCACTCGGCTCGCGCTCGCGGGGGACGACGACCGCCCGCACGACGCTGCCGCGCTCGGGGTCGGGGGCGGCGACAGCGGCCGCCTCGGCGACGTCGGGGTGGGAGAGCAGAACGGCCTCGACCTCGGTCGGCCCGATCCGGTAGCCCGAGGACATGATGATGTCGTCGTCGCGGCCCTCGAAGAAGAGGTAGCCGTCCTCGTCTTCGCGGACCAGGTCGCCGGTCGCCCACCACTCACCCTCGAAGCGCTCGCCGTCGAGGTAGCGGGCGAAGAAGGTGGGGGAGGAGGCGGCGAGCAGGTGCAGCTCCCCCTCCACGATCCGCGTCTCGATACCCGGCAGCGCTTTGCCCATCGAGCCGATCCGGACCGGCTCGCCGGCGAGGTTGGCCGTGACCTGGCCGGTCTCCGTCTGGCCGTAGCCGTCGGCCGGTTCGAGGCCCATCTCGGCGCCGAAGGCGGCGATCGTGTCGGGGTCGAGCGGCTCGCCGGCGGAGACCATCCGCCGCAGCGCCGGCAGCGGCCGCAGCGCCGTGCGGCGGGCCAGCATCCGGTACTCGGTCGGCGCCTGGCAGAGCACGTTGACGCCGAGTGCCTCGGCGAAGTCGAGCCGCTCGGCCGGGTCGAAGCGGCCGTCGTGGATGACCGCGGCGGCGCCGGTCAGCCAGGGGGCGAGGAAGACGTTGCGGGCCGACTTCGACCAACCCGGCGTGGTCGTGCACCAGGCAAGCTCGCCGGGCCGCGAGCCGAACCAGTGGTGCGCCTGGGTCTCCTGGCCGAGCAGGTAGCGGTAGCCGTGGACGACGCCGCGCGGCTCCCCGGTCGTGCCCGAGGTGAAGACGATCAGCGCCGGGTCCTCGGGCCCCATCGGCTCGATCGCCGCCGGGGTCTCCTGCGGGCGGTCCTCGTCGAGCACCGCGGCGACTTCGGCCAGGGTCATCGCCGGCACTTCCGCCGGCAGGTCGGCGAGCAGCGCGTCGGTGCCGACGCAGAGCTTGGGATTGGCGGCCGCCACCCGCAGCTCGAGGTCGTGCGGGCGCAGCTGGGTGTTGCAGGGCAGCGCCACCGCGCCCATCCGCCAGCTGGCGAGCAGGGTCAGCGCCCACTCGATCCGGTTGCCGACCAGGGTCATCACCACGTCCCCCCGCCGGACCCCACGCGCCGCGAAGGCCCCCGACAGCCCCGCCGAACAAGCGATCAATTCCCCGAAGTACCAGTCCCGCCGATTCGCCTCTTCGTCAATCGCAACTATCCCCAGCCGTGAAGCCGGCGATCGCTCGAGGAGGTCCTCAATCAGATTCAAAGCCTGCGCAGTCTGACAGGGCTACCTGAGTTCGCTCGAGTTCTTATTGAGCAGCTGTCGCGCCACGATCAGCAGCTGAATCTGCTGCGTCCCCTCGAAGATGTCGAGGATCTTCGCGTCTCGCGCCCACTTCTCCAGCAGCTCGTTCTCGCCGTAGCCGACGCTGCCGCAGAGCTCGACGCAGCCGAGGGTTACGTCGACGCAGGTGCGCCCCGCCTTCGCCTTCGCCATCGAGGCCTGCAGCGAGTTCGGCTTCGAGTTGTCGGCCATCCAGGCCGCGTGCAGGGTCAGCAGCCAGGCGGCCTCGTAGTCGGCCTCCATCTCCAGGAAGCGGGCCGCCGCCGCGTGCCGGCAGAGGGCGGGGGCCGGGTAGTCGACCTCGACGCCGGCCTCGGCCAGCTGCTCCCGCGTCCGCTCCAGCGCCGCGCGGGTGAGCCCGACCGCCATCGCCGCGACCAGCGGCCGCGTGTTGTCGAAGGTCTGCATCGCTCCCGCGAAGCCCTTCTCGACGTCCACGTCGGGGTCGCCCAGCAGCGCCTCCTTCGGCACCCGGCAGTCCTGCAGGGTGAAGTTGGCCGTGTCGGAGGCGCGGATCCCGAGCTTGTGCTCGAGCCGGTCGAGCTTGAGGCCAGGGTTGTCGCGCTCGACGATGAACGACTTGATCGCGGCCCGGCCCTTGGAGCGGTCGAGCGTGGCCCAGACGACGATCAGGTCGGCGCGGTCGCCGGAGGTGACAAAGATCTTCTCGCCGTTGAGTACGTACTCGTCGCCGTCGAGCTCGGCCGTGGTGCGGATCGAGGCCGAGTCCGAGCCCGCTTCGGGCTCGGTGATCGCCATCGCCGCCCACTTGCCGCCGTAGCGCTCCAGCTGCTCCTCGGTCGCCACCGAGGCGATCGCGGAGTTGCCGAGGCCCTGGCGCGGCATCGAGAGCAGCAGGCCGACGTCGCCCCAGCAGAGCTCGATGATCCCGAGCACGGTGGAGAGGTTGGAGCCGTTGCGGTTCTCGCCGTCGCCGGCGCTGGACTCGCGGCGCACCCCGGCGGCGCCGGCGCCGCCGATGTCGGAGCCCTCGTTCATGCCGTCGATCAGCGAGGCCAGCATGTCGAGCTCTTTCGGGTAGGCGTGCTCGGCCTCGTCGTACTTGCGGGAGATCGGCCGGAAGACCTCGGTCGCGACCTGGTTGGCCTGGCTTGCCAGCGGCTTGAACTTCTTCGGTATCTCTAGGTTGATCATGATCCTGTCCTTGCTCGGGGCCTTTCGCTCGGGGCGAAGGCCGCTAGACGAGCAGGGCGCCCTCCATCACGCCCGCGGCTCGAAGGTCTCGGTACCAGCGCTCGACCGGGTGCTCCTTGACGAAGCCGTGGCCGCCGAGCAGCTGCACGCCGTCGGAGCCGATCTTCATCCCCTTGGCGGCGCTGAGCCGGCGGGCGATCGCCGCCTCGCGGGCGAACGGCTCGCCGCGGTCGGCGCGGCTCGCGGCGCGGTAGGTGGAGAGGCGCATGCCGCCGGTCTCGATGCCGATGTCGGAGACCGCGAAGGCGACGCCCTGGCGGTTGGAGATCGGTTCGCCGAAGGCCTGGCGGTCGTTGACGTAGGGGATGACGTAGTCGAGCACCGCCTGGGCGGTGCCGGTGGCCAGCGCCGACCAGGCGATCCGCGAGCGGTCGATGCACTCGGCGTAGTCCTCGGTCTTGCCCTCGCCGAGCAGGGCGGTGGCCGGGACGCGCACCTCGTCGATCAGCAGGCGGCCGGTGGCGGCGGGCCGCAGGCCCATCGCCGGCTCGTCCTCGACCTCGAGGCCCTTGGCGCCGGACTCGACGACGAACAGCACCGCCCCGATGCCCTCGGCCTCGGCGCCGACGACGAAGAGCTCGCACTCGGAGGCGCGGGCGAGCAGCGACTTGGCCCCGGAGAGGACCCAGTCATCGCCGTCGCGGCGCGCCTTCGTCTCCGGCTTGCGCGGGTCGAACAGCGGCCGCGGCTCGAGGATCGCCAGCGCCGCCGGGGGCACGTCCTCACCGGTGAAGGCCGGCAGGTAGGCGGCCTCCTGCTCGGCGCTGCCCCAGAGCCCGATCGCGGTGGCGACGGCGCCGGGGGCGAGGGCCGCGTAGGCGATCCCGAGGTCGCCGTGGGCGAGGGCCTCGCCGATCAGGACGCTGGTCACCGCCGACTGCTCGTGCATGACGCCGCCGAGCTCCTCGGGTACGCCGAGCATGTTGACGCCGAGCTCGACCGCCTGGTCGAGCACCTCCTTCGGCGTCTGGCGCTCGGCGTCGGCCTCCAAGGCCGCCGGCCGGATCTTCTCCTCGGCGAAGGCGCGGCCCGCCTCCTGGAACATCTGCTGCTCGTCGTCGGGGGTGACGTCGAACAGCCCCTTCGACTTGCTGCGCGCCTGGCGCGCCGGTTTGCCCAGCTGCTGCGCCGCCTTGAAGGTGCGCCCGGCGGCGGTCGCGGTGCGGAAGCCGTTCTTGGTGCCCTGGAAGAGGGCTCGCTCGACCTGCTTGCGAATCCGGATCCGGTCCAGCAGGTCGGAGCCGGCGAGGCGGTTGAGCGCGCGCAGGCCGAAGCCCATGCCGCGCTCCGCCACGCTGCGGTCTTTCTCAGCCGTCGTCATCGTCAATTCCTCTCGGTCTGTGCTTGCGGGTTGGGCTCGGCGGGCCGCACGCGGCCGTCCAGGTGGGTGATCTCGCGCTTGGAGTCGCGGACTGAGAAGAGCGTCTCGCCGGCCTGCTCGGCGCTGGCGAACTCGACCTTGCTCGGCAGCAGGATCGGCTTGCGGAAGCCGACGTCGACGCCGAAGGCGTCGGGCAGGCGGCCCTCCAGCGCCGCCAGGCAGCGGGCCTTGGTCCACATCCCGTGCGCGATCGCCGCCGGGAAGCCGAGCGGCTTCGCGGTCAGCGAGTGCATGTGGATCGGGTTGCGGTCGCCGGAGACGGAGCCGTAGCGTCGCCCGAGACCGCCGTCGAGCCGCCACTCGGCGCTCGCCGGCGTCCCCTCGGGGAGCGTTCGCAGTTTCGGCCGCGGGCGGTCGGAAACTGCGAACGCGTCGGAGCGGGTGGCGGCGGGGTCGGGCTTGCCGCGGCGCAGGATCGTGCTCTCGCTCTCCCAGGCGATCTCGCCGCCGGCGAGAACCTCCGTGACGAGCGAGAAGGTGCGGCCTTTGGGGTGGGGACGCAGCGGCGTCGGGTGGACGCGGATCGTCAGCTCCTCGCCGGCGCCGAGCGGGCGCCGCTGCTCGATCCGGTTCTCGAGGTGGACGAGGCCGACCGCGCCGAAGGGGAAGGAGCCGTCGGCCATCACCGCCATGTGCAGCGGGAAGGCGAGCACGTGCGGGTAGGTCGGCGGCAGCCGGTCGCGCAGGGCGAAGCCGCAGACCTTGGCGTAGGCGGCGAGGTCGGCCGGCTCGGGCCGCACCCCGGTCAGCTCCAGCTCGATCTCGGGGATCTCGCCGCCGCCGCCGGGGACGAAGGGCAGGAGCGAGGCGCCCGGCAGCATCGGCGCCGCCGCCCGCGCGTAGAGCGGCAGGATGCTGGGAGAGCTGCCGAGGGTGCGGCTCTCGCGGGTCGACGGGCCGGCCATCAGGCCCCCAACAGGTTCTGGCCGCAGACGCGGACCGTGTTGCCGTTGACGCCGGTCGAGCCGGGGCTGGCGAACCAGGCGATCGTCTCGGCGACGTCGACCGGCAGCCCGCCTTGCGAGAGGCTGGAGAGGCGCCGTCCCGCTTCGCGCGGGCCGATCGGCATCGCCGCGGTCATCTGGGTCTCGATGAAGCCCGGGGCGACGGCGTTGATCGTCGCCCCCCGCGAGGCCAGCTCCGGCGCCATCGCTTCGACCATCCCGATCACGCCGGCCTTGGAGGCGGCGTAGTTGGTCTGCCCCGAGTTGCCGGCGATCCCCGACATCGAGGAGACGCAGACGATGCGGCCGCCGCTGGCGATCAGCTTCGCGTCGAGCAGGGCGTCGTTGATTCGCTCCTCGCTGGAGAGGTTGATCTCCATCAGCTGCGCCCAGCGCTCTTCGGGCATCTTCGCGATCGTTCGGTCTTTGGTCACACCGGCGTTGTGGACGAGGACGTCGAGGCCGCCGGCGAAGCGCTCGGCGATCCGTTCGGGGGTGTCCTCGGCGGTGATGTCGAGGGCAAGCGCCTCGCCGCCGAGCTCGCCGGTCAGCCGCTCCAGGTCGGCCGCCGCCGGCGGGATGTCGAGCCCGACGACCTTGGCGCCGTCGCGGGCGAGGGTCCGGGCGATCGCCGCCCCGATTCCGCGCGAGGCGCCCGTGACCAGCGCCGTGCGGCCCTCCAGCGGCCGCTCCCAGTCGAGCTCCGGCGCCGCCGCCACGCCGGGCCCGATCCGCACCACCTGGCCGGAGACGTAGGCGGAGCGGGGGGAGAGGAGGAAGCGCAGGGTCGAGTCGAGCTGGTCCTCGCCGCCGGCGGAGACGAGGACGAGCTGCGCGGTCGAGCCGCGGCCGCCGACCTCCTTGGCGAGCGAGCGGACGAAGCCCTCCAGCGCCCGCTGCGCGGTCTGGGCCCGGGCGGAGCCGGCCTCGGCCGGCGGCGTCCCGAGCACGACGACCCGGCCGCTGCGCCGCAGGCGGTCGACCGCGGGGTAGAAGAAGCGCTGCAGCTCGACCAGCTCGGTCGAGTCGGCGATCCCAGTGGCGTCGAAGACGAGCGCCTTCGCCTTGCCCTCGGTATCGGCGCGTTCGGCCGCGATGCGGTCGAGGAAGCCGGCGAGCGCGCGGGTGAGGCGGCCGCCGGGGGCGGCGCCGCTCAGCACCGGGCCGGAAACGATCGGGGTGCCGGGGCGGTGGCGGTCGAGCTCGACCGGCTGCGGCAGGCCCAGCTGCCTGGCGATCGTGGAGACGACCGGGGCGTTGACCAGCTGTGAGTAGCGGTCGCTCACCTGGCGCCTCCCGGGCCCTCGAGGATGGCGACGACGCCCTGGCCGCCGGCGGCGCAGATGCTGACCACGCCGCGGCCACCGCCGTCTTGGTGCAGTTGCTTGGCGAGGCCGGCGACGATCCGCCCGCCGGTGGCGGCGAACGGGTGCGCCGCGGCCAGCGAGCCGCCGTTGACGTTGAGCTTGGCGCGGTCGATCGCGCCCAGCGGCGCCTCCCGGCCCAGCTTCTCCTTGCAGAACCCGGGGTCCTCCCAGGCCTTCAGCGTGCAGAGCACCTGGGCCGCGAAGGCCTCGTGGATCTCGTAGTAGTCGAAGTCCTGCAGGGCGAGGCCGGCGCGGTCGAGCATCCGCGGCATCGCGTAGGCGGGGGCCATCAGCAGCCCTTCGCGCTTGTGCACGTGGTCGACGGCGGCGGTCTGGGCCTCGCTGACGTAGGCGAGGATCGGCAGGTCGCGCTCGCGCGCCCACTGCTCGGAGGCGAGCAGCACCGCCGAGGCGCCGTCGGAGAGCGGCGTCGAGTTGGCCGCGGTCATCGTCCCCTCGGGGCCGCCGAAGACCGGCTTCAGCTTCGCCAGCTTCTCGAGGCTGGAGTCGGGGCGCAGGTTCTGGTCGCGCTCGAGCCCGAGGTAGGGGGTGATCAGGTCCTCGAGGAAGCCGCGCTCGTAAGCGGCGGCGAGGCTCTGGTGGCTGGCGACGGCGAGCTCGTCCTGCTCCTCCCGGCCGATCTCCCATTCGGTCGCCATCACCGCGCAGTGCTCACCCATCGACATCCCGGTCCGCGGCTCCTCGTTGCGGGGGATGCTGGGGACGATGTGGCTGGGACGGAAGCCGGTCAGCGCCTTCAGCTTGCCGCCGGTCGAGCGCTGCCGGTTGGCCTCCAGCAGCGTCGCCCGCAGCTGCTCGTTGAGCGCGATCGGGGCGTCGGAGGTGGTGTCGGCGCCGCAGGCGATGCCGGCGTCAATCTGGCCGAGGGCGATCTTGTTGGCGACCAGGATCGTCGTCTCCAGGCCGGTGCCGCAGGCCTGCTGGACGTCGTAGGCGGGGGTCTCCGGCGCCAGCCGGGTGCCGAGCACGCTCTCGCGGGCGAGGTCGCGGTCGTGGGAGTGCTTGAGGACGGCGCCGCCGGCGACCTCGCCGAGCGTCTCGCCCTCGAGCCCGAAGCGATCGACGAGGCCGTCGAGCGCCGCGGTGAGCATGTCCTGGTTGGAGGCGTGCGCGTAGGCGCTGTCGGAGCGCGCGAAGGGGATGCGGTTGCCGCCGACGACGGCAACCCGCCTGGTCTCGCTGTTCATTCTGAGCTGGTTCCTTTTTGGCTTGGATCGGGAGTGGGGGAGGCGCCTGAGCGGGCCCGCAGGCCGGGCTCGATCGTCGCGATCAGCAGCTCGGCGGCCTCCTCGGCGCTGAGCTCTTCGCTGCGCAGCCACCAGCGCGCCAGCGCCTCGGCGGCGCCGAGCAGGGCGGCGGAGAGGGCCTCGACTTCGACTCGGGCGGCGTCGCGGACCTGCTGCGGCAGCTGCCGCATCATCGCCGCGGAGACGAGCTCGACGATCAGGGCGCGGTAGGCGCCGACCCGCTCGGCCACGTCGCCGGCCTGGGGCAGGGTCTCGTCGAAGAGGACGGCCCAGGCGGCGCGGTCGGAGTCGAGGAAGGCGAAGAAGGCGCGGACGCCGGCGCCGAGCGCGTCGCCAGGGCTGGCGGTCCCCTCGACCGCCTCGCCGACGGTCTTGGTCAGCGCGTCCCCGGCCCGTTCCATGCAGGCGATGTACAGCTGTTCCTTGTTGCCGAAGTAGTTGTAGAGCAGCGGCTTGGTGACCCCGACGGCCGCCGCGATCTCGTCCATCTTCACCGCCGCGTAGCCGCGCTCCGCAAACAGCGTGTGCGCCGCCCCGAGCGTCTGCTCCATGCGGTCGTCGCGGGATAGCCGCGAACGTGCAACTGGCACCTCCATGGATATGAGGTTACCCAGATATAAATTTATATGCAAGTAACGTGACGCACCTCACCCGCAAGCTCGGAATCCATGCGTCGGACCAGCGGGCCGGGCAGAGGCGAAGCGTCTTGTACTTTTTCGGCGCCGCGAAGCTCGGACGGCTGAGCCCGTCCTCGAAAAAGTTAAGCGGAGCCTCTGCCCGGCCCGCTCGGGCTAGGCGAGCTCGGTGCCGTCGTAGAGCTTCTTGACGTGCACGGTGCCGGCGGGGGCGGCTTCGAGGCAGAGTTTGCAGAGCACGCACTCGTCGAGGTTCTGTTCGACGACATCAACGCCGGAGTCGGTGCCTTTGAAGATGGCGACGGGGCAGACTTCCTCGAGCTTGGCACCGAGGGCGGGGTCGGAGGCGGTGGGCTCGTCGACGACGACATCGATGAAGACCTTGTTCAGCTGCTCGGCCATCAGGCGGCGGCCCCCAGCTTCTGCTTGACCGCGTCGGGGATCTCGTCGATCCGCTCGACGACGCGGATGCCGGCGGCTTCGAGGCGGGCGATCTTCTCGGTCGCGGTGTCCTCGGCGCCCTCGACGATCGTCCCGGCGTGGCCGAAGCTCATCCCCTTCATCTCCTCGTCGTCCATGAATTTGCCGGCCATGAAGGCGACGATCGGCAGGCGGCTGTCGTTGTCGGCGACCCACTGGGCAAGCTGCGCCTCCATGCGGCCGCCGGGCTCGGTGTAGATGACGATCGCCTCGGTCTGCCCGTCGGCCTCGAAGTAGGGCATCAGCTCGGCGTAGGTGGAGCCGATGATCGCGTCGCCGCCGATCGAGACCGCGGTGGAGACGCCGAGGCCGGCCTGGGTCAGCGAGGAGGAGATCTCGGTGGTCATCCCGCCGGAGCGGCTCATCACGCCGACGGGGCCCGGCGCGTAGGCCTTGGCCGCGTCCTTGGCGGGGCCGCCGATGCCGCCCATCTTGCAGACTCCGGGCACGATCAGGCCGAGGCAGTTGGGGCCGATGATCCGCGCCCCGTTCTTCTCGGCGAGCTCGACCATCTGGGCGACGTCGCGGCGCGGAATCCGCTCGGTGACGACGACGATCAGCTTGATCCCGTTGAGGATCGCCTCGAAGACTGCGTCCTTGGTGAAGGCGGGGGGGACGGTTACGACAGAGCCGTCGATCGGGCCGCCGTGGTGCTCGACCGCCTGGGCGACGGTGTCGAAGACCGGCACGCCGTGGACCTCGCGGCCCTTGCGGCCGGGGGTGACGCCGCCGACGACCTTGGAGCCGTAGTCGAGGCACTCGCGGGTCAGGTTGACCGCCTCGCGGCCGGTGATGCCCTGGACGATGAAGGTGGTTCCGGGACTCAGCAGGATGCTCATGCCGGCGCCCCCTGGATCTTGGCGACGGCGCGTCCCGCCGCCTCCCACATCGAGACAGAGCGGTCGCAGTACTCGACCCCGTAGCGCTCGAGGATCTTGAAGCCCTCGTCCTCCCAGGCACCGGGGATGCGGAAGATCGCGATCGTCTCGCCGGGGTCCTTGCCGAGCTCCAGGCAGGCCTTGATGACGCCGCGGGCGACGATGTCGACGCGGGTGTTGGAGACGATCGACATCATCACCGCGATCTTCTCGACGCCGTCCTTTTCCAGCACCTCCTTGGCCAGGCCGCAGGCCTTGGCGACGGAGGGGTTGCCGCCGATCTCGGAGTAGTTGGCGGGCTTGCCGCCCTGGTTGCGGACCGCGTCGGTCAGGGTCAGCGAGCCGCCGCCGGCGCCGATCACGAGGCCGAGGTTGCCGACGAAGCCGTGGTCCTTGCCCTGGATCACGCCGCGGTGGTCGGCGGCGTCGATCGCGGCGACGTTGCGCTCGAAGTCGGATGGGTCATACGTCTCGCGGGTGTCTTCCTCGGCGATCTCCAGCTGCTTGCGCAGGAGCTGCTTCTGCCGCCCGACCGCCTCGTTCTCCATCTCCATGTGGGCGTCGAGGGCGACGAAGCTGCCGTCGGTCAGCTCGGCCAGCGGGTTGATCTCGGCCAGGGTCATGTCGTAGTCGCGGAACAGCCGCGCCAGGCGGGCGAGGATCGGCGTTGCCCGGTTCAGCTGCGAGCCGGTGACGCCGGTCGCGGCGATCACCTGCTTGGCCTCGAAGTCGGGGATCGGCATCAGGTTGGTGACGTGGCCGCGGCCGACGTGGTCGGGGTGGGTCTCGGCGACCTCCTCGATGTCGATCCCGCCCATGTCGCTGAACAGCATCAGCGGCCGCTTCGCGGTGCCGTCCCAAACCACGCTCGCGTAGTACTCCTGCTTGACCTCGGCTTTGGGGTCGACGAGGACGCCGCGCGGCATCTGGCCGTTGATCTCCAGCTCGAGGATCGCCTCGGCGTGCGCGGCGGCCTCGTCCGGGGTGTCGGCGAATTTGACGCCGCCGGCCTTCATCCGGCCGCCGCTCAGCACCTGGGACTTGATCACCACGGGCCCGCCGATCTCCGCCGCCGCTTGGCGCGCCTCATCCGGGGTTTGGCAGAAGCCGTACTTGGTGACGGGTATCCCCGCCAGCTCGACGATCTTCCTTGCCTCGTACTCGAAGAACCTCATCCGCGGCGCGGGAATCTATCCAAACGGCGGGTGATGGAAGTCTCCGACCCGTTTCATCGGGAACTGGACGGAGCTGAATCCTTCGAACTGGGCACGGACGGCGCCCTTCTTGCCGCGGCCGTAGCTGTTGTGCAGAAGGCCCTTGAAGATCCCGGCCTTGTCGGCTTTGACCACCGCCAGCTTGCGCCACTTGCCCCCGTGGAACGCCTGCAGCCTGACCCGCCCAGGCCGACTGGTCGGCGTGCGTCCCCAGAAGTCGAGCCCGCCCTGGCCGGCGAAGGCGACGAAGGGGAAGCGGAAGGTCGTGAGCACTTCCTTCGGCTGGTCGTTGGCCAGGTTGCCGTCGCGGAAGTAGAGCCCGGACTGGACCGTCAGGCTGGCGGGGCGGTCGGCCCGGAACGGTTCGTCGCGCAGGCTGTACCAGAAGAACTTGGTGACGCCGGCGACCCAGGCCTCGTGCATCGCTTCCGCGGTCCACTGGGTGAGGATCTTCATCGGCAGCCCGCCGGGGTCCGGCGGGTTGGAGTCCCAGGAGAACTCGGTGATCCAGAGCGGGGTGCGCTTGAAGGCGCCGTTGATCCGGCCCGCCTTGTCGGCCGCCTTCAGCAGCGTCTGCAGCTTCGCCAGGTCGCCGGTCTGGACGTCGTTGGGCTGGCCTTCGTGGGTCGGCCCACCGGTCGAGTAGGGGTGGATGTCGAAGATGTCGAAGGAGACGCCGCCGGGGCAGCCGCCGCGGATCGGCTTCGGGTTCGTCGTCCCCTTCATGCAGAGCAGTTCGCGGGTGAACCGCATCGGTCCGATGTTGTAGCCCTTGAGTTCGGTCGGCCCGAGGCCGGCGGCGACCACCAGGTTTGCCGGGTTGACCGACTTGATCGCGGCGTAGAAGGCGTTGATCAGGTTGCGGTAGAGCCCGGCGGAGAGGCCCTTGCCCTCGGTGTTCATCTGCGGGAAGAAGAAGAGGGTCAGGTTCGGCTCGTTCAGCCCCTGCCAGTACTGGACCCGGGGCAGGCCGCCGAAGCTGCCGCTGTAGCGGCGCGCCGCCGCAAAGGCAAAGGCGGCGAGGGCGGCGGGGTCGGGATCGCAGAGCTCGGTCAGCTGCAGGCCCGGCGGCGTCGTGCAGCGCTGCGCCCAATTCGGGGCGCCGTCGACGATCAGCAGGGGCTGCAGCCCGTGGCGGACCGCTTCGATGACGCCGACGTCGACGTAGGACCAGTCGTAGCGGGGGTCGGCGGGGTTGGCCGGGTCCCAGGCCGGCGGCAGGGACTCGGGGGCGACGTCGTTCCAGTTGAGGACGAGGCGGACGAAGTTGGCGCCGGCGCCGCGGGTGCGCTCGAAGGAGAGCGGGTTGTAGTCGCCGATCCCGGAGATGCCGGTTTCGAACGGCCGCGCCGGGGCCGGCCGCGGCGCGGCGAGCAGGGCCGTGGCGAGGACGGCGAGGGCGGCGCAGCAGATCGCGAGTTGGCGAAGCCGGGGGGTGGACGCAGCCGGGCGCATCCGGGGAGGGCTAGGCCGTCCGGCCGGGGCGGCTGCGCAGGAGGTAGGCGATCGAGCCGGCGATGGCGGCGACGATCGCCACCGGAAGCCAGAGGCCGAGGCTGCCGTCGTCGGCGGAGCCGGTCGCCTGACCGAGGACGGCGCCGATGCCGGAGGAGCCGGATGGCTCGTCGACCCCGACCGTGGTCGGGGCGGGGGACGAACCGCCGCCGTTCGCCGACTTGCCGCCTGCGCCGCCGGGGATGCCGTTGCCGCCGGAGCCGGCCGAGGGGGTTTCGGTGACCGGCACCGTCGCCGGCGCCGTTTCCGCGGCCAGCTGCGCCGCCGCCTTGCCGCTGGCGCCCTGGCTCTCGAGCTTCTTGGCGTTGCCGGCGCCGAGCGTCGCCGCCGGGGTCGCCTTGCCCTTCTTCTTGCCGCCGCTGTCGCCGCCGGCCGAGGGCAGCGTCTCCGTGTACTGGTTGGCGGCCGAGTTTCCGGGCGGCACGTAGTACTCGGCGCCCGCGTAGGCGGGCGCGGCGAGCGCCACGAGCAGGGCGCTGAGCAGGACAAACGTTGGAGTTCTGAACTTGGAGGTCATCGCCCGCGTACCTTTTCTTTCGGCCTACGTCCGGGTGGCACTCTTAGCATAGAACCGGATGGAGACCGGATCGATGCGGGGGCGCGACGGCGTGGGAGACGCCAACCGGCGCCTCGACTGGGCGGCCGTGGGGGCCTGGCTGCTCTGCTTCGGCCTGGTCGTCTTCCTCGGGCTCGAAGGCGGCGGCTATGACCCGCTGGTCCACGACCAGGTCGGGATCGCGGTCTGGTGGGTGGTCCTGGTCACCGTCGGCGCCGGGGTGCTGCCGCGGCGCCGGCTCGGGGGCCCGGCCCTGGTCTCGCTCGGCCTGCTCGCCGCCCTGGCGCTCTGGATCGTGCTCAGCCTCTCCTGGACCGAGAGCGTCGAGCGGACCTTCGCCGACGCCGCCCGGGGGCTGACCTACGTCGGCGTCTTCGCCCTGGTTCTGGCGACCCGCGACTCGCGGGAAACGCAGCGGCTGATCGGCGCCGTCGCCGCCGGCATCGCCTTCGTGGTCGGGATCGCGCTGCTCTCGCGGCTGCACCCGGCCTGGTTCGACAGCGCCCAGCAGACCGGGCGGATCCTCGAAAGCGAGGATCGCCTCTCCTACCCGCTCAACTACTGGAACGCGCTGGCGGCGCTGACCGCGATCGGGGTGCCGCTGCTGCTGCAGCTCGCCGCCGGCGCCCGCGGCGTGCTCGCCCGGGCCGCGTCGGCGGCGGCGCTGCCGGCGCTGATCCTGACCCTCTACTTCACGCTTTCGCGCGGCGGCATCGCCGCGGCGGCGATCGCGACCGCGATCTTCCTCGCCCTCGCCGCCGACCGGCTGCCGAAGCTGCTCTCGCTGGCCGTCGCCGCCTGCGGCGGCGCGATCCTCGTCGTCCTCGCCCACAGCCGCGAGGACCTGCGCGAAGGGCTGGCCAACCCGGCCGCCCACGACCAGGGGACCGAACTGCTGGCGCTCGGGATCCTCGTCTGCCTCGCGGTCGGCGCCGTCCAGGCGGGGATCGCGGTGCTCGGCGCTCGCGCCGAGCGGCCGGCCTGGACCCGGCCCTCGCGCGGGTTCAGCGCCGGCGCCTGCGCCGCCGTCGCGATCGCCCTGCTGCTGGTCGCCGGCCTCGCCGACGCGCCCGGACGGGCCTCCGACGGCTGGTCGGAATTCAAGGACGGGGGCGGGCCCGGCGAAGGGACCGAACGGCTCGGCAGCGTCGCCGGCGAGAGCCGCTACCAGTTCTGGGGCTCGGCGGTGGACGAGAACGCGACCGCGCCGCTGAACGGCACCGGCTCCGGCACCTTCCAGTTCTGGTGGGCGCGCGAAGGGGACGGCGCGGAAACCGTCCACGACGCCCACTCTCTCTATCTGCAGACGCTGGGGGAGCTGGGGATCGTCGGGCTCGCCCTGCTGCTCGCCTTCCTCGCCTTCGTCTTCTTCTGCGGCGTCCGCAACGCCCTGCTCAGCGACGCCGCCGAGCGCTCCCGGCTCGCCGCGATGCTGGCCGGGCTCTCGGTCTTTGCGATGACCGCCGCGGTCGACTGGATGTGGCAGGTCCCCGTGGTGCCGGTGGCGGCGCTGATGCTGGCCGCGGGGCTGACGCTCGGGGCCGCCGCCCAGGGCGAGAAGCCGCGACTGGGGCTGGGCTGGCGGCTGGGCGCGGTCGCGGCCGGGCTGGCGGCGATCATCGCGATCGCGATCCCGCTCGCCTCGCTGAGCCTGGTTCGCCAGAGCGAGGCCGAGGCGCGCGCCGGTGACCTGCCGGCGGCGCTCCAGGACGCCCGCAGCGCCCAGAACGTCGAGCCCGCGGCGGCCAGCCCGCGATTGCAGCAGGCGCTCGTGCTGGAGCTGCTGGGGGACTTCACGGCCGCCGAGGCCGCCGCCCGCGAGGCGACCGATCGCGAGTCGACCAACTGGCGGAACTGGCTCGTGCTCTCGCGCATCGCCGCCGAGGCCGGCCACGCCAAGGCCTCGGTCGCCGCCTACGAGGAAGCGCGGGCGCTGAACCCGCACGCCTCCGTCTTCGGGCGGTGAAACCCCGCCTGACCGGGGTTTCAGTTGCCATACTGGCTCGGTGGCCGGGGCCAGACACCCGCGTGTACCGGTTGTCGTCGCGACCCTCGCGGCCTCGTTCCTCACGGCTGCTTTGCTCGCAGGTTGCGGGGATACGGTCCTCGACGACACCAAGTCCGAGGACGTGGTCCAAGCCAGCCTGGAAGACTCCCTGCATGAAAAGATCGCCGCGGTCGATTGCCCGTCCGACCAGAAGGTCGAGCCGGGCGAGACGTTCACCTGCACCGTCCTTTTCCCTGGCGGCAAGCAGGCAACCGCGACTTTGAAGATCCTCAACAAGGATGCCGACGTGAGTCTTGTCGGCCTCAAAGCGAACCAATAGAGAGAGGCGAATGAGCGACCTGACCACGGCCCCCGCGCTGACCACCCATGCCAAGCTGCTCGCTTGGGTAGAGGAGATCGCAGCGCTTACCCAGCCCGAGGCAATCCACTGGTGCGACGGTTCCGCGGGGGAGTACGACGCCCTGGCGCAGACCCTGATCGACGCCGGCACCTTCGAGAAGCTCTCCGACGCGAAGCGGCCCAACTCCTACCTCGCCCTCTCCGACCCGGCCGACGTGGCCCGCGTCGAGGACCGCACCTTCATCTGCTCCGAGCGGGAGCGGGACGCCGGCCCAACCAACCACTGGCGCGACCCGGCCGAGATGCGGCAGACGCTGAACGGTCTCTTCAAGGGCTGCATGGCCGGCCGCACGATGTACGTGATCCCCTTCTCGATGGGGCCGCTGGGCTCCGAGATCTCCGAAATCGGCGTGCAGCTGAGCGACTCGGCCTACGTCGCGACGAACATGCGGATCATGACCCGGATGGGCAAGGCCGCGCTCGAGGTGCTCGGGACCGATGGTGAGTTCGTCCCCTGCGTGCACTCGGTCGGGATGCCGCTGAGCGAGGGCGTCGAGGACGTCCCCTGGCCCTGTAACGAGGACAACAAGTACATCGTCCACTACCCGGAGACGCGGGAGATCTGGTCCTTCGGCTCGGGCTACGGCGGCAACGCCCTGCTCGGCAAGAAGTGCTTCGCGCTGCGGATCGCCTCGGCGATGGCGCGCGACGAGGGCTGGCTCGCCGAGCACATGCTGATCCTCAAACTGACCTCGCCCGAGGGCGGCGTCAAGTACGTCGGCGGCGCCTTCCCGTCCGCCTGCGGCAAGACCAACCTGGCGATGCTGGTGCCGACCCTGCCGGACTGGAAGGTGGAGACGGTCGGCGACGACATCGCCTGGATGAAGTTCGGCGAGGACGGCCGCCTCCACGCGGTCAACCCCGAGTACGGCTTCTTCGGGGTCGCTCCCAACACCAGCCACAAGACCAATCCCAACGCGATGGACACGATCGAGCGCAACTCGATCTTCACCAACTGCGCCAAGACCGACGACGGCGACATCTGGTGGGAGGGGATGACCGGGACGCCGCCGGACCACGTCGTCGACTGGCACGGCAACGACTGGACCGCCGACTCCGACAAGCCCGCGGCGCACCCGAACGCGCGCTTCACGACTCCGGCGGGGCAGTGCCCGTCGATCGCGCCCGAGTGGGAGGACCCGGCCGGGGTGCCGATCGACGCCTTCCTCTTCGGCGGCCGCCGCGCCACCGTGGTGCCGCTGGTCCAGGAGGCGTTCGACTGGGAGCACGCCGTCTTCATGGGGGCGACGATGTCCTCGGAGACGACCGCTGCCGCGGCCGGCGCCGTCGGCGAGCTGCGCTTCGACCCGATGGCGATGCTGCCCTTCTGCGGCTACAACATGGCCGACTACTTCGCCCACTGGCTGAAGCTGGGCAAGAAGCAGGGCGCGGAGCTGCCGCGGGTGTTCTACGTCAACTGGTTCCGCAAAGACGCGGACGGCAAGTTCCTCTGGCCCGGGTTCGGCGAGAACAGCCGCGTCCTGGAGTGGGTCTTCCGCCGCTGCGAGGGCACGGCGGACGCGGTCGCGACGCCGATCGGCCTGCTGCCGGCCGAGGGCGAGCTCAACACCGACGGCCTCGAGATCTCCGACCAGGCGCTGCAGCAGCTGCTCTCGGTCGACACCGACCAGGTCAAGCAGCAGCTGCCGCAGGTGCGCGAGCACCTGGCCAAGTTCGGCGACGACCTCCCGGCCGAGGTCAGCGCCCAGCTTGAGGCGCTCGAAGAGCGCCTGGGCGCCTAGGGGTTGGCAGGTCTGTCGGGCAACCGCATCCAGCTCAGGGTGCGGCCGCTGTAGAAGTGATCGACCGGATGCTCGTGGAAGGTCTGGCACCGCCCCCCGAGGCGGGCCGACTCTTCCTCGAGCACTCCGGTCCATCCGGCGACGGTCATCAGCACTCCGTTCGCCTCCATCCGGGGGAGGATCTCCTCGACCTCTGAGCGCAGGTGATCGGCCTCCTGGACGGAGTCGTGCAGGAAGAGACCGACCTCGAGACCGGCGAGGTGGGAGCGGAAGGCCTGCGGGGTCGGCTCGTAGATCGGCTCCCACCCAGCTCTGAGCCGCTCGGGGACGAGCGCCCTGCCGCTGCCCGGCATGATGTCGAACGCGACCAGGCGACCCGGCGAGCCTTCCTCGGCGTTGCGCTGCAGGGCCCTGAGCATGATCCGGTCCCCGAGCCCTTCGAGGATCCCGGTCTCGACGACCAGTCCGGGCTTGCGGGTGCGGATGATCGCCCAGGCCGAGAGGTGATGCGAGGGCAGTGGGGGGCGGCGCTTGGTGAAGAGCGCCCGCCAGCCGATGTCCTCGCTGAGGCGCGGCCCCAGCTCGGGGTCGTCGAGCGCGGCCGCGAGGTGCGCTTCGAGCTCTGAGGCCGGCCGATCGAGGAGCAGCGCGAGCTGCGCCGCGAGCTCCTCGAGGTTGGCGATCGCGTAGGTGAACGTGTCCACCTCCGGGTCCCAGAGGACGTAGCGAGCCTTGCGCAGAGGCCTGCCCTCCCAGGCCCCCGCGCCGCTCGCCCGCAGGACTCGGGCCTTGGTGATCCAGCGAAAGCGGTTGGCCCGGCGCAGGTAGAGCCGGGCCCGCTCCGGGATGAGGCGTTTGAGCGCCTGCTTCATCCCGGTCGACTCGCTAGAGCCCGTAGGCCTGGCGCAGCTCCGGATCCTTCTCAGCCAGCATTTCCGCCAGGCCGACCATCACCTTGCACTGCTTCCAGGTGGCGTCGTCCTGCATCTTGCCGTCGATCATGTGGACGCCGCGGCCGTCGGGGATCGCCTCCAGCACCTTCTTCGCGAACTTGACCTCCTCCGGCGGCGGGCTGAAGACCCTCTTGGCGATGTCGATCTGGACCGGGTGCAGAGACCAGGCGCCGACGCAGCCCATCAGGAAGGCGGCGCGGAACTGGGTCTCGCAGCCGGCGGTGTCCTTGATGTCGCCGAAGGGGCCGTAGAAGGGGAGGATCCCGGTCGAGGCGCAGGCGTCGACCATGCGGGCGATCGAGTAGTGCCAGAGGTCCTGCTGGGCGCTGACCCGGTTGGCCTCGGGCTTCTCGGGGTCGTCGGGGTCCTCCATCACCCGGTAGCCGGGGTGGCCGCCGCCGACGCGGGTGGTCTTCATCCGCCGCGAGGCGGCGAGGTCGGCGGGGCCGAAGCTCATCCCCTGCATGCGCGGGCTGGCGGCGGCGATCTCCTCCAGGTTGACCACGCCCTGCGCGGTCTCGAGGATCGCGTGGATCAGGATCGGCCGCTCCAGCTTGGCCTTGGCCTCGAGCTGGGCCAGCAGGCGGTCGACGTAGTGGATGTCCCAGGCGCCCTCGACCTTCGGCACCATCACCACCTCCAGCTGGTCGCCGATCTCGGTCACCAGCGTGGTCAGGTCGTCGAGCACCCAGGGGCTCTCCAGCGAGTTGACCCGGGTCCAGAGCGCGGTCTGGCCGAAGTCGGACTCCTGCGCGGCTTTGATCAGCCCCTGGCGGGCCGCCTCCTTGCGGTCGGCCGGGATCGCGTCCTCGAGGTTGCCGAGCAGGATGTCGGTCTTCTCGGCGATGGCGCCGGCCTTGGCGACCATCTTCTCGTTCGAGAAGTCGAGGAAGTGGATCATCCGCGAGGGGCGGACGGGGATCTCGCGCAGGGGCTCGGGCGCACCCATCGCCATTGGCTGGAAGAAGTCTCGTGGGTTTCTCAAGCTGCTCCTCGGTCGTCGGTGTGCTCGTATTCGCGAAGGCGAAATCTAGTGGTCACCTCTGTTTGCCGCCTGCCGCGGCCCTAAATTCCCCACGGTGGAGGGTTCCGAGCGCGACAGCACGCAGGACTGGCTGCTCCCGGCCGGCGCGGCGCCGCCGTTGCTGGGCGAGCTGGAGCTGAAAGCCGACCAGGCGCTGGCGATCGCCCGCGCCTCCGAAGAGGCCGTCGGCGCCGTCGGCGAGGTCGCCCTCGACGCCGCCCGGCAGGCCCGCCGCGCCGCCGAGCTGGCCGAGACCGCGAGCGTCGCGGCGCTGGAGGCGAGCCGGGCGGTGGCGGAGGGCGTTGTGGCGGCGCCGGAGCCAGACGCGCCCGAGAGGGCCGACGGGGGTCGCGAGGAAAGCAACGGCCACGGGGATCCGCAGCCGTTTCACCGGGTCGACCCGGATGACTCGCTGCGTCGCTTCAACGAGCGCGCCGACCGGGTCGCGGCGCGCCTGCTGGCGCTTTCGGCGGATTAGCGCGGGGCTGCCGGAGCGCCGAGCCAGCTGCGCCGCAGGGCGTCGCCGAGCTGACGGCTGAGATCACCGGCGTGGGGGAGAGCGGCGCCGTCGAGCGAGCGGGCCGGCTCGACTCCCCGCACCGAGCCGGTGAGGAAGACCTCCTCGGCATCCAGGAGCCCCTCGCGGGGAAGCGCGCGCTCGGCGACCGCGACGCCGAGCTCGGCGGCGGCGGCGATCACGCCGGCGCGGGCGATTCCGGGCAGGATCCGGCCGTCGGCCGCGGGGGTGACGAGGGTGCCGCCGATCAGCGCGAAGACGTTCCCCCGGCTGGCCTCCAGCACCTGCTCGCGGTCCATCAGCAACGGCAGGGCGCCTTCGGGGAGGGACGGCAGGCGGCGGCGGTCGGCCCACTTGTGGCGGCCGAGGCCGCCCTCGCACTCGACTGACTGAAGCGCGGCGCCCCGCTCCCAGGCCGGGAAGTGGTCGCGCGGGTCGACCTCCTCGGTCGCGAGGGTGTGGCGCAGGCGCCCGGAGTCGGGGGCGACGAGGATCCGCAGCCGTCCCAGGGCGAAGCCGCGCGAGCGCTCGGCCGCCTCCTCGGCCAGCGCCTCGGGCAGTGCCACCCTGTATAGCTCCTCGGCGCTGGCTCCCAGGCGGGCCAGGTGGGCGGGAAGCTCGATCGGCTCGCCGGCGGCGATCAGCAATGTCTCGAACACGCCCTCGGTGGGGTCTGCTTTGCGAGGAATCGGCATCGCCGAAGTATTTTGCTCCACCGGCTCCATCACCTCAGATGCGAACGCTGCTGATCGACAACTACGACTCGTTCACCTACAACCTCTACCAGTTGCTGGCAGAGGTCAACGGCGTCGAGCCCGTGGTCGTCCGCAACGACGAGGCGTGCTGGGACGAGCTGGCGGGGGAGGACTTCGAGAGCATCGTGATCTCGCCGGGGCCGGGGCGGCCCGAGCGCGAGCGCGACTTCGGGGTCTGCGCCGAGGCGCTGCGCTCGGGCCTGCCGCTGCTCGGGGTCTGCCTCGGGCTGCAGGGCCTCGGCTGGGTCAACGGCGGCCGGGTCGTGCCGGCGCCGCGGCCGATGCACGGCCTGCTGCGGCCGGTCGAGCACTCCGGCGCGCCGCTCTTCGCCGGGATCCCCACCCGCTTCGAAGCCGTCCACTACCACTCGCTCTGCCTGGCCCGGCCGCTGCCCGCCTGCCTGCAGGAGATCGCCAGCTCCGAGGAGGGCGTGCCGATGGCCGTCGCCCACCGCACGCTGCCCCAGTGGGGCGTCCAGTTCCACCCCGAGTCGGTCGCCGCCGAGCACGGCGAGCGCCTGCTCGCCAACTTCCGCGACCTCGCCCAGGCCGCGGCGCCGCGGAGCCGGGGCGCCGCGCCGCGCGGTTCCTTTCGTGCGCACGGCGCGAAAAAGGAACCGCGGGATGGGGGGGAGGCGCTGGCGCCCGGGCCGGCGCTGCGCCTGCTGACGCAGCGTCTACATGGGGAACATGCTCCGGAGCGGGCTTTCGGCGCCCTCTACGGCGACAGCGCCGACGCTTTCTGGCTCGACAGCAGCAGGGTCGGGAACGGTGCGCGCTTCTCGTTCATGGGCGATGCCTCGGGGCCGCTGGCGGCGACGATCTCCTACGACGTCGAGGCCGGCGAGGTCACGGTTCGGCGTGGCGGGGGGACCGAGGTGCGGCGCGAACCGATCCTCTCCTACCTCGACCGCGAGCTGGCGCGGCTGCGCGCCGCCACGGACCCGGGGGAGGCGGGGCTGCCGTTCGGGTTCGACTGCGGCTTCGCCGGCTACCTCGGGTACGAGGTCAAGGCCGACTGCGGCGCCGCCGCCCCGCACCGCTCTCCCCATCCCGATGCAGCCTTCGTCTTCGCCGACCGGCTGATCGCCTTCGACCACGAGCTCGGCGATACCCACCTGCTCTGCCTGGTCGAGGCGGGGGCAGAGGCCGGTGCCGAGGCCTGGCTCGAGGCGACGGCGAGCCGGCTGGAGGGGCTCCCGCCCGCGGCTGGTCCGGGCGAGGCGGCGCCGCTGCCGATCGACCCACTGGGCGGCGAGGACCCCGTCCTCCACCTCGCCCGCCCGCGCGAGCGCTACCTGGAGGAGATCGACGCCTGCAAGCGCCACCTGGCCGAAGGCGAGAGCTATGAGCTCTGCCTCACCAACGCGGTGGTCGGCGAGGTCGAGGTCGACCCGCTGCGCCTCTACGCGGAGCTGCGGCGGGTGAACCCGGCGCCGTTCGCCTCCTACCTGCGCTTCGGCGAGCTGGCGGTGCTCAGCTCCTCGCCGGAGCGCTTCCTGCGGGTCGACGTCGACGGCAGCGCGGAGGCGAAGCCGATCAAGGGGACCAGCCGGCGCGACGCCGATCCCGCCGAGGACGCGCGGCTGGCGCGGCGGCTGCGCGAGGACGAGAAGAACCGGGCCGAGAACCTGATGATCGTCGACCTCCTGCGCAACGACCTCGGCGCCGTCTGCGAGGTGGGCAGCGTCGAGGTCCCGGCCCTGATGGAGGTCGAGAGCTTCGCGACGGTGCATCAGCTCGTCTCGACCGTGCGTGGACGCCTGCGCGAGGGGGCGACTGCCGCCGAGTGCGTCGGCGCCAGCTTTCCCCCCGGGTCGATGACGGGGGCGCCGAAGCTGCGGACGATCGAGCTTCTCGACCAGCTCGAGGGCGCGGCACGGGGGGTCTACTCGGGCGCAATCGGCTACTTCGGGCTGGGCGGGGCCTGCGACCTCAGCGTCACGATCCGGACCATCGTCCTCGCCGGGGGCGCCGTTTCGATCGGCACAGGCGGGGCGATCGTCACGCAATCGGTCGCCCTGAACGAGCTTCGGGAGGCCCTCTTAAAGGCTCGGGCGCCGGCCGCCGCGGTTGTCGCCAGCGCTGCAAACCAGCCTGTTAGGGGTGTCAGACCAAATTTTCGGGACAGAACTTGAGCGAAAAACCTTAGATTGGCCGGATGTTTGACCTCTGATCAGGGGCAAACGTCCATTTCCTGTGTACGGTGCTGACCCTGAATTGCCCGCAATGGGCACACCAGTCTCGAAATGAGCCCCAAAAAGGGAGATGCCCCGAATGGCCCCTCGTTCCTTCCAATCCCCTCGTAAGCGCTGGTTTGCGGTCGCCATGTTGGCTTGCCTGTGTTTCGCCGCACTTGGCGCTGCGTCCGCGCAAGCCGCGACGAAAAGCCTGGAAACGATCAACCTCTGCATCACGAAGTCGGGGCCCGATAAGGGCACGATTCGCTTCGTGACGCCAAAGCTGCGCTGCAAAGCGGGAGAGAAACGGATCGTGGTGGTGGCCACCAACGGCCAGCAGGGCGTGCTCGGCATCGAAGCGGGCAGCGGCCCGACCGGCGCGGCTGGTGCCCCCGGCAAAGAAGGCGAGAAAGGTAAAGACGGGAAAGCCGGCCCGACCGGGCCAACCGGCCCGACGGGCCCGACTGGTCCGACCGGAGACAAGGGTCCGACGGGTGACAAAGGCCCGACCGGAGACAAAGGCCCGACCGGAGACAAAGGTGCGACGGGTGACAAAGGCTCGACCGGAGACAAAGGTGCGACCGGTGACAAAGGTGCGACCGGAGACAAAGGTGCGACCGGTGCTACCGGCCCGACCGGTGCGACCGGAGCCAAAGGCGCGACCGGTGCTACCGGCGACGAAGGCCTGACCGGTGACAAAGGTCCGACGGGTGACGAAGGACCGACCGGGCCCGAAGGACCGACCGGGCCCGAAGGCGACAAAGGCCCGACCGGCGACAAAGGCCCGACCGGCGCTGAAGGCCCAACTGGGCCCGAAGGCGACAAAGGCCCGACCGGCGCTGAAGGTGAACAAGGCGCGACCGGCGCGGAAGGTCCGACCGGCCCTGAAGGCGCGAAAGGCCCGACTGGTGATGAAGGTCCGGCTGGCCCGGAAGGTCCGACCGGCCCTGAAGGCCCCACGGGTCCCGAAGGCCCGACCGGGCCCGAAGGCGACAAAGGCCCGACCGGCGCTGAAGGTCCGGCTGGTCCCGAAGGCCCGACCGGTCCCGAAGGGCCTACGGGCCCAGAAGGCCCGACTGGCGCTGAAGGGCCCACCGGTCCGACCGGCAGCAAAGGCCCGACCGGAGACAAAGGTGCGACCGGAGACAAAGGTGCGACCGGCGCGACCGGTGCCACGGGAACGGCTGGAGCAACCGGCGCAACGGGAGCGACGGGCGCAACCGGCTCACAGGGCCCGACCGGCGAAGGCATCCTCCTGGCCGGTGTGACCAGCTCGAGCGCAAACAACGGATCGACGAATTTCTTCGGTCCGTTCGTCAACGCCCTTTCGACGACTGAGGGCGACGTCCAGATGGTGGTGCCCGTCGCCGGAACGGTCGCGAACCTCTCGGTGAAAATCGGGGTGGCTGCCGGAAGCGGCAACAGCTGGACCTTCACGATCCGGAAAAACGGCAGCAACCAGACCGCCACCTGCAAAATCGAAGGCAGCAGCGCCACCACCTGCTCCAGTGCCACCTCGGTGGCGTTCGCGGCGGGTGACCTGCTCTCGCTGGGTGTGGTTCCGAACAGCGGTCCGAGCAACTGGGACTTCGCCCAGTGGTCGGTCACCTTCAAACCGTAAATCGGAGGATCGCCTGAGAAGGCGCAGTGCGGGCCGTGTCGCGGATCGACTTCCGCGGCGCGGCCCGTTTTCTTAGAACCTCTAGCCGACCGGGACTACCTGGCCTGAGTTGACGAGCCGCAGCGCCCGGGTGAAGCTCGGGTCGTAGACCTCCATCTGGGCTTCGACGCCGGGGTAGGCGAGGTAGACGCTGTGCGGCTGTTTGCTGTTGAAGAAGACCGTGGCGTTGCCCGGCGCCTCGGCGATGACACCGCCCGGTTCCTTGCCCAGACGTTTCAGCGCGGCGATCGGGTTGGCGCGGGCGTAGGTGCCGACGGTGAGGAAGTCGGCGCGCTCGTCCCCCGCTTCGGCGTCGCCGGTCAGGTAGCGGACGTAGGTGCGGCCGGCTTCAGGCTGGCTCAGCTCGACTTCGGACCCCGTTTGCTCACCCGCCCAGTAGACGGGTGGGTCTTGCCCTGAGACGGCGTCGCCAAGCGCTTCGACGCTGAGGATTTCCGGCCCCGAGCCGGGTTCCTCGGCGGAGTCGTCGCTGCCGGAGGAGATGAGCAGGATCAAGGCGACGACCACGATCCCCACCGCCGCGACGATTCCGTAGAGGCGACGTTTGTCGGCGCCCTTCGTCTCGTCGCTACCGCCCGCAGTCCCTTTCTCCATGGGCGGGCAGCTAACCAGAGCGCCCGGCGGCTATTTCGTCGGACCGGCTCACACCTCGCAGTGCGAACCGAAGTGGACGGCCCAAACGTGGGCGCCGCGGTGGCCTTCGAGGTTCCCGAGCTCGAGGTCGATCCCCATTTCGGTGTACTCACCGAAGATGTTCTGGCGGTGCCCGGGGGAGGCCAGCCAGGCTTCGAAGATCGAGCGCACGGTCCCGTACTCGCCGCCGCCCCAGGCGAGGTTCTCGCCGGCGCGCCAGCAGCCTTCGCCGAAGTAGCCGCTCTGCTCGATCCAGTAGGTGAATTCGCGCCCGCAGGCGACGTGGCTGAAGCTGTCGCAACCCAGCAGGTCGGCGGCCTTGGCGGCGGCCGAGCCGTCGAGCTGCGCCGAGCCGCGGAAGGCGCTGAGGCCGGCGCCGGCGCGGGCGAAGGCGGTCATGCAGCGCATCGCTTCCTCCTGGGCGGCTTCCGGGGCGCCGAGGCTGTTCTGTCCCGGGCAGCTTGCCGGCGGCGCGACCAGGGTGCTGGCGGTCGTAGCGGCGTGGGCGGCGGGGGAGACGACCCGCTGCGCGGCGAGTGCTTCGCGGCCGGCGGCGCTGGGGCTGGCCACCAGGCCCAGGAGGGCAGCGGCGAGCACAACGCTGGAGAACTTCTGCGTAATGGAGAACTTCCGTGTCATCCGCCAAGTTGTCGTCCGCCACCGCACCACCCCGCCGAATGACCACCCCACCTGGACGTATGTATGAGGCCGCCACGCCGATAACCTTCGTTTCCCCGCCCAACGACCAAGAGCAGGAGAAATGGCCGTAGAGACCGCCGCCTACACCGAGAAGACCGACATCCAGCGCGACATCACCGAGATGGTGCGCCAGTTCGTCGACGAGCAGATCCTTCCCAACGCCGAGCATTACGACCACGAGGACTCCTTCCCGGAGCCGATCGTCGAGCAGATGAAGGAGCTCGGCCTGTTCGGGGTGACGATCCCCGAGGAGTACGGCGGCATGGGGCTCGACCTGACGACCTACGCGATGATCGTCGAAGAGCTCTCGCGCGGCTGGATCTCGATCTCCGGCGTCGTCAACACCCACTTCATCGGCTCCTACCTGCTGATGAAGTTCGGTACCGACGAGCAGAAGCAGTACTTCCTGCCGAAGATGGCGACCGGCGAGATCCGCGCCGCCTTCTCGCTCTCCGAGCCCGAGGTCGGCTCCGACGTCCAGGGCATCAAGGCCACCGCCAAGAAGGGCGAGGACGGCAAGTGGGAGCTGAACGGGCAGAAGATGTGGGTCACCAACGGCCTCGGCTCCAGCGTCGTCTTCGTGCTGATGAAGAACGACACCAAGGCCGAGCCGGCCTACAAGGGGATGACCTGCTTCATCACCGAGAAGGAGCCCTGGAAGGAAGTCAACGAGGGCGATTTCGCCGGTCTCACGGTGCCGCCGAAGATCAAGAAGATGGGCTACAAGGGCGTCGAGTCGACCGAGCTGGTCTACGACGGCTATCGCTGTCCGCCGGAGCGGATCCTGGGCGGCGAGGAGGCCGGCCTCGGCGAGGGCTTCGTGCAGATGATGGACGCGCTCGAGGTCGGGCGGGTCAACGTCGCCGCCCGCGGCGTCGGCATCGCCCAGCGGGCGCTGGAGCTGGCCCTCCGCTACAGCCAGGAGCGCAAGACCTTCGGCAAGCCGATCGCCCAGCACCAGGCGATCCAGTTCAAGCTCGCCGACATGGCGACCAAGATCGAGGCGGCGCGGCTGGTCACCCGCAAAGCGGCGCAGATGAAGGACGCCGGCATCCGCTCCGACCTGGAGGCGGGGATGGCCAAGCTCCTGGCCTCGGAGACCGGCAAGGAGTGCGTCGATGAGTGCTTCCGCATCCATGGCGGCTACGGCTACTCGAAGGAGTACGAGGTCGAGCGCCTCTACCGCGACGCGCCGCTGCTCCTGATCGGCGAGGGAACCTCCGAGATCCAGCGCATGGTGATCGGCAAGAAGCTGCTGCAGAGGCACAAGATCTAGCCATGGCCGGCACCACCAAAGACCTGATCGAGACCGCCGTGGAGCGCTTCGTCGCCGAAGTCCCCGCCCTGGCGAAACTGAAACTGGTCTTCGGCCTGGAGCTGAAAGCCAAACACGACATCCAGCTCTACCGGGTCGAGCTGCCGGGGCCGGTGATCACCAAGGACCTGGCCCAGGACGAGCGCGTGCTGGTCGAAATCGACCGCCCCCAGTTCAACGAGCTGGCCGAGAAAGGGACGCTGAAGAGCTATCGCAAGGCGGTCGAGACCGGCCACATCAAGGCCTCAGGCGACTCCAACGTCCTCAAGCTGATCGCCCAGGTCGTGACCCGCCAAGAGGAACGCTCGAAGCTGAGAAAAGTCCATTAGCGCGCCTACAGGCGCGCCAGGTTCTCCGCCTCGATGCCGCGGGTGATGCCGCGGAAGTCGATCGTCTGGGTCGCCCTGGCGACGACGCCTGCGTAGTCGATGCCGGGGTGGGCGGTGACGATCGCGACCAGGTCGGCGGCGTCGAGGCCCGCGTCGAGGTCGACCGAGGCGAGGCCGTGGCCGGGCAGCTCGGAAACGAAGGGATCGTGGTAGGAGACCTCGCCGCCGAGGTCCTGGAGGCGGCCGATGATCTTCAGCGCCGGCGATTCGCGGACGTCGCCGACGCCGCCCTTGTAGGCGGCGCCGAGGATGAGGATGCGCGAGCCGTTGACCGGCTTGCCGCCCTGGTTGAGGACGCGCTCGATGCGCTCGACGCAGAAGGCCGGCTGGGCCTGGTTGACCTTGCCGGCGAGCTCGATGAACTCGGGGTAGAAGTCGAGCTGGCGGGCGCGGAAGGCGAGGTAGAAGGGATCGACCGGGAGGCAGTGGCCGCCCATCCCGGGGCCGGGCTCGAAGGGCATGAAGCCGAACGGCTTGGTGGCGGCGGCGTCGATCACCTCCCAGACGTCGATCCCGAGCCGGTCGCAGAGCTGGGAGAGCTCGTTGACGAGGGCGATGTTGACCGAGCGGAAGATGTTCTCCAGCAGCTTCGCCAGCTCCGCCGCCTCCGGCGAGGAGAGGACGATGACTTCGTCGCAGACCAGCTCGTAGAGCGCCCGTGCCCGCTCGGCGCAGGCGGGGGTGATGCCGCCGAGGAGCTTCGGCGTCGTGCGGACCGTGTACTGGGTGTTGCCGGGGTCGATCCGCTCCGGCGAGAAGGCGAGGTGGAAGCCGGTGCCGGCGCTCAGGCCGGAGCGCTCGAGGATCGGCGCCAGCCGCTCGCGGGTGGTGCCGGGGTAGGTGGTCGACTCCAGCACCACCAACTGGCCGGCGCTGAGAATCTCGGCCAGCGCCGTCCCCGAGTCGGCGAGGTAGGAGAGGTCGGGCTGGCGGGAGTCGGTCAGCGGCGTCGGCACGCAGACGATTACCGCCTCGCACCCGGCCAGGTCCGCGTAGGAGCCGCTGGCCCGGAGCCGCTCGCCGAGCGGCGCCAGCGCCTCCTCGGAGATGTCCTCGACGTAGCTGTGCCCCGCGTTCAGCGCCTCGACCTTGGCCGGATCGAGGTCGACGCCGACCACCTCGTGCCCGGCCTCGGCGAAGGCGACCGCGAGCGGCAGGCCGACGTAGCCGAGCCCGATGATCCCGATCTGCATCGGGCGAGTCTAGATCGCGGCGGCGGATGGACGCGGTCGCTGCGTCCGATCGGAAGCGGCAGATAGCATCGTTCGCCGCAAACGAAAGGGAGACGAAAGCGAGCATGAGCGAGACGTACGAGCTGACCACCGACCAGGCCGAGCGCGAGGCATCCGGGGCCCACAGCTACGGGCGCTACCTCGAGGAGTTCGAGGTCGGAGCCGTCTACAAGCACTGGCCGGCCAAGACCGTGACCGAGGCGGACGACCACCTCTTCTGCCTGATCACGATGAACCACCACCCGCTGCACCTCAACGACGTCTATGCGAAGGGCTCCCAGCAGGGCAAAAACGTCGTCGTCGGGCCGCTGGTCTACTCCCTGGCCCTGGGCATGTCGGTCTCCGACGTCTCCGGCAAGGCGATCGCCAACCTGGCGACCGAAGAACTGAGCCACCCGAACCCGGTCTTCCACGGCGACACCCTCTTCTGCGAGACCGAGGTGCTGGACGTGAAGCCGTCGAAATCGAAGCTCGACCGCGGCGTCGTCAAAGTCCACACCCGGGTCCTCAACCAGGACGGCGTCCTCGTCGCCGAGTTCAAGCGCCTGGTCCTGGTCCCGCGCCGCGAACACGGGTAGCCCTGAATTGGCGCGTTCCTCGGCTATGGGCCGAGAAAGGCGCCAATGCCTTAGCCGCGGCGGACGGCGGCGACGGGAAGCGACTCAACCGTGTGGGTTGCGACCGGGCCGTTGGGCTTGATGCCGGGGCAGATACTGCCGCCGATCGCGTAGATGCGGCCGTCGGCGACGGCGGCGCCGAAGGCGTGGCGTTCGACGCGGAGGTCGGGCAGCCGCTGCCAGCGGTTGGTCTTCGGGTCGAAGGCCCAGGCCGACGGGGTGACCCAGCCGCCGCCGTCCTCCCAGCCGGCCTCGTCGTCGCCGCCGAAGACCACGACCTTGCCGGCGGCGGCGACCGTGCCGAGCGATGAGGTCGGGCCCTGCGGCAGGCTGGGCAGGCGGGTCCAGCGGTCCGTCGCCGGGTCGTAGCTGGCGAACACGTCGCTGGAGGATTCCTCGATGACGCGGCCGCCGGCCAGGTAGATCTTGCCTCCGACCTCGGTGACGCCGATGTGGTGGACGCCGACCGGCGGCGGCGTCGCCGTCGACCACTTGCCGCTGCGGAAGTCGAAGAATTCGAGGATCGGCCGAGGCGCCTGGGGGTCGTCGACGTTGTAGGGCTGGGCGCCGCCATCGACGACGTAGAGGCGGTCGCCGATGACCGCGGCGCCACCGCCGCCGCGGGCCTGCTTCATCGGCGGCAGCTCCCTCCAGTGGTTCGTCGCCGGGTCGAACTCGAAGAAGCGGTTGGTCGCGCCTTCGCCCTCGAGGAAGCCGCCGGCGAGGTAGATCTTGCCGTCGTGAACCGCCGAGGGGCTGTGGTTGAGGCCGACCGGCAGCTGCGCCGGTTTCGTCCAGCGCTTGCTGTGGGTGTCGAAGGCGAGGACCGTGTGCAGATTGCCGGGGCGGCTGCCGCCGGTGACGTAGATCGTCGACCCGATCGCCGCCGCCGAGCCCTCCACCTGCGTCCGCGGCGTTTCCGGTTCGTAGTGCCACTGGCCGACCGGCGGCGGCGGCGAGGCCGGGCTGCGGCGGTAGAGGCCGGGGCGGCAGGGCGGGTCCGGCGTCGCCTCCTGGAAGCCGAGCGTCGTCCGCCACTCCCCCGGCAGGTTGACGACGTCCGCATATGCGAGCACGGCGATGACGAAGAGGGCCGCCATCGCGGCCAGAAGTCCACCCAACACCTTCACGTAACGGGCGATTTAACCTGTTTTCGCCGACGGAAGCTGCGCTTCAGCCGCGCTGCACGGTGGGGAACGGCAGCGACTCGACCGTGTGGGTGCCAACGGGGCCGTCCGGCTTGAGGCCCGGGCAGTAGCTGCCCATCAGCACGTAGACGCGGCCGCCTGCCGCCGCCGCGCCCATCCCGCGGCGCTCGATGTGGAGGTCGGGCAGCCGCTGCCAGCGGTTGGTCTTCGGATCGAAGGCCCAGGCCGACGGGGTGACCCAGCCGCCGCCGTCCTCCCAGCCGGCCTGGTCCTCGCCGCCGGCGATGACGATCCGGCCGGCCGCGGCGGCGATCCCCATGTACCCCGCGGCGAAGGGCATTTCCGGCAGCCGTTCCCACCTCCCGCTCTCGGGGTCGTAGCGGTCGAACTCGGCGATGGGGGGGATCGAGTTGTTGGTGTCGAGCAGCCCGGCGCGGCCGCCGGCGACGTAGAGCTTGCCGTCGAGGCCGGCGGCGACGAGGTGGTGGCGGGGGACAGGCATGTCGGGCCCGGCGCTCCAGCGCCCGGTCTTGAAGTCGTAGATTTCGAAGGTCCCGTAGGGGGCGCCCTCGGCGCTGACGCCGAAGGTCCTGGGGGCGCCGCCGGCGACGTAGAGCCTGTCGCCGACGACCGCGGTCCCGGCGGCGCCGCGCGGCTTCACCATCGGCGGCAGCTCGGTCCACTCGTCGGTCTCCGGGTCGTATTTCCAGAACGCGTTGGTCGGTTCGTCGCCGTCGAGGTAGCCGCCGGCCAGGTAGAGGTCGCCCTTGTAGGTCGCGGCCTGGCTGTGGTTGAGCCCGATCGGGGTCTTGGTCGGCTCGCTCCACTTGCGGGTGCGGGTGTCGTAGGCGATCACCCGGTGCAGGTCGCCCGGGTAGGAGCCGTTGGTCGCGTAGATGACCGGTCCGATCGCGATCGCCGAGCCCTCGACCGCGGCCCGCGGCGCTTGCGGCTCGAATCGCCACTGACCCGGGCCCGGCTTCGGACTGTGCGGCCCTTCGCGGTAGATGCCGAGCCGGCAGGGCGGGTTCGGGGTCTCTTCCTGGAAGCCGAGCTCGGTTCGCAGGTTCCCGGGCAGGTTGATCACCTCGGCGGCGGCGAGGACGCCGACGACGAGAAGGACGGACATCAGCCCGCCGAGCACCGCGAGCAGCTTCATCCCTCTGCCTTGCATCGAGGCGCCGAGTATGGCGCAAATTGCCCAGGTGTCGGACGAAACCCGCAGGCAGGGATTCGCCGCCCGCTGGTTGAATCTGTCCGACGATGGACTCCGGACCGGCGAACGACCCGATACCCGTTTTCGACGTCCGCCTCGAGGAGTCCCACGTCGAGGCGGTTGCGGCGACGCTGCGCTCCGGCTGGCTGACGATGGGGCCGCGGATCCAGGAGTTCGAGGCCGAGTTCGCCGAGCACCTCGGCACCCCGCACGCCGTCGCCGTGTCCAGCTGCACCTCGGCCCTCCACCTCGCCTACCTGGCGGCCGGGATCGGCCCCGGTGACGAGGTGATCGTCCCCGGCATCACCTTCGTCGCCTCGGCGGCGGCGGTCCGCTATTGCGGCGGCACGCCGGTGCTGGCGGAGATCGCCGGCCAGGAGGACCTCGGGCTCGACCCGGCCGACGTCGAGGCGCGGATCGGGCCGCGCACGAAGGCGGTCTGCGCCGTCCACTACGGCGGCTACGCGGCGCCGCTCGGCCCTCTGCGGGAGATCTGCGACCGCCACGGCCTGGCCCTGATCGAGGACGCCGCCCACAGCCCCGAGGCGGTCCAGCCCGGCGGCCCCGAGGGCAAGCTCGGCACCTTCGGCCTTGCCGGCACCTTCAGCTTCTTCTCCAACAAGATCCTCTCCTGCGGGGAGGGCGGTCTCCTGGCGACCGCCGACGACGACGTCGCCGAGCTGGCGCGGAGCCGCCGCTCGCACGCGATGACGACCGGGACCTGGGACCGCCATCGCGGCCACGCGCTCGGCTACGACGTGGTCGACGTCGGCTACAACTACCGCCTCGACGAGCCGCGGGCGGCGCTGCTCTCGGCCCGGCTTCCCGGCCTCGGCGCCGACATCGCCGCGCGCCGCCAGCTGACCCACCGCTACCGCGAGCTGCTGGGCGAGGTCGAGGGCCTGGTCCTGCCCTACAGCGACGAGCAGGTCGACGCCAGCTCCTGTTACGTGATGCCGGTGATGGTCGAGGACGCCGAGCTGCGCGACCCGGTCCGCAAGCTGCTCTCCGAGAAGCACAAGGTCCAGACCAGCGTGCTCTACCCCTCGATCAGCGAATTCACCGCCTACGGGGCGGGGGAGACCAAGCTGCCGCGCTGCGAACGGGCGGCGCGCACGCAGCTGACGCTGCCGCTCTACCCGCACCTGGGCGAAGAGCGGCTGCAGCGGGTGGTCGGGGCGCTGCGGCAGAGCCTCGGCGAAGCCGCCGCCTGAGTCAGGCGGGTAGGCGGGTCTCGCCGACGGCGGCGAGGAAGTCCGTCCAGTTGGCCGCGCACCCCTGCAGGAGCCCGCAGAGACGGCGCAGCGCGGCGAAGTCGTCGCGCAGCTCCCATCCCCAGTGCAGGGTGATCGGCGCCCACAGCGCCGCCTCCTGGGCGATCAGGTGCTCGATCCCCGCCATCGCCTCGGTCGCGGTGCCGTAGAGCGGCGCGTAGGAGGGCAGGTAGACGGCGTCGCGGTGCCAGGCCGGGGTTGGCTGCCAGCCGAGCAGGCGGATGCTCTCGGGGCCGCCGCAGACGACCTCGAAGCGCTCGGCCAGCAGCGGGTACTGGGCGGCGTCGAAGCGGTTGAAGGGGGGGACGAAGACCGGCGTCCGCAGCCCCTGGCGGTCGAAGACGGCGCGGGCGCCGTCGATTCGCTCCGCGGTCCGGGCCGGGTCGAGCCCGCAGAGCTCGGAGTGGTGGCGGGGCGAGGGGTGGCGGGTGCGGTGGTCGGCCCCGTGCAGGCCGAAGACGACGCCGTCGCGCGGCAGCGCCCGCAGCGTCTCCAGCTCGCCCGGGTCGAGCTCGCGCCGCTCGGCCAGCTCGGGGTCGAGGTAGTCGCGGGAGACGTGCGGGGTGATCGCCAGCAGGTAGGGGATCCCGGCCTCGGCGAGGACCGCGTGGAAGCGGCGGAAGGCGTCGGTCCCGAACTCCCCGGCGGGGTCGAAGGCGCGGGCGTGGGGGAACTCGTCGACCCGGACCAGCGCCCGCGGCGGCCCCACCGCCGCCTCGCCGAGCGCGTCGAGGCGGAAGCGCCGCAGCCGCGGGACGACGTCGTCCTCCCAGCCGAGCCGGCCCGAGCGCGCCTGCAGCGCCTGGGCGAAGCGCAGCGGCTGGCGCGCCGGCAGCCGCGGCGCCAGGCCGCGGGGGGGCGGGGCACCGCCGTCGTCCCTAGGCCGCTCGGGCCAGAGGTGCAGGGCGCCGCTGCGTCGCTCGTCCTCGCTCACCCGGGCATGATCCCCCAGGCGGCGGCGGTTTCTGTCGGACGCCGTGAGCGTGGTTAGGCTCTGCCGCGTGAAGCGAGCAGTCGTACTCGCCGGCGGCCTGGGGATGCGGCTGCGGCCCTACACCACGGTTCTGCCGAAGCCGTTGATGCCGGTCGGCGACCGGCCGATCCTCGACGTGATCGTGCGCCAGCTGCACCACCACGGGTTCGAGCGGCTGACGATCGTCACCGGCCACCTGGCCGAGCTGATCGAGGCCTTCTTCGGCGACGGCGAGCGCTTCGGGATCCCGATCGACTACTTCCGCGAGGAGGAGCCGCTGGGCACGGTCGGCGCCCTCAGCCTGCTCGACGGGCTCGACGAGGACTTCCTGGTGATGAACGGCGACGTCCTCACCGACCTCGCCTACGGCGACTTCCTCGAGTCCCACAGCGCCTCCGGCGCTGCCGCCAGCATCGCCGCCCACCAGCGCGAGGTTCAGGTCTCCCTCGGCGTCCTCCAGTTCGGGGACTCCGACGACGCCGACCGCCTCACCGGCTACATCGAGAAGCCGACCTACAACTACGAGGTCAGCATGGGCGTCTACGCCTTCTCGCCGCGGGCGGTGGAGTTGATCGAGCCGCACCAGCGGTTGGACTTCCCGGACCTGGTCCTGCGCCTGCTCGACGCCGGCGAGACGGTGCGGGCGCGGCGCAGCGAGGACGACTACTGGCTCGACATCGGCCGCCACGACGACTACGAGACCGCGATGGACGAATTCGAGCGGATGCGCGGGCGGCTGCTGCCGGGCTCTCCGCCCGGATGAGGCTCGCCGGCCGCGACATCGTCTGCGTCGGCTCGGCCGACTGGGCGACCGAGCTGCCGATCAACCAGCACCAGCTGATGGGCCGCCTCGCGGCGGAGAACCGGATCCTCTTCGTCGAGTCGCTGGGCCTGCGCCGGCCGCAGCTGGCCGGCCGCGACCTCAGCCGCCTCTGGCGACGGCTGCGGCGGGGTCTGCGCGGCGCCCGCCCGGCCGACGGCCTGCACGTGCTCTCGCCGCTCGTCCTGCCCCTGCACGGCCGGGCCGCGGTGCGGGCGCTGAACCGGTGGCTGCTGCGCTTCCAGGTGAAGCGGGCGGCGCGGCGGCTGGGGATGCGGGCGCCGATCCTCTGGGCCTACGTGCCGCAGGCCGAGGCGCTGCTCGACGTGCTCGAGCCCTCGCTGGTCGTCTATCACTGCGTCGACGACGTCGCCGCCCAGAAGGGGGTCGACGCCGAGAGCTTCCGCGCCGCCGAGCAGCGCTTCGCCCGCCGGGCCGACCTCGTCCTCGCCAGCGCCCCGGCGCTGGACGAGCGGATGCGGACCCTCTCCGGCCACGTCCTCTACGCCCCCAACGTCGCCGACACCGCCAGCTTCGCGACGGCGCTGGAGCCGGGCCCGGTCGACCCGGCGCTGGAGGCTCTGCCGCGCCCGCGGCTGGTCTTCCAGGGGGCGATCGTCGCGACCAAGCTCGACGTCGGGCTGCTGGCCGAGGTGGCGCGGCTGCGGCCCGAGTGGAGCATCGTCCTGGTCGGCCCCCGCGGCGCCGGCGACCCCGGCGGCGACCTCTCCGCCCTCGACGCGGCGGCCAACGTCCACCAGGTCGGCCCGCGGCCGGCCGAGCGGCTGCCCGAGATCCTGCGCGGCGCCGACGCCGGCCTCATCCCCTACGCGATCAACGACCTCACCTGCAGCGTCTTCCCGATGAAGGTCTACGAGTACCTCGCCGCCGGCCTACCGGTGCTGGCGACGCCGTTGCCGGCGCTGGACGGAGTCGAGGAGATCGAGACGGTGGCCGACGCCCCCGCCCTGATCGCCGCCTGCGAGCGCGAGCTCGAGGCCGACTCGTCCGAGCGCCGCCGCGAACGCTCCCGGGCCGCCGCCTCCCACTCCTGGGAGGCGCGGATCGAGGAGATCGAGCGCGCCCTCGGCTGAGCGGGGCGCTTTCCTCCCGGACGGGTGGGACTAACTCGCCCCGGCCGCCTCGGCCAGGACCGCGCGGGTCTGGGCGGCGACCTCGGGCCAGCGGAAGCGCGTCGCGTGGGCGAGGCCGCGCTCGATCAGCTCGGGCGGGCGCGCCAGCGCTTCGCCGAGGGCGCGGGCCCAGGCCTCGGGGCTGCGCTCGGCGACGACGATCGCCGCGGGGCCGCTGACCTCCTCGAGGCCGCCGGAGTCGGCGGCGACCACGGCTGGGGTGCCGCAGGCCATCGCCTCCAGCGGCGCGATCCCGAAGCCCTCGTACAGCGCCGGCGCGGCGAAGGCGCCGGCGGCGCGCATCAGGTCCAGCAGCTCCTCCTCGGCGACCGGGCCGAGCAGGGAGCAGACGCCGCTGGCGCGGGCCGCCGCTTCGACCTCCTCGCTGCCGAAGCCGGAAGAGCCGGCGAGTACCAGGCGCCACTCGGCCCCTTCGCGGGCGGCCAGGGCGGCCGCCTCGACCAGCAGGTCGACGCCCTTGCGCGGTTCGTTGGCGCCGACGTGGAGGACGAACGGCTCGCTCACTCCCCAGCGCTCCGCCACCGCCGCCCGGGCGGCTTCGCGGTCGCCGGGGGTGAAGGTGGCGTCGACGCCGTTGGGGACGACCCGGACCCGCTCGGCGCCGACCCCGTAGTAGCTCTCGACGTCGGCGGCGGTCGTCGCCGAGACGGCGATCGTCCGCGTCGCCCTGCGCACCGAGCGCTTGACCGCGGTCTCGAACTGCCGCACGTGGCGCTCCGGCTTGATCCCCGGGAAGCGCAGCGCCGCCAGGTCGTGGATCGTGACCACGCTCGGGACCGGCGTCCAGCGCGGCAGCACGCTCTCCGGCGCCCAGAGCACGTCGACCCCGGAGCGGGCCAGCCAGAGCGGCAGCCAGGCCTCGCGCCAGACCGGCGTCCCCTTGACCCGGATCCCGGGCTCGCGGGCGCCGGCGACCGTCGTCACCAGCCGCCGCGTGTTGGCCAGCAGCTCGACCTCGTCGCCGCCGGCGACCAGCTCGGTGGCGATCCGGCTCAGGTACTTGGGGATGCCGCCCCAGGCGCCGTCGAGCACGTTGGCGTCGATCGCGATCCGCATCGGGCCCGCGCTCACGTCGCCTCCCTGGCGCTGCGGTCGCGTAGCAGCCGCCGCAGCTGCTCGAGGTCGAGCGCCCGCGTCGCCAGCAGGAGCGCCGGGTAGAGAGCGGTCATCGCCGCGACCAGGACGATCGCCCCGGCGCCGGCCTGGCGCAGGCCCCAGATTGCCAGCCCGGAGGCGGTGGCGGCAACCAGGGCGAGGCCGATCTGGCGCAGCGAGAGGCGCAGCTCGATCCGCCGCAGCACCATCGCCAGGCTGAGCGAGACGACGACGAGCTCGGTCAGCAGCGTGATCCAGGCCGCCGCCTCGATCCCGAACTCGGGGATCAGCAGCAGGTTCAGCGGCACGTTGATGGCGAGGCCGGCGACGGCGAACCAGATGTAGCGCCGCTGCAGGTCCATCGCCACGACCATGTTGCCGGCGACGTTGCCGATGCAGATCGGGACGAAGGCGGCGACCAGGATCGTCAGCACGGTGGCGCCGGAGACGTAGTCGGCGCCGTAGAGCAGCTCGATGATCGGCTCCGCCGCGGCGATCGTCAGCGCCAGCCCACCGAGGGCGACGATCGTCAGGTAGTCGATCGCGACCTGCATCATCCGCCGCAGCCGCGGCCGGTCGGCGGGGTAGAGCCCGGCCATGATCGGAAACAGGGTCACCATCAGCGCCATCGGCACGAAGCCGGCGTTGTCGAGGATTTTGTACATCGCCGCGTAGACGCCGACTTCGGTGCTGTCGCCGGCCAGCTCGTAGACGAGGATCTGGTCGATGCGGCCGTAGGCGAAGGTGAGGGTGGCGGCGATCCCGACCGAGATGCCGATCCCGAGCAGCCGCGGCCAGAGCTCGCGCGCCCCTTTCCAGCGGACGTGGATCGTCCGCAGCGCGACCAGCGCCAGGCCGCCCTGAACGAAGATCGTCACCGCCATGAAGGCGACGGCGAAGGCGGCCATGCCGCCGCCGGCGGCGGCGATCGCGATCACCGAGCCGGCCCAGAGCACGCTGTTCAGGGTCGTGAAGGCGACGGTGACGTGGTTGCGGACGTGGAGGCGGAAGACGATCCGCAGGGTGGAGACCGCGGTGGTGAAGAAGCCGAGCGAGAGGACCAGGCCGGTGGTGACCATCTCGCTGTCGGAGGCGATCAGCGCCAGCACGCCGACGAAGACGGCCAGCATCGGCGCCGAGAACGCCAGGCGCAGGCTGGTCGCCGCCCCGACCCAGGCACCCTCGCGCTCGGGCTCCTGCGCGGCGAGCCGGATCGCCACCGTTTCCAGGCCGAGGTTGCCGACCATCGCGATCAGCTCGATCGCCGCCAGGATCGTCGCCCACTCGCCGTACCGGGTCGCCTCGAGGGCGCGGACGAGGACGACGGTGGTGACGACGCCGAGGGCGATGTTGACGACCTGACCGCCCATCTGGATGCCGACGTCGGCGGCAACCCGGCGGTTCCCGACCCGGGTCGCGTGGGTGTGCTCCTTCGTCATCGCGCCGGCAGGTCGTGCCAGGCGGCGGCCAGCCAGCCGAGCAGACCGCCGACCAGCAGCGAGAGCCGCGGCTCGACCCCGGTGAAGGTGGCGGTCAGCTCGACGATCGCGAGCCCGAGGAAGGCGCCGAAGCAGGCGATCGCGCAGGCCTGGATCGCGCTGTCGGGGTGGCGCCGCCAGATCTGCACCGAGGTCGCCAGCGCCGCCGCCAGCAGGGCCAGGTAGGCGATCGCGCCGAGCGGCCCGAGGGCGAGCCAGTACCAGAGGAATGCGACGTGGGCATAGCGCCGGTCATGCGCCTCGGCCAGCGGCTGGTGCACCTCCCAGGGCACCCCGAGCCCGATCCCGGTCAGCGGGTGGGCCTCGATGTTTTCGATCACGTTGGCGCGCTCGTCCATCCGGTAGCGGTCGCCGCGGTTGGACCCGAGGCTGCCGGGGGCGATCGTTTTCGCCCGTTCGGCGAGCGGGCTGGTGGAGGGATCCGAAGAGGAGGAGCCGATCGTCGCCGCGGCGGCCACGGTGAGGGCGAGGCCGACGGCGCAGATCGCGATCACGGCGCGGCCGCGGCGGCGGCTGGCGATGACGATGACGACGATCAGGGTGAAGACGGCGGCGATCCAGAACGAGCGGCGGTAGGAGAGCAGCAGCGCCAGCGCCGCGACCGGCGCCCCGGCCAGGACCCAGACCGGCAGCTCGACCTTGCGGATGCGGGCTGCCACCACGCCGAGCAGGAAGGTCAGCATCAGCATGTTCGGCAGTGGGCTGAGGAAGGTCGCGGTCTCCTCTTCGACCGCGCCGCCGACCCCGGCCAGGGCGGCGTAGAGCCCGGTCAGCCCCTTCAGCGAGGCGAGCGCCGCGGCGGCAATCGCGAAGACCTTCAGCGCCCGGGTGTCGCGCAGCACGTTGACGGTCAGCAGCGGCACCAGGATCAGGTAGCCGACGTGCATGCTGCGGTGGAAGAGGTCGCCGACCGCGACCCCGGCGTTGGCGCTGAGGCCGGTGGCGACACCCGCCAGCGTCGCCATCCCGAGGATGATCAGCGGCAGCGTCAGCGGCTCCGGCAACCGTGGCCGCACGTCGGTCGCGACGAAGCGCAGGACGACCCCGGCGAGGCCGAAGAGCAGCAGCACGTCGGGGGCGGTGAAGCTGGAGACGACCTGTTCGTAGAACCTTTCGCCCGAGGGGATCGCGCCGACCGCTTCGGATTCGGCCAGGACCGTGCCGGTCAGCAGCAGCCCGAGCGCGGCCTCGGGGAAGCGCAGCAGGACGATGCAGAGCAGGAGGACGAGGGGCGCCACCGCCCCTTTCGGCCCGGCCACCTCCAGCGCCGAGGTGAACGCGACTCCGGTCAGGACACCGGCGAGCGCGACGGCGACCGCCGCGCCCGGCGCCGGCATCGCGAGGGTCGGACGGCTCAGACCCGAGTCTCCTGGGGGCGCCCGCTGCTCTGCCGCGGGTTGCGCGGCCGGTAGGCCTCGTAGCGGGACTGTTTGGCGCTGGAGCGGTTGAAGGCAAAGCCGATCAGGGGGGCGCCGGTGGCCCGCAGGGCCTCGATCGCCCGCCGCGCCTCGCGCCGGCGGGTGTGGCGGGAGTCGATGACGAAGACGACGCCGTCGGCGTAGCGCGAGAGCACGATCGGGTCGACCACGACCAGGGTCGGCGGGCTGTCGAAGAGGACCACGTCGTTGTCGCGCTGAAGGGAATCGACGACCTCGCCCATCCGCCGCGAGGACAGCGACTCGACCGCTTCTTCGGTGTGGGAGCCGGCCGGCACCAGCTGCAGCGCCCCGTCCCCGGCCGCGCTCTGCGGCAGGCGCACGTTGACGGTGACGTCGGCGAGCTCGGGCTGGGGATCGCTGACCAGGAGGTCGCTGAGCCCGGGGGAGAGGGGCGCTTTGAAGACCTCGTGCAGGGTCGGGCGCCGCAGGTCGGCGTCGACGACGGTCACCTGGCGCCCTTCGGTGGCGAGGGTGCGGGCGACGTTGGAGGAGACATAGCTCTTGCCGCAGCCGGACTCGGCCCCGGTCACGAGCACGGTGCGCCCGCCGCCGCTGCCGCCGCCGGCGCCGTTGGCCTCGTGCCCGGCGGCGCGCTCGAGCGCGAAGACCATCGCCGTGCGCAGGCTGCGGAAGGCCTCGACCGGGGTGTCTTTGCGCCCTTTCGGGATCTCCCCGAGCAGCTGCAGGCCGAGGTCGCGGGCGGCGTCCTGGGCGGAGCCGTAGCGGTCGAAGAAGAGGTCGCGAAGGTAGACCGCGCAGGCGCCGAGCAGGAGGGCGACGATGAAGGCGAGGATCGCGTCGCGTTTCGGCGTCGGCGCCACCGGGTTGGGGTTGGGGGCCGCCTGCTCGACGATCCGCAGCGAGTCGCCGGGGTTCGAGGTCTGGGCCGCGATCTGTTCCTGCAGGGCGCCCAGCTCGACCTCGAGGGCGCCGCGGTCGGGATCGGCGATCGCGATTTCTTCCAGTTCGGCTTCGATCGCGTTGACCTGGTCCTGCAGCGGCGCCAGCGCCTGTTTCAGCTGGTCGACCTGGAGCCCGCCGAGGTAGGTGGCGAAGGCCTGGGAGTAGGCGTTGGCCCATTCGGCCGAGAGCTCCGGGTCGTCGCTGATCGCGGTGAAGCTGAGCACGCCGATTCGCGACTCCGGAGAGACGTCGACGGCTTCGTTGAACTCGGTCTCCCGGCCCGCGACGACGGGATCTTCGTAGGCGATCTCGAGCACGGTGGTGGTCGCCGCCAGCTCGTCGTAGACGTTGGAGAGGCTGAGCAGTTCTTCCTCGTTGAGGACCTGGCCGGAGGCCTGGCTGGTGGAGACGATCTGGCCCAGGGCGCTGCTTTCGTATTCGTCGGTCCGCGAGGTCGAGATCAGGAAGACGACGATCGCGGCGACGATCGCGAACAGCGCCAGCCAGCGCTTGTTTGCCCAGATCAGCCGAAGTTGGGGATTGAGTTCCACGGTTCCTTTGAGCTATCGGCCAGTCGTGGCCTCACTTGAATCTCGCCAGGCGCGAGCCCACCGGTCCATGCTGGCGCCCGTCCGACAGAATAGCCCCCTCCTAGGCCGGCTCTTGGGTGCGGGATTGCACCCGCAGCGCCGCGGTCGCCTCCAGTGGGGAGGACTCGGGCGAGAGCGGCGGCGCCGGCCCGCGCAGAGCGCTCGGCAGCAGCCGCAGGGCGAGGCGCTCGCGCCGGCCGGCGATGAGCAGGGCGTCGAGCGGGCGCAGCTGGTCCTCGGCGTCGACGGCGCGGGCGAGGGCCCCGGGGCGGCCGCCGCTGAGCGGCCGGTGTCGGACCGCGGTGCCGCCGCGCGGGGCGGCACCGACCAGGGCCACGTCGGCGCCGGCGCTCGCGGCGCGCTCCAGCCAGGGCGCGAGGCCCTCGGCGCCGCGGGCGCCGAGGGCGACGCCGACGATCCGCACCGCTCCCGCCCGCGGCGGGTCCAGGCCGAAGCCGCCGAAGCCCCCCCTGCCGCCGTCGTCGGCGCCGCGGCGCAGCCGGTAGACGGTCCCCAGCGAGTCCGCCGCGCACTCCAGCCAGACCTTGGCGATCCCGCGCCAGCCGTCGTGCCAGCCGCCGTAGAGCCAGACCCGGTAGGAGAGCTTGACGAGCGGCCGCAGGAAGATCCCGACCACGGCTTCGGCTGCGCCGGGCCGGCTGTTCTGCTCCCCCTCCAGCCGGGCGTAGGCACGGGCGTCGCGCAGCGCCTCGCCCCAGGAGGAGGCCAGGAGGTGGACCAGCTCGCCCTCGAACGGGCGCACCGGCCCATCTGGCCAGAGGCCCTCGTGGACGCTGCGGGACTCGTCGTGGCGGAAGGCGCCGCGGCGAAACAGCCGGTGGCGGTAGCGGGGGTAGCGCGCGGAGGGCCCGATCGGGCCACCGAGGAAGTGGTCGCGCATCGGGATCGCCCCCATCCGCATCGCCGCGGGCGGGGCGGCGAGGAAGGCCCCAATCTCGGCCGCCAGCTCGGGGCTGACCCGCTCGTCGGCGTCGATCTCCAGCACCCACTCGCCGCTGGCGTGGTCGATGGCGACGTTGCGCTGCGCCGCGAACCCCGGCCAGGGGTTCTCGACCACGCGGGCGCCGGCGGCGGCGGCGAGCTGGCGGGTGCGGTCCTCCGAGCCGCTGTCGACGACGACCACCTCGTCGCAGAAGCCGAGGCTGGCGAGGCAGTCGGGGAGGCGGGCCTCCTCGTCGCGGGCGATCACGCAGGCGCTGATCGTCGCGCTCACGCTCGGCCCTCGGCGGCGAGCAGGGCGCCGAGCCGCAGCGCCAGGGCGGCGATCGTCAGGGTCGGGTGCACGGGGGAGTAGGTCGGGAAGGCGGAGGAGCCGGCGACGAACAGGTTGCCGAGCTGCAGGTGGCGGAGCTCGGCGTCGACCACTCCCGCGCCGGGGGCGCCGATCCGGCAGGTTCCCATCAGGTGGCCGCCGCGCGGTCCCGGGGCCGCCGTGACCGATTCGACTCCGAGCGGCCGCAGGCGTTCCTCCAGGGCGACGACGACGCGGTCGATCCCGTCCCGCTCGTAAGCGGTCGACGGCGGATAGGCCGTGCGGTTCAACGGCAGCCCGAAGGAGTCGCGGCTGGGTGAGAGGGTGACCCGCCGCTCGGGCTGGGGGACGTCCTCGGTCAGCATGTCCAGGGCCAGCGTACGCCTCCAGCGCGCGACCGCCGCGGCGCGGACCTCGGCGCCGGAGTCGCGGGCCTCGACCCCGGCCCCGACCAGCGGCGCGATCGGGGCGCCGGGGTTGAAGGGGATCAGGATCGCGGCCGAGCGCCGGGCGCGGAACCCGCCTTCGCGGAAGGCTTCGGAGAGCCCGGTCGCGAGGGTCTCGCCGTGGCCCGGCTGCAGCGGCCGCCGCAGGCCGACGGTGAGGGTGGTGTGCCCGTGGTCGAAGAGGAAGCGGCCGACCGCCGGGCCGTCGAGCTCGGAGCGCAGCAGGATCGCCGGGTTTTCGATCCCGTTCGCCGCCAGCACGAACCGCTTAGCCCGCACCAGGACCCGCTCGCCGCCGCCGCCGATCGCCTCCAGCGCCTCGACCCGGTCGCCGCCGCCCGGCCGCAGGCGGGCCGCGACGGTCTCGGGCAGAAGCTCCAGGCCGGGGTGGCGCAGGACCGGGTCGAGGCCGTTGAGGGCGGAGAAGCGGGCGTCGACCGGGCAGAGCTCGCAGGTCGCCGAGCCGCAGCAGGCGGGCCGGCCCTGCAGCGGCCGCGAGGGACGCGCCTGCGGCAGCGGCCGGAAGGGCGAGAGGTGCGGCGCCACCGCGAGGTCGGTCGGGCTCAGCCGGTGCGGCGGCAGGGCGCGGGCGCCGGGGATCGGCGCGCCGGCGGCCGGCGCGCCGGCGGCCGGCGCGGGCTCGGCCGGGGCGCCGGCGACGCCCAGTGCTTCCTCCGCCGCCCGGTAGAAGGGCAGCAGCTGCTCGAGCGAGAGCGGCCAGTCGCTCATCACCCCGAAGCTGGAGCGCATCCGCAGGTCGGCGGCGGTGAAGCGCGGGGTGGCGCCGGACCAGTGCAGGGAGGAGCCGCCGACGCCGTAGACGTAGCTCCACGGGTAGGCGGGGGTGCCGGGCGCGGTTTCGTCGTTCGGGGCGGCGCCGGGGACGTCGGCCGCCCACTCGCCGTCGGCGAGCTGCTCGGCGTGGGTCTTCAGCGCCCCGCGCTCCAGCATCGTCACCCGCAGGCCGGCCTGCAGCGGCTGCCAGGAGGCGAGCAGGCCGCTGATCCCGGAGCCGACGACGGCGATGTCGGTCTCGACCGTCTTCAACTCGACCGGACCAGGCCGGCGCAGGCGGGGCTGCCCGGGTCGGAGCCGGTCACGGCGTAGGCGAGGTTCGCGGCCGGGGCTGAGAGCATCGGCGCCAGCAGCCCGTCGATCGCCTTGCGGCGCGCCCCCGCGGGCAATATCGCCGCCACCGGGTCGCGGACGGCGAGGGCGAAGGCGGTGGCGCGGGCGTCGTACTCGGCCTCGCCGTACTCCTCCTTCGCCCGGGCCAACAGCCGCGCCGCCAGTTCCGGCTCGATTCCCAGCCGCGAGGCGACCAGCTGCTCGAACTCGTCGCCCGGGATCAGCGCCGCGTAGGGGGCGGCGACCGCGACCCCGGCGGCGCCGACGCCGACGGCGACGAAGGTGCGCCGCCGAATCCGCCGCCCGCCGGATCCCTCCGGCAGCGCCACCCGCCGCAGCATCGCCACCAGGCGCGGCGTCTGCAGGGCGCTGTCGTAGCGCTCGGCGACCCGCGCCTGCGCCTGCTCGCCGAGCGCCCGCCGCCGCTGCGGGTCGCGCAGCCGCCGCAGCGCCGCGGCCAGGGCCTCGGCGTCGCCGGGCGGGACCCTCTCGCCGCACTCGCCGACCAGCTCCGGGATCGCGCCGACCGCGGAGGCGACCACGGGCAGCCCGGCGGCCATCGCCTCCAGGACCGCCCAGGGCACGGCGTCGGCCCGGGTCGGCAGCGCGAAGACGTCGGCGCCGGCATAGAGCCGGCGCAGCCGCTCGCTGCCGGACTCGACCCCGCGGTGGGGCTCGACGTGGTCGTGGGCGACCACCTCGTCGCCGCTGACGACGTCGAGCACCGCCTCGCCGCCGAGCTGCCCGACCGCCTCGATCAGCGTCCCCAGCCCCTTGCGCTCGACGTCGTTGCCGACGAAGAGGACCCGCAGCGGCCCCGCCGGCTCGCGGCCCCGCCGCTCCGCCGCCGCCCGCGACCACCAGCCGCCGTCGAGGCCGGGGTGCAGGACCTCGATCCGCTCCTCCGCGGTCCCGTACTCCTCGCGCAGGGCGGTGGCGTTCCACTCGGTCCACGGCATCAGCGCCGCGGCGCCGCGCAGCGCCCGCCGCTCCAGTCGCTCGATCAGCCGCAGCTGCAGGCCGGTGCCGCGCCCGGCCGGGCCCTGGTACCCGAGCGCCGTGAACTGGCCGACGGTGGCGTCGATCGAGAGCACGCAGGGGGTGCGGCGCATCGGTCCCCGCAGCAGGAGCGCCGAGGCCTGGGTCACGATCAGGGCGACGTCGGCCGAACGCCGGTGGCGCTTCAGCAGCCGCCGCGCCTGCCAGGACCAGCGCAGGCGCCAGCGCAGCCCGTGCAGGTCGGCGTCGCCGAGCCGGCTCCAGCGCCGCAGCCAGAGCCGGCCCAGCCGTGAGGGCGGCGGGACCGTGACGAAGGCCGGCTCGGTCCCCGGCTGGGCCGCCAGCATCGCTTCTAGCTGTCGTTTCAGCGTCCGGTGCCCGAGCACGCCCTCGTCGATCACCAGCAGCCGCAGCGGCCGCTCCTCGGCCGCGCTCACCGGACCGGCTCCCCGGCGCGTCCCAGCATCAGCCGCTCGGCCCGCTCGGCGACCACCGCGCGGTCGAAGCGCTCGACCGCGCGTTGCGCCGCCAGCTCGCCCTCGCGCCGCACCCGCTCGGGGTCGTCCTCGTAGCGGCGCAGCACCGCGGCGACCGCCTCGGGGTCGTTCTCGGGCGAGACGATCGCGCCGTAGGAGTCCTCGATCAGCCCGACCACGCCCTCGGCCCCGGTGGAAACGCAGGGGCGGCCGGCGAGCATCCCGAGGATCACCGCTCGCGGCTGGCCCTCGGCCGGGCTGGGGCAGAAGACGGAGACGTCGAAGGCGGAGAGGACGTCGCCGATCTCCGCCCCCGGGGTGGGCAGGACGTGCGCCCGCCCGCCCAGCTCCGCGGCCTGCTCGCGCAGCGCCGCCTCGGTCTCGCCGGCGCCGGCGAGGATCAGGTGGGCGCCGTCGCCGAGCCGGCCGACGGCGTCGATCAGGACGTCGTTGCGCTTCTTCGGGTGGAAGCGGGAGACGCAGCCGACGGTGAAGGCATCTTCGGGGATCCCGAGCTCGGCCCGGACCCGGGCCCGGCCCTCGGCGCTGAAGCGGATCTCCTCGGTCCGCATCGCGTTCGGCAGCACCGTGACCTTGGCGGCCTCGACGCCGGCGGCGATCACCGATTCGCGCGTCCCCTCCGAGATCGCCATCACCGCGCCGGCCCCGCGCCCGGCGCGGGCGTAGGCCCAGCGCCCGGGCCCGCGGCGCATCTGCCGCGGCACCGGTCCCCACTCGCACCAGGCGATGCGCGGGCGCAGCCGCTCCGGCAGACCGGGCGCCAGCAGCTGCTCCTTCTTGTAGTGGAGGAGGAGCACGTCGTAGGGCGCCTCGGCTTCCAGCCCGGCGCGCAGGTCGCGGCGCAGCCCCGGCCAGCGCAGCGCCAGGGTCGGCCAGGTCGAGCCGGAGAGCTTCGGCCCGAGCTCCAGCGGGCGCACCCGCACCCGGGTGTCGCGGCCGATCTCGGGCGAGTCGCTCAGCATCACCGCCTCGTGCCCGCGCTCGATCAGAGCGTCGAGCAGCTCGACGGCGGCGAACTCGGCGCCCCCGGGGGCGGCGCCGGTGATCACCGAGACAATCTTCACCGCGCCAGGCGCCGCTCCAGCGCCTCGATCGAGTACTCGCGCTCGGCCAGCTCGCGCCCTGCCAGCGCGAGCGGGTTGCCGCGGGCGGGGTCGAGCGCCAGCTCGATCGCCGCGGCGAAGGACTCTGCGCCGGCCTCGCCCTCGGCGTAGTGCTCGCCGGCCCGCACCTCGAGCCCGGCGGCGGCCCGCGGGGTGGCGGCGACCGGGACCGCGTAGGCCAGCGCCTCGACGAACTTCAGCGGCGAGCCGCCGCCCTCCAGCAGCGGCACCGCGACGCAGCCGGCGTCGAGGTAGAGCTGGCGCAGGTCGGGGACGAAGCCACTCGGCCGCACCCGCGGGTCGCCGGCCTCGAAGCCCTCGCTGCCCTTGCCGGCGATCGTGAGGACGACGTCGGGGGCGCGCTCCCAGAGCCGCGGCATCGCCTCGCGGGCGAGGAACTCGAGGGCGCCGCGGTTGGGCTCGTAGGAGAGGTCGGCGACGAAGAGCACGCTGCGCTCGCCGCCGCGCGGCGGCACCGGCTCGATCGCGGCGACGTCGACGACGTTGGGGACGAGTCGCAGCCGCGCCTCGGGGGCGAGCGCCGCCGCCCCCTCGATGTCGGCCGGCGAGACCATCCAGCTCTCGGCGAAGCTCTGCAGCAGCAGCCGCTCGAAGCGCTCCAGCGCCGCCTGCGACATCCCCGCTTCGTCGAGCCGGTGGCGGAAGGTGGACTCGAGGTTGTGGGCGCTGTAGACCGCCTGCCGTCGCCCGGCGACCGAGAGCAGCGCCGCCGCCGCGACCGGCCCCTCGGCGATCAGCCGCGTCTCCGCCTCACCCGCGCTCAGCTCCGCCGCCCGCGCCGCCACCCGCGGCCAGATCCCGCGGGCGAAGTCCGCGGGGACGCCGCGCAGCCGCGCTCGCGCGTAGGCCGGCAGCCGCGCCAGCGTCCCCGGGCGCTCGACCCGGTGCAGGGCGAGGCCGTCGATCTGCTCGTAGGCGGGGTCGGGCCGCTCGGCGCCGAAGGCTCCGTAGACCAGGTCGACCGGTCCCAGCGCCGCCAGTGCCCGCACGATCCCGTAGGTCCGCCGCGCGCGGCCCGAGTCGAGGCTGGGGGTGAATGAGGTGGCGATCGCGGTCCTCATCGGGCGGTTTGCCGACAAAATGGGCGGCGGCGGGCGAGTATAAGGCGCGCCACGGATCGCGATCGGAACCGCGGCGTGCTTAGTCGAAGGCTTGTATCGCTGCCTTGACGATCGCGTAGGAGGGCTTCGGGGTGCCGTTCTGGCGCAGCAGCCCGAACTGGAGCTCGCGATCGGTGCTGTTGGTGCCGCGGTCGAGCAGCTGGAAGATCGAGAGCATTGGGATCTTCCACTCGGGGTGCGCGACGACCGCGTCGATCATCGCCGCCAGGTGCGCCGCCTGTTCGGACTCGCCGACGCACTCTTCGCCGCAGCTGGCCGTCGACTCGCCGTACTCGGTCAGGTAGATCGGCTTGGCGGCGAACCCGAGCTCGTCCATCCGCTCGCGCAGGTATTCGATCCGCCCGAACGGGCTCTCGTCGCCGCTGGTTGCGGGATGGTGCCCGTACCAGTAGGGGTGGAAGGCGAAGGCGTCGAACAGGGTGGGGAGGTCGGGGATCCGCTCGGCCAGAATCTCCAGCCAGTCGTCGTCATGGCCGTAGACGTAGACCGGCAGCACCACCCGCACCGGCAGGCTCAGGCGCTTGATCTCTTCCAGCGCCGGCAGCACCGTCGCCGAGTACTCCTCCGGCGACATCGCCCCGAAGTAGGGCTCGTTGCCGAGCTCGATCGTGTCGATCGCGTAGCGCGAGGCGTCGAGCTCGGGGTGCTCGGCCCAGAAGCTGCCGCCCGGGCCGTAGTAGCGGACGAAGGCGACCACCCAGTCGCGGTAGTGGGCGGGGTCGCCGAGCTCGTTGCCGGCCAGCAGGGCGTGGATGCGGGTGTGGATCGTGCCGGCGGCGGCTTCGACCACGTCGTCCTGCTCGTCGACCGGCTCGTTCGGGTCCCACTCGTGGCGGGTGACGGAGGCGCCGAGTTCGGTCCGCATCCGCGTTTCGGTCGAGCTCCAGCCGGCGTAGCCGCCGTCGATCGAGATCGTCAGCGAGCCGGCCGGGGGAGGTGGTGGGGGCGGCGGCGTCACCCCGCCGGTCCCTTTTTCGGGTTCTTCGGCCGGTTCCTCGGGCGGCGGTTTGGTCACCGGCGGTTCCTCGGCCGGCGGCTCTTCGGCCGCGGGAGGCTCGGCCGGCGGCGGTTCGGATGCAGGCGGCTCGGCGGGAGGTTCCTCGGCCGGCGGCGGCTCGGCCGGCGGCTCTTCGGCGGCGGGAGGCTCGGCCGGCGGCGGATCGACCGCGCCGGGCTCGGCCGGCGGCGGCCCCGTCCCCGAGTCCGGTTTCAGCCCGGGGGACCCGGGTGCCGCCTGCGAGCCGGGCGCGGTCGCTCCGGCGGCTGGCGCCGCGACCGTCCCGGGGACGGCAGCGGGCGCCCCGCGCCGATGCTTGAGCACGGCCCGCCGATAGTGGACGGCGGTGTGCCGGCGCTGGGCATGGTGGCGGCTATCGAGCCGGTTTTGGCCCTGCTCGAGGACGGCGCTGGCAAGCCCGCCGAATCGCTCGCGTTCGTCGTGCGAGGCCAGCGAGAGGCCGCTGGCCGCGGTGAGGACAGCGGCCAGCGCGGCGATCGCGAACACGACTGGTTTGTGAACCTTCATATATTCGTCCACAAACCTACCCGGTTTTGCCGACCGATGGGTCTCTCTTCAGCTGGGGACTACAGCTGGGACCCGTACTTCAGCGCCGCCTGGCGCAGCGCCTCGTAGGCGGGCTTGCGGGAGCCGTCGGTGCGCAGCACGCCGTACCAGCTGTTGGTGCCGAAGTCGCGGTAGTTGAAGTAGATGACCTCGGCCACGTAGCCGGTGCCGTGGCACCAGGCGATGAAGTTGGTCACGTTGGCCGCCTGCTCGGACTCCGTCCACTGCAGGCTGTCGCCGGTGGCGGACTGGCCGATCGCGGTCGGCCAGCCGACCTCGGTGATGTAGATCGGGCCGCCGGTCAGCGCCCGGGCGGCTTCGACCAGGGCGCGGTTGCCGAGCGCCGAGCTCGACTTCGAGCCGGTGCCGCCGTAGGGGTGGACGATGAAGCCGTCCACATAGGTGGCCCAGTCGGAGGTCAGCCAGGCTTTGCCGAAGCTGAGCCCGCCCGGGCCGTCGATCGTGCCGAGGATCTTCGGCGCCGAGGAGCCGTACTGACCGTGGAAGGCCGCGTAGGTCTTCTTCAGCAGTTCGCGGTAGCAGACCGCGTTGGCGGAGCTGGTCGCGTTGGAGCCCCAGAACCAGGTGCCGCCGGGCTCGTTCAGAACCTCGATCGACGGCGTCTGGGTCGTGTTCGTGTTGGCCTTGTAGAAGGCCAGCGTTTCGGCGACCCAGGTGGTCGCGTTGAGGGCGCAGACGCCGCCGCTGTTGTAGGGGCCGGAGAAGTTCAGCTGGATCCTCAGGCCGGCTTTCTTGAAGCTTTCCAGGCCGCTGACCCCGCGCTCGGTCTCGTAGCGGACGGTGTTGACGGCGCCGCTCACGTCGGCCGCGCCGGTGCTGCCGTAGTTGCCGGCGTCGAGGCCGACGACCATGCCGCTGGTCCCCGGACTCGGGGCCGGAGCCGGCTCGGGACCCGGCGCGGGTGCGGGAGCGGGCGCCGGGGCCGGAGCGGTCGTGTTGCTGACGTTGACGGTGACCGTGGCGGTGCGCGAGTTGCCCGCGTCGTCGTAGGCGATGGCGCTGAGCGTGTGCGACCCGTTGGCGACCTTGGTCGAGTCGAAGTGGCAGTTCCACGGCGCCGACATCTCGGTGTTGAGAGTGGTGCCGTCGACCTTCATCACCAGGTGGTCGATGCCGCCCGCGTCGCTGGCCTCGGCCACGCAGCTGGTCCCTTCGATGTTGCCCTGGACCGTGGCGCCGGCGGTCGGGGCCTTCCAGCTGACGCTGGGGGCGGTGGTGTCGCCGGCGGGAGCGGGAGCCGGAGCGGGCTCGGGCTCGGGTGCGGGCTCGGGGGCCGGAGCGGGAGCTGAGGTCGGGGCAGAGGCGTTGGCGACGCTGACGGTGACCGCGGCGGTGCGCGAGTTGCCCGCCGCGTCATAGGCGGTGGCGCTGAGAGTGTGGGTGCCGTCGGTGACCTTGGCCGAGTCGAAGTGGCAGTTCCAGGGAGTGGCGATCTCGGTGTTGAGGGTGGTGCCGTCGACCTTCATCACGACCTTGACCACCCCGCGGTTGTCGCTGGCGCTCGCCACGCAGCTGGTCCCTTCGATGTTGCCCTTGACCGTGGCGCCGGCGGTCGGGGCCTGCCAGCTGACGCTGGGCGCGGTGGTGTCGGCGCCGCGCCGCTTCGAGGCGGTCCCCTGGGTCATCGCCCTGAAGCACCTGCGGCGCGCCTCCTGGCGCTTGGCCGGGGGCGCGGCGTGGGCGCGCTTGGCGCAGACGGCGTCGATGCGCGCCGGCGTCTCGGCGGCCGCCGCGGCGCTGCCGGAGAGGGCGAGGAGAGCGACGGCGAGGACGGCGATGAGGAGGAGGGGGGTGGCGATCTTCATGCCGCCCTTGTCGACCGCCGGACCCCTCGACAAAGGCGAACTCGAGAACTCTGGACAGATGACCCAGGCGGTCGCGGAGTTATGGGTACCCCCGAGTTCTGTCGTGGCTAGCCGCGGTACTGCCGCATCGCGCCCTGCACGATGGCGTAGGACGACTTCGGCGTGCCGTCCTGGCGCAGCAGGCCGAACTGCAGCTCGCGGTCGCCGCTGGCGGTGCCGCGGTCCCGCAGCTGGAACAGCGAGAGCATGGTCACGCCCCAGTCGGGACGGGTCGCGACGGCTTCAACCATCTGCCGCAGGTGTTCGGCCTGGGTTGCCTCGGTGACGCACTCTTCGCCGCAGCTGGCCGTCGACTCGCCGTACTCGGTGATGTAGATCGGCTTGGTGTTGGCGCCGAGCTCGTTCATCCGCCGCCGCAGGGTTTCGACCCGGGCGAACGGTCCCGCCGCGGTCCCCTCGGCCGGGTCGTGCCCGTACCAGTAGGGGTGGTCGGCGAAGGCGCCGAAGAGCGAGTTGAGGTCCGGGATGCGCGCGTAGAGCGTGTCCATCCAGGAGGTGTTGTTGCCGTAGACGCGGCTGGGGAGGACGACGAAGACCGGCAGGCCGAGGGCGCGGATGGTTTCGAGCGTCGGCCGCACCGTGTCGGCGTAGAGCTCGGGTGACATCTCTCCGAAGTAGGGCTCGTTGCCGAGCTCGATCGTGGTGATCGCGAAGCGCGAGGCGTCGAGCTCGGGGTGCTCGGCCCAGAAGCTGCCGCCGATGCCGTAGCGCCCGACGAAGGCGACGACCCAGTCGCGGTAGTGGGCCGGGTCGCCGAGCTGGTTGCCGCCGAGCAGGGCGTGGATGCGGGTGTGGATCGTCCCGGCGGCGGCTTCGACGACGTCGTCCTGCTCGTCGACCGGCTCGGCCGGGTCCCACTCGTGGCGGGTGACGGCGGCGCCGAGCGCGGCCCGCTCTTCGGTTTCGGTGTCGCTCCAGCCGGCGTAGCCGCCGTCGACGCCGATCACGAGCCTGCCGCTGACCTGGGTCGGCAGCACGCTGGCCTTGGCGCGCTTGTGCTTGGCGGCGCGGCGGCGGAGCTGGCAGCGGCGCTGGACCCTGGCGCGGGTGCGGCGGGCGACGCGGCGGGCTGCCCGCGGGCTCCTCGCCTGCCTGGCGGCGGCGCGTGCCTTGCTCGCGGCCAGGCTCTTGCAGCTGCGGGCGGGGGCGGTGCCGGCCGGGATGGCGGCACCGACCTTGGTCGCGGTGGAGCCGGCGCTGGCGCTGGCGGTACCGGCCCCGAGGCAGGCGACGGCGATCGCGAGGAGGGCGAGGAGGGAGACGTGAGGGGCGCGCCGCATGCCGCCCCATCGGCGCGGGAGCCCGATCGACCCCGCAAAAGCAAGGCCAACTGGACGGATGTACTAGTTCGATTTTCGGCCGCGCAAACCCACTTGCAGAGCCAAAAGCGCTGCTACGACGAGGCGGCTACGGGGTGTTGCGGTGAGTCGCGTCGAAGGGGTCGCCGAAGGCCTCGTCGTCGAGGCCCTTGGCGATCTCGCGGACGCCGTCGGGCACCCGCATCTCCGGTTCGAAGCCGAGCCGCGAGAGGATCTTGGCGAAGGAGACCTTGTAGTCCCGCGGGTCCTCGTCGCGGTGGACGAAGCTGACGTTGCCGCGTGGGACCTCCTTGCCGATGATCTCGACCAGGTCCAGCTTGCGGTAGTTCTCGTCGCTGTGGCCGACGTTGAAGACGTCGCCGCCGACCTCCTCCGGGCCCGCGTCCAGGACCCGGACGATGCCGCGGGCGGCGTCGCGGACGTGGACGTAGGGGCGCCAGAACTGCTCGCCGAAGACTTCGAGGTCGCGGTCGGCCCAGAGTTCGCGGGTGAACTCGTTGACCGTGAGGTCGAAGCGCATCCGCGGCGCCGCCCCGTAGACGGTCGCGAAGCGCAGGCAGGTCGGCGTGGTCGGGCCGCTGCCGTCGGAGAGCAGCATCTGCTCGATCTCCACCTTCTGCTCGGCGTAGAGCGAGACCGGCGCCAGCGGCGCCTCCTCGTCGACCGGGACCTCGGGGTCGGCCATGCGGCCGTAGTTGGAGCAGGTGGAGGCGAAGATCAGGTGCTTGACGCCGGCCTCGTTGGCGTCGGCGACGAGGCCGCGGGTCGCTTCGACGTTGGTCTCGCGGGCCAGCTCCGGGTCGCGCGCGCAGGCCGGGTCGCCGACGATCGCCGCCAGGTGGACGACCGCCTCGGCGCCGGCAAGCAACTCGCGGCGGAGGCCGCCGTCGCGGATGTCGCCGATCGCCACCTTGGCGCCCTTGCCCTCGAGCATCTCGGCGATCGGGCGCTGGTCGTGCAGCAGCGAGTCGAGCACCCGCACCTCGCGCCCGGCGCCGAGCAGGGCGGCGGCGACTTCGGCGCCGACGTAGCCGGCGCCGCCGGTGATCAGGACCGGGCCGCCGCTCACGCGTAGGCCCTGCGCTCGCCGGCGTAGCGCTCGACCAGCGCGGAGAATCGCTGCCGGAAGGAGGCGGCGCTGAAGCGCTCGGCGTTGGCGCGGATCGCGACCGGGTCGAAGCTCGTGAAGTCGGTGTCGCGCAGCGCCTCGGCCAGTGCCGGAGTGTCCTCACCGTCCACCAGGACCCCGGTCTCGCCCGGGATCACGGTCTCGCGCACGCCGCCGCGGTTGATCGCGACGACCGGCCGCCCTGCCGCCTGGGCCTCGACCGCGGCGATTCCGAACTCCTCGACGTTGGGGACGACCAGGGCGATGCAGCGAGAATATAGATCCGTCAGACGTTTATCCGGGACGCTGCGCAGGAACTCGACCCCGGGCCCGCGGTAGAGCGCTTCCAGCCGCTCGCGGTCGGGTCCCTCGCCGACGATCTTGATCGGCCGCTCGGCGAGCCGGGCCGCCTCCAGCGCGACCTCGACCCGCTTGTGGGGGACGACCTGGCCGACGAAGAGCAGGAAGTCCTCGGGTTCGCCGGGGGCGAACCGCTCGACCGCGACCGGCGGGTGGACGATCTCCGACTCGACCCCGTAGAGCTCGAAAATCCGCTCCTGGGTGATGCGCGAGTTGGCGACGTAGTTGGTGACCCTGCCGGCCGCCTCCAGGTCCCAGGCGCGGATCTTCTTCAGGGTGCGGCGCATCAGCGGCCGCGCCAGCCGCGGCGCCTCCTCCAGGGCCCGCTCGCGCTCGAACCAGGCGTAGCGGAAGGGGCTGTGGCAGTAGCAGACGTGAACCGCTCCGGGCCCGGGGCGCAGGCCGTGGGCGAAAGCGCTGCTGCTGGAGACGAGGACGTCGTACTCGCTGACCGGAAGCCGCTCGGCGGCGCCGGGGAAGAACGGCAGCAGGTAGCGGAAGCTGCGCTGGCTGGCGCCGAGCCGCTGCAGCCGCGAGGTCCGCACGTCGCGCCCGGCGAACCCGTCGGCGACCGCGTCGGCGTCGTAGAGCAGGGTGTAGATCGGCGCCCGCGGCCAGCAGGCCGCGATCTCGGCGAAGGTGCGCTCGGCCCCCCGCATCGTCAGCAGGTAGTCGTGAGCGAGCGCGAGAGGGCGGCCGTTAGTAGGCGCCACGCCCCGAGATCACCGCGGGGATGGTGGCCAGGAGGATCTCGATGTCGCGGGCCAGGGACCAGCCGGCGACGTACTGGTAGTCGAAGCGGACCATCTCCTGGAAGGGGTTCTGGGAGCGGCCGTAGACCTGCCAGGGGCCGGTCAGCCCCGGTCGCAGCTCGAGCCGGCGCAGGTGCCATTCCTGCTCCAGCGCGTCGGTCTCGGGGAAGATCAGCGGCCGCGGCCCGACCAGGCTCATCTCGCCGATCAGGACGTTGAACAGCTGCGGCAGCTCGTCCAGCGAGAAGCGGCGCAGGATGCGGCCGACGCGGGTTACCCGCGGGTCCTTGCGGATCTTGAACATGACCCCGTCGCCGGCTTCGTTGAGGCCCTCCATGTCCGCCTTGCGCTCCTCCGCGTCGGTGTACATCGAGCGGAACTTGATCAGGCGGAAGCTGGTGCGGCCGCGGCCGGCGCGGGGCTGGTGGAAGAAGACCGGCCCGCGCGACTCGAGTTTGATCGCGATCGCGATCGCGATCATCACCGGCGAGAAGAACAGCAGCAGCGCCGCCGAGCCGAGCACGTCGAGCACGCGCTTGGCGGCCATCGAGACCGAGGTCAGGGTCGGCATCCCGATCGAGAGCAGCGGCAGGCCGCCGACCTGGTCGAGGGCGCGGACGCCGTCGAGGAACTCGAAGAGGCGGGGGACGACGTCGACCGCGACGCCGGCGTCGCGGCAGGCGCGGATGGACTCCAAGAGCTCCTCGTGGCTGGCCCGGGAGAAGGCGATGATGACCCGCTCGGCCTGCTGCTTCTCGATGATCTCGCGCAGGTCGGCGAAACGGCCGAGCCAGGGCAGATCGGGCGAGCCGACCGCGTAGACGTCGTCGTCGACGATCCCGACCGGGACCAGCCCGAACTGCGAGTTCTTGGTCAGCTTCTCGACCACCTGGCCGGCGACGACGCCGGAGCCGAGGATCAGCGTGCGCTGGCGCAGCTCGTCGGAGCGGTGCAGGCCGGCCCGGACCACGGTGCGGGCGACCGAGGCGAAGGCGCCGATGCCGATCACGGTGAGGAAGGTGAGCAGGACGGGGTCGGAGATCGAGGTCGCGTAGGCGATCCCGAACAGCGGCCAGGTGATCAGCAGCACGGCGACGACGCTGCGCGGCACCTCGGGCACGGCCGAGGCCCAGCTGGAGAGCTGGTCGCCGCGGTAGAGGCCGATGCTGAAGGCGGCGGCGGGCCAGAGCAGGACCGCGCCGCCGACGAAGTAGAGGCCCTCCCAGCCACTGAAGCCGATTACCAGAACCGCGAGGGCGGCGGCGGCGCAGGCGGCGAGGGTGTCGCCGAGGAGGAGCATTTTCGCCAGGACCGCGCCGCGCTGGCCGGCCGGGGTCGCTGGTACGCCGGGGAGCTGCCGCGCCACGGCCTGAGCCTCGACGTCGGTCTCGCCTTGAGCGTGTGCGGCGGTTGAACTCTCCATTGGACGATTTAGGGGGTCGGGGGGCAGAGCATGGGGTAGCAATCGCGAAAGGCCTTCGATCTGACCTGGGGGCCGAGACTGCTTTTTTGGGGTCAAACGGTTACTGCAAAACGCGACTTTCTCCCGGAGGGCGACCGCTGTCGCCTTGCGGATGTTCCGGAGTTTTCTGGCGTCTCCTTAGAACATAAAGGGCGTACGACAAAATCTCCATCGCAGGTCGCACATCGGCAACGTCGTTGCGCTCCCCGAATTGGGCAATCGAGCGTGCAGCAGGGGTTCTGGGAATTAAGCGGACAAATGTTTGAGACCCGGAAATCCGCTGAAGTTGCGGCTTAAGCGGCGGCGGCCTCGGCGCGCTGGCCGACCAGGGCGACGATCTCGGCCATGATCCGGTTCACGTCGAAGTCCTTCGGCGTGTAGACGCCGGCGACGCCGGCCTCGCGCAGGCGCTCGGCATCGGCGACGGGGATGATCCCGCCGACCACCACCGGCACGTCGACGTCCTCGGCCCGCAGCAGCCGCACGACCTCGGGGATCAGCTCCAGGTGGGAGCCGGAGAGGATCGAGAGCCCGACCACGTCGACGTCCTCCTGCAGCGCCGAGGAGGCGATCTCCTCCGGGGTCAGGCGGATGCCCTGATAGATGACCTCCATGCCGACGTCGCGGGCCCGCAGCGCCACCTGCTCGGCGCCGTTGGAGTGGCCGTCGAGGCCGGGCTTGCCGACCAGGATCTTGATCCGGTGGCCGATCCGGTCGGAGACCTCGTCGACCTTGGCGCGGACCTCGGCCAGCTGGTCGCGGTCGCTCGGCGGCGCGGCGCCGTCGACCCCGGTCGGGGCGCGGTAGGCGCCGAAGGCCTCGCGCAGCACCGCCGCCCACTCGCCGGTGCTCGCGCCCGCTTTGGCGGCCGCGATCGTCGCCGGCATGATGTTCTCGTCGTCGTTCGCGGCGACCCGCGCCAGCTCCTCCAGCGCCGCCGTCACCGCGGCCTCGTCGCGCCCGGCCTTCCACTCCTCCAGCGCCGCGATCCGCTCGCGCTCGACCTCGGGGTCGGGGGTGAGGATGCCGCCGTCGGCGCCGGCGGTGAGGGGGGAGTCCTCGGTCTCGGTGAAGCTGTTCTGGCCGATCACCTTCTGCTCGCCGCGCTCGATCCGCGCCACCCGCTCGCGGTGGGACTCGACCAGGCGCGCCTTCATGTAGGGGACGGCCTTGACCGCGCCGCCGTGCTCCTCGACCACGGCCATCTCCACCCGCGCCCCCTCGGTCAGCTCCGCGACCAGGCCCTCCATCACCACCGAGCCCTCGAAGACGTCGGGGTACTCGAGCAGGTCGGTCTCGTTCGCCAGTACCTGCTGGATCCGCAGGCTCCACTGCTGGTCCCAGGGGCGGGGCAGGCCCATCGCCTCGTTCCAGGCCGGCAGCTGCAGCGCCCGGGCGCGGGCGTCGCGGCTCAGCGTCACCGCCAGCGCCTCCAGCACGATCCGCTGGATGTTGTTCTCCGGCTGGGCCTCGGTCAGTCCGAGGCTGTTGACCTGGACGCCGTAGCGGAAGCGCAGCATCTTCTCGTCGCTGACGCCATAGCGCTCGCGGCCGATCTGCTGCCACAGCGCCGACATCGCCCGCAGCTTCGCGATCTCCTCTATCAGGCGGATGCCGGCGTTGACGAAGAAGGAGATGCGGCCGAAGACCTTGGGGAAGTCGGCCTCGGCGACCTGGCCGCGCGATTTGACCTCGTCGAGCACGGCGATCCCGGTCGAGAGCGCGTAGGCGATCTCCTGCACCGGGGTCGCGCCGGCCTCCTGCAGGTGGTAGCTGCAGATGTTGGTCGGGTTCCAGCGCGGCACCTCGTTGACGCTGAAGGCGACCATGTCGGCGATCAGCCGCATCGAGGGCTGCGGCGGGAAGGCGTAGGTCCCGCGCGAGAGGTACTCCTTGATGATGTCGTTCTGGGTGGTCCCGGTCAGCTTCTCGCGGCCGACCCCGTTCTCCTCGGCGACGGTCACGTAGAGGCCGAGCAGCCAGGCGGCGGTGGCGTTGATCGTCATCGAGGTGTTCATCTCGTCCAGCGGGATCCCGTCCAGCAGCTGGTGCATGTCGCCCTTGTTGGCGATCGAGACGCCGACCTTGCCGACCTCGCCGCGGGCGAGGACGTGATCGGGGTCATAGCCGGTCTGGGTCGGCAGGTCGAAGGCGACCGAGAGGCCGGTCTGGCCCTTGGCGAGGTTGCCGCGGTAGAGCTCGTTGGAGCGTTTGGCGTCGGAGTGACCGGCGTAGGTCCGCATCACCCAGGGACGGTCGCGCTCGGGAAGACGGTGGTCGCTCATGCGCTTAATGATATTTGCGGTGGGCGCGCCGTGGCTGCGCTGGTCGAAATCCGGCATTCAGGCCCGGCTGGCCCGCATCTTTCCTCCCTGACTGTGTTTAGGCTGCGACCCGTGCCGAATCCGATCAAGACGCGACCCCTGGCCACCTGCCTCGCCGTACTCGGCGTCGGCCTGGTGATCTGCGCCAGCGCAACCGCGGCGATGGTCGGCATCTACCGCAACGGGATGGAATCGACCGCCCAGCGCGCGCAGCTGATCAAGCTCAGCGGTGGCGCCTGCGCTCGCGGCGGCGCCGACGACGCGCTCCGCGTCACCGTCGGCAAACGCACCGAAGCCTGCTCCTTCCGCACCCCGGTGCTGGGCCGCGACCTCGAGATCGCCGCCACCGAGCGCCTGCTCAGCGGCACCCCGGCGGCGCTGCAGAAAAAGGCCTACCTCTCGGTCGAGCTGCGCGCCGGGGCCGGCGCCAAGTACGCGCTCCTGGTCTACCCGCTGCAGCGCAAGGTGCAGCTGGCCCGGGTCAGCCCGGAAGGGACCACGTACCTGGCGATCGCCAAAAACGTGACCACGGTGCTGGGGCTGAACAAAGCGAACGTGCTGCGCCTGCGGGCACTCAACGTGACCAGCGGCCCGGAACGGGGGCAGGCGAAGCTGCTCGGCTTCGTTGGCGGCACCGTCGCGGTCGAAGCGACCGACGAATTCGCCACCGAACTGACCGGGCGCGCCTCGGCGGTCGGGGCCGGGGCGGCGAAGAACGCCGACGGCGTGATCGCCAGCATCGACGACGTCGTCGTCCGCGTCCCCGCTCCCTTCTAAAGACCACGCGTCTGCTCTAGCCCCCGCTATGCGGGGGTAAATGCAGACGCGTCAGGCTTCGGCGGACTCCAGCTCGTCGGCGATCAGCCGCGCCAGCGCCAGCGACGAGGTCGCGGCGGGCGAGGGTGCGTTGCGGACATGGATCGCCCGCTCGGTGCGGTGGACGACGAAGTCGTCGACCAGCTTGCCGTCGCGGCCGAGCGCCTGTGCGCGGATCCCGGCCGGCCCCGGCTTGGCCTTGACCCCGCGCAGCTCCGGCACGAACCGGGCCGCCTCGGCGACGAAGGAGCGGCGGCTGGCGGCGTGGTGGGCCTCGCTCAGCGCGGCCCGCCAGTGCTTGCCGGCGAGGCGCCAGGTCCCGGGCCAGGCCAGGGTCTGGGCGAGGTCTCGCGGGCGCAGCGTGGCGAGCCGGTAGGCGTCGCGGGCCGGCGCCATCAGGGCGCTGGGCCCGATCAGCACGTCCCCGGCCATGGTCCTGGTCAGGTGGGCGCCGAGGAAGGGGAGGTCGGGCTCGGGCACGGGGTAGACGTTGGCCCGGACCAGCTTCGCCGCCTCTGGCGGCAGCCGCAGGTAGCCGCCGCGGAAGGGGACGATGCGGGGGTCGGCGGGGGCGCCGCAGGCGACCGCGAGCCGGTCGGACCAGAGCCCGGCGCAGAAGACGGCGGCGCCGGCGCTGGTGGTCCCGCGCGAGTGGCGCAGGGCGATGCGGCCGTTGCCGGCCTCGGCGCCGGCGACGGCGGCGCCGGTGTGAATCGAGCCGCCGGCCCGGCGCACGTCCTCGGCGTAGGACTCGGCGACGGCGACGAAGTCGACGACCCCGGTCTGCGGCGAGTGCAGGGCGGCGACGCCGCGCGCGTGCGGCTCGATCTCGGCGATCTCCTCGCCGCCGAGCCGCCGCAGTCCCGGCACCTGGTTGGCGCGGCCGCGACGCTCGAGCTCGTCCAGCCGGCCCAGTTCGGACTCGCCGGCAGCGACGACCAGCTTGCCGGAGCGCTCGTAGGGGATACCGCGCTCGTCGCAGTAGGCGTAGAGCTCCCGCGCCCCTTCGACGCAGAGCCGCGCCTTCAGCGAGCCGGGCTCGTAGTAGATGCCGGCGTGGATGACGCCGCTGGAGCGGCCGGTCTGGTGGCGGCCGAGCCGGTCTTCGCCCTCCAGCAGGCAGAGACTGGCCCCGGGGCGGCGTGCGAGCAGCTCGCGGGCGACCGCGGTGCCGAGGATGCCGCCGCCGACGATCGCCAGGTCGCACTTGCTCGGCGGCTCGGCGCCGGACGCCACCGCCATCGAGTCAGTGGGCCTCGTCGGAGGCGTGGGCGGGGGGCCGCGACTCCTCCGCCAGCGAGGTGATCTCCAGCTGGCCCTGGGCGGCGTCTTCGAGCACCTCGGTCGCCTCCTGGGCGGAGCGCGCGTAGAGCTCGACCAGGAGGTGGACGACGATCTGCTCGTCGTCGTGCTTGTGGAAGCGGACGTGGGTGAAGAACTCGCGCACGCCGGCGTCGCCGAAGGCGCCGTAGGTGAGGAACTCGATCGCCTCCGGGCCGGAGCAGGTCTCGACCCGGTCCTGGTCGACGGTGACCGTGCAGGAGGCGACCCAGGGGGTGCCGGCGACCATCCGCGGCCAGCGGTCTTCGATCGGGACGACGCGGTCGCCTTCGAAGGTGAGGTGCGGCTGGTCGTGCATGCAGTCGAGGCACTGGACGACCGATTCCTGCACCTCGTCGACGCCTTCGGCGAGGACCCCGGACTCGGGGTCGACGCGGCGGATCGCGTCGTAGTGGATCTGGATCTCGAGGTTCTGCGACCAGCAGCGGTAGCAGCGCAGCCAGGCGGTCCTGTCGCCGTTCAGTTCGTTCATCGGTTCATTGTGGCGCGGCAGGGGAAGCGGCTGTCCTGCGGACGGCGGATGGGATGCATAATGGCGGGCGATGTCGACGACGACGGTCGAGCGTCCGCGCACCTCTGGACCCGGCTCGGACTTGGGCGGGAACTGGCGCGTCATCGTTCGCAACGACAACCACAACACCTTCGAGCACGTCGCCCAGACGCTGGCTCGGGTGCTGCCTGGAGTCAGCCTCGAGCAGGGGCACCAGATCGCCGATCGGATCCACAGCGGCGGCCTGGCGATCGTCTGGACCGGGCCGCGGGAGCTGGCCGAGCACTACTGGGAGCTGCTCGAGGGAGCGGGGCTGACGATGGCGCCGCTCGAGCGCTGCTGAGGGCCCACTGCCGCCGCGCCGCCGCGGTCGTGGGACTGTGCCCTACTCGGCCGCGATGACCGTGTGCCAGGTGGGCAGCATCGGCAGGTCGTAGTAGCCGATGGTCGCCTCGCGGGCAGCCTCGATCTCCTCCGAGAACCAATACCGTTCGAAGTCGGCGCGGCTTTCCCACTCGGCGCTCTGCTGGAAGGCGAGCGGATCGTCGATCGAGCGGGTAAGGGACCAGTTCTTCGCGCCGTAGGCGGGCATCTTCGCCGCCGCCGACTCCCAGACGTCGAGCCAGCGGTCGGCCCGAAAGGGGGCGATGTGCCAGTCGAGCGTGCAGACCTCCGCCATCAGTGCTTCCTTTCCGAGCGCGCTTGCGTCCTCATGCTCCGACCTCGGCGCGGATCGCGCCCGGGCCCTCGTCGTAGCGTCCGTCGTCCTCGCCCTCGGCGCCGACCAGGATCGCGATCTTGCCGAGGTGCTTGTTTTCGTGCAGCAGCTGGTGCGCCCCGGGGACGCCCTCGAAGCCCATCGTCTGCCAGAGCACGGGGCGGATCTTGCCCTCCGCCATCAGCTGGTTCGCCCGCATGCACTCGTATGCGTTGGCGAAGTGGGAGCCGATGATCTGCTTCTGGCGCATCCACAGGTAGCGGACGTCGAAGTCGAGTTGGAAGCCGGAGGTGGCGCCACAGATGACGACTTTGCCGAACGGCTTGACGACGAAGACCGAGGTCGGGAAGGTCGCCTGGCCGACGTGCTCGAAGACGATGTCGGGGGCGTCGCCGAGCAGCTCTTTGACCCGCTTGGCGAAGCCGCGCGAGGCCTTGAAGCGCTCCTTGTCGGCGGCCGGGTCGGCGAGGTTCTCCGGGGTTCGCATCATCTCCCCGAACTCGCTGCGGTCGATGTAGTCGACGGCGCCGAGCTGCTTGATCAGCTCGCCCTTCTCGGCGGAGGAGACGACGCCGACCGCGCTCGCTCCGGCCGCCTTGCAGAGCTGCACGGCGAAGACCCCGAGGCCGCCGGCGGCGCCCCAGATGAGGACGTTGTGGCCGGGCTGCAGCTTGCACTGGTCGATCAGCATCCGGTAGGCGGTGAAGTAGGTGAGGCCGTAGGAGGCCGACTCGGCCCAGGAGAGGTTGGTCGGGCGCGGCAGCAGCTGCTGGGCCTGGACCTTGGTGAATTGAGCGAAGGAGCCCCAGGTCGTCTCGTAGCCCCAGATCTTCTGGCTTGGGGCGGCCAGCGGGTCGAGCCCGTGGACCTCGACGTCCTCGTAGGAGGCCTGGTTGCAGTGGATCACGACCTCGTCGCCGGGCTTCCAGCGGGTGACGCCCTCGCCGACCTTCCAGACCACGCCGGAGGCGTCGGAGCCGCCGATGTGGTGGCCGTACTCGGGGTGGTCGCCGTAGCCGAAGACCGAGACCGGCTTGCCGAGCGCCGCCCAGACGTTGTTGAAGTTGACGCCGGCGGCCATCACCCGCACGACCACCTCGAAGGCGCCGGGCTCGGGGGTCTCGATCTCCTCCAGCTGGAAGGCGTCGTTCGGCTCGCCCTCGCGCTCCTGGCGGATCACCCAGGCGGCCATCGACTGCGGCAGCGTGCCGGGCTCCACGTCCAAGGTCGCGACTTTGCTCGTGTCCACTGCCAAAACGGTTCCTCCCGCGGTTGATCGTTGAGGACGGGCGGCGAATCCTAGATGAGAATTCGCGCCGGTCGCTACGCCGCGTCGGAGGTCTCGTGTAGCTCTGGCGCCGTAATCGCCCGCACGGTGATCTCGGCCGGCTCCGGCGGCTCGATCTCCTTGCCCGGGGCGATCCCGAGCCCCTCGACCTTGCGCAGCTGCGGCAGCAGCCGCCGCTCCATCGAGCCGACCGCGGCGTCGTAGGCGGTCGCGGCCGTGTTCAAGCCGCGGCCGACTTTCTCGAAGTCGCCGAGGAACTTGGAGAAGCGCGAGTGCAGGGTCGCCGCCGCCTCGGCGATCTCGGCCGCCTCGGCGACCATCCGCTCCTGGCGCCAGCCCAGCTCCATCGTCCGCAGCAGGCCGATCAGCGAGGTCGGGCTGACGAGGAGCACGTTGCGCTCCAGCGCGTAGTCGAACAGGGTCGGGTCGGCGACGAAGGCGGCGTGCAGGGCCGGCTCGTTGGGGATGAAGCAGATCACCAAGTCCGGCATCTCACCCGCCTTGAACTGCCCCTGGTAGTCCTTCGAGCTGAGCGCGCGGACGTGCTCGCGGGCCTGCCGCGCGTGGCGCTCCATCTGGGCGCGCCGCTCGCCCTCGGTCTCCGCCTCCTGGGCGTCGAGGAAGGCGTCGAGCGGGACCTTCGAGTCGGCGACGAAGCTGCGTCCCTCGGGCAGGAGAAAGCGGGCGTCCGGGCGCAGGTTGCCGTCCTCGGTCCGCAGCGTCTCCTGCAGCTCGAAGTCGACGTGCTCGGTCATCCCGGCGATCTCGATGCAGCGGCGCAGCTGCAGCTCGCCCCACTGGCCGCGGGTCTGCGGCTGGCGCAGCGCCTTCTTCAGGCCGGCGGTCTCGGAGTTGAGGTTGCCGACGGTCTGGCCCATCTGCTCGAGCAGGGTGCGGGTCTGCAGGTCGGTCTCGCCGCGGCGGCGCACCTCGGCCTCGATCTTCTCCTGGCCCTTGGCGATCCGCTCGGTCAGGCTCTTGATCTCCGCCTGGCGCTTCTCCAGCGCCGCCTCGGCGGTCTTGGCGTCGAGCTTGCGGGCCTCGTCGTTGGCCTGGATCAGGCTCGGCAGCGAGTCGGCCACCGCGCGCGAGGCGGCCTCCTGCACGGCAAGGGCGAAATCGGGCTGCTCGGCCGGCGGCTCGCGGCGCGCGACGAGCGCGTAGACGAGGCCCGCGGCGAGGATGACGACGGCTATGGCGAGAACGGCGGTCACAACGACCGATACTGGCACCCGGCCCAGACGGGACCGCCGGGCCCGTTAGGGGAGCAGAACGTCGTTCTCGGAAGAAGCGCGGTAGTTGCCGACGACCAGTTTGCCGGGGCGGGCGGTGGGCACTCCCTTGGCGGTGATCGTGTAGACGCCGGGCTCGAGGTCGGCCTGCAGCGAGCCGGGGCTGCGGGCGTAGATCGGCCCCGAGGTGGCCGGGGTCGGCCCGCGCAGTTCCAGGGCCGAGTCGGTGCCGGTCTGGTTGGCGGTGACGAAGGTGACGTTGAGCGGGCCCCTGACGCCGGTCGAGGGCTGCGGGTGGTTCTGGTTCTGGGGGATCTGCTGCGTCTTCACCGGGCCCTCGCCGACCGAGCGCGGCTGCACGGTGATCGCCTTGGGGCCGATCGTGACGCTGATCCGGGCCGAGACGGCGGGGCGCGGGTCGTTGGGGTGGCTCTCGGCGCCGCAGCCGGCGGCGAGCAGCGCCGCCGGCGCGAGGGCGCCGGCAAGGGCCAGCGCGCGTGCTTGACGCCGCCGCCCAGCAGACCTGGCTCTCCCACGACCCATCGCGGCGGAATCTAGCCGAAGGGGAGGCCGGCTACTTCGGCCGTAACGCCATCTTCACCTAGCTCGACCGTGGAGCCGGGCTCCGCCTCGCGGCGCAGGATCGCCAGGCCGATCGGCCCGAGGGCGGGGGAGACGCAGGCGCTGCCGAGCCGGCCGACCTCCTTCTCGCCGAGCCGGACGGCGGCCCCGGCGGCGGCCGGGGCGCTGAGCCGGAGGCCGCGCAGGTGGCGGTTCGGCTTGCCCTTGTAGTGGAGGCGGGCGACCGTCTCCTGGCCGATGTAGCAGCCCTTGGTGAAGCTGACGGCGTCCTCGACGATGCCCGCCTCGGCCGGCATCGTCTCGGTCCCCATCTCGGCCCCGAAGCGGGGGACGCCGGCCTCGACCCGGAGGATCTCCACCGCCTCGGCGGAGACCGGAGCGGCGCCGGCGCCGTGGAGGAGCTCGGCCAGGGCCTCGGCCTCGGCGGCTGGGACGATCAGGTCGATCCCGGCGGCGGTGCCGGCGGCGAGGCAGGCGACGGTGCCGACCGTGACCGCTTCGCAGGCGTGCTCCGGCAGCGTCGCGCTGCCGGCGAGCTCGGCGCTGCGGGGGCCGATCAGCGAGAGGACCGAGCGCCCGGCGCTCTGGTCGGTGACGCTGACCTCGCAGCCGATCGAGTACATCCGCAGGTGGCGCAGGGTCGCGGCGAGCCCCTCGGGCTCGGTCTCCAGCAGGATCTCCTCGGCGCCCGGGCGCAGCACCCGCAGGTCCGATTGCATGTGGCCCTTGCGGTCGAGCAGGGCGGCGTACTGGCCGTCCCCAGGCTGCAGCGCCTCGACGTCGTTGGTCAGCTGGCCCTGCAGGTACTCGGCCGCGTCGGGGCCGGCGACCTCGATCAGGCCGCGGCCGGCGCGCTCGAGCAGGCCGCACTCCTCGCGCAGCTGCCGGTACTGGGCGTCGAGCTCGACCGCGACCTCGGGGTTCATGAGCCGATTCTACGAACGCCATTTGCCCGACAGATTTAGACGTGTCGAAAAACATCTTTTAGATGTGTCAAAATCTCCGCCGGTGAAGAACCAGGACGACAACGGAAACGGGATGGACGGCAAGGGCATCAGCCGCAGGCGCCTGCTCGGCGGTGCCGCGCTGGCCGCGCCCGCGGTCGCCCTCGGCGGCCTCGCCGCGGAGCGCCGCTTCGGCGGCAGCGCCGCCGCGGCCCCGGCGGACCACGGCGCCCACGGGGCGAGTGGCGCTCAGGCCACCCACGCCGGCCACGAGGGCTTCGCGCACGCGACCTTCGCCCCCGGCCGCGGCGTCGACCACCGCGCCAACGGCTTCGACCCGACCCAGCTGCTGCGCGACTTCGACTACGGCAAGACCCGCCGCCTCGCCAGCGGCCGGGTCGTGCGCGAATGGGAGATCGTCGCCGGGGACCGCGAGATCGAAGTCGCGCCTGGGGTCAAGTTCGAGGCCTGGACCTACAACGGCCGCGTCCCCGGCCCGACCCTGCGGGCCACGGAGGGCGAGCTGCTGCGGATCCGCTTCGTCAACGGCTCCGGGCACCCGCACACGATGCACTTCCACGGCCTGCACCCGGCGGGGATGGACGGGATGCCGGGGATCGCGGAGATGAGCGGCGGCGGCCAGATCGAACCCGGCGAGGCCTTCACCTACGAATTCGACGCGACCCCGTTCGGCCTCCACCTCTACCACTGCCACGTCGCCCCGCTCGCGGCCCACATCGCCCGCGGCCTCTACGGCGCCTTCATCATCGACCCCAAGAAGGGCCGGCCCGAAGCCGACGAGATGGTGATGGTGATGAACGGCTTCGACACCAACTTCGACCTCTCCAACGAGGTCTACGCGGTCAACACGGTCGGCTTCCACTACGTCAACGAGCCGATCCGGGTCCAGCGCGACAGCCCGGTCCGGGTCTATCTGGTCAACGTGCTCGAGTACGACCCGCTCAACTCGTTCCACATCCACGGCAACTTCTTCAACTACTTCCCGACCGGGACCTCGCTGCAGCCGACCGAGTTCACCGACACGGTGATCCAGGGCCAGGGCCAGCGCGGCGTCCTCGACATCCGCTTCCCCTACGACGGCGACTACATGTTCCACGCCCACGTCAGCGAGTTCGCGGAGCTCGGCTGGACCGGGTTCTTCCGCGTCGGCGATCCCTCGAAGCTGACCGCGGCGGGGGCTGCCGCGGCTTACTGCAAGCTGCCCTGGGGAGGGTCGCCGGCCTGATGGAGGCCGGGGCACGAGCCGAGCGCGGCGCCGGCGCCAACCTGCCGGCCTGGGCGCTGGCGGCGATCCCGCTGGCCCTGGTCGCGGTCGCGATCGGCGCCTTCGCGCTGCTCGGCGGGCCGGGGCTGGGCGAGCGCACCGGGCCGCCGGTCGAGGAGGTCGCGGTCGAGCGCACGGTGCTGCGGCCGGGGGAGATCGAGCTGACCCTGCGCAACGACGGCCCCGACCCGGTCGAAGTCGCCCAGGTCGCGGTCAACGACGCCTACGCCCCGTTCCAGGCCGAAGGCGGCCGCGAGATCGGCCGGCTCGGCTCCAGCACGGTGGTCGTCGACTACCCCTGGATCGAAGGCGAGGCCTACTCGATCTTCGTCCTCACCTCGACCGGCGGCACGGTCGAAGCGGAGATCCCGGTCGCGACCGAAACCCCCGACGCCGACCTCGACTTCTTCGCCCTGATGGCGCTGCTGGGGATCTACGTCGGCGTCATCCCGGTCAGCCTGGGGATGCTCTGGCTGCCCTTCCTGCGTCGCCTCGGCAGCCAGTGGATCGGCGCCGTGATCGCCTTCACCGTCGGCCTGCTCGCCTTCCTCGCGATCGACGCCACGCTCGAGGGCCTCGAGATCGCCGCCGCGGCGCCGACCGCGTTCGGCGGCTCCGGGCTGGTCTTCCTCGGGGCCCTCGTCGCCTACCTGGCGCTGGCCGGGGTCGACGCCTTCCTCTCGGACCGCCGCCGCCGCGAGGAAGGGGGGTCGGCCGGTACCGACGTCGCCGCGGGCGGCGCCTACCTGGCCTTCCTGGTCGCCCTCGGCATCGGCCTGCACAACCTCGGCGAGGGGCTGGCGATCGGCTCCGCCTACGCGACCGGTGCGCTCGCCCTCGGCGCCTTCCTCGTCGTCGGCTTCGCGATCCACAACACGACCGAGGGCCTGGCCGTGGTGGCGCCGCTGCGCCGTGGCGGGCCGCCCTCCGCGCGCCGCCTGCTCGGCCTCGGCCTGCTCGCCGGCGCCCCCGCGATCCTCGGCGCCTGGATCGGCGCCGCCGCCTTCAACCCGAGCCTGGCGGCGCTGCTGTTCGGCGTCGGCGTCGGCGCGATCGTCCGCGTGATCGTGCAGATCTCCCCGGCGATGCGCGACGGCGCCGGGCGGCTGCTGACCCCGTCCACCGTGGCCGGGATGCTGACCGGAATCGCCGTGCTCTACCTGACCAGCCTGCTGGTGTCGATCTGATGGCCGCCGAGGACGCGGGGCGGTCGCGGCGCTCTCTCGGGACCGAGGCGATCGAGGACTACGCGAAGGCGATCTACGCGATCTCCCACGGGCGCGACGGACTGGTCCTCAACGGCGAGGTGGCGCAGCGGCTGGGGGTGACCCCGGCGACGGCGACCTCGATGCTGAAACGGCTTGCCGACCTCGGCCTGGTCGACTACCTCCCCTACAAGGGCGTCGCCCTGACCCCGACCGGGGAACGGGTTGCGCTGGAGGTGATCCGCCACCACCGGCTGATCGAGGCCTACCTCTCCGAGGCGCTGGGGATGCCCGACGACCGCGTGCACGAGGAGGCCGAGGTGCTGGAGCACTACATCTCCGAGGAGCTGGAGGAGCTGATGGCGGCCAAGCTCGGCGAACCGAGCCACGACCCGCACGGGACGCCGATTCCCGGCCCCGACCTGGTCCCGCCCGCGGAAGGCCACGGGCGCTAGATGATTGATTCCACGACCAGGCACGCCTGGATGACACGCCTGGCACACTGCGCATCTCTTCGTCCTCGGACTTGCCTTTGCCCACCGGCAAAGGCTGCGCCCTGCGTCCTTGATCTGCTTGGCCAGACGCGCCCCCAGTCGCACCTCGCCATGCAATCAATCATCTAGGCTTCGCCGCCGATGGCCCTCGCCGCAGACTTCCAGCGCATCGTCGAGGCGCTGCCGCCCGACTGGACCGACCTCGAGGTCGACCTGCGGATCGACGACGAGCGTCAGTACATCGACACCGCGGTGGCGCTGAGCCAGGTCAACGCGCAGGTCTACTCCCACGCCGAGTGGCACTGGCGGCTGCTGGTCGCCCACAGCTTCGGCCACGCCGCCGCGGCGGAGACGGTCCAAGGGGTGCTGGAGAAGCTCGACCGCGAAGGCGTCGCCGGCGAGATGCAGGTCGCCGAGGTGCGCGAGGGCCGCTCCGAGGTCGTGCAGATGTGGGGCCGGCCGGAGAGCGTCCGCGAGGAGTTCCGCCAGCGCCGCTCCATCTAGTGGCTCGCGTCGTCAGCATCGCCGACGACCTGATGCTGGCCAGCCGCGTCGACGCCGCCCTCACCGCCGCCGGCCACCACGTCCTCCTCGCCCGCTCCCTGGAGCAGGCGTCGCTAGACGGCGCCGAGCTGGTGGTGGCGGACCTGGACGCCGAGAAGCCCGGAGCGCTGGCCGGCCTCGGCATCCCGGTGCTCGGCTACTACTCGCACGTCGACACCGAGACCCGCGCCGCCGCCGAGGCAGCGGGGCTGGACCTGGTCGTGCCCCGCTCGCGCATGTCGCGCGAACTGCCGCAGCTGGTCGAGCGGCTGTTGGGCGAGGGCAAGAGCGGTTAGGGACTGGGCAGAGCGAAGGCCCGGGACGCCGGTACCCCTCCGCGGGAATTCAGTCGCGCGCCCTAACGGGCGCGGCTCCACCGAGTAGAGCCCGCCTATGGCGGGCAAATGACAGATTGCATATCGCGGCCTTCGGCCACATTCCCGCGGAGGGGTACCGGCGTCCCTGGCCAACCCCAACCGTCCCAATCCAGCTATCCAGACCGAGCTGGTTGTCGCTTGTAGCCCTGTGGGCGACAAGCGACAACCGCGCCAACGCCAGCCTTCTCCAGCGGAGCGGCTTGAGCCCCGTCCGCTTCAGCTGGAAAGGGAGGTGACGTGAGGAGCGGTCCGGTTGTGCTCCGGGCGAATGTCGCGACAGCGGCGATATGCAATCTCATGTCATGCCCGCCATAGGCGGGCAGCATCTACTTGGAGCTGCGCCCGTTAGGGCGCGCGACTAAATTCGCCCGGAGCACAACCGGACCGCTCCCTGGGCCACGTCCGGCAGCACAACCGGACCGCTCCCTGGGCCACGCCCGGAGCCCAGCGGGACCGTCCTGCGGCCCACGCGCTACTTCTGCAGGCCGAACGCGAAGGCTTCGTCGATGTCGAGTTCTTCGCCGGCTTCCTTCTTGAGGATGCCGAGTTCGGTGTCCCACTCCGCCCAGGGGCCGAGCACGGCGGTTTGCAGCGGGGCCGGCTCGAGGTCGGGGAGCAGCGCGTCGAGCTGGGCCTGCTGTTCGGCGCGGTCGAGGCTCTTGTCGGCGGCGAGCAGATTGTCGAGCCCCGAGTCGGGGTCCTCGACGACGGATTCGTAGCCCTGCTGGGTCGCCTCGACGACCGCGCGGACCAGGTCGGGGTCCCGCTCCAGCGTCTTGCGGGAGGTGGTGAGGATCAGCTCGGGGTAGTCGGGAGCGCCGAAGTCGCCGACCTTGAAGATGCGGATGGGGACGCCCTGCCGGCGCAGCGCCACTCCCTCGGCGTTCCAGAAGGCGGTGGCGGCGTCGACTTTGCCGGCGGCCAGCGAGGCGACCGCGTTGAACCCGATCGTGACCCGCTTCACGGCCTCCGGGTCGCCGCCGTCGGCGCGCAGCTCGGAGTCGACGACGGCTTCGTCGGAGGGCAGGCCGGTCACCCCGACCGTCTTGCCCTCGAGATCCTTGGGGTTCCCGATCCCGCGGTCGGAGCGGGCGATCACCGCGGCCAGCGGGCTCTGCACGATCGAGGCGACGCCGACCAGGTCGAGTCCCTGCTGGCGGGCCAACCCGAGGTCGTGGATGTCGAGGATCGCGAACTCGACTTTGCCGGCGCTCAGCAGCTTCGGCGCGTCGGTCGATTCACCCGGCGGCTGCACTTTGAGGTCGACGCCCTGGTCCTCGTAGAGGCCCTCCGCCGCCGCCGTGTAGATGCCGGTGTGGACGGCGTTGGGGATGAAATCGAGCACGAGCAACGCGCCTTTCGGCACGCCCGGTTCCGCGCCGTCATCTCCGCAGCCGGCGACGCCGGCGAGCAAGAGGACGGCCGCCAGCAGCGCGACAGCTCGACTCATTCGGCGCGGAAACCTATTCGATTGAGCGAATGTGAGTACACTGCCGGCCGCTTACCTGATCACGGGAGACGGAGGAGGAACGAGTGCAGGAACGAGGGCTTTCCGCATACCTTGCTGAGCTGATCGGCACCTTTTTGCTGGTCTTTTTCATCACCAGCGTCGTCACGCTCTATGTCTCAACGGGTAGCCAAGCCCAGTTCGGCACCGACTATGCAGTGGTCGGGTTCGTCCAGGGGCTGACCCTGTTCGGCGTGATCTGCATGTTCGGCGTCGTCAGCGGCGGCCACTTCAACCCGGCCGTCACCCTGGCCGCGGCGACGATCAAAAAGATCAGCCCGCTTGACGCCGCCATCTACATCCTCGCCCAGCTCTCCGGCGCCGTCCTCGGCGCCCTCCTGACCAGGGGGCTGCTGCTGGACGAGGGTCGCGCCACCAATTACGGGGCGGCCGAAATCAGCGGCCTGCTCAGCGGCAACTTCGCCGGCGCCGTGGTCGAGGCGATCGGCGCCTTCGCCCTGGTGCTGGTGATCCTCTCCGTCGTCTTCTCGAAAAAGAGCATCAAGGACTGGGGCCCGCTGGCGATCGGCACCACCTTCGTCTTCCTGGTCATGGTCGGCGGCCCGCTGACCGGCGGCAGCTACAACCCGGCCCGCTGGTTCGGCGCCGCTCTGGTCGGCAACGAGTGGGGCGGCGTTTGGCCCTACCTGGTTGGCCCGATCGTCGGCTCGCTGCTCGCGGTCGGCGTCTGGCGCTTCGTGATCGAGGCCGGCGGCCCCTCGCCGAGCGAGCCGCCGCAGCGCACCACCGCTGCCGCGGCGCCCTCGAAATCGTAGGCGCGGTCAAAGCGTTCATCTTCCGGCGGGGCGGCTCCAGTAGCCGCCCCGTTTGCGTTCGGTAGCCTCGCCAGCGTGCGCCGGGTCACCTTCTCGCGGAACTTCACCCTCTCGCTGTCGCGCACCTGCCAGTGCTACTGCAAGTACTGCGCCTTCGCCACGCACCAGGCCCATATCCATGCCCCCGCCGAGGTTGAACGCCAGCTGGACGAGGCGCTGAAACGCAATACCAAGGAGCTCCTGGTGCTCACCGGAGAGCGACCGGAGGTCAACCCTGTTGTCGCTGCCCGCCTGGCCGAGTGGGGGCATGACGATTTCACGTCGTATGTGGTCTGGGCCTGCGAGCGGGCTCTGGAGCGGGGCATGCTGCCGCACACGAACATCGGCGTGCTGGAGAAGCCCGATCTCGCGCGCTTGCGCGAAGTGACCGCATCCCAGGGCCTGATGCTGGAGTCGGTTTCGGAGCGGCTGATGGACTCGGTCCACGCCGGCTCACCGACCAAGCACCCGGCCCGCCGCCTGGTCACGATCGAGACTGCCGGCGAACTCAAGATCCCCTTTACGAGCGGAATCCTCGTGGGGATCGGCGAGACGGAGGACGAGCGCGTCGAATCCCTGGAAGCGCTGGCGCAGGTTCACGAGCGCTTTGGCCATCTGCAGGAGGTCATCCTCCAGAACTTCGTTCCGCATCCCCGCTACTACGGAGCTGAGGTCGCTGAGATCGCCGATGAGGCGGCGCGTGCGCGCTGGGGCAGCGGGAGGGCTGGCGGACCCTCCTCACTCGGATCCTTTGAGGGGCGGGGGCAGTCGTCCGTGCTGACGGAGCGGCAAAGTTCCGCAAAACGTTCGGAGGGTCCGCCAGCCCTCCCGCTGCCGGCCTGGGCTAGCGACGTCTCGGTGGACGAGATGAAGCGGTTGATCCAGGAGTGCAAGCGGTTGATGCCGGATGTTGGGGTGCAGGTGCCGCCGAACCTGGCGGACTGGTGGCCCGAGTTGGTCGAGGCGGGGGCTACGGATCTGGGAGGTCTGTCGGCGAACGGAGACCACATCTCACCCGAGGAGCCGTTTCCGAGTCCGCATCAGGTGCGGAAGGAGCTGGCGCCCAAGGGCTATGCGCTGACGGAGAGGCTCTGCGTCTATCCGCAGTACATGGACCCCGAGTGGATGGAGCAGGGCGTTCTCGACGTGATCAAGCTCAAGTACTGGTCGTTCATCCCGCGGAGAGGGTCGGGACGCCGCTCTGAGGAGAAGCTGGAAGCGGGGCTGACGGAGCGGGCGATCGCCAAGGGGCGCGAGGGAGAAGCTCTCAGCGAGGACGAGTTGACGGCGCTCTTCTCCGAGACGCGGCCGGAGGCGATCGAGGAGATGCGGGTGGCGGCGGACGAGTTGCGGGCGGAGTTGGCGGGGGACCGGGTGACGTTCGTGGTCAATCGGAACATCAACTTCACGAACGTCTGCATCGTCGGGTGCGCGTTCTGCGGGTTCGGGCAGGGGCGGCGGTCGCCGGATGCCTATGAAGTGTCGGAGGAGGACTTCGCGGCGCGGATCGGCGAGGCGGTCGAGTTCGGGGCCACCGAGCTCTGCATGCAGGGTGGCATCCACCCCGACCTCACCCTTGAGGAGTACGGCCGCTGGCTGCGGCTGGCCAAGGACGTGGCGCCGCAGCTGCACCTACATGCGTACTCGCCGATGGAGATCAACTGGGCCTGCGAGCGCTCCGGCAAGCAGCCGCGGGAGGTGTTCGAGTACCTGCTCGAGTGCGGGCTCGGCTCGACCCCGGGCACCGCGGCCGAGGTGCTCGACGACGGCGTGCGCCAGCGGATCTCCCCCAACAAGCTCCCGGCCGAGCGCTGGGTCGAGATCATCGAAGCCTCCCACCGCGCCGGCCTGCGCTCGAGCTCGACGGTGATGTTCGGCCACATCGAGGAGGCGCGCGAGCTGGCCCGCCACATGCGGGTCGTGCGCGCGCTGCAGGAGCGCACCGGCGGCATCACCGAGTTCGTCCCACTCAGCTTCATCCCCTTCAACACCCTGCTCGGCCGCACCCACGGGATCGAGGAGATCTCGATGCGGGACAACCTCAAGCACACCGCCGCCTTCCGCCTGGCCCTGGGGCGGACGATCGTCAACCTGCAGGCGAGCTGGGTGAAGATGGGCCTGGAGGGCGCGACCGAGTCGCTGCGCTGGGGCGTCAACGACCTCGGCGGCACCCTGATGGAGGAGAACATCTCCCGCATGGCCGGCTCCCAGCACGGCGTCCGCCTCGAGCCCGAGCAGCTGATCGAGGCCGCCCGCGCCGCCGGCCGCGAGCCGGCCCAGCGCACGACCCTCTACGAGATCGTCGAGACGTACTAGGCCGATGCAGGCGATGGTCCTGGAACGGCAGCGAGAGCCCCTCCAGATCGCCGAGCTGTCGGACCCGGAACCGGGCCCCGGCCAGGTTCTGCTCCGCGTCCACGCCTGCGGGGTCTGCCGCACCGACCTGCACATCGTCGACGGCGATCTGACCGAGCCGAAGCTGCCGCTCGTCCCCGGCCACCAGATCGTCGCCACCGTCGCCGCGGCGGGGGAGGGGGCGGAGCGGTTCGCGCTCGGCGACCGGGTCGGCGTCCCGTGGCTGGGCTGGACCTGCGGCGAGTGCCGCTACTGCCGCAGCGGCCGCGAGAACCTCTGCGACCGGGCTGAGTTCACCGGCTACGACCGCGACGGCGGCTACGCCGAACTGGCCGTCGCCGAGGAGCGCTTCTGCCTCCCGCTCCCTCCTGGCTATTCCGACCTGCAGGCGGCGCCGCTGCTCTGCGCCGGGCTGATCGGGTATCGGGCGCTGCGGCTGGTCGGCGAGGCGGAGCGGATCGGGTTCTACGGCTTCGGCGCCGCTGCCCACATCCTCTGCCAGGTCGCAGTCCACCAGGGGCGCCGCGTCTTCGCCTTCACCCACGAGGGCGACGATGAGACGCAGGCCTTCGCGCGGCGGCTTGGCGCCGAGTGGGCCGGCGGCTCGGAGCAGCGGCCGCCGGAGCAGCTCGACGGGGCGATCGTCTTCGCCCCGGTCGGGGCGCTGATGGTCGCCGCGCTGCGGGCCAGCGCCAAGGGCGCGCGGATCCTCAGCGCCGGCATCCACATGAGCGAGATCCCCGCCTTCCCATACGAGAGCCTCTGGGGCGAGCGGACGCTGGGCTCGGTCGCCAACCTGACCCGCCGCGACGGCGAGGAGTTCCTCGAGCTGGCGCCGCGGGTGCCGGTGCGGACCGAGGTCTCCGCTTACGGGCTGGAGGACGCCAACCGTGCCCTCGACGAGATCCGCTCCGGCCGCCTCGAGGGCGCCGCCGTGCTCGAAGTCGGCGGCATGGGTAACGCGGCATCGGGGTAGCTGCCTCCGGAAGGGAAATTCGATCCGAAGGAGCTGCATGAGCGACGACGTACGCAACAAGGAGGACGCCAAGGGCCGGGTCAAGGAGGCTGCTGGCAGCCTCACCGGCGACGACCAGCTGAAGCGGGAGGGCAAGGTGGACCGCGCCTCCGGCAGGGCCAAGGATGGCGTCGAGAAGCTGACCGACAAGGTCAAGGAGGCGCTCCGGCGGGACTGATCCCGGCCGGCGCCGCCTAGCGGGGACCTAGCGAAAAAGGTCCTCTTCGCGCGGGCGGCGCAGGGCGGCGGCCCCGGGTCCGTCCTCGGCACCGACATGGTGGCCGAGGCCGCGCACGACCGCCGCCGGAACGCCGCTCGCCTTGTCGCGGACCAGGTCCGCGGCCGCGGCGGCCTCGTCGGCGATCGCGATCACGGTCCCCTCCAGCGGCCGCCCGCTCGCGTCCTCGCGCCCGCGCCAGTCGTCGAGCGGGGAGAGCCCCGCGCACCCGATCGCCACCTCGGCCTGGCCCAGCCGCCAGGCGCGGCCGAAGCTGTCGGCGACGATCACGCCTAGGTGGGACTGCTCCATAGCGGTCTCGAGTTCCCTGCGGATGAGCCGGGCGGAGGCGTCGGGGTCGGCGGGAAGAAGGCAGACGGTGTCGTCGTCCGAGAGGTTCGAGGAGTCGATGCCGGCGTTCGCGCAGACGAGCCCGTGGTGGGTTTCCGTGATCAGCACTCCGCGCTCGGCGCGCAGCACCTCCCGGCTCTCGGAGAGGATCAGCTCCACGAGCGCCGCCTCCTTACCCAGCTCATTTCCGAGCTGGTCCGCTCGCTCCGAGGGGGTTACCTCGGCCAGCCGCCGCACCCGCCCCTCCGCCTTGGAGACGATCTTCTGGGAGACGACGACGACGTCACCGTCGGCGAGCTCGGCCCGCGCCGCGATCAGCGCGCCGACCTCGTCCCCCTCACGCACCTCGGGCATGCACTCGACCGCGAAGACGCGCAGTTCACTCATATCCCCAGCGCCTTGGCGGTGCGCTTAGCCTGCCCCCGCTGCGCCGCCAGCTCGCGAGTGAGGGCGATCACGTCGGCCGGGGTGTCGAGGTCGAGCCCGAGCGAGGGCAGCTCCTCGACCCCGAAGGGGACGCCGGCCGCGCGGGCGAGGTCGACGTGGCGCTGGCGGCTGCCCTCGCCGAAGGCGGGGACGATCGCGTCCGGCGGGCACAGCGCGAGCGCGTTGGTGCCGGTGCCGTGGCGGTCGGGAACGATCCCGACGTAGCGGTCGGGCAGCCCGGTCAGCAACCGGTCCAGCTCGCGCGGGTCGAGCAGCGGGCAGTCGCCGGGGAGCAGGACGACCGCGGTCGCGCCCTCGGCTTCGGCCCGGGCGATCCCCCCCAGCGCCGCCTGCACGTGGCCGCCGTCCTCGGGGTCGGGGACGACCTCGGCGCCCGCCTCTGCCGCCAGTTCCTGGGCGAGCGGGTCGCCCGTGACGACGATCGTGCGCTCGATCGTGCGCGCTTCGCCAATCGCCTCCAGCACGTCGGCGACCATCGCCGCCACCAGCTCGCGGCGGCGCTCCTCGTCGAGCCCCAGCGCGAGCCGTTGCTTGGCGGCGTCGAGGCGCTTGACGGGGAGGACCGCGGTGGCGTTCAACCTGGGCCGAGGGTAGCGGCGTAGTCGAGGACGACGCGGGCGACGCGGGCGCGCCCCGCCGGTCCCTCCATCAGGGTCGGCGCGGCCAGGGTCGGGATCTCCGCCGGCGGCGGGTCGGGGTCGCCGTCGTCGACGACCATCGCGTCGACAAGGCCGGCGTAGAGCGAGGCGACCCCGGCCGCGGTCGTGGGCCGTCCCAGCCCTTCCATGAAGCGGTCGGTGGGTCCCTTGACGACGGCGCCGGCGACGTAGGGGCTGACTGCGACCACCGGCGCCGGGGAGGCGGCGACCGCCTCGCGCATCCCCGGCACGGCGAGGATCGGGCCGATGCTGATCACCGGGTTGGAGGGACCGATCACGATCGCCTCGGCGGCGCGCAGGGCGTCCAGCGCCTCCGGCGTTGGCACCGCCGCCTCGATCCCCTCCAGCTCGACCGCCTCGACCGCCGGGGTGCCGCCGTCGAGGATCAGGTACTCCTGCAGGCCGCGCCACCCGGCCGCCGTGAGGACCCTGGTGCGGACCGGCGAGTCGGCCATCGGCAGGACCCGCGCCTCGACCCCGAGCCCGCGGGCGATCTGCGCCTGAGCGGCGGTCGGCGTCCCGCCCTCCTCGACGAACTGGCGCCGGTAGAGGCAGGTGGCGAGGTCGCGGTCGGAGAGCCCGAACCAGCTCGGGGCGCCGAGCCGCTGCAGCCGCTCGAAGACGGTAAAGGTGTCGTCGCGGATGCCCCAGCCGCGCTCCTCGTCGATCTCGCCGCTGAGCCAGTAGGTGACGAGGTCGGGGTCGGGGGAGACGTGGACGCCGAGCGCCTCGACGTCGTCGCCGCTGTTGACGATCACGGTCAGGTCGGAGCCGATCTCCTCCTGCATCCCGGCCGCGAGCTTGGCGCCCCCGGTGCCGCCGGCGAGCAGCGCGACCCGCATCGCCGCCCTAGGCCCAGTGGTCGGCGTCGGGCAGGCCGGTGAGGCGGATCCCGGCGTGCGCCTTGTAGCGGCTGTTGACCGAGATCAGCATCGGCGTCAGCTGCTCGACTATCCGCGCCATCTCCAGCGCCCCGGCGTTGACCGCGCGCAGGCCGGGGATCAGCTCGATCAGCCGCGCCACCCGCGCCTTGTCGGCCTTCTTGTCGCCGCAGACGAGGACGTCCTCGCCGAGCTCGGCCTCGGTGGCGGCCAGGGTCGGGGCGCCGACCGTGTGCAGGGCGGCGACGACGGTCACCCCCTCGGGGACCATCTCCTGCGCCTGCTGGGCGGCGGAGCCCTGCCAGACGCCGAGCGAGCGGGTTGCTTTGCCGCTCACCGCGGCCGCCAGCGGCACCGTGCAGTCGACCAGGATCTGGCCGGGCCGCAGGGCCTCGCGCAGGTTGTTGAGGTTCTCCGACTGGGCGCGGAAGGGGACGGTGAGGAAGACGATCTCGCCCTGGCCCGCCGCCTCGCCGTTCTCGAGCCCGGTGACGTCGGCGCCGGGGACCGCGGCGCGGACCTTCGCCGCCGCTTCCTCCGCCCGTTCGGCCGAGCGCGAGCCGAGCACGACCGGGACGCCCGCCTGGGCCCAGCGGGTCGCGAGGCCGGCGCCGAGGGCGCCGGTGCCGCCGATGATCGGGATCGGGGAGAGATCGGCCACGGGCGCGCCAGTCTATGCTCCCCGGCCGATGCGGCTGGAGGGACGCAAGGCACTGGTCACCGGCGGCGCCAGCGGGATCGGCGCCGCGATCTGCGCGCGCCTCGCCGCCGAGGGAGCCGAGGTTTGGGTCGGGGACGTCGACGTCCCCGGCGCCGAGAAGATCGCGGGCGAGGTCAACGGCCACGCGATCGAGCTCGACGTCACCGACCTCGAGTCCGCCCGCGCCGCGGTCGAGGCGGCCGGCACCCTCGACGTCCTCGTCAACAACGCCGGCACCGACGAGTTCGGCTTCTTCGTCTACACGACCCCCGACCAGTGGCAGAAGGTGCTCGCGGTCAACCTCGGTGGGGTCATCAACTGCACCCACGCGGCGCTGCCCTCGATGCAGGGCGCCGGCTACGGCCGCATCGTCAACATCTCCTCCGAGGCGGGCCGGGTCGGCTCCAAGGGCTCGGCCGTCTACTCGGCGGCCAAGGGCGGCGTCATCGCCTTCACCAAGACGATCGCCCGCGAAAGCGCCCGCTACGGCGTGACCGCCAACGCCGTCGCTCCCGGCCCGATCGAGACGCCGCTGCTGATGCAGGCCAAGGACCTTGGCGAGATCGGCGAGCGCCTGATCTCCAACATGGAATCGCTGACCCAGATCGGCCGCCTCGGCCAGCCCGACGAGGTCGCCGCCGCAGTCGCCTTCCTCGCCTCCGACGACGCCACGTACGTGACCGGCGAGACGCTCGGCGTCAGCGGCGGCCTCGGCATGGTCTAACGCCCCGCACCTCGGACGCCCGCAACGGCCCGGGGCCCCCGGGGGGAGAGAATCCAGGACTTGTCGACTTGACCACACCATGGTGTGGGAAATCCGACAAGGTTTGCCGGTAGGCGGGGTGGCAGAGGGCGAGACCGTCTGGGCCGTGGCTCGGCGGCAGCATGGGGTGGTGACGCGGCGGCAGTTGCTCGCGCTCGGTCTCAGTCCCCGGAGCATCGAACACCGGGTCGCGAAGGGGAGGCTGTATCGCCTCGATCGCGGGATCTACGTAGTCGGACGTCGCGAATTGAACCAACGAGGCTGGTGGCTTGCGGCTGTTCTGTCCTGCGGGAAAGGGGCGGTCCTTAGTCACCGGAGCGCGGCAGCACTCTGGGGCTTCGGGCGCGAGGAGGATGGGGAAATCGAGCTCACCGCACGGAGCTCGGCACGCTGGCGTCCCGGGATCTGGATCCGTCGCTGTGCCCGGCCGAAGCCGGCGGATGTCGTGATCCGACAGGAAATCCCGGTGACGACTCCCGTTCGCACCCTCATCGACTTGGCGGCGGGATACGAGGAGTCCTTCCAGCTCGAGCGAGCGATCAGCGAGGCTGACCGGCTCAGCGTGATCGACCCGGACTCCTTGCGTGCCAAGCTTCCCGCCCACCGAAGCCAGCGGGGCGTCCCAGCCCTGCGCGACCTGCTTGACGCCCACACCTTCCGCCTCACCGACTCCGAGCTGGAGCGCCGCTTCCTGCGGCTGGTGCGCGAAGCAGGTCTGCCGCTGCCCCTGACCGGCCATCGTCTCAACGGGTTCCTCGTCGACTTCTACTGGCCGGAGCTTGGGCTCGTGGTCGAGACCGACGGGATCCAATACCACCGGACCCCAGCCCAGCAGGCGCGCGACCGGCGCCGCGACCAGGCCCACACGGCCTCTGGCCTTACCCAGCTGCGCTTCACCCATGCCCAGGTCACGCGGGAGGCGAATCATGTCCGCAGGGTGCTGACGACGACCGTTCGGCGTCTCCGGCTCGAGTGTCCTTCTGGCCCGCCCTACTGGATTCCCGGTGCATAAGCTTCGGGACATGCTCGAGCTTCCCAGCAGCGTCCGCATCCGCGAGGTCGGGCCGCGCGACGGCTTCCAGAACGAGCCGGAGACGATCTCCAGCGCCGACAAGGTGCGGCTGATCGACCTGCTCTCTGCCACCGGGCTGAAGCGGATGGAGATCACCTCGTTCGTCCGGCCGGACGTGATCCCGCAGCTCTCCGACGCGGCCGAGGTGCTGGCCGCGGTGCAGCGCCGCGAGGGCGTCTCCTTCTCGGTCCTGATCCCGAACGAGCGCGGGCTCGACCGGGCGCTGGAGATGCGCGACCGCTTCGACGAGGTCAGCGTCTTCCTCTCCGCCTCGGAGACCCACAACCAGCGCAACGTCAACCGCTCGATCGAGGACTCGCTGACCGGGCTGGAGGCGACGCTGGCGCGCGCCGGCGAAGCCGACCTGCGCCGCGAGGGCGTGATCGCCACCTCCTTCGGCTGCCCCTATGAGGGGGAGGTCGCGCCCGAGCGCGTCTTCGAGATCGCCGAGCGGTTGGCTGCCGCCGGCTGCGAGGAGGTCGGATTCGGCGACACCACCGGGATGGCGAACCCGCGCCAGGTGCACGAGTTCTTCGCCGCCGCCCGCGAGCGGCTCGGCGGGGTCGAGCTGACCGCCCACTTCCACAACACCCGCGGCCAGGGGCTCGCGAACGTCCTCGCCGCCCTCGAAGAGGGGGTCGAGTCCTTCGAGTCGAGCTTCGGCGAGCTCGGCGGCTGCCCGGTCCCGCCCGGCTCGACCGGCAACGTCTCGACCGAGGACGTGGCCTCGATGCTGAACGAGATGGGGGTGGCGACCGGGGTCGACCTGCCGCGCCTGATCGAGGCCTCGCGCGCCGCCCAGGAGATCCTGGGACGACCGCTCGGCGCTCACGTGCTGCGCGCCGGCCCGGTCGACTGGCAGCGCGGCTGAGCCGCGCCGACCTTCGTTACTCGAGCTCGAGCCGCTTCGCCATCGCGACGAAGTAGTCGAGCGCGGCGGGGTTGGCGAGCGAGTCGCGGCTCGCCGCCTGCTCTACCGGCGTCCCCATCAGGATCCGCTTTACCGGCACCTCCAGCACCTTGCCGCTGAGCGTTCGCGGCACCTCGGCGATCTCGAAGACCTCGTCGGGGACGTGGCGGGGGGAGCACTGCTCGCGGACGCGGCGGGCGATCTCCCGCGGCAGCTCCTCGTCCAGCTCCGCCCCCTCGCGGAGGACGACGAAGAGCGGCATCCAGCCGTCGGTGCCGGGGCGGGGGAGGTCGACGACGAGCGCGTCGACGATCGCCTCGATCGAGAGCACGGCGCGGTAGATCTCGCTGGTCCCCATGCGGATGCCGCCGCGGTTGATGGTCGAGTCGGAGCGGCCGTAGATGATCGCGGTGCCGCGCTCGGTGATCTCGATCCAGTCGCCGTGGCGCCAGCGGCCCGGGAACATCTCGAAGTAGCTCTCGCGGTAGCGCGACCCGTCGTCATCGCCCCAGAAGCGGACCGGCATCGACGGCATCGGCTCGGTCACGACCAGCTCGCCGACCTCGCCGACGACCGGGTGGCCGTCTTCGTCCCAGGCCTCGACGGCGGCGCCCAGGGAGCGCGCCTGGATCTCGCCGCGGTAGACGGGCAGCAGCGAGCAGCCGCCGACGAAGGCGGTGCAGAGGTCGGTGCCGCCGCTGGTCGAGAACAGCCAGGTGTCGGCGCCGAGGTGTTGGTAGATCCAGTCGAAGCCCTCGGGGGAGAGCGGCGAGCCGGTCGAGCCGAGCGCCTTCAGCCGCGAGAGGTCGCGGCCGGCGCCGGGCTCGACCCCGGCCTTCATGCAGGCGGCGACGTAGGCGGCGCTGGTCCCGAACATCGTCACCCCGGCGCGCTCGGCCAGGTCCCAGAGCACGCCCATGTCGGGGTGACCGGGGTTGCCGTCGTAGAGCACGATCGCCGCCCTCGTCAGCAGCCCGGAGACGATGAAGTTCCACATCATCCACCCGGTCGTGGTGAACCAGAAGAGGCGGTCGCCGGGGTGGGCGTCGACGTGGAGGTGGAGCTTCTTCAGGTGCTCGAGCAGGATCCCGCCCTGGCCCTGGACGATCGCCTTCGGCAGCCCGGTGGTGCCGGAGGAGTAGAGGACCCAGAGCGGGTGGTCGAAGGGGACGCGCTCGAAGGAGAGCTCGGCGCCGGCACCCGCGGCAATCACCGCGTCCCAGGTGATGGCGCCGGCGAGCGCCGAGACGTCGGCCCCCGGGTCGAGGTAGGGGACGACGACGGTCCTCTCGAGGCTGGGCATCGCCTCCCGCAGGGCGGCGACGGTGTCGCGGCGGTCGAAGTCCTTGCCGCCGTAGCGGTAGCCGTCGACCGCGAAGAGCACCTTGGGCTCGATCTGGGCGAAGCGGTCGATCACGCTCGCCGGGCCGAAGTCCGGCGAGCAGGAGGACCAGACGGCGCCGATCGAGGCGGTGGCGAGGAAGGCGACGATCGCCTCGGGGACGTTCGGCATGTAGGCGACGACGCGGTCGCCGCGCCCGACCCCGATCTCGTGCAGGCCGGCGGCGACGGCGGCGACCTGCTCGCGCAGCTCGCCCCAGCTGAGCTCGCCCAGATCGCGCAGCTCGGAGGCGTGCAGGATCGCGGTCTCGGAGTCCTCCTTGCCGGCGAAGACGTGCTCGGCGTAGTTCAGCCGCGTGTTCGGGAACCACTGCGCGCCCGGCATCTCGCGCGATCCGAGCGTGGGGGAGGGGTCGCCATCCGCCTGCACCTCGAAGTAGTCCCAGATCGCCCGCCAGAACCCGTCGAGGTCGTCGACCGACCACTGCCACAACTCCTCGTAGCCGGCGAGGTCGCGGCCGCGCTCGTCGCGCAGCCAGCGCAGGAACTCGGTCAGCCGCGCCCGCTCGGCCATCTCGGCCGACGGCTGCCAGAGGATCTCGGGGGCGGGGGAGCTCACGGTCGCCGGAGTCTATTCCGGGGGTTATCGTTCGCCGGGCGCCGGAGTGGCGGAATTGGCATACGCGATCGACTCAAAATCGATTGCCCTTACGGGCTTGTGGGTTCGAGTCCCACCTCCGGCATCTCAGACGGCGGCGGACCGGCGCGGGGCTGGTTGGTCCGGCGCCGTCTGGTCTCAGGCCGGCTGGGGTGCGGTCCCGGCCCCGTATTCCTCGGAGGAGCCGATCGGGCGCTCCTCCTCGACGTGCCAGCCTTGGCTGAAGCCGTAGAAGGCGGCGGCGATGAGGACGAGCTGCAGCAGGCCGAGGATCACGACCAGGGCGCCGAGCAGCGAGGAGGGGAGCAGGGCCTCGTCGAAGCCGGCCTTGTCGCGTTCGAACCAGCTGTTGGCGCCGACTCCGCAGAAGATCGCCAGGATCATCGAGAGCGCCGCCGCCACCGGCAGGATGCCGCGGTTCCAGCGGGCGACGAGGAAGGCGAAGAAGGCGTAGAGGATCGCGTAGATGACGCAGACCGCGCCCATCCCGCCGCCGCCCTTCAGAAGCGACCAGCCGCCGATCGCGATCACCGCCGCCACGACGGCGGTCGCGAGCATCAGAAGGGCGATCACGAGCTTGGCCGTGACCGACCCGGCCTTCTCCCGATTAGGGCGCCAGAGCTCGTACCCCGGCCTCACCTCTCCAACCGCCATGCTCCCGATCATAGAATCTGTCAGCGACGCGGCGGGGATTTGCCGCGTTAAGCCCCGGTTGGGGCGGCCGCGCGGGCGTGGCGGAATTTGGCAGACGCGCCAGGTTTAGGTCCTGGTGGGCTTCGGCCCGTGGGGGTTCAAGTCCCTCCGCCCGCACTACGGAAGCACTGAATCGCGCCGGCGACCGAGGTAGGCCGTGAGGCCTGGGAGCGGGGCGAGACCGGCGTATCCCTCGGGAAGCACCTGAGCCGCAAAGCCCGCGCTGCGCAGCGCGGCGAGGACCCGGGCGGGCGGGTGGAGAGCGAGGGTGTGGACCTCCTCGCCGCGGCGGTAGCGACCACCTCCGATCTCCCGGAAAGTCACGATCCGGCGAGTCAGCTGCTCCGCCGTGGACTCGGTGTCGACCAGCACCGTCCAGCCATCCCCCTCGGTCCAGCCGCGCCCGCCGCTGGTCGTCCCCCGCTCGGGAGTCGCCAGGTCGAAGAGCAGCAACCCACCGGGGCTGAGGGCGCCGGAGATCCGTTCGAGGACGACCGGAAGGCTGTCGGCGTTGACCCGTGAGTCGATCGCGTAGCCGAGCACCTCACCTGCCGCGAGTACGGCGTCGCATTCCGCCGGCAGCGGCGCATCCAGGAAGGAGCCGACCTCGAAGCTCGCCGACGGAGCGCGCTGGCGGGCGAGCTCGATTGCGGCCGAAGACAGGTCGAGGCCGTGAACCTCGTGACCGGCCTCGGTCAGAAGCGCCGCGCTGGTGCCATCGCCGCAGCCCAGATCGAGCACACGGGCCGGCCCAGACAGCCGCTCCGCCAGGTCGCGGGCCGCTGCCTCGGCGATCTCGGTGAAACCGGAGGCGTGGATCGCCGCGAGATCTTCGCCGTAGCCGGACACCCGCGAAGTTTCGCGATTCGTCGATCAGGAAGGCGTGCCGACCTGAGGCCGGCACGCCATACCTGCAGCCGGATCAGTGCCGGCTATTCGCTGACGACCAGCCTGATGTCGCGGGTGACAATGCGATGCGTCGCGTCGCCGCCGTAGGAGATGGTGATCCCGCCGACGTCGGGGGCTTCGGCCGGGGTGAGGCCGACCGCGCAGAGCGACTGGAAGCCGTTAAACGGAAGGAGCCTGCAACGCGATTGGGTGAGTACAGGGGGGGTCCGGAAACCGATGATGTGGAACTCAATGGTTCCGGTCGGGGCCGTGGGGGTGGCGCTGATGTCCCGGGCGACCACACTGCAGGTGGTCTTCACGCCCGCTTTCAGCGGGCCGCAGCCGAGGCTCAACGTGACCGGGTGCCGTTCGGGCTTGACGATCACGTCCAGCGAGCCCTGGCTGGGCTCGTGGTTGGCGTCGCCGGGGTAGCTCGCGGTGAGCGTGTGCAGACCTTCGGTCGTGGCTTCGAAGCCGAAGACGAGCGTGCTTTTCCCGTCAGCCCAGCGATTCAGCGTGAACCCGTCGGTCCCCGAGGGGATGAAGGTCACGTCGCTGTCGCTGATCATTGAAGCGACGCCGGTGATCGTTGCGGTCGAGCCGGGGCTCGTGACTTCGAGCAGGCAGAGGCCGTTGAACTCATTTGCTCCGGCTGGGTTCTCGGTATTGCACTCCATCCTCGTCTCGGTCGGCAGCGGCGCGGCCGAGGCGGTGCTGGCGAACGAGAGCGCCCCCAGGCAGAGCGTCAGCGCGATCAGCGCCAGCGATCGCGGAGCCGCCGCGGGGGTGGTCGAGATTCGGTGTTTGGACACTGTCTTCCTCCTATTTGATGGCAGCGCCCAGCGCCCCCCTTGCGGGGCGCTCAATCCGAGCACTGCCGGTTCCCTGGACTTGTGGCCGGCGACGATGATTCGAACGTGTCGTCAAATCGTGCAACCGTCCGTGGCCAACTTACCCGGCCGCCCGCGGCCGCACCCGAAGGCTGGACGAACATCGGAGTATTTCGATTCGCTGACGGTCCCGCCGCCCGCAGTTCCGCAATCGACCCCGCTCGTTACGATCCGTTTTCGAGGGGCAGTGGCCCAACTGGCTAAGGCACCGGTCTCCAAAACCGGCGATTCCAGGTTCGAGTCCTGGCTGCCCCGCTTTCCTCGGGTGCTGGGAAGGATTTGAGCAGGGAGGGGTCTCTGTGGGTAAGCGCTCACGCGGTCTTCCCACCTGGAGGTATCCCGATCCTGCTTTTCCCGAAATGCGTCGTGTTGGCGGCCGCCATGGTCGTGACCGCCCTCCTCGTGGTTCCCTCGAACGCCGCCGCGGCACTCGGCATCGGCGTGATTCGCAACACGCTGTCGGTCACCGGGGATGACGAACCCAACGAGATCAGGCTTACCGTCGGCCAGCAGGGCAACATCGCGGTCAACGGCACCGAAACCACTCTGCCCAGCGGCGACGGAGCGATCGTGAACGTCGCCACCTTGGGGGGCGCCGATTTCGTCGATGCGAGCGCCCTGCGCGCCGTCGATTACCTCTTGGCGGACATCGACGGAGGAACCGGAAACGACGTCCTCATCGGCGGCAACGGGGACGAGTCGGTGGTCGGCGGCGAAGGCGAGGATCGCCTCGAAGGCACTCCTGGGAGCGATTTCTTCTTCGGCGCGGGCGGGGACGACCTGATGACCTGGGCCAACGGCGACGGCACGGACGAACACTCGGGCGGCAACGGGACCGACGAAACCCAGCTCACCGGGCACCCGACGGCGTCCGACGTCCTCTTTTTCCGGCCCAGCATTATCCAGTTCGGGTGGCTGCTCCTCAGGCGCCAGGAAACCGCCGCCGCCAAAGCCTTCGAGATCGAATTGCTCGGAACCGAGACCCTCTCGGTCAATACGCTTGGTGGGGAAGATTTCACCGCCCAGGAAGGGCCTGAGGAGATCGCGGGGATGGCGAAGCTGGTCCTCGACGGCGGCTCCGAGAACGATCAGTTGAACGGCAGCGACGGCGACGATGACATCCAGGGTGGGTCCGGCGCCGATCTGATCTTCGGCGAGGGCGGGTCGGATCTGCTTTCCGACGGTGCAGGCAGCGACGCGATCATCTGGGAAGGTGGAGACGGCAGCGACGAGATCCAGGCCAGCGCGAACGACGCGGGGCAACGCGACCAGCTCTTCGTGCTCGGTTCCACCGATGCCGGGGACCAGTTCGAGCTTTCGCGCGAGGCGCAGGTGACGACGCTGGAGCGCACGAACCTCACTCCGTTCAGGATCGCGACCAAGCCCGCGCTGGGGGGCGACGGAAGCATCGAGGAATTCGTCGTGCTGGCGGGGGGAGGCGACGACGAGTTCGTCGCCTCTCCCGGTATGCCGGGGATCAGGGTGGAAGTGGAAGGCGACACGGGGGACGACACCCTGACCGGCGCCGAGGAGGTGGACAGCTTCATCGGCGGTAGCGACGAGGACACGTTGAGCCCGGGTCCGGGAGCCGACTTCATCGGCGGCGGTGACGGCGACGACCGGCTGCTGACCCGCGACGGCGAGGCCGATCTGCTCCGCGGCGGAGCCGGGAACGACAGCGCCGAGACCGATGCCCTCTCGCTCGACGACGTCGGTGAGGTCGAGGTGATCGATGCGACGCCCGAGGACCCGGGCGACCCGGGCGACCCGGGCGACGATCCTGGCGACCCGGGCGACCCGCCGCCAGACGACTCGCCGCCGTCAGACGACCCGCCGGCCCCAGAGAACCCGCCGGCCCAGGGCGACCCGCCGCCGTCAGATCGGCCGGCCCCGCCACCGCCCGTGCTCGACGAGCTCGCGATCCTGCCCACCCTCGGCAAGCTCGCCCTCGCCAAGAGCGGCGGTGCCGTGGTCGTCAAGGTGCCCGTCATCTGCCCCGCCATCGAGGCCGGCGGCTGCCGCACGACGGTCACGGTCGAGACCGCGAAGCCCGTCGGCCTGGGAGCCCGCAAGGCGATCCTGAGGCTCGGCTCCGCGACCGCCAATCTCGGCCCGGGCGCCCGGGCGACGGTGAGGGTCCGCCTCAACCGCCGGGCGGCGACCTACTTCGAGCGCGGCAAGCTGCCCGCCCGGCTCCGGATCGTCAGCACCGACGCCGCCGGCAACTCGGTCAAGGGTTCGGCCACGAGGGTCCTGCAGCTACCGCGCTGAGCCTCAGCGCAGCTCGTCGAGCGAGGCGACCTCGAGGTCGAACGGCTCGTCGGCGGAGCGCCGGCGCCGGTAGGGGGAGACGGTGACGCGGTGGACCTCGCCGCAGGTGCAGGGCACTTCGATCGGCCGCGTGTCGGTGGCCGGGTCGGTGTCGACCTTCAATCGCCGCAGCTCCCCGACCGACTTGCACCCAAACGAGATCACCCAGCCATAGTCGACCCGCTCGGCGCGTTTCTTCTGGCGGCGGGGCGAGTGCACCAACCCATCTTCCCTGGTTGCGAGCCAGGGTGCGGTCCAGCTACTACGCGCCGCAGTTCGCCGGGGGCGGATCGTTCGGGTCGACGAGGGCGATGCCCTCGTCTTGCCGGCCGCCGCCACAGTTGAAGCCCTCGTCGCGGAAGCTGTCCACGCCGAAGAGGCGGTCGAATCCCGCCTCGCCGGCGAAGCGGTCGAAATCATTGCCGCCGATCAGGATGTCGTCCCCACCCGCGCCACGGAGCAGGTCGTCGCCTTTGCGACCGAGCAGGAGGTTCGGCCCGCCGTCGCCGACGAGGATGTCGTCGCCGCGGCTCCCCTCGATTCGCTCGACCGAGCTGTCGATGTGGGTTTCGGGTTTCGCCGGGTTTGGGCAGGAAGAGCCGTAGGGCTGCGGGCCGACGAAGAATGCCGCGCCACCGAGGGTCGCCTTCATCTTGTAGATGCTGTCCCCTTCGGGCAGCTCGCGCGCGAAGGACACGCTGTCGATCCCGCCGTCCCCATAGATCTGCTCTTCCGCGCAGATCCTCGCGATCAGCAGATCGGAGCCTGGTCCGCCGTGCAGCACCTTCCCGTTGATCAGCGCGTCGTCGCCGTCGCCGCCCGCAAGCGCGTCTTCGTACACGGAGCCAGCCGTGTCGCCCTCGAGGCTGTCGTCTCCGCGACCGCCGACCAGCACGTCCGCGCCCCGCTCCCCCCGGATCAGCGCCGAGACCGACGCGGGCGCGCTGGGGTCCACTTCGAGCGTGTCGGGGCCAGGACCCCCGTCGATGAAGACCGCGTCGGGCTTGGCCCGCAGTTCGCAACGGGCTTCCGAGCTCGAGAGGAGAGCGCAGCCTTCGCCGGCGGTCAGGGGCAGCGGCTCCTCGCGGATGATCCAAGCGCCGGGTTCGTAAGACAGGTTCACGTGGGCGCCGGGGGGGACGGGAGGGACGGGGGGCGGGTAGGACTGCGGCGCCACTTCGCTGTCCCTGAAGACCGCGGTCAGGGTCGCCGCGGCGGCACCGCCGGCGATCTCGACCTCGAACCTAGCCGCTGGCTCACGGAGCACCTCCCCGCAGGAGAATTCACTGGCGAACGGTTCGAACATCACGAACGGCTTGAGCTCGTCAAACGGGGTGCACTGGTCGCCACCACCGCCGCCGTAGCCGACGTCGCCGGGGCCGACCGCGTGGAGCTGGTCGCGCCCCCCGGCTCCGTAGAGGTTGTTGAACGAGCTCGCGCTGCCGCGAATATCGTCGACGAAGGCCGAGCCGACGACGTCCTCTATCTCGAGCAGGGTGTCCTGGCCGTCGTAGAGCGCCCTTCCTTCGGTGAGGTCGACGGATACGCCCTGCCCGGGCCCGCCGAGCCCGCGAGCGGTTGCGAAGGACGCCACGTCGTGTTCCCCCGGGCCGCCGTCGAACCGGTCCTTGCCCTGGTCCCCCCGCAGGCTGTCGCCGTCTCCGGCGCCACCGTAGAGCTTGTCGTTGCCGACGTCGCCGATCAGTTGGTCGAACGTACCGGCGTTCCCGGAGAGCGTGTCGTCGCCGAGCCCACCGTCGAGGAAGTCGGAACCGCCGGCCTCGCCCGAGAGGACGTCGTTGCCGCGGTCGCCGATCAGGGTGTCGGCGCCACCGCCCCCGTCTACGTCGTCGCTGCCGTTCCCACCTT